>OKRS01000051.1_pt1 | contig 83670 bp, 66 predicted proteins | sample 1601191 | NCBI WGS metagenome assembly OKRS01 (sample SAMEA3541509, study PRJEB24748) | human gut metagenome | biome: human gut; feature: human-associated habitat; material: faeces | place: China | collected 2012
AGCAATAAAAGAGCATTAGACAATACCACAAGTGGCTCGGCTTACCATAAAACATTTCTGGGAGGAAATTGCGATTCACCTCTGTAAGATTTGTCAATGCCCCCAGCACCATAAATGGTACGAGCAACCTATGTATCTTATTTTTCAAAAAAGGCTTAAACTCTTGATACTTTTGCTTTTTTCTTAGTAAGAAACAGAACAAATAGCCTGCCATAAAAGTAAACAGTGGCATATTTGCATCAGGAGTCAAGAAACTGAAAATTTTACAGTAAACTCCATCCAATGGCGAGTTTCCGTATCCCCAACAAATGTATGAGCAATAGCTGTGCCATGCTACAAGGGAGATAACCGCAAGACATCGCAGCAACAAAACATCTTGAAGTGTTGTCTTTGATTGATTCATAAATGTTTTTAGAAATTATATTCTCACGTTTATGTTTTTTATTTGCTGAACTCTTTAATTCTTTGTTCTTCCTTTAGCTGGCAGACTAAGAGTTGACCGTGCTTCTCGGCTATGATGTAGCCGTCTAAGCCTTGGACTACTACCTTGGTTTCGTCAGCGGTGTGAACTACGCAGTTCTTGCAATCGTAGAGGCGGATGTCATTACCTACCTTGGCATTGCCGTCTTCATCTTGTGGGAGGAGGGTGCGAAGGCTGCCCCAGCTGCCTAAGTCGCTCCAGCCGAACTCGGAGGGGAGAGTGTAGATGTCTTTCGACTTCTCCATTACGGCGTAGTCGATGCTTATCTTCTCGCAGGTTGGGAAAAGTCTACCTACCACTTCTTTCTCTTTGTCGGTGTAAAATAATGGTGCCATCTCATCCATGATGGCTGCAAGCTTGGGCTGGAACGTGCGTATGGCTCGGCTAATGGTGTCGATGTTCCACACGAAGATGCCGGCATTCCAATAGTAGTTGCCAGCTGAGAGGTACTGCTCGGCGGTGGTGAGGTCGGGCTTTTCCTTGAAGGCTTCCACCTTATATATCTCGTCTACGTCCGTGAGGTCGGCTGTGGCGATGTAGCCATAGCCTGTTTCGGGGCGACTCGGCTTGATGCCGATGGTAACGATAGCTTCCTTGTTGGCGGTATAGTTGAGTGCCTTGCTGAGGACGCGCAGATATTCTGATGTGTTGATAACCAAGGCATCAGAAGAAGTTACTACGATGTTGGCATTGGGATGCTGCTTATGGATTTTCCAACAAGCGTAAGCGATGCAGGGGGCTGTGTTGCGTGCCTCTGGCTCGGCGAGGATATTATCTGTGGGCATGTCAGGTATCTGCTCCTTGACAATGCTGATATATTTCTCGTTGGTCACCACCCACATGTGCTCTATAGGACAGATAGGCTTTAGTCTGTCCACAGTAAGCTGGATGAGTGAACGTCCAACGCCCATTACATCGATAAACTGCTTGGGGTAGTCGGGGGTGGACATGGGCCAGAAGCGACTACCAACGCCGCCAGCCATAATTATAACTTGCGTACTACTCAACATTTTGTATGTGATAAATGATTTGTTATTACTTATTAGATGCGAAATATACCTAACACAGATTACACCGATGACACGGATGATAATGGTTACAAATCTTCACTGCTATACATAATTCAATTTTTTAAATTCAGCAGCGAAGTTACTTCTTTCTAATTTAAGCCCTAATTTGAGTGCTTACAGAATTCCAACTACTTATTTTACAATCCAATTTTTCTCAGCAAACGCTTAAATATTGTTTTCTTTCCATGCTGTAACAATTGCCACATTTTACTCCACCCAGAAGCTCTTACAGAGGAACCTTCATTAAAACAATCAAAATGTTGTTGAATATTGCAAATCACCTCTTCGTACATAAAATGCGGCAGAAAGGTTTCATTGTAAATAAGAAAATGTTTCTTATCACGACAAAGTCTATCCATCTTGCGTTTTTGTAGATGAACGTATGCATATTCTTTCTTGTTTACAATGTCATCTCGTAAAATTTCGACATCAAAAATCTTACCATCTGAATATTCTACAAAATGTAATCCTTCAGAGAATCTGATTTTCATTACTCTATGAGGACCAAAACCCTTAGGCGGCAATATATCTAAAGCTATCTTCAGGAACCAGTTATACATGTCAGTTTCCTTTACGCCCTCTTCTTTGCGAAGCCTTGCATACCCCCATTCATCATAGATCAGATTCAAATTTGTGGAACGAGCTTCGTCAAAAGTAAAAGCGTTTATCGTTCTATTCTTTTTCTTAAACAGATTTACGAAATAAGGAGTGTTACGTTGCAAGGTGCAAGGGCCATTGCCTCCAATTACATCAAACTTAGACATTGTGTCATCATTAATGAATAATGACAAATCGCCCCATATTATATCAGGATCACACCATCCCCAAAAATCATAACCACGAACTATATCATTAAAAACAGCACCATAAGCCGGTCTGTAGTCACACAGCTTGTAAGGGGATTTTAAGCAACAATTTACCCCTGTCACTTTATCCAGTCTTTCCTTAATCTCATTTAAAGATATATTTACTAAAAACACATTAGAAGGAATTGTGCTGAAAGGAAAATCACTGTCTGTAATTATATAAAAATCTGCAATATGAGCATTATGCCTAACAGACTCTAACCACAATTCAAAATAATTTGGGAATTTGCCATAATAAGCCAAAATATAACAAACTTTATTTTTCATAACAGATTCATTTACCTGTTTTGATATAATTGTTCGTACTCTCGTTGCATCTTCTTTAATGAAAAGTTTTCTTTTGCAAACATATAAGCTTTGTCTGACAGCTCTTTATATTTTTCTTCCGAAATGTCTTTGCTAAAGATTTCAATAAAAGCATCAACAGAATTGCCATCAACAGCCAAAGGCCAGTCTTCTGGCAATGTGTCTCTAAGACCAGGACATCTATTGATGACAGTTGGTGTATGTGCAAGACTTGCCTCAATTGGCATCAGTGCCAAACCCTCATGGTTTGAAGGCATAAACAAATAGTCAAACGAACCAAGATATTGTGACAGTCCATAAATTTTGTCATAAAGGCTCACATTAGAAAAAGATCCAATCATAGTCTTTATCTTCTCTAAATAGCTGCCTTCTCCCACTATATGAAAATGAAGGTTGTTACTATTCTTAAAGGCCACAATAACCTCCAACAGTTCATCTACGCCTTTTTGCCATTCCAATCGTCCTGCAAAAAGTACATTCACCTTGCCTTTAACAATGTGGTCAAATGGTTTTTGCACCACCTCTTCTAAACCATTATAAATAATAGGTATATTTTTTTCGCCATAAGCACGTTCATAACATTCTTCGGTTGATTGAGAGATAGCAACATTGCTATGATGCCTAATATAAAACCTTTCAACAAACTTACCGATTCCTTTCCAATCATTCCATAATTCAGTGTTATGAATGGTTCTGATATATATAGGATGAATCCAGAAATATGTCCAAGCAATTTTTCTGAAGACCCATAGAGCAAGATCTGGTATTTCTGTATGAACATGGATAACATCTGGCTTTAAATCAATATATAGGCGCTTAAACCATGTCCAAAACATCAAAATTGCATATTTTTTAATGCTATAAGGTGAACAATGGACGATGATGCCAGCGTCGGTTAGTTCTTTTATTATTTTTCTTGAAAATTCAGAGTTTGAATGCACAACTTCGACGATATGATATTCTATAGCAGGATTATCCGATTTTGCAATATTGAATGCCACACGTTCTGCCCCACCTACCTCAAGATGGGTAATTACATGAAAGACACGCATCATAACTTATACGAACCAAATAATTTCTTAACAGAAGAAAGTAAACCCAAATACAAATAGCAAATAGTGCTTAGCCTATGTTTTAACAAGAAATGGTCTATGAAAAACCTCACACCACGACCTTTCATCTTGGTCGTAGGAATGAAATATGGCTGACAATATACAATACTATATATTTCTTTACTTTTCATTCCTTGCATTTTATAGTTTGCAATCAATGAAACAATCCAACGAGACCAACGCTCGTTGAATGTCATTTTATGAGTTTCGTCAATACGTTCACGCTTCATCATAGTAACCATGGAATCATACACTTTTGCATAATCGTACGCATGTTGCACAGACCTTCTACTAGTCACACTACTTTCATTCAAACGATAGTAATACAATGTTTCGTGACTCACAAAAAAACTTTTCACATATAAATAATAACGCAACGAAAACATGAAATCCTCACATGTTTTCATACTCTTGTCAAAACGAAGTTCATTGTCTTCTATAATCTTTCTCTTGTATAAAGCCAGCCAGACAGACAGACAGACTACCTCCAATCCACATGCCTCATTGAAGAGATCGTTCCGACAATCATGTCTGCCTTCCGATAGTTGCAGACGGCCTGTTTCGTGTTTGTCTGCCGAAAGCCATCTTTCATAATTGAAAAGAACCAAATCTACGTTTTGGCTAATATATGACAAAAGTTTGCTCACATATCCTTCTTCAACAAAATCATCAGCATCAACAAAAGCTAAATATTCTCCTTGGGCTTTTTCAATGCCCAAATTTCTAGCTTCGCTTACACCGCCATTATTAACATGAAAGACCCTCATGCAGCAATACTGCATGGCCATTCTATCTAATATTTCAGGAGTTTTGTCTGTAGAGCCATCATCAATGACAATTATCTCATAAGCATTGAAATTGTTGTCTATTATACTATCTATACATTTCTCTATAAACCCCTCTGCATTATAGGCAGGTATTATTATACTAAGTCTCATAATCAATAATTGCGCTTAATTTTTGCCTTGAGTGTTTGTAAACCGGAATGTACCCATACCCACTTTCCTATGCGCCAATACCAAGTTTTACGCCTATCAAGTTTTTTTTTAGAATCATCAGGAAGCCAAGATCCCATATACAGGTGCACAGAAGTGGTATTTTCTGTTCTGTCCCAATTTCCAAAAAAATCCATTGCATTAAAATATGTTTTGGGATATATATGTACCCCTGCTATGAGTTGCTCGCTATTATCAGTTCGAAGAGCATAATGCTTCGACAAATAATTGGTTACAACAACGACATTAGGAATGTTGTTGTTAACTATATCCATTGTAAATGGCTGTTTATAATACTGCATGAGTTCAGATATAAGTTTATGCTTAGGAGGAAAGCCCATTACTCCCATAGACAAAACCTTTCCATCTTCAAAACCCATAAATGCCTCATCATTCTCCACAAAACGATTCAGACTTTTTTCAAGTTTCTCGTCAGTATCAAGATAGATACCTCCCTCTTCATATAGTTTAACAAGCCGTACATAATCAGCTACAAAAGCATATTTTTTCGCTTCATATGCCCCCTTACACCATTCTGATGAGTTGATGTCAAAACTCTCCTCATTCCATAGCTTAAACTCATAATCTGGTAAATACTTATGCCATGTTTCTATACATTTTTTCACAAGGTCTGGCAACTCTTGACCACCAAACCAACAATAGTGTATTATTTTTGGTATCATAATTTTACAATCTAAAATAAAGTTCGTTTTTTTGTTTTATCATTTTCGTAAACAATACAGGCAGATTTCCCGATAATCTTACACCATCAATAGAACTGTTTACATAATAATCTACAGCGTTAGATTTATAATTATTTTCACTTTTTAAAACAAGGGCATTTACAGACTTCAACTTCATCAATTCTTTCCATGGAGTATCATCCCACAGCCATACACAATACATAAACTGTTTAACAACTGAATGTTGCAACATTTTCTTCATTATTCTACATACAGCTCTATGATCTTCTGTATTATCATAACAATGAGGGTAGAAAATAGCAGAAGGTTTGTATTCTGTTATTTTTTCTAATAGGCTACCACATAACTGTTCATTGTTTTCATTAGCCAAAAAGCCTCCGTCTGGCCAATCAAGAAATTCAACATTTTTACAGCCCAACATTCTGTTAGCATTTTCTGCCAGCTTCATTCGTTCGTGTTTTAGCTTGTTTGCTTCAATACAACACGAGCGTTCCCCTTTTGATAAGAACAAAACTTTTACAGTTTTTCCTTCTTTACATAATGATGCTATCAAATTGTCACATCCAAATGTTTCATCATCAGGATGAGGAGAAATTATTAAACAACGTTCAATAGCTGTCAAATCTAAATTGGATGCAAAAACATTCTTTAGAGTGTTTAAGAACAAACATTTGGAAACACGTCTAACATCATTTATTAAGCGTCCGATCCAATAATTAAATTTTTTATTATTTTTCATTTTCATCGTTTGGTGTAAAATCTAACAAAAAGCTTTTTGCTGTAGAGATCCATAAGAAATTGTCTTCAATACGTTTCTCAGCACATTCTGCATGAGAATTGTTTTTTATTACATCTGCCATCTCAACAACACTATTGCACAAGAAGCCGCTTTTTCCATTTTCAATTATGCAATCAGGTCCAGGAGCATGACGAGCAACAACAGTACATCCGTGATACATAGCCTCAAGAATTGCCATACCAAAAATCTCATTAGGATTGAAGTTTACAACATAATCGGCTATTTCATAATAAGCATGTACTTTTTTATTAGGAATTGTGCCTATATAGTGTACTTTTTCAAGATTGCCTCCTTTAGCTAAACGTTCCTTGTATTCTTTTTCTGCTGTCCAAGCAGAACCAATATGTACAATATAAAAATCATCAGAAAGAAGTTCTGCCAAATCAAGCAAGTCTAGCGGATGTTTATCATGACGCAAGGCACATATACAAACTATGATTTTCTTGTCAACAGGAATTTTCAAGTCACTCTTTATTTGTAATTTACTTCGATTTTCTGTTGGTATAACATCTGTATCCAAACCTACAGGTGCAAAAGAAGCAGATTTAACCCCGTGTCTATGTAGCTCCTCTACGACAGTTAGGGTTTTGGCAAATACTTTTGTCTTCCTCAAATAAAAGTAATTTCTATATGTTATGATATCAACAATCATGCGTGAAACTCTCTTTTTTGAAGAACTATGGAGAGTTCCCACATAACAATAGTGAGGTATCTGATGGTCTAGACAATAACTTACGGCAAAAGGCACTCCAACAAGATTGTCACATTGAAGATGAAGAACGTCAAGATGAAGAGGCATCAATTTTTTCATGTCAGGAATTATATGATGTACACATCTCCACTTGTATGATAAATACACTTTATATATTCCATCTTGTATCTTTACTGTCTTTCCACAACGTTCGTCATTTTTGCTAACCCAATAGACAATTGTGAAAGAATGTCCTAGCTGAACCATAGCCTTGCCCAAACCTATCTCTTGAACATTATAGCTACCATTCTGCCATTCACCATAATCAAGATGTATGTATCCTATATGCATTATTTTTGTTTTATATTAAAGTTTAGTCATTATGTTTACAATAGAAACTAACCAAATGCTTACCTTTATAGCTTATAACTTTTGCAGGAACTCATATGTCATCATTTAATTCTTTTGATCCAAAACTGAGGAAACAAGCATCTTATATAGATAGATAAGAAATGCTTACATGCTACAAAAAAGCCAAAATGTCGATTTTCCAAATGGAACGTCTCTTTAGGTGGCATTCCATTGGGACGATGCAACATTCTCCAACGCTTTATAAACGGCACGTCTGGGTTACACCATTTGTCAAGCGAGGTGTGGGCATCACACACTCCCAAGACCTTGCCAGCCTGAAACATCTGAACACCAGCTTTCTTCGCCCTCATGCCATAGTCAAAATCACCTTTACTGTGTGTGAAATAATAATCAAGATTACCAAGCACATGATAAGGCACACGGGGAATAAACACAATATTACCATTGAAAAACTCCACCTCTGTCAGCTTACCATCTGGTAGAGGAATGGATGCGTCATGCAATCGCCCACCATATGTTAACCGCGAATGGTCTGTTGCTTCTGTTGCTCCTACGATTATCGCTTTATTATCAGTAACCTCAGCAGCCTCTATCAATGTCACCATCATGTTATCTACGACAAAGGTGTCATCATTAAGCCACAAATAATAATCATAATCCTTAGTATTGGCGGCTTTTTCCCATGCCGTGAACATACCACGATTCCAAAACAAATCGCCTTTGGCATGTATAATATTTACTTGTGGAAACTCAGCCTTTACAGTTTCTGGTGTACCATCTGTACAGCCATCATCAGTAAGGTATACATCTACTACATAATTATCAATGGGCAACTGTGAATACAATTGTCCAAGACATTGAATAGTTTTGTCCTTGCGGTTAAATACCGTAAGAAGTACTGCTATTGATTTCATTATAATATATAGTTTAAATAATCAAAATCTAATAAAAGATAAATCTATATCATCAGAAATACATATGATGCTTATTTATGCTGCCTCACCAGTTCGGTAGCCATCATGCCATTATTATTAAGCACATGTGCAGGAATTCCACCTACAACACATCCGCTTTCTATATCATGAGTGACAACAGCATTGGCACCAACAAAAACGTTGTCGCCAATTGTGCATTTGCCCAAGATCTTGCATCCCGGTCCCAACACACAATTATTACCGATCGTAGCAACACCTTCATTTTTTCCACCAATTTTTAGTCCTACTGTCACACCATGGAATATAGTGCAGTTCCTACCTATTTTTGCAGCTCCATTAATAACCACTGCTCCATAATGTTGGAAGGATAGTCCCCCCCCAATTCGTGTGCCTAAAGGTATCTGACAAGAATATTTATAAGAATAATGTTTATAAAACAAATAAACAATCGGATAGAAAAAACTTAAAAGAGATGTAGATTGTTTCAGATAACTACCTAATCGCCACCAGAAAGAATATTTAAAAGATGTGTTAGTTATTAAATATCTTAAGAAGAAATAAAGAATATTCTTGTCTACATTATGAGAAGCCACTTTATGCAGATCGTCTGATATCAGTTGTTTACATTCCTTGAAATTCATAAGTCTTTATTTTTCAACATATCATTAATTATAAAGCTGGATGTTACCGAATCATTCCATTCCGACTTAATCAATCTTTCTACATTATTAGCCATCTTGGTCCTTACTTCTGGATGTTCCTTCAAATATTTGAGTTTTGCCGCCCAATCATCAATATCATACAGAGCAATATTATAACCTATTCCTTCTTTTTCTACATCAAGATGAGCATTGGGATTGCTAGTTATAAGTATAGGTATGCAATAAGGCAAACCTTCAACCACATTTGTATATCCAACACCATAAGGGACATCTGTACAACATATTGCAAGAACGTTAGCCTTGCCAACCTGTTGCATTATATATTCATATTCATTGATTACATGCAAGTCTTCCATAAAAACAATTTTACAATACTTGCTATTTGCAAATTTCTTAGCAGCTTTTAAGCAACTGTCATGTTTCCTGGTGTAGACATAACATTTCACCTGTGCCTTTTCACATGCTGCACACAAAGTGTCATAGTCTCTATTATCCTTTCCTGTAGCAACAACTGTAAAATCATTGTCTTTTGCAGATTTATCAATAAACTTTTCATACCATTGATATTCTACCCCCCTGCTTAAGGTAACTATCTGATTGGGTTTAACAATTCCATCCTGTAAGGCTTTCTCTGTATGTCGATCATACGCCATATAAATTTTAGAAATGTTTTTCCAATAGATATTCTTCAAAATAAAATGAACGACCTTATTACGACCAGTTGCACAAAAAGTATATTTCCATGTGAAAATTCGGCAATGTAATAAGCCTAATGCGCGACAGACCACTATGTTATTAAGACCCATAAGTCCAGTAAGATATAAAATATCAGGGTTAATTTTGTTGATTGTTCTAACCAATTGTAAATCTCCCATAACACCGCTTTTACAAATGACATCTTTGGGATTGATTAACCTAATATCCAATCTTTCATCATAAAGCATATCTTTCACATAGTAAGAAAAATTCGACGGTTTTTCTTGTATCTGAGCTTTTGTCAATGTTGTTAAAAAAACAATTTTCAAGCGTTTCATATCGTTAAAACTATGATATTCCTTATTTAACATTAAGAAGACGATTGTATTCCTCTATATACCGAGTAGCTATTTGTTCCCACGAGAATATACGAAAAGGTGAATGATTTAGCAAGCCACTTTTATCATAAAACTCTTTTAATTGTTCGACAGCCTTATTATCATTATTTATATCTGCGAAATTTATATTTGTTGGTGTATCGTAACCCCAAGCCCATGGAAGATTGCTTAACAACAAAGGCAATTTATAGGCAGCAGCTTCATAAACAGCAATGCACCCGCTTTCACCTTGAGACAATAAAACATATCCAGAAGCATTACGTTCTATACAATCTCTCATCTCTTTACTTACATACCCAGGATAAAAGACGTATTCATTGTCTACCAATTGTTCAAAAGATTTAAAATAAGGGTCATTAACATTTCTACTACCCATAAACACGATTGGCACATGTGCTATCTTTGCATATTGTGCAAGTTTCACGGTTTGCTTTCTCGCAGAGATATTTGCGACAGAGACAAGGTATTTCTTAGGATACCTTAATGATTTTATTTCAGAAGCATTTGAAATAAACATTTCTGACGGATCATAAGCATGGGGGATTATAATGGTCTTATCTTTATTTATATATTTGGGGAAATAGCGTAAAGCTGTATCCCGGTCATAAGAGTGCATGAACTGAATCTCATCCATAAGAGGAAATGTTCTCCAATACTTATTAAGCCCCAGAAAATCTGGAGACATTTCCACTAATCGGTTCTTTAGAATGGTCTTTTTCTTATCATATTCAGATTTATTACTTTCAAAATCGAAAATACAACTTAAAAAAGTTTTAATACCTCTCTGTTTGGCAAGAGAAGCGACCCTATGGTCTGCAGCAAGAAAATGGATTATGTCTGCATTTTCTTGGCTTTTGTCCCACCATCTAGCGAACTGTATATCAACTCCTTGCTTAGCTATTTCCTGTTGCAATTTCAAAGCATGAGTCATCTTACCTCCTGGAGTAAGGAATGCACAGGTTGTGTCGTACAATAAGACTTTCATTTTTTTAAACAATTAATAATATGAATAAGAATCGCAGGCAAAAGATAAACACTCATTTTAATATTTTTCAACAAATATTTTTGCAAACGGTATTTCTTCATTAAAGCCTTTGTTTCTTTTATAAATTTTATTTTTTCATTAAATGACACATTTTTGTTACCATATAGAAAACGTATAGACGCAGGCAACGAGAATGCACAAAGTTCTTCTGCCAAGATTCTTGCCTTGTCATGAGTGCCAAAGTTTTTATTATCCATACATGCCTCATATATATCAATAGAAACATCTCGCATCGCCCGGCATGACACATGCCCACTCATTGTATGAACTAGAGAAGACGGATGATAAATATAGTGATAACCGAAATAAGAGACTGTTGATATGGTATCACATTTAGACAAATACTGATGAGCAAACAGAACATCTTCTTTTGTCGAGTATAAGGGATTAAATTTTAATCCGTGCTTCTGTATTATATCACGCCTGTATATTCGAGACCAAGGTGTACCATACTTCATCATCTTCTCGTCAGAAAAAAGCAGGGCTATTTCTTTATTACACCATAATTTGTCAGGAAAATGATATTGTATATTGCAATTTGGTTCATCCGTAAGATAATCTTCAATGGATTGAACAACCATTTGTGACCTGCTATCTGCCGACAAAAAACCCTCGATATAATCAGATTCTATCCAATCGTCGCTGTCTATAAAAACGATCCAATCACCATGGGCTTTTTCTATTCCACAATTTCTGGCTTTGCATACTCCTTCATTTTTCTTATGTATTATTATAAATCTGTTATTTGCTATAGCATATGCATCTATTATTCTTGCACTATCGTCTGTGCTACCATCATCAACGATAATACATTCAATATTTTTGTATGTCTGATGAAGAATGCCATCCAAACATTTTGCTAACCATTCTCTTGAATTGTAAACAGGTACGACAATGGTAACTAGAGGGTTCATTTCTATTATTTTCATCGCTTTTTCTTTTCGGTTCAACAATAGTTTCACATTTTATAATTCATATATTGCCTATATCAACAAGAAGAAATATCAACATATCTATTTCACATTCTTTATAATTAATTTATAAGAATCAATATAGTTTTGTGGTACTATCACTTTGTCATGTCTTCTATTTGCAACTATTCCTTCATTTTTAGATAAATTGCATGCAAGATTGACATCTTCAAATATCCTCATTATCTGATATGCCATCATATGATCATCACCAGCAGGTGCAAATAGACAGCTCTCTTCGTCCTTCAGCATTGATGGAACTCCGCCTACAGGCGTAGTGACGACAGGCGTACCAATCATTGTTGCCTCCCCAACAGCATTTGGACTGTTATCTATAGAGGATGGTGACAGAAAGACATGTGCTTTTTGCATCTGCTCAACCATACCCTCTGCAGAAAGGCGTCCCAAAAAACTTATATCATCATGTAAACTATATTCTTCTATAAGATGGCGTATATAACGAATGTATTTCTCACCAAACAAGAGGCCTTTCCATCTAGGAACAAAAACTTCATCCTTTGAAACCCCTGGAACAACCAAATGAACATCATCATAAAAAGATTTTAACAAATGCAAAGCTTTTACCGCTAAATACATTCCTTTGATTGGATTAAAACCTGAAGGCATAAAAATACTATGCCTTACGCATTTATCTATGCTCCAAGAATGTGCATTCTCATAAAACGCTTTTCTCAATAGTTCTTCACCTTGGAAGATTTTAGCATTTGGATTTGAAAACTTAACCCAAGCCTTATCCCAATTTGTACGACAAAAGAAATATTTTGATTTCGTAAGAATATCCCTTTCAAACTGTTCTGCTCCTTTATCGAAATTATGTACAACACCTCTTAATCCGCCATAACCAAGAATATTTTTCAAGGAATTGTACTTCCTTAACATTTTATCTCTAAGAAAGTTGTTGTAATATGGCTTACATCCATCCAAGATGCCTTGAATAGAAACCACGACAGGAATATCTGTAAAGTTTTGAACTTGAGCAAAATTAGTCTCAGTACCATGAACATGAATCAATAAAGGTTTTTCTATTTCTAAAACTTTCAAATATTTTCGGAATGTTTCTCTTGTCATTGTCCGCTTAATCTCATTTGCGGTAAGGTGAAGACTATAATATGTCACGCCATCTTCTGTATGACAGAAATTTTCAAATCCTCCAGTTGGAATTATAAATGCCACTTCAACTTCATGCTTGATAGCATTAAGCAGCGTAGGTGTCCACGAGCTTATATAAGAAATCCAAAGAATTTTCATTTTATTCTTTTACTTGTTAAATAAGGATATAATATTATTAAAAACAAAATTGGGTTGAGCACATGCGGCTGTCCCAACGACATATTCAATACTATCAATAATTTTGCTATAGCATCATGTAAGCCTAAAGAATATTTGAAACTAACACGAGCTAAAAAGCCGTATAATATACTAAAAGGTAGCAGACCTACAGCCAACAAATAAATTAGAAGGCCTGACTCACTATTGATATTTTCCAAAGCGTCATCGTATCCCATTCCAAAAAGGACTTCTGGCCTCGAAGATATTAGATTGACTGCAGAATCTATACCATCTTGTCTGGCTGCTCCTGAAGCAAGAATTTCATGCCTCTTAAAATCATATTTGCTGCTGATTGTTGTTTCTATAAAAGAATGGCCTGATTTTGTAAAACAGAAAAAAACAATACTTATCACTAAAAGTAATCTGAAAGCCTTGTTCATCTGTTTGTCTTTATGTCGAGCCAAAAAGCCATGAAGGAAATATGCTGCTATAATAATAAGCAATGAAACATAACCACTTGTCGACTGCGTTGTTATCATTGTAGCAACGAACAAGAACATTAGACATACTTTTGTGTTCTCTTTGAAATTGGTCTTGTAAAACAATATAAAAAACAGAGCTCCTCCCAAAACACATTGGTATTGGCCAGGTTCGCCAAAGGGTCCGCAATTACGCTCCATATGTTGGACAACAAAATTATAGATATAAAAATTATAGCTATATATTTCACCTGATACGCGTCCAAAACTCACCTCTGATATTGGAGAAAAAACAGCAACCATTGTATAAAAGCCCAACATCTCAATTAGAATAAACATAACCAAACTGAAAGCAGCAAGGAAAGCTATAAATAGTGTTGTTCTATACAAAAAGTTCTGAGGTTTTAGGAGATATGTAGCCAATACCACTTCAAAAGTGAGAATTGTAGACAGTGACGTTCCTAACGTAAGCGAAGAACATACCATTACACACAAAAGGGCTAAAGCCAAGACTAAAAGAAACGACACATAGCTTTTTGTCAAATTCAAAGCACGATGCCCTTTCCATAAAATAATAAAAGAAGATGTAAACAATATGAAAAGGGAAAATCTATCATGCGTCATTCTGAATGGCGTAGCCATTCCTCCAAAACACACCATGCAATAGATGTAGAACCATTGTATGTAGTCGGTAAAACTGTATTTTTTTAGAATATTCATCTATACTTATGTTAAGTTTGCTATTTTTTTACAAAATTTCTTCGCCTTGCAGCAACACCTTCATAAAGCTTTTTTACCAAGTTTCGTTCATCAACATTAAAGCCGACATAATATACTGTTAATGCTAGCATAAAGCTTGAAACGACAAAAACAAGAACGGTTCTAATAAAAGAAGGTGCCATTAAAAGATGTGGTACATACGAAGATAAAAGAACTAAAGAAAATGCTATACAACCTCTTCCCACGACATCCTTCAAAAATGAGCAAATAGACAATCCACAATTTTTGTTTGCAAAATAAATAATAGAAGAGCTTGCAATAATATTGAAAAAGACAATCATTATGAAATAGAAAACAACAGGAGAAGCTCCTTTAGCGAAGAATATATATATAATAGGTAATGGTATAATATAAATCATTGACTGAAATATAGAAAAAGATCTTATTCTACCCTCAGACATCAACGCACTTCTGGGTCCTTCCATAAATTGCGACAAGAGATTTTTAACAATCTCAAGCCTGCAGAATATAACAGCCCAGTCAGGTACCGTTTTCAACCATATTTTCAAAATCCAAGGTGTTTCTACAAGAAATACGATAGCAAAAAATGAAAGCAAATAAAATGAAAGCTTACTCGTGGTAAAAGCAAACTTCAACATAGACTGGAAATCATGGCTACCAGCTTTTTTACCTATAACAGGATTTATTGCTGTTTTCAGGCTTACAGAAAACACCATAATTTGTCCAGAAATTTGGCTTGCTATACCCTGTGCAGCATTCAACAATGTTCCAAAAAATTTGTTTATAAGGATATTGCCACCATAAACACTCAACATACTTGTTAAAGTATTCATCAGACTATAACTCGCATAGGCATACATTTTTCGTATTGTTTTTTTATCTGCATATTTCTTAATATTAAGAATACACTCAGGATAATGTTTTTTGCAATAACGATAGAATACAGCAAGATTTGTCCATTGAATAACAGCCATGCCAAACCCATAGAATATCAGTTTGTCAATAGGGGATATACTAATACATAAAGCAATGATTAGCTTTCCAATACACATTACAATTCCAAACAAAGACAAGTAGCCCATATCTTCGTGGGCGTTGATACTAGCATTATAGGGAGAAACCAAAACTGCGAGGATAGCAGATATTACCATAAACTGGTAAATCCATTTAGCTGCATTTATTCTGTCAACAGGTATATTAAGAACGCCATTGAAATATACAAAGAAAGCAATTTCAAGGGCAGCCAATACAACCAAAGACAATATTATATGTATTATCACAGCAGAATTAAATATTACTCTAATTCCATCTTTGTCTCCTTCACCCTGAGCGTAATTTATGAAGCGTTGAGTGGCAGTACTCATAGACCCATTAAGAAATCCCAACATACCAATAGCTCCACCTACGATAGAAAAAATACCGAAATCAGAGACTCCTAGGGAATTGAGAATCAAACGAGTTGAATATAGAGACACGAACATTGTTAATATCGTGTTTCCATACATATAAACAGTATTCTTTATTATTTTATTTACGGATTGTGCCATCTATGTAAAATAAATTAAAAAGCTTTACTTTTTATCATCACCATCTTGTCTCACAAAACACTTACACCTTGCAATCAAGGCTTTTGCCAAAATTTCCCAAGAATCCTTGTTTTGTGGAATTTCTGAAAATCTGCTAATTTTAATGTTCCAATTAAAACAACATTTCAACTTACCATTATCCCAAGAAAAGACATTAAACAAATCTTTAAGACCGCCAAATCGACAAGCACTAGCTTCTGACTGTTGCGAATTTTCCGTATATATAACAGGAGTACCTAAACCCAAACATGGTAATGCACAATGAATACGAGATGTTATTACTAGTCGAGCCTTTGCATATTCTTTAACTAGCCTTTCTGCTTCTTTTAACAACGCTTCATTATTTGGAAATTCACTTTTGTAATGAGAATCTTGTTGACAAATATATTCTGCATTTATTAAAATATCCTTGGAGAAGAAGCGTGAATATTCACGATAGAAGCCTGTCAGAATCATACATTTTCTGAAAAGAGACTTATTTTCGGGATATTTCCTTGCTATTTTAAGTATTGGAAGAAAATGTAAAAGCAAATATAGCACTCCCTTAATCTTGTTTTGTATATTCCAACAAGTTGTAAAGTAAGGATCTACAAAAAAGACTTTGTCACCATGTGTTTCATTATGATACTTTTCTCCAAGGGTTAATGTCATACAGCCAGAAAAATATGCATTAATACCATGCTCTTTAAGAAGGTTTGCTGTATATGTATCCCTGCAACCTATAGGTTCATATTTTTTCAAATATCTAATGCTTTCTGCTGAGAGCATTTTATCCTTTGCCTTGGAGTTTATATGAAAAGCGACAAACAATGGATTTATATTGTTTGATGGTGGCCAATTCTCAGGTTTTGCCATATACCAACCATTCATTATCATCATACACTTCTCACCTCTATACAATTTGAGCTCATCACGTTCTATAAATCCATCTATATGAGGATAAAACTGTGAAGAGGCCAACGCCTGTATATAGTCGCCAATATTTACTCCTAAAATATCTTTACTTATTGACAATAACTTGTATTTCATCTATGTTATTTTTATTTTAATGTTATAATAATGTAGGATATCCAAACACAAAAGATGATAGGGTGTTTCAAACTAATGCCCAACACGACGTTTGTCACCTATCATCAAATTTAGCAAAACGAATAATTAGGAAAAACTAGTCTCTTCTAAAGATATCTCGTGTATATACCTTATCCTTTACATCATCCAAACAGGCATCGTAGCGGTTAGCGATAATGGCATGGCTCTGGGTCTTGAAGGCTTCAAGGTTATTCTCTACTCTACTGCCAAAGAAGGTGCTACCTTCTTCCAAAGTTGGCTCATAGATGAGTACCTCAGCGCCCTTTGCCTTGATACGCTTCATAATGCCCTGAATTGCAGACTGACGGAAGTTATCACTGTTTGACTTCATCGTCAGGCGATAAACACCAATCACGCAGTTATGCTCCTTGCTGGCATCATAGCTGTTGGCATCGGCATAGCTGTAATAGCCTGCCTTCTGGAGTACGGCATCAGCGATATAGTCCTTACGAGTGCGGTTGCTCTCTACGATTGCCTCAATCAGGTTCTCAGGAACATCGGCATAGTTTGCCAAGAGCTGCTTGGTGTCCTTTGGCAAGCAATAGCCACCATAGCCGAAGCTTGGGTTGTTATAGTGGGTACCGATACGCGGATCGAGACCAACGCCATCAATGATTGCCTTTGTGTCAAGACCTTTTACCTCTGCATAGGTGTCAAGCTCATTGAAATAGCTTACGCGAAGAGCAAGGTAAGTGTTGGCAAAGAGTTTAACAGCCTCTGCTTCCTTCATGCCCATGAAAAGAACAGGGATGTTCTTTTCAAGTGAAGAGTGAAGAGTGAAAAGTGAAGAATCCAAATGCTGGGTATCTCCATGATGACCTATGGCTCCTTCAAGCAGTAATGATGCAAAGGTCTTGGCTGCTTCTTTCATCTTCTCTACGTCAGTCACAGCCTTTATTGCCTCGTTTTCTTCTGCAAACTCAGGACGGTCGATAAGCTTGGGATAGCCTACGATGATGCGGCTTGGGTAGAGATTGTCGTAGAGAGCCTTGCTCTCACGAAGAAACTCCGGTGAGAATAGGAGGTTGAACTGTTTAACTCCTTTTTTAGCGTATTTCAAGTAGAGGCTACGGGTATAGCCTACCGGGATGGTACTCTTGATAACCATCACAGCATCAGGGTTAACCTCCAATACCAAATCGATGACCTCTTCAACATGTGTTGTATCGAAATAGTTCTTTACGGGGTCATAGTTTGTAGGGGCTGCTATCACCACGAAGTCAGCATCCTTATATGCTGCTTTCCCGTCAAGAGTAGCTGTGAGGTTCAGAGGCTTCTCTGCCAGATATTTCTCGATATAATCGTCTTGGATAGGAGAAACACGGTTATTGAGTTTCTCTACCTTTTCTGCAATTACATCTACTGCTGTAACATGATGATGCTGAGACAGCAATGTTGCTATACTCAGACCGACGTAGCCTGTTCCGGCTACGGCTACTTTAATATCACTGAAATTATTCATAGTTATTAATAATATTTTCTTGTTTTGATATTTCTAACACGGATAGTACCAATAATACGGATGCTTGTTCGCGTTGGGACGCTCACATGGAGTTTATTGAACGAGAACGACACGAATGAGATAAATACGGATTCGACACGGAGTTTTGTGAACACACATTGCCTTCGTTTGATTCTTAAAATAGAATCTTTATATTCTTTTTCTCCAACTATCGGAAAGCGAGCTTTCATTGTTCTCACTTATCGAAAAAGTTCCAAATCTTCACTGCTGTACATAATTCAAATGTTTAAAATTCAGCGGCGAAGTTAATTCTTTCTAATTTAAGCCCTAATTTGAGTGCTTACCGAATGTCGTTTACTTACAACCTCATGTATATATTCGGTTAGTACTCTATTTTGTGTCCAACTTCAACTCCTTACATAAAACCAATTTGTTTTTGGCTATTCTCCTTGCTTGTGGAGAATTAGGGAGGATGGCTACCTTACCAGAAGCAATCCAATAATAACTAGTTCCTGCCATCATCGCTTTCAAATCCGAGGCATTTGCATTCAACCATACCTCTAACCAATTTTTTTTTTCACCACTTCATCAACGTTGCTTGTATTGGCAGGATGGACTTCTACGAAATAAGCCTTTTCACAATAACCTATGACATAATCCCAACGAGCATCATGAGGATTTGTTTTCTCCAAGCATTTGTCCAAGTAGACACTACCAGACAAATTGCGTGGATTTTGAGGTTTTACTTTTCCTGCATCTTTGCTTTCCAAAGCCTGTAAGCCATCCCTATAAGCACTTGCTATCGCAGGGATAGCCTGCACGATACTTTCAAATGTTGTAAAATCACTTTTAGCCATACGCTATTCCTGATAATATTTCCCAACAATTTCTGAAGCCTTGCCTGCAAAGAAAGACAGTCCACCCCAATCTGCGACAAAATCTATATCACTTTCTACATCCAAAGAAGAAATATCAGAAGAGACAACACCTTCTCCTCCTCTGGAGGACATAAAGTATGTTTTTACATTTTTTCCCTTCAAGCCTTTAAACAGATTAGCCATACTATCATGCGTATCAACGGAAAACAGTTCACACATGGCCTTTCTAAAAGTACGTTCATCCAAATTCTTAAGCATCCCCAATGCCCAAGCAAACTCTAGCAAAATAGTTGAATGAGTTGAAACAATGACCCTATAGCCATTTTGCATCAACTCTATTATCTGCAAGATAACAGTCTCTATGGCCTTAGGATGCAATCCCATCTCTGGTTCTTCAATAACAACCCACTTATAACCATCTTTGTTGATTACAGATGTAGGAGGACCTGAAAGGCAATACATCGCCAATAGCAAAGGCATAAACTCTTTCTGGCCTGCACTCCATGTCATAAAAGGCAAATTAGCCTTCCCAACATTCAACTTCATTTTTCGCTGTCCGGCAGTTTGGTCTATGACCACCTTTCCACCATGAAAAATGGTATTATTTATAGAATCCCTCATATTAACTTTAAGCCTATTACGCATAGGGAATATGGTATCAGGATTGCCTAACCCTCCCTGTGTAAATACCCTTAAAGTTTCACTAAACACACGAAGTACATAAGGTGTTGTTATGTCAAACTCCATGAAATTTTTAGGACGCCCGTCAGAAATACTTAGGATTCTCTGAGCTGGCACATAAAATACAGCTTCTTCTGAGTTGTTCCTGCCTTGCAAGAGAGATGTAATATTGAGTTTTTCTCCTTCAAATAAAATTTCTGTAGAATCAGACAAGACTTGCGACATGCTTTCCCCGAAATAATATTCAAACAAAGGATTTACATCTGATTTGTTAAGAATATAATTATATTTTTTTAGCGTACTGACAATATGTGCCTTATCCTTAACCAGTTTAAATAGTTCCAAGAACAAACTTTTTCCGCTTGCCTGAGGTCCTATTAAAACTGTCAAGTCACCAAAATTCACATCAACGTTTCCTATGGGGCCAAAATTCCGTACACAAAGGTTTTGTCTCATTGTATATAAATTTCTAAACATTAAACATTTGGTACTCCAAACAAAACATGCAGGAAGTCCTATTCGTTTGCAAATTTATATTTTTTTCTTAATTCTGCCAATTCTTTCTTTTATTTTCTCTATATCATTTAAAATATATTTTGTTAGTACTCAATTTAGGGCATAGCCCTTTGTATATTCTTTTGAACACGAGATTCGCCGTAGGCCCACTGACCGAAGGGAGGTAATAACGCGGATAACACGAATATTTTTTTAGCACACGGAGGCGCGGAGCGCAATTTTGACTTTTGAATGTTGAATGTTGAATTGTTGCGGCTGGCCGCAATGTGGAATTGACCAATGATGAATTTCGATGCTCTCACAAGATGTTTTGAACACGAGATTTTTGAACACGGATGTCACCATGAATTTTTTTGAACACGAATTACGCGAATGACACGAATATTTTTTGGCACACGGATCGCACCGATCTCACGGATCTTTGTTCGCAGCGGGGCGCTCACATGGGGAACATGAGATTTTTGAACACGAATAACGCGGATAACACGAATATATTTTTAGCACACGGATCGCACTCTATATTCTTTTGAACACGAGATTCGCCGTGGGCCCACTGACCGAAGGGAGGTAATAACGCGGATGACACGAATATTTTTTGAAAACGGATCTCACTCACACTCTGCTTTCATTCTATCTTCTGCAAGAAAGCCTTGGGGATGTAGCCGGTGGTGACGGCACATAGGCCTTGGATGCTGACGTAGAGACGGTGGTCTTTCTTGATGCGAACGACATAGCCTTCGGCGCCTTTCAAGGGACCGTCGATGACACGGAACTTATCGCCCTTGACAAACTTGGGATTGTAATCGTCGTAAAAGTCGAGGCCTTCGACGCCTGAGGTTACAACGATCTTGAAAATCTGTACTTCGCGCTCTGGAATTTTGGATGGTTCCCTCCTGTCTTCTGAGTTTTTGCCACGGTAGAGCATGACCTTGTTGAGAAACAGACGCTCTATATGCTCGGCTTCTACTCGTGTGGTGCGAAAAAGGATCAGGCTGGGCATGACAGGCACGTCCTTGACAAAACACTTTTTCTTTGTCTTGTCCCAAAACTCTTTCTTCACATCATAGACGTGCTCTATGTTGTTGGTGACGAAATAGTCTTTTATCGGCTTGCCTTTGCCAAAAAATATCTTTAAAGCGAACCAACTCTTTTCGGTGTATGATGGCGTCATTGTCTGTTTTTGATGTTACGGTCAGGGTGTACCTCTCATTCCCCCGTGTCGTGAATTTGAGATTCAAAACACTTGGCAAGAAAGGGTTGGTTAGTCTATTTCCACGAAGGTAAACCTCTAATCACAAACGTGCTCCTGACCCAAGAGCGTGATAGTCTGCAACCCTCGGAATGATTAGCCGTACGATCCTATTTTTCTTCATAAAACCTCTCGCAAAATCGTTCCTTCTTCGGTGTCTCTTTGTAAGAGATACAGAAACCAAGTGCAAAAATAAGAAAAATATTGTAAATGAACGAATTGTGTACGATAAAATATTAATATGCAATCAACATTTTTAACAATAATCCGAAAAGATTCTAAGGCTTCGTTTTAGTAGTTATTGGATTATCAAATAGTTACAAACTTTTCTGTATCTCTTACAAAGAGATGCGGAAAAACGGTTCATTTTGGTCCACTTGTTGACACCCATTGTTTTTCTGCTGTTTTTCTGCTGTTTTTCTATTGTTCTGCTGTTATATCGCCGCAAGAATTTTGGCGTTGGCATCGTCCACTTCGGAGGTTTGTATGGTGCGGAGGTAGATTTGGGTGGTGGCTTCTGAATGGTGTCCCAAGGCTTCGCTGATGACGGAGATGGAGACATTGTTGTCTCTTGCTGCCGTTGCCCAGGAATGGCGGGCGACATAGAGGGTGAGCTTGTCACGGATGCCAAGTTTTGCTCCTAACTGCTTGAGGTGGTAGGAGATGCGGGCTTCGGCGTTGTGATAGAGGCGTTGCTCTTCTTGCTTGCTGACAACGGCTTTTGCCTGGCTGCTGCACCCTGTGTCTGCAAGGAGGGGAAAGAGATATGGGGAGGTGGTGTTGGAGCTTTGATATTTGTCTAACAAGAGCTGCATCTCCTTCTCCCAACGGACGGTAAGGCGTTGGCCGGTCTTACTTCGGGTGTAATGGAGATAGCCTTCGTGGAGGTCGGACTTGCGGAGGTGGGCAAGGTCGATGAAGGAGATGCCTCGCAGATAGAAGCACAGGAGGAAGGTGTCTCTTGCAAATTCCTGATTATGTGTGAGATCTTGAGGGAAAGCCAGATGTTTGATCTTGCTGATGGAGGCTGTGGGGATGGCCCGCTTTCGGGTCTTGGCGATGCCTGTGTAAACGTTACGGAAAGGGTGCCTCTGCGGGGTCAGGCGTTGCTCCACGGCTTTGTTGTAGGTGGCACGGAGCGTGCGGAGGTAGAAGGAGCTGGTGTTGCTGCACACTTTTGCCACGTTCTTCAGGTGGGCCTCGTAGGAGCGCATTTCTTCGGCTGAGAGGTCTCTCAGGGCGATGTCTCTGTTGGCACGGTAGCGCTTGAAGCTGTTGAGGGTTGCCTTGTAATGTTGCATGGTGCGGTGTTGGCCGTTCTGATGCAACAGGGTGATGAGGTGGTTCATGAACTGGAACAGGGTCTCTGATGTCTTGTTGTTTCTTGCCATATTTCTTTTAAATTTATAAAACTTTTAATTTTATAAAAATATAGGAGCATCTCTGTCTCTATTGAACCCAAATCGGTCATTAGGCCGTTTTATGTATATTTTTAGAACTGCTTGCTGTCTTTTGTTTTTTATAAGGTGTCTTTTGCTTGTTTTTAATTCGCAATAGCTCGCTATTACTCATTAAAAGCCAAACAAAATCCATTCTTCTAAAAATCCAAAATCCAAGCAAGCCCTAACGACCGATTCGGGTTAAAGAAACAAAGATGCTCCTATATTATAAAATAAGGTATCAGAGGTGCCGTGCGGCGTTTATTTCCAATATTTCTCGCAGAAACGCTCACCAAGGGCGAAGCCTTCTTCGTAGAGGCGCTCAAGCTTGGCGATGTCTTTCTCTATGCGGTCTACCTCCATGGGGCGCTCGGGACGGATGCAGATGACACGTCCCTCGTCTTCCATGCGCTCCACATATTCGAGCTGCGCGTTGTAGGCGGCAAGACGACGGCTGAGGACTACACGCAGACGGGGATATTTGCGATAGATGAAACGCGGAATCTTCATGTCCTTGCCTGTGTCGCGATAGCCGCGGTTGCGGGTGAGCACCAGCACGTTGGTGGGATGCCCCATGTCGATGGCGTGCTGCAAGGGTATGCTGTCAACGATGCCTCCATCGAGCATGGGGATGCCGTCGACATCGACAATCTTGCTGACATAAGGTAGGCTGCTCGATGCACGCACGATGTCAAGGGCCCGCTGGCGGTCATGGCGCTCGGAGAGATACATGGGCTGGCCCGTGAGACAGTTGGTCGTGACCATCTCGAAGGTCATGGGCGAGCTGAAGAAGGTGTCGAAATCGAACGGAAGATACTGATTGGGAAACTTGTCGTAAAGCAGCTCACGGTCGAAGATGCACCCTTGGGTGACAAGGTGGCGCAAGCCTATATATTTGTAACGGGCCAAATAGTCGATATTGGAGATGCGTGCCCGGCGTGGCTGATGGCTCACATAAGACATGCCGTTGCAGGCACCTGCCGACACGGCCACGATGTAAGGAAAGGTGAGATCGTGCTTCATGAAGGCATCGAGCACACCGCTGGTAAACACACCTCGCATGCCCCCACCTTCGAGCACAAGGGCGGTCTTTCTGTCAATCTGCATACTTTATAGAGAAACTTTTTACCTAAATAATGTTATTTTGTAGGCAAAGTTACACAAATTATTAGAAAAAGTAGTAACTTTGCAGACAATTAGACAAATTTTTAAGATATGTTTGACAAGCAAACCTACGTTAACCGTCGCGCCAAGCTGAAAGAGCTTGTAAAGAGCGGCATCATTATCTTGTTCGGAAACAACGAGTCGCCATGCAATTTTCCTAACAACGGATACTACCCGTTCCGCCAAGACTCGTCTTTTCTTTACTATTTCGGACAGAACCGCGACGGTCTGGTTGGCGTCATAAACATCGACAACAACATCGAGACTCTGGTCGGAAACGACATAGACATTGAGGATATTGTGTGGTATGGAAGCGTAGACAGCGTGCACGACCTCGCAGAACAGGTGGGCGTGAGCAACTCGGCACCCATGAAGACTCTGAAGACCATCTGCAACGACGCGATGCGACAGAAGCGCACCATTCATTTCCTGCCGCCCTACCGCTACGACATAAAGCTCCAGATTTTTGACCTCCTCGGCATTCATCCCAACCAGCAGAAAGAGTCGGCAAGCATGGCGCTCATCAACGCTGTGGTGAAGATGAGATCAACGAAAGAGCCTCAGGAGATAGAGGAGCTTGAGCGTGCTGCCGAGATCGGCTACATGATGCACACCACGGCGATGCGGCTGACAAAGCCCGGCGTGACAGAGAAGTTTGTCGGCGGACAGGTCGACGGCATCGCAAACTCGTATGGGGCGATGGTGAGCTTCCCCACAATCTTCAGCCAGCACGGCGAGATCATGCACGGCAACCCGTCGATGGCTGTGCTGGAGGCCGGACGCCTCGCGTTGTGTGACGCAGGTGCTGAGACGATAAACAACTACTGCTCCGACAACACGCGCACCATGCCTGTGAGCGGCAAGTTCACGCAGCGACAGCTCGAGATCTACAGCATTGTGGAGGCATGTCACGACTACACGCTGAAGGTTGCTAAGCCGGGCGCGAGATATATGGATGTTCACTTTGCCGTGTGCAAGCTCATGACTGATCGACTGAAAGAGCTGGGACTGATGAAGGGCGACACGGAAGAGGCTGTACGCGCCGGAGCACACGCCATGTTCCTGCCTCACGGTCTTGGACACATGATGGGAATGGACGTTCACGACATGGAGAACCTGGACCAGATAAACGTGGGCTTCGACGAGGAGACGAGACCGAACCTCGAACAGTTTGGTACCAACTGTCTGCGCATGGGACGACGTCTGGAGGAGGGCTTCGTGGTGACTGACGAGCCTGGTATCTACTTCATTCCTGCACTTATAGACAACTGGAAGGCCAGCGGCCACTGCAAGGAGTTCATCAACTTTGACCTGCTTGAGACCTACAAGGACTTTGGAGGCATAAGAATTGAAGACGATGTGCTCATAACGGAGAACGGTTGCCGATTCATTGGAAGCAAGCGCATACCTTACCATCCGAAGGATGTGGAGGCGTTCATGGAGGAAAATCGATAAAAAAAAATATAAAATTAAAAGAGAATTTTAATTACACCTAACAAAACTTTATGAAAAAATTATTCACCTTGGCTCTGCTCGCCGTTATGGCGCTGGGAGCCAATGCACAGGACAAGAAAGACGACGCAAACAAGAACAAGCCCGTGTTCACCGTTGTAAAGAGCAACCCTATCACGAGCATCAAGAACCAGAACCGCAGCGGCACATGCTGGGACTTCTCAGGCCTCTCTTACTTTGAGAGCGAGATCCTGAAGAACACCGGCAAGACCTATGACCTCTGCGAGATGTTCGTGGCCAACAAGACATATATGGACCGTGCCGTGATGTCGGTACGCATGCACGGTGACGTGTCGTTCGCTCAGGGCGGAAGCCATTTCGATGTGCTCTACTGCCTCAAGAACTACGGTATCTGCCCCGAGAATGCCATGCCTCTGCCCGGCACTCTCTACGGCGACTCGCTTGCCAACTTCAACGAGTTCTTCGACGTGCTCACTCCGTATGTGGAGGCTGTGGCAAAGAGCAAGGCCAAGAGTCTCACTCCTGCATGGAAGGTGGGCCTTCAGGGCATACTCGACTCTTATCTGGGCAAGTGTCCCGAGAACTTCAAATATGAGGGCAAGACCTACACACCGAAGACATTTGCAGAGAGCCTCGGTCTGAAGCTCGACGACTATGTGTCTATCACCAGCTACACACACCATCCTTTCTGGACACAGTTTGCTGTGGAGGTGCAGGACAACTGGCGCTGGCCGCTGAGCTGGAACGTTCCTATGGACGACATGATGCGCATTATCGACAACGCTATCATGAACGGCTACACCATCGCTTGGGGCGGTGACGTGTCTGAGGACGGCTTCACACGCGACGGTCTGGCTATCGCTTATGACAAGAAGAAGGTGCAGAGCCTCTCTGGCAGCGACGCTGCACGCTGGCTTAAGTTGAGCACATCGCAGAAGAAGGAGAAGATCGACTCGCTGGGCGTCAACGCTCCCGAGGTTGTTCCAACTCAGAAAATGCGCCAGGAGGCTTATGACAACTGGGAGACAACAGATGACCACGGCATGCAGATCTACGGTATAGCAAAGGACCAAAACGGCCGCGAGTATTACATGGTAAAGAACTCATGGGGCGAGTATGGCGAGCACAAGGGCACATGGTACATGTCGAAGAACTTCATCGCTTACAAGACCATGGACTTCGTTGTAAACAAGAACGCCATTCCTAAGGACATCCGCAAGAAGATGGGCATCTAATTTTGATTGAAGCTCTTATTTAAAGCATAAAAACAATTATCGCCAACAATGGAAGACCAAACGGTCACATTGTTGGCGATTTTCTTTTGTAACAGCTATTTCTTTTTCTCTATCCACACCTCACCGTCCTCACAACAGATCTTCTCTTCTCCTATAAGGTAGGCCACGGCTTCGAAAGCAACGTTGGCGTGAGGGCCATGGGAGCTGGCAAACTCGCTGACGGCATGGCGTTTACCATCGGAAAGGAGGCGGAGGATGCGCTCACACACGGCGGCGCTGGCGTCGTCGGCCACGCTGTCGGAGGACGCATGGCCAAGACACACGTCGCAGATGCCGCAATCGGTGGAGCGGGTCTCACCAAAATAGCGCAGGAGCTGACGGCTGCGGCACACGTCGTCGTTGGTGGCGTAGGCAAGGATGACCTTGATGCGATGGACAAACTGCTCACGGCGCTGGTCATAGACCTCTGGACTGAGGACCAGGCGGTCGGCAGCCTCGCGGTCGCGTGTGTAGGTGATGGTGGGGAGCTTGCGCTGTGGGATGTAATGGATGATGTGACGGTGGGACAGACTCTTAAGGATGAGGTAGACCTGTTGGCGCGTGAGACCGGAGTGGTAGGCCACGGCGTTCTCGTCGATGTAGGAATAGTCGGTGAACAGTCCTGAATAGTGGCGAAGGAGGGCCAGCACCACGGCATCTTCATCTGCTGAAGAGTTGTCGAGACGATAAAGGTCGTCGCGGTCAAGGAGGAAGCGCACACGAGCCATGGCGTCGGGTTCCATGTCGTAATAGATATAGCCTGCCCGCTGAAGAATCTTCAAGGCCGAGTTGGTCTGGATGCTGAAATGGTGGAACGTCTGACAAAACTTGGTTATGTCGAAAAGGAAGGTGTGGCCACGGCCATCGCCGAGGGCGATCTGGTAGAAATAGGCAAGGTGCTCATAGACGTCGCGGATGAACTGCTTGTCGGGAAACTCCTCCACGATGCGCTTGTCCATCTTTCGCTCGTCGTGTCCGTTGTAGAGCAACACAGCATAGGCTTTCTTGCCGTCACGACCCGCACGGCCCGCTTCTTGGAAGTAGGCCTCAAGCGAGTTGGGACAGTCGGCATGCAGGACCAGTCGCACATCGGGCTTGTCTATGCCCATGCCGAAGGCGTTGGTGGCCACCATGACCCTCACCTCGTCGTCGTGCCACTGGCGTTGGCGTTCGTCTTTCTCATAATGTTCCAGGCCGGCATGGTAGAAGGTGGCCTTGATGCCTGCCTCTGTGATGATGTCGCACACCTCACGGCAACGTCGGCGGCTGCGCACATAGACGATGGCGCTGCCCGGCACAGAGCGAAGGATATGGAGCATCTCCTGCTTCTTGTCTTGCGCCGTGCGCACCACATAAGCCAGGTTGCTACGTTCAAAACTCATGCGGAACACGTTGCGCTCGCTGAAGCGCAGACGGTCCTGTATGTCGTCAACGACCTCGGGGGTGGCGGTGGCGGTGAGGGCAAGCACAGGCACGCCGGGCTTCATGTCGCGAAGCTGTGCTATCTGCAAGTAGGAGGGACGGAAATCGTAGCCCCACTGGCTGATGCAATGGGCCTCATCAACGGTTATGAAGCTCACGTTCATGTGACCCAACTTCACCCTGAAGAGGTCTGAGGCCAAACGCTCAGGCGACACATACAGCAGTTTGGTGTGGCCGAGGATGCAGTTTTCAAGCGTGGCGACCACCTCATCGCGTGTCATGCCCGAGTATACGGCTGCTGCCATCACCCCTCGCCTACGCAGGTTGTCGACCTGGTCTTTCATAAGGGAGATAAGGGGTGTCACGACAATGCACACGCCCTCCATGGCAAGAGCCGGCACCTGAAAGGTTATCGACTTGCCTCCGCCCGTGGGCATGAGACCGAGGGTGTCCTTTCCGCTGCCTATGCTCTCGACGATCTCGCGCTGTATGCCACGAAAATTGTCGTAGCCCCAATATCTCTTCAGTATCTGTATGTACCGGTCTGTGCTTTCTGACATTTTTTCTCTGTTTTTTTAGGCTTGTTTTAAAGACAAACAAAATCAACGCTTCTATAAATCCAAAATGCAAGCAAGCCATAACGACTGACTTGGGTTTAAAGACATCGTCAAGCTTTGTCGTGCTATTGTCTTTAAGAACATCGTCAAGTTTTGCCGTGCTGTTGTCTTTAAAACATCAGCAGCCTTGGCTATATTGTCTTTTCGTTTTCCTGCATCTCTTCCTCTTCGGTGGGTCTTATGTCCTCAATCTGAAGCTGAACAAGGTTGCGCTTAAAGATGTTGTCTTCCAACGTGTAGGCGATGTCAAAGCTGCGCTTCGACTTGATGTAACGTGCCGACGCACTCTGTCCGAAGGCAATGCCGTTGACAACGTTGCTCGACTTGGAGTCGACAAGCTCAAGCTTTATGTGCTCTTGCTCACGGCCCACCACCTTGCTGGTGCCGTAATCGTAGACACCGACGGTGCAGAACACGGGCTTGGTGTTGCAGGGACCAAAGGGCGCAAACTTCTTCAGGTCGTTATGGAGACGCTTGGTGATGTCCTTGAAGTCGATGACAGCATCGATGTTGAGCATGGCCTCTGTCTGTTCGGGCTGTATGTGCTCATCGACATAATGCTGGAAGCGACGGCGAAACTCAGGAATGTCATCCCAACGGAGCGTCAGTCCGGCAGCGTAGGTGTGGCCGCCGAAGTTGATGAGCATGTCGCGACAGCTCTTGATGGCCGAATAGATGTCGAACCCTGTGACGCTTCGTGCCGAACCGGTCGCGATGTTGCCCTCGCGTGTGAGCACCACCGTGGGACGGAAATAGATCTCTGTGAGACGCGAGGCCACGATGCCGATGACGCCCTTCTTCCAGTTCTCGTCGTAGAGCACGATGGAGGTGTGATGCTTCTGGCTCTCCAGACGTGACACGATCTGGTTGGCCTCCTCGGTCATCTGCTTGTCTATGTCCTTGCGCTGCTCGTTGTAACAGTCGATATGCTTGGCTGTTTTCAAGGCACGGCTGAGGTCGCGCTCCACCAGCAGGTCCACACTCTCCTTGCCGTTGTCCATGCGTCCCGACGCGTTTATGCGCGGTCCGATCTTGAAGATGATGTCGCTCATGGCGATCTCACGTCCGCTCAACGCACAGATGTCGATGATTGCTTTCAGACCGATGCTAGGGTTCTGGTTCAAGATCTTCAGTCCGTGGAACGCCAGTATGCGGTTCTCGTCGACCACAGGCACGATGTCGGCAGCGATGCTCACGGCACACAGGTCGAGCAACGGTATGAGCCGCGAGAACGGTATGCCGTTGTTCTTGGCAAAAGCCTGCATAAACTTGAAGCCCACACCACAGCCGCAGAGGTGCTTGAACGGATAGCTGTCGTCGGAACGCTTGGGGTTGAGCACCGCCACAGCTGGCGGCAACGTCTCGTCGGGCACATGATGGTCACAGATAATGAAGTCGATGCCCAGACTCTTGGCATAGGCCACCTCTTCAATGGCCTTGATGCCACAGTCGAGAATGATGATCAACTTTATTCCGTTTTCGTTGGCATAGTCTATTCCTTTCTTGCTCACACCATATCCCTCTTCATAGCGGTTGGGGATATAATATTCGATGTTGGAATAAAACTGCTGCAAAAACCTGTAGACAAGAGCCACAGCCGTGCAGCCGTCAACATCATAGTCGCCATAGATCAGAATGCGCTCCTTGCGGCCCATAGCATCGTTGAGCCTGTCGACCGCCACATCCATGTCCTTCATAAGGAACGGGTTGTTAAGGTCGGCAAGCTGCGGATGGAAGAACCGTTTAGCACCGCTCTCTGTGCTTATGCCTCGCCTGATAAGCAGAAACGCCAGTATAGGGCTGATGTTGAGCTTTTCGCCTAATTCTTTCGCCGCCTTCTTCTCGTCAGCAGTAGGTAGCTTGTAATTCCATTTGAAAAGCATTTTATATATGTGTTTATTTTATTTGGCTATAGTAACACGGCACGCTTTTGAGCATACCGCGTGTAAAGTTACAAAAATAATATAATATAGAGAAATGTTGTTGTCAAATTTTGAAATCTTTACTCAAGTTTCGCATGTATTTGACATGCATATATAAAATTTGAGGGCTGCTAATCAGCAGCCCTCAACCAACACAAAAACTAAACTAGACTTAACTAAACTAAACATGAGACTTGTCACAAGCCCCACGCTTGTTGATTGCAAATTTAGCAATTATATTTAAATATGCAATAGTACAATAATACATTTTAACAGGAAGGGCCGGTAAAACCGCGCCATATAACATTTTTTCAGAGTTTATATACACTTATTAAGTGTTTAAAAACATGTTTTTGATTTTAATCATGTTGTTTAGACACAATCGGCCACTGTTAAACGACGTTTAGGCACAACCGCGTGTCACAGCTTTGACGTGCGGTTCATGAGCCAGTTGTCAAGGACAACCATCGCTGCCATGGCCTCTACAACAGGCACAGCGCGGGGAAGGACACAGGGATCGTGTCGGCCTCTCGCCGTGAACTCGGTTGCCTCGCCGTCCTTGTTGACGGTGGGCTGGTTCTGCAAGATGGTGGCAACGGGCTTGAAGGCCACTCTGAAGTAGATGTCCTGTCCGTTGCTTATGCCGCCCTGTATTCCTCCGCTATGGTTGGTGAGCGTGGTGGCCGTTTGTGCCGACGTGTCAGAGGGCACGAAGATGTCGTTCTGTTCGCTGCCGCGGGCTGTAACACCGTCAAAGCCCTCGCCATACTCGAAACCCTTCACGGCGTTGATGCCAAGCATGGCTGCACCAAGAGCGGCATGAAGTTTTCCAAACTCGGGCTCGCCGAGACCGGCGGGGCAGCCTTTGACCACACAGGTGATGATACCGCCGATGGTGTCGCCATCGGCCTTGACCTGTGCGATGAGGTCTTCCATCTGTTGTGCCTTCACGGGATCGGGGCAGCGCACGGCGTTTGTCTCCGTGAGCGACAGGTCATACAGGTGATAGTCGCGTTCAAGAGCGATGGCGCCCACCTGTGAGGTGTAGGCTTGCACTCTGATGCCAAGCTGACGCAACACAAGTTTGGCAAGTGCTCCACCAACACAACGGCTTATGGTTATGCGTGCCGAAGAGCGTCCGCCACCACGATGGTCGCGCACACCATATTTTGACCAATAGGTGAAGTCGGCATGGGATGGGCGGAAGAGGTTACGCATGTTCTCATAGTCGGACGAGTGTTGGTTTGTGTTTCTCACCACAAAGCCAATGGGACATCCCGTCGACTTTCCCTCGAACACGCCACTTAAAATTTCTACCTTGTCGGCCTCGTTACGGCTTGTCGTTATCCGGCTCTGTCCGGGACGGCGTCTGTTGAGTTCGCTCTGAATAAACTCTTCGTCAATATCTATTCCGGCAGGCATGCCGTCAACGACACCGCCAACAGCCGCACCATGACTCTCGCCAAAGGTTGTGAGGGTGAAAAGTGTTCCAAACGTGTTACGCATAGCAATATTCTCCTTTAGTGTTTATGACCGCAGCAACCACCTTCGTGATCGCCATGACCGCCGTGACCGCAGCAGCCACCTTCGTGACCTTCATGACCGCCGTGACCGCCACAGCCACCTTCATGGCCTTCGTGACCACCGCAGCCGCCGCAGTCGCCACCACAATGGCCGCAGCCCTCGCCGCTCATGTGGTTGATCATGGTCTGGATCTCCTCGTTAGAAGCCTCGCGGCTCTCCACCACGCGACCCTTGAAGTTGAGCTTCTTGCCAGCCAACGGATGGTTGAGGTCCAGCGTCACCTTGTCGTCAGCAATGTCGACAACGGTTGCCATGAAGCGCTGTCCCTGCTCGTTCTGAAGAGGCACGACGGCGCCCTTGAAGATATACTCTTTGTCGAAACGGCCGTTCACCATGAACATCTCCTTCTCAAGAGCGATGACGTGCTCGTTGACATAAGGGCCATAGGCATCGTCCTCGCTGAGAACAAAATCGAAGTCGGCACCCTTCTCCAGGTCCACCAACGCGTTCTCGAAGGCATCGAGGGTTATGCCGAAGCCGGAAATGAACTGGAACGGCTTTGCGGCGGGAGCCTCTTCAACCATGGTGTTGGTGCCATCGGCATCTATCGTGTACAACTTGTACGACACAGCAATAAACTTGTTGCTTTTCTTTTCCATTTTTCTTGTTTCTTTCTTGTTAAAAATTAAGCATGGCCACAACTATGCTGACATCAGCAAGGGGCATGAGGACATGCGAAACTGTCTGTTTATGAATTATTTTTCATGCAAAGGTAGTGCTATTTGGCGGATTTCCCAAATAAGTGGATGCGTTTCTTGTGCATGTCATAGATTTTTCGTTATTTTGCCCAACAAACAATATGGACACCGCTCATTATGAAAGTAAACATTTTTCACATATTCTTATATGTTGCCATAGCTCTCACATACATGCCAGGAGAAGCATCGGCACAACGTCCTGCCTTGGGCAAGCTGTCGTCGCAGCTGCGCATGCTCATGAACGATGCCGACCGACAAAAGGCGGCAAAGAGGCGTGGAGGAACCGATGCAGGGCTGACCCCCACGGTGTGTGCCTTTGTGCGCACCTCGTCTGCGGCCGACACAACAACGCTGAAAGCTGAGGGGTGCAGGGTACTGGCATCGCTCGGCGACATAACGATCGCTGCCATGCCGCTCAACAGCGTGGCTGCGCTGTCGCGACGGAGCTGTGTGCTACGCATAGAGGCACAACGGGGCAACACCGTGGCGCTCGACTCGCTCGGACTGATCATCAACGTGCCGCCCGTACATGAGGGCAGGAACCTGCCACAGGCGTTCGACGGCACAGGCGTTGTTGTGGGCATGCAGGACGTGGGCTTCGACCTCACCAACCCCACCTTTCTCAGCGACGACACACGACGGTGGCGCATAAAAAGCTTCTGGGACCAGTTGGCAAAGAGCGAAAACGGCAGCTCGCTCTTCGTGGGAGCCGACTATACCGACGAGGCGGCGCTGCGTGACGTGGCCCACTCGCGCGACGCACATATCATACCCCACGGCACCATGACCACCAGCATCGCCGCCGGCACAGGCTATGGCTCGCCTTACCGCGGCATGGCGCCAGGCAGCGACATCTGTCTGGTGAGCAACGCCGTCAACGTGGACGCTCCTCTCATTCCCGAAGAGAACGTCTACAAATATACCTATGCCACCGATGTGCTCGGCTTCAAGTATATCTTCGACTATGCCCAGAGCAAGGGGCAGCCCTGTGTGATAAACTTCAGCGAGGGCTCGCCACAAGATTTTCGCGGCGACGACGTGCTCTATTTTGAAGCCTTGCGACGGCTCACAGGCCCCGGACGCATCCTGGTGTCTGCGGCAGGCAACAACAGTACGGACCCGACCTATTTCCGCAAGCCGGCAGGCACAGCATCGGCCGGAACGTTCGTAAAGAAATGGAGCAAAAGTGCAGTGCTCACGATGAAGGCACGCCAACACTTCAAGCTGCGTCTCACAGCCTACGGGTCACCAAACAGGGAGCTGGTGTTTGACACGAAGGCCATCGTGGCTGCTCCCGACTCGACAGTGACCGACACCTTGCGCTACGCCACCTACAAACTTGCTGTCGACATACAGGCCTTTCCCTCATGCTATGATGAGGAGGAGACCGCCTATGACGTGACGATATCGGGAGCCGAATATGTGGGCGTGGGATCCAAACCGTTATCTATGGAGGTTCTCGGGAGCGATGCCGACGTGGAGGTGTTCTGCCTGTCCGGACAGATGTATGCGAACAGCCTTAACCCCGCTCTGTGTGACGGCGAGAAGACACACAACATCAACAGTCCGGCGGCGGCACCATCGGTCATCTGTGTGGGCGCGACGGCTCACCGCACCTGTGTGACCAACTTTAAAGGCGAGAAGATTGACACGGGCATAAAGGAAGTGGGCGAAATTGCCTACTACTCGTCCGTAGGCCCAACGTTTGCAGGGCTGACAAAGCCCGACGTCGTGGCGCCTGGGTCTGCCATAACATCGGCGTTCAGCTCTTTCTATATTGAAGCCGACCCTACCCGACTGACTGGCCAGACGGTCGCCACGTTCGATTATGAGGGCCGCACATACGCCTGGTATTACGAGCAAGGCACATCGCTCTCCTCACCGGCCGTGGCAGGAACGATAGCCCTGTGGCTGCAAGCCGTGCCCACGCTGTCACCCGATGACGTGATGGAGGTGATAGCGGCCACCAGCATCCGTCATGACCCGTCGCTCTCCTACCCTAACAACACATGGGGTTATGGAGAGATCGATGCTTACCGCGGCTTGCTACACCTGCTGAAGCTCGACTCGGTGAGAGACATAAGCCTCAGCCCGTCGGCTGCACGCATGGGCATGTCGCCAGAGGGGCTGCTCACCATCAGTCTGCCGTCAGCGGCTTCACGTCCGTTCACCGTCTGTGTCTATTCGGTTGGCGGACAGCTGCTTCATCAGACGACCCTTGCGGCAGGCAGCGACAGCTACACCCTGGCTCTGCAACATCTTAACAAAGGCGTTTACGCCATACAGATAAACAGCTGCGAGAAACAGCTGCGAGGCTCCACGCTTGTGAGAAGATAACGCTGGGGCGAAGCCCGCGGAGCGGTGCAAGCGGGGCGGTGCAAACAAAAAACGCTTCTTTTTGCAATAATTTTTTGTAAAAAGAACATTTATTTATATTTTTGCACCCCGAGAGAAAAGGTACACATTGCAAGCAGGCGTTCACAATCAATAGCATATATGAATCTTGTAAAAAGATTATATGATTTTTATAAAAAGAAGTTGTGCTTTTAAAAGATTTTTGAGCACCTGCTTAACAAACAAAACGTTGGATTGTAGAAAAAGGATGTTACGCGACCGTTAACAGGGAGCACAAAACAAAAAGTTATTTAATAGATATGAAGAAATTAAAGTTTATGTTATTGGCGGTGGTGACCGCCTTGGTTTTTGCATCATGCGGAACAACACGCACCGTGCCTATCACAGGACGCAAGCAAAATCTGCTTGTGAGCGACGAGCAGGTGCTCAGCCTCAGCAACCAGGAGTACAGCAACTTCATGAAGTCGGCAAAGGTGTCTACCGATGCCGCCAACACAGCCATGGTGAAACGTGTGGGACAGAACCTCGCAACAGCCGTGCAAAACTATCTGGTGAACAACGGGCTACAGTCGGAGATCAAGAATTTCAGTTGGGAGTTTAACCTCGTGCAGAACAAGGAAGCCAACGCTTTCTGCATGCCTGGCGGCAAGATTGTGGTTTATGAGGGCTTGCTACCCTACACCCAGAACGAGGCATCGCTGGCCATTGTCCTCGGACACGAGATTGCTCACGCCGTGGCTAAGCACTCGGCTGAGCAGATGAGCAAACAGATAAAGAACCAGTATGGCACGCAGATTCTCGGTGGTGTGCTGCAGGCTGCCGGTGTAAGTTCGACCACGACACAGCTCGCACAGATCTTGGCACAGAAGGGTTTGCAGTTTAGAAGTCTCAAATATTCGCGTGACCATGAGACCGAAGCCGACCGCATGGGACTGATCTTCGCCGCCATGGCGGGATACGACCCCAACGTTGCCGTGGCGTTCTGGCAGCGCATGTCACAGGGCAGCAGTAGCAACCAGAACGACATGTTCAGCGACCACCCATCAGACGCAAAGCGCATTGCAGCTATCAAGGCAGAGATGCCTGAGGCTCTGAAATATTATAAGCCCGCAACAAAAGTTTCGTCTACAAGCAAAACCTCTTCTACAAAGAAGACAACAACGAAGAAGGCTTCTACAACAAAGAAGACATCTGCAACGAAGAGGAAGACCACACGCAGATAAGCGGTCATAAGTTTTTTCCGAGCACCTGCTTTTCTGAAACGAGCACCTGCTTATATAAAAAAGGTGAAAAAAGCAACCATTTTGAGAGACCTTATGATGCTCTTAAAGTGGTTGTTTTTTTATGATATCCATAACCGCTGGTTGAGCTGCCGAAGGCAGCGAAGCCTGCGGCCCCATGAATGATGGTAAAATCGTCCTCAAAGAGGGCGAACATGGTGGATTAAGCCCTCGAAACCATTGCATTTTGCTTAAAAATTTTGTACCTTTGCATAAACTCAAGAAAGAAATAGTCTAAACAACCAAATGATCAGTTAAACCCAAATCGGTCATTAGGCCGTTTTGGGTTTAAAGACTGACAACATAAAGAAATCAAACATTATAATAGGAATGAAAAAAATAAAGAATGTCACCCGTGTGGTGATGACAGCAATTGCTTTGTTCTGTATGAGCCTCAGCGCCCAAGCGGCAGAGGTGGTCTACAAGATTGCGGAATATAACAAGACGACACAAGATTTTCTGTTGGCTGCCAGCGGCATGGTGCCCAAGAACTCGTATGCTGACTTTGAAAACACATACGGCGCCACAACGGGCAACCGCTACAACCAGATACCGCGCAACCGCAACGCTGTGCTTTATCTCAACGGATGGCAGGGATGCACCATAAAGAGCATTACGCTGAGCATGTGCTCAAACAACACGAAAGGACAGGTGGGCATGACGGTGAAAGACGGCGAGACGCAGCTCTACAAGCAGGCAGCTGTAGACTTTGCTTCTCCCGATTGGTTCGGACAATGGGTGTCGAAAGACCTTAACGTCTATGTGGACATCAAGAAAGAGCTGAACCTGCCTGCCATCACTACCGACGAGGCCAGCATCGTCGTTCAGGGCGGCACGAAAGAGGGATCGGTCTATCTTGATGCCATCACGATAGAGTATGACGAGGCTGCCGGCACACAGCTCGAGTCGCCGTTGGGATGGATATACGAGAAGATGGAGAAGAAAGGCAAGCTTAACGAGGGCGATGAACTGATGATTTACCGTAACGGTTGTGCTGCCACCGACTATGACGGCATGGAGAAAGACCATTATCTTGATGTCGTGACCATTGCCTCAACCAAGGATGTCACCTCTCCCGACGTGCTGCGCTTCACCCTTGGCAAGGGCGAGAGCAACGGCTTCTGGACGCTCACCGACCAGTATGGCCGCAAGCTTGGAGCCACAGGCAAGCAGACCTTGGCATGGAACGAGGGTTCAACACAATGGGCCATAGACCTTGGCTACGAAGGAGCGACCATAAGCAACGAGAAGGAGAGCAGCAGCACGCTGCGTTACAACGAGCCGACAAGCAGCTATGCACGCTTTGCCCTCTACACCTCAAAGAGCATGTTGCTGCCGTTCCTCTACCGCAAGGACAAGCAGAAGGAACCTGAACTGTCGCGCTCAATAACCTTCGGCGAGACCACCGTCACAGCCGCTCTTGAGAACAAGCATGTTGTCCTCGCACCCACCGTCATGCCTACCGCCACTACCGACAAGCGCATGGTCTGGTCGAGCAGCGACGAGAGTGTGGCAACGGTGAACGGCGGTTTTGTCACCCTTCTGGCGACAGGCCACACCACCATCACCGCCAAGACAAAGGACGGTGGAGCCGAAGCCAGCGTGAGCCTCACCGTCACAGCAGCGTCAGGCATCGGCCACACCACAGCCGAGACCAAGAAGCAAGCCACCCGCAAGGTGCTGAACGGCCACAACATCGTCATCGTGACCGACAACGCTGCTTACGGTGTTGACGGGGCGAAGAGATAATATACAGACAGAAAAAGGTGTGCCAAGCATATCATTTTTCCTTTTATGAAAGGAGAATCTTTATGCTTGGCACACCTTTGGTTTTCTTCTTGCCTTATTTCCTTTTTGCCTTACTTCTTATTTGCATTATCTCTTATTTGCCTTATTTCCTACTTATAATATTCGTTCTGCTGATCGGCAATGGCAGCGTTGGCATTGATCTCATCTTGCGGGATGGGAAGGACGATGCCGCCAAACGTGCGGTCAATGGTTTTGGCACGACGGGTAACAGGCACATCCTGAAAATCGTCATTGAAAACGATGGTGCGGTTCATCCTTATCATGTCGAAGAAACGCTGCCCCTCACCAAACAGTTCCTTGCTGCGCTCATCGAGAATCATGTCATCGGTCACGGTGGCAGCGGTGGCAGCAGCAAGATGTGGCGAACGACGACGAATGTTGTTAAGCCATGAGGCAGCAGCCTCTTTGTCACCCGTGTGCAAGGCGGCCTCGGCAGCTATGAGATAAACCTCTGACAGGCGCATGACCTTGATGTCTACAGCCGTGGAGGTCTCCTTGCCATCGCCCTGCATGTCGAGGCCACCCATATACTTGTAACATGCGCCATGACGCTCCGTGCCTGTGTCTACCCACGACTCGTCATTGTCCATAACACCCCATCTCACATCGGTGGCATCTTCTCCCAGACGGTCGAGGAAATAGTTGCTTGCAAGGAACCATCCCATGGCTCCTTTCTTCTGGCCATAACACATGTAATAATAGCCCAACGAGCTCTTTTCAAGGTCGGTCTTTGTGTCTATGCCGATCTCAAAAATGGCCTCAGAGCCATACTGACGGCTCCACGAGTCGCACCACTCGGATGGCTCATAGAGCTTATATTTGCCTGAGCCGATAACCTCTTCAGCAGCTTTAAGGGCGCCAGAATAATCTTCCATGTAGAGCTTGACCTTGGCTTGCAGAGCCACGTTGCCATAATAGTCGAGATAGCCGTGCTTCACACCCTTGTCGGAGGCGAGGAGTTTCTGGCCTTCAGTAAGGTCTTCAACGATCTGGCTGTAGACCTCCTCCACTTTGGCACGCGAGGGTTGCGCACCCGCATCGAGGGTTGTCAAGACCAAGGGCACACCATAAGATGTCTTGTTATAATTGTAAGGCAAGCCATAGAGGCGCACGAGGTCAAAATAGAACAAGGCGCGGAGCGAGAGAGCCTCGCCCTTGTAATAGTTAAGCGCTGTGTTGCCATCGGCCTGACGCTTGTCGATGTTTTCAATGAGGTTGTTGGCCTGCATTATGCAGTCGTAGATCTGCGACCAGAACGCCTGGTAGGTGCCGCTCGTGGGCGTGTGGTTAAACGTATAGAGGTTGTCGTTGCCTCTACCGTTGGTGTAGATGGTGAGGTCGCCACCCTTGGCATCGCCATAGAGAAGGAAATTGCGGCCATAATAGGACGACGACGACATCTTGAACATCATGCCGTTTATGGCTACCTCGGCGTCACGCTGCGTGGCAATGGCTTCGTCAGCGTTGCCCGAATTGGTGGGTTGGCGGTTAAGAAAATCGGAGCACGAGGTGAGACAGGTCAAACCGAGAACCAACGCCATTATTGTTATCTTGTTTATCTTCATTGCTTTTGATTTTTTGTGATGGCTATGCAGCCACCGTATAAAACTTCTACGTTTGAAAGAATAGAGACACCTGCTTTTTGCAGGCATGCAAGGTGGCGAGCCTTAGAACGTGAGCTCAACACCAAAGATGAAGGTTTTGCCTAAAGGTGTCTCCCAGCCGCGTGTGCTGTAGCTGTTGACCTCAGGGTCGGCATCCTTGTAACGGGAGAAGGTAAGCAGGTTCTCTGCGTTGAAATAGACCCTCGCGTTTGTCATAAGAGCATGCTTGACCCACTCTCTTGGCAAGCTGTAAGCCAGGCTCACTGTCTTCAGACGCAGGAAGGAAGCGCTGTGCAGATGACGTGTGCTATACTGCATGGCGTCGGTAAGGTCGCTACCTGAAAGGGCTGGCTCTGAGGCATCGGTATGGGTAGGCGTCCACATGTTCTCGTAATAGTGTTTTGAGCGTATGCGCTCCCAGTAGTAGCCGTCGTCGGCCACATCTTTGTAAGCGCCATCATAGAGCTTTCCACCGAGCTTATAGATAAAGTTGAGACCCAGTTCCACGCCCTTGTAAGACACGTTGGTAGAGAAGCCGCCAGCCATGTCGGGAATGCCGTTACCGATAATCTTCATGTTGGCTTTCTCATAGTCGTAAGTGGCACCGCGACCCTTGAACACGAAATCGCCGGCCTGTGAATTGCTCTCGTCGTTGACGAAATAAACGCTCTTTCCGTTGGCAGGGTCTACACCAGCCCACTCATAGCCATAGAAGGCGAGCGTCGACTGTCCCTCACGGTAGATATACTGTGCGCGCGAGTCGCCGCCTGTCGGGTCATACCATATAATGTCTTGACCGCGATACAAGCTTTTGACCTTCGACTTGATGAACGAGGCGTTGAACGATGCCGTCCAGGTCAGTCCGTTCTTCTTTATAATGTCGCCAGACAGTTCGATCTCAACGCCGTGGTTGTTTATCTTGCCAATGTTTCTGAGCGTAGAATTGAAACCTGTGACCATAGACACAGGCACATCCTGAAGCAGGTTGTCAGAGTTGCGGTTGAAGAACTCGACAGAGCCTCTGATGCGTTGGTTGAGGAAAGCAAAGTCGAGGCCCACATTGAAGTTGTAGTTGGTTTCCCAAGTGAGGTCTTTGTTGCTCAACGACGATATGTAGCCTGCGGGGTTGCCCATATATTTGTTCGAATAGGACATGAGGTTCATGTAAGCATAGTTGGACGACGGCAGCGTGCCGTTAACGCCATACGATGCACGCAACTTCAGTTCGTTTATCCATGTGGCGTTCTCCATGAACTTTTCTTTGTTCAGTCGCCAAGCGCCAGACACAGACCAGAAGTTGCCCCAACGGGTGTCAGGACTGAGTTTTGAGGAGCCATCGCGACGGAACGAAGCGGAGAGGAAATAGCGCTCAGCATAGTTGTAGTCGGCCTTTGACAGCACCGACACCATTGAGTTGCCCCACTGGTAGCCGGCTGCTGTGGGTGTGCCGGCTGTGGACACGGTGTGAAGGGTGCTGCTCGGGAGGTTGTCGCCTGAGGCACGCACAAAATCGGTGGTGTTCTTCTCGGCTTCAAAACCAGCCAACAGTCCGATGGCGTGGTCGCCGAACGCACGGTTATAGGTGGCCGTTGTTGACGACACTATCTTCTCATAGGTCGTCCGCATCTCGCTCACGGTGCCGTTCACGGCCGATGCGTCAAAATGGTTCGCGCTATAGTAGATATGATCTCTCACGCTCGTGTTGTCGTAAGAGAAGATGGAGCGCAGGTCAAGTCCGGGCAGCAGATGCAAGGTGAGCGTTTCGATGGCAGAAATGCGGGTGTTGACCGACTTGTTCTCCCACTCCTTATTATAATAGAGGCCGTTGTAGGCATAACTGCCATAGCGGTCGGTCCAGTCGGCACCTGTGGCATAATCGGTAGGCCAATAGAGCCCCCACAACAGGTTGCGTGTCTGCATGAAATAGTTGGAACCCGTAGAACGGGTGTCGTTATAGCCGCTCTTTGAGGTGCGCGTGAGGCTCACGTTGGTGCCGACCTCTACCAGCTGTCCGATCTTCTGCGACAGGTTAACGCGTCCCGACACACGCTTGAAGCTGTTTACCCACAAGCGTCCGTCGTCCTTGGTGTAAGAGAGCGACGTGAAATAGTTGGTCTTGTCGGTAGCGCCGCTCACCGACACGTCGTTGGTCTGGTACACGCCTGTGCGGAAATAGGCATCGTCCCAATCAAAATATTTGCCGCCGCGTCCCGACTGGTCATACTCGCCAATGTTCACGTTCTCATAAGCTCCCGTGCCATCGGTCGTGAACTGGTAGCCGTGCTTGTTGAACTTGCGGTTGAGCTGCTTCAGAGCATAAGCGTTGGCATCGGCATCGCTGGCACCGTTGGCTGTCTTGTAGTCGTGGAACACGGTGTAGAGCATGTCGACCTGTTGCTGGGTGTTGGCAGCCTCATAGTTGCCTGTAGCCCATGACGGCGTAAAGCCAATTGACGATTTAAGGCTGATCTGCGGCTTGCCCGTCTTGCCGTGCTTTGTGGTTATGACGATTACACCATTGGCGGCACGCGAGCCGTAAAGCGAGGAGGCTGCGGCGTCTTTCAGCACCGATACCGACTCGATGTCGTCGGGGTTGAGCGAGTTCATGATGTTGTTGGTGCTGTAGGTATAATCGGACATCTGGCCGATATCGCCGCTCATCACGGGCACACCGTCGATAACATAGAGCGGAGAGCTGCCGGCGTTCATGGAGCCAATACCTCTAATCTGCAAGCTGGGTGCTGAGCCTGCCTGTCCAGACGAGCTGGTGACCTGCAAGCCGGCAACCTTGCCAGCCAACGCATTCTCAAAACTTGTCGACGGACGGTCTGCTATCTCTGCCGATTTTATCATGGAGGCAGAGCCTGCATAGCTGGCCTTCTTCGCTGTGCCGTAAGCCACAACCAACACGTCGCCAAGCTGATTGTTCTCTTCATACAAGGTGATTTTCATGTCGGGTTTTATCGTCGCCACCTTCACTTGCATGCCAAGATAGGAAATGCGCACTTGTGTGGCCTTGACAGGGATGTTGTTGAACGAAAACTTACCGTCAATGTCGCTCACTGTTCCTGTTTTTGTGCCAACCACCACAATAGAGGCACCCACCACGGGCTCTCCGTTTTCTGACACGATGGTTCCCGTTATCTGCCTCGACTGTGCCGAAACAGTGGCGGCACATACAATAGAGGCGAGAGATACCAATAATTCTCTTTTACCCATAAGCAATCTTGTTGTTTGCGGTTTATTATATCTTTATTCTCTTTTAAACAAAAATCTCTTTAAACAATCTTGATAATTAAAAAAAAGATAGTCAATTGAAACTTGTTCGAAATTTTAATCTTTGTTTTTGCTTTTAAAATGTTTTTATCTTTAAACGTTTTCGTTTGCAAATATAAACCTAACTATTCAAAACGAAAGCAAAAGAACCTAACAACATTACATAAAGACATTATTTCTTGATTTAAAACAACAATACGCCGTTTTCAAGCCTAACATCATCTCATTATGCCACATATTTTTACCGTTTTCTTGCAAAAAGACTGTTAACAAAGCAAAAGGCGTTTTCATATTAAACAACAATATTTTCCTTTTTTTATTCCTTGCAAATTGTGTCTTACGATATGAATGGCTATCTTTGCATAAGATAATAAGATAATAAGATAACAAGATATAACAAAAGGATAATGAAAACACAACTTGACGTACACACCCACACCGTGGCTTCAGGTCACGCATACAGTTCGCTTCAAGAGATGGCACAAGCCGCTGCCGACAAGGGACTGAAGATTCTTGGCATAACAGAGCATGGGCCAGGCATTCCCGGAACATGCGACCCGATATATTTCCGCAACATGCATTGTGTGCCGCGCCAACTGTACGGCATAAGACTGATGCTTGGCGCTGAGCTGAACATCCTCAACACCAACGGCGACATCTGTCTGGACGAAGAACATTGGCGCATGCTCGACCTGCGCATTGCCGGCATACACAGCTTGTGCTGGGAGGGCGGCACGATGGAAGAAAACACGGAGGGTGTGGTCAAGGCCATGCGTAACCCCTTCATGCAGATAATAAGTCATCCGGGAGACGGCACAGCCAAACTCGACTTTGAACGCCTCATGCAGGTGTCGAAGGAGACACACACGCTGCTTGAGATCAACAACCACTCGTTGGCACCAATACGCCACAAAGAGGTGGCGCGACCAAACAACCTCACGTTGCTGCGTCTGGCGAAGAAATATGACACACCCATAATTCTCGGAAGCGATGCCCATTTCTCAACGATGATTGCGCAATATGACAACGTTATGCCGCTGCTCAAAGAAGTGGACTTTCCCGATGAGCTGATCATCAACTATGACGTGGAGCAGTTCCTGAATTATCTGAAACCGACACCTAAGAAGGCATAACCTGTTTCGAAAACGTCTATTTGGGCGAACAGCGATGATGATGGAACAAAGATGATGGCGAACCGATGATGATGGCTGAACAGCGATGCTGATGTGACATCGAAAAAAGGAAAAGAAAAGAAAAAAAAGGAAAAGAAAAATTGAAAAGCAGACTTAAAATTAAGATAAGGTTAAACCTCCGACAACGGCTCTTGCTCTTGCTGCTCATTGCTGTCACAGCGTTTAAGCTTGTGCCAGGAATGGGCATGTTCTACACACGAAGCATCTATCCCGTTGTCGGGACGGTGCTGTCACACATCTCCGGGCTGGTGCCCTTCGCGCTTGGCGATGTCTTTATTGCAGGCAGCATTGCATGGGTCATCGGCTACCCCGTCTACGCCATTGGCTACAAGAAAACAGAAACGAGAAGGGCGTTGGGGCATGTGGGTGAATATCTGCTGTGGGTGTATGTGTGGTTCTATGCTGCATGGGGTCTCAACTATTCGCAACCCAACATCTACCGCCGCATGCACATGCGACCCGTGGAGGTTGACAAAGAAGCGTTCCGACAGTTTGCTTATAGCTACGCCGACAGCCTGAACGCCGCTTTTGACAGGATGGTGACAGCAAAAGACGGTAAAGCCAAAGCACACGCGGCTTTGGAGCTGCTTTTAAAACGTTGCGACAAACAGCAAGCCAAAGCTGAAGCGGCAATAGAGAAAGGTTATGAGCAGATGGGACAGAACGCAAGGGATTGGGGCATAAACACGCCGTTCAACCACAACCCAAAGGTCAAGACAATGGTGTTCTCAAGGCTCAGTTCGATGGCGGGCGTGACAGGCAGCATGGGGCCGTTCTTCTGTGAGTTCACGCTCAACGCCGACCTCAGACCACACGCCTACCCTGCAACCTACGCTCACGAGATGGCGCACCTGCTGGGCATAAGCAACGAGGGCGAGGCCAACTTCTACAGCTATGTGGTGTGCACCACATCCAAGGACGAGGCGACACGCTTCAGCGGCTATTACCACATTTTCTTCCACGTCATCATCAACGTGCGCGAGTTGCTTGGTGAGGAAGAGTTTGAACGATTCGTAAGCTGTCTACGCCCGGAAATAATGGCGCTTGCACGCAACGACAGAGAATATTGGCTCGCGCTTCGCAGTCCAATCATTGACAAGACGCAAACTTTCTTTTATAACCTCTACCTCAAAGGCAACAATGTGGAAGAAGGCCTGAAGAGCTATTCGGCCGTGATCGGTATGATCATGGCGTGGAACAAGCAATGAAGGGAAGCCAGAAAAAGAAAAACTTATAAGGAAAGCTTATAAGGAAAGCTAAAAAAAAGGGAAGCTAAAAAGCAAGAAGAAAAACAGAAAGAAAAATAGAAAAAAGCAATTGTCCTTGAAAAGAGCAAACATCAGGAACAGCAGATCCGTTCTACCGATGTCAGTCTTTTCAAGGACAATTGCGTTTAAACCCAAATCGGTCATTAGGCCGTTTTTATCGTTTTTTTATAACTGCTTGCAGTCTTTTGGTTTTTATAAGTTGTCTTTTGCTTGTTTTTAATTCGCAATAGCTCGCTATTACTCATTAAAAGCCAAACAAAATACACTCTTCTAAAAATCCAAAATACAAGCAAGCCCTAACGACCGATTAGGGTTAAACCGTTATGTTATTTCTTAAGCACAGGCTCACAGGTGAGGTTGACGCCCAGCTTCTTGAAAATTTTCTGGTCCACATCGCTCAGCATAACCGTGCAATGGGCCTGGCATCCGCGCAGCTTGGGAAGCTGCTCAAGAGCACGACGGCAGTTGTCGTCATGAACAGACAGCACAGACAGAGCCACAAGCACCTCGTCGGTGTGTAGACGTGGGTTACGGCCGCCAAGATAGCTTATCTTCGTGTGCTGTATAGGCTCAATCATCGACTGGGGTATGAGCTTCAGATCGTGGTCGATGCCGGCAAGGTGCTTCATGACGTTGAGCAACAAGGCAGCGCTGCAACCTAACAGTTCGCTCGACTTGGCTGTGATGATTGTTCCGTCTTCAAGCTCTATGGCTGCTGAGGTATGACCCGTCTCCTTCTTGAAGTTCTTGGCAGCCACGGTGGTGCGGCGGAAGTCGGTCGTTATCTTGGCCTGGTTGAAGAGAAGCTGTATCTTGGCAATCTCATTATCGTTGCAGGCGCCACGCGCCATCTTGTTTGTGGCAGCATAATAGCGACGCACAATCTCGTTCTTTGAAGCCTCACAGCACGCCTCGTCATCGCTTATGCAGAAGCCGACCATGTTGACACCCATGTCGGTGGGCGACTTGTAAGGGTTAGAGCCGTAGATGCCCTCAAACAGAGCGTTGAGAACAGGGAAGATCTCGATGTCGCGGTTATAGTTGATCGCAATCTTGTTGTATGCCTCAAGATGGAACGGATCAATCATGTTCACATCGTTAAGGTCGGCGGTGGCAGCCTCATAGGCAATGTTCACAGGGTGCTTGAGAGGCAAGTTCCACACGGGGAAGGTCTCAAACTTGGCATATCCGGCACGCACGCCACGCTTGTTCTCGTTATAGAGCTGACTGAGACACACGGCCATCTTGCCGCTGCCAGGACCAGGGGCTGTGACGATGACCAGCGGACGCTCGGTCTCGACATAATCGTTCTGGCCAAAGCCCTCGTCAGAAGCGATGAGGGAAACGTTGTGGGGATAACCCTCTATAAGATAATGATAATAGGTCTTGATGCCTTCGCGCTCCAAGCGCTGACGGAAGGCGGTGGCAGCGGGCTGTCCGTTATAATGGGTTATGACAACCGAGCCCACCATGAACCCACGGTTCTCAAACTCGCCACGAAGACGCAACACATCCTCGTCATAGGTTATGCCGAGGTCGGCACGTTTCTTGTTCTTCTCTATGTCGGTGGCGCTGATGACAATAACGATCTCTATGCTGTCGCTCAGCTTTTGGAACATGCGCAACTTGCTGTCGGGCATGAATCCCGGCAACACGCGGCTGGCATGATGATCATCGAAAAGTTTGCCTCCAAGTTCGAGGTAAAGTTTTCCGTCAAACTGTGAAATACGCTCCTTAATGTGCTCAGACTGTATCTTCTGATACTTCTCGTTGTCGAATCCTATCTTCATAATACTTGTTTTCTGGTGCAAAATTACAAAATATGCCTTTTACATGCAAACACACGCTTATTTATTTTGTATTTGGCAAAATAATTTCAGTCAAATACTTGATTTGCGACAAAATGTCTTACTTTTGCAGAACTAATACAAAGAAACAATATAAATGGAAACGAACGACAACAAAGAAGAACAAATTCTTATACGCATAACAGGCAAGGACCGGCCAGGACTAACAGCTTCAATAATGGAGATTCTTGCCCGCAAGGACGCAAAGATATTGGACATCGGACAGGCCGACATCCACTCCACCTTATCGCTCGGCATCCTTATACGCATTGACGACCATGCGTCAGGACAGGTAATGAAAGAGCTGCTCTTCAAAGCCACGGAGCTGGGCGTGAACATCGGCTTCTCGCCTGTCACAGACGAGGAATATGAAAACTGGGTCAACCTGCAAGGAAAGAACAGATACATCCTCACGATGATAGGCCGCACGCTGTCGGCAAAACAGATTGAGGCAGCAACAAAAATCATTGCCAGACAAGGTCTGAACATCGATTCCATTCTGCGACTCACAGGACGCATGAGCATAATGCACCCTGAGCGCAACATGAGAGCCTGCATAGAGTTCTCGCTAAGAGGCACGCCCGAAGACCGGGCCACCATGCAGAAGGAGCTCATGAGCATAAGCGCCGAGATGGAGATCGACTTCTCGTTCCAGAAAGACGACATGTACCGACGCATGCGTCGACTGATCTGCTTCGACATGGACTCTACGCTCATACAGACCGAATGTATAGACGAGCTGGCTGAACGTGCAGGCGTGGGGGCAGAGGTGCGCGCCATAACAGAGAGCGCCATGCGCGGCGAGATCGACTTTAAAGAGAGCTTCACACGACGTGTGGCCTTGCTGAAGGGTCTCGATGCGAGTGTGCTTGAAGACATTGCCGTTAACATGCCCATCACCGAAGGTGTGGACCGCCTGATGTCGGTGCTGAAACGCTGCGGCTACAAGATTGCCATCCTAAGTGGTGGATTCACCTATTTCGGCGAATTCCTTCAGCGCAAATATGGCATCGACTATGTCTATGCCAACGAGCTGGAGATTGGCGAAGACGGAAAGCTAACGGGACGTTATGTCGGCGAAATCGTTGACGGACACCGTAAGGCAGAGCTTCTGAAGCTCATCGCACAAGTGGAAAAAGTGAACCTCGCACAGACCATAGCCGTGGGCGATGGCGCCAACGACCTGCCCATGCTTGGCGAGGCCGGCCTCGGAATAGCCTTCCACGCAAAACCCCGTGTAGTGGCAAACGCAAAGCAGAGCATCAACACCATTGGGCTTGACGGCGTGCTCTATTTTCTCGGATTTAAAGACAGCTACCTTGGCGAGCAAGGACGCTTCTGACATGAAGAGCGTTTCGTTCTGACATGAAGAGCCATTCTTCCTAACATGAAGGCAGACACAACCTAAAGCTGTGTCTGCCTTTATTTTTGAAAAAATAATGACGCTTTTGCTTGCACATTAAAAGAAAAAGAATTACTTTTACGGCATAATAACAAGAAAACAGAATTAACATATCTAGCACCTAAAAGTAATTATCTATGACAGAATTTTTCATGCAACATTTTTGGCTGCTTTGGCTCATTGTTGCCATCGTATGCCTTTCGTTGGAGATGACCTCTGGCGATTTCTTCCTGACATGTTTCGCAATAGGTGCCATGGTCAGCGTGCTGGCAGCAGTGTTTGATGCGCCGTTCTGGATACAGGTGATTGTCTTTGCCCTTGTCTCCGTGATGTCCATTCGTCTGTTGCGCCCACGTCTTCTTGCCTCGTTGCATAAAGGCAAGGAAGACCGACCAAGCAATGCCGATGCGTTGATGGGACGAATAGGCGTTGTGTCTGAGATTATTCCTGCCGACGGCTATGGACGCGTGAAGATTGACGGTGACGACTGGAAAGCAGAGTCGCCTGTTAACGTGCCGCTGCAAGTGGGCATGAAAGTGGAGGTCATCGGACGCGACAGTATCATCATAAACGTCAAGCCTGTATAAAAACCAACATTGTGCAGAACGAGCATTGGATAAAAAAGAAACATTGGATAGAAACAATTGAAAAACTTATAAAAACGACAAAACTATGGAAGGATTTGTAAGCATTGCCCTTACGGCAATAGTAGTGTTGGCCATTATCTTTGTAAAAATGGCCGTGGTGATTATTCCTCAGAGCGAGACAAAGATCATTGAGCGTTTAGGAAAATATTATGACACCCTGAAACCAGGCGTTAACATCATCATACCGTTCATAGACCGCGCAAAGACCATCATAACGATGACACGCGGACGCTATGCCTACTCTAACTCTATAGACCTGCGCGAACAGGTTTACGACTTTGACAAGCAGAACGTGATCACGAAAGACAACATTCAGATGCAGATCAACGCCCTGCTCTATTTCCAGATTGTAGACCCATTCAAGGCCGTTTACGAGATCAACAACCTGCCGAACGCCATTGAGAAGCTCACACAGACAACGCTGCGCAACATCATCGGCGAGATGGAGCTGGACCAGACGCTCACATCGCGCGACACTATCAACACAAAGCTTCGCGCCGTGCTCGACGATGCAACAAACAAATGGGGCATCAAGGTGAACCGTGTGGAGCTGCAAGACATCATTCCGCCATCAAGCGTGCTTCAGGCCATGGAGAAGCAGATGCAAGCAGAGCGTAACAAACGTGCGACCATCCTCACATCAGAGGGTCAGAAGCAAGCAGCCATCTTGCAGTCGGAAGGTGAAAAGACCTCTACCATCAACCGCGCGGAGGCAGCCAAGCAGCAAGAGATTCTGCGGGCTGAAGGTGAGGCACAGGCACGCATACGCAAGGCAGAAGCAGAGGCCATAGCCATTGGCAAGATCACAGAGGCTGTAGGAGCAAGCACCAACCCCGCCAACTATCTGCTCGCACAAAAGTATATCCAGATGATGCAACAGGTGGCTGAGGGCGACAACGCCAAGACGGTTTATTTGCCTTATGAGGCAACAAACCTTCTGGGCAGCATTGGCGGCATAAAGGACCTGTTCAAGCAATAAAGACCTGTTCAAGCAATAACGACCATTCGTGTTTCTCTGAACGGTCGCAAGTTTTTAATAATTAACTCATAAAAATGGACAATATGAAAACAATCATTCCTTCTGCCCTCATTGCTTTGGGCATTGTTATATTGGGCCTGTGTGTGAAATGGGGCATCGACGATTTCACAAACAAAGACCGCAAAGTGGTGGTTAAAGGATTGTCGGAGAAAGAGGTAGATGCCGACAAGGTAACATGGCCTATCGTGTCGAAGGAGTTGGGCAACAACCTGCCCGACCTCTACCACCGCATAGCCGTGACGCAGGCAAGCATTAAGCGCTTCCTTAAGAGTGGCGGCGTGGCAGACAGCGAGATAACGGTCAACGCCCCCGTGGTCATAGACCTCAATGCCGACCAATATTCGGACAACAGACGGTCATATCGTTACAACATAACGTCCATCATAACGGTCACATCGCGCAACGTGGCACAGGTGCGCAACCTCATAGCCCGCCAAGGTGAGCTGCTAAAAGACGGCATTGCCATCGTCAGCGGCGACTACGAGAACCGCATTCGCTACGAGTATGTGTCGTTTAAGGCCATGAAGCCCAAGATGATGCAAGAGGCCATCGCCAACGCAGAGACCACAGCTCAGCAGTTTGCCAACAGCAGCAAGAGCAAGCTCGGCAAGATTGTAAGTGCAGACCAAGGACAGTTCTCTATTGAGGACCGCGACCAAAACACGCCTTACATAAAGAAGGTGCGCGTAGTGTCAACCGTGACCTATGCGTTAAAAGACTGATTTGGGTTTAAGAAACAATGAGCAAACGTAGCTTAACGCTTCCGTTTGCTCATTGTTTTTTTATGCTCGGCACGAGCACAAAAAAGAGTGGCATGCAAGCGCACACCACTCTTTTTTGTTATTATCTCCTTATGAAAGAAAGGCTTATTCGTTCTCAGGACGGAGCTGGCGAACGGTCTCGGCAGCACGCCACATCTCCTTGTCGTGCATAGCCTTCAGCTCTGCGTTCAGCTTCTCACGATAGTCGGGCTTAGAGTTGCTGTCGATAGAGATCTGAGCCTCGTTGCCAGTCTTTACTGACAGGTACAGCCACTCCATAACAGGCTTGATAGCCTCGCGGAAACGGGGAGCCCAGTCGAGAGCACCACGCTGTGCTGTGGTAGAGCAGTTAGCGTACATCCAGTCCATACCCTTCTCTGCGAACAGAGGCATAAGGCTCTGTGTCAGCTCCTCTACGGTCTCGTTGAAAGCCTCAGAGGGAGAGTGGCCGTGCTCACGCAGCACGTCATACTGAGCCTCAAGCAGACCCTCGATAGCACCCATCAGAGAGCCACGCTCACCTGTAAGGTCGCTGGTAGCCTCACGCTGGAAGGTTGTCTTGAACAGGTAGCCGGCACCGATACCGATACCGAAGGCGATGGTCTTCTCCTCAGCCTTGCCAGAGTGGTCCTGATAAACAGCGTAAGAGCAGTTCAGACCGCGACCCTCAAGGAACATTGTGCGGAGCGAGGTGCCCGAACCCTTAGGAGCAACCATGATAACATCAATGTCGGCGGGAGGAACAACACCTGTGCGGTCGTTCCAGTTGATAGCAAAACCGTGAGAGTAGTAGAGGGTCTTGCCCGGTGTGAGATATTGTTTGATTTTTGGCCATACAGCAATCTGGCCTGCGTCAGAAAGCAGCATGCAGATGATGGTTCCCTTCTGTGCAGCCTCCTCTACAGAGAAGAGGGTCTTGCCGGGCACCCAACCGTCAGCCACAGCCTTGTCGTATGTCTTGCCAGGACGCTGACCGACGATGACGTTGAAACCGTTATCGCGGAGATTACCTGCCTGACCTGGTCCCTGAATACCATAACCTAAGATGGCAATTGTCTCGTTTTTAAGAACTTCACGTGCTTTTTCCAATGAAAACTCTTTGCTGGTGACTACAGTTTCTACAACGCCACCGAAATTCATTTCTGCCATATTACTTAAATTTTATGCTGTGCAGCCTCACACATATTATATATGCGAGAGCCTCAGCGGTTGTTATTGTTTTGTTGTTTCTTTTATAAGTTCTCTCAAAACAAGTCGCGCCATACCCAAAACGAGTCAGCTACTGACGACGACTGTTTATCCTGTTAAACGGTTGCAAAGGTAATAAATTAAAATGAAACACAAAAAAATCTTTCATTCTTTTACAAATTTAACCTTACTTCTACAAACTTCAATTTTTTCTTCGCTTTCAGGTGTCTGTTTCATTATGCGCACACACCACTCGTTATCAGCCGTTTTCTCGCGATAGAACAGCAAGTTGTCGCCGCCATGCGACTCTGCCACATAAGCGATCTCGAAACGTGCTATGCGATGGCTACGGAACCAATCGACAGGCCACAGGTCGATGATGTGCTCAATATATTTTACGCTATTGATGTGGCCATTAATGTCGACATCGCTGTAGCAGGTCTGCACCGTGCGCACATATTCGGCATCGGGTGACATCTTCACACGCGAGCTTTTGGCTATCGGGCAGGGAGTGTCGGTGTCGATATACTGGTTTATCAGACCGTCATGGATCGAGAGGATGTCGGTAGGCTGTCGCGAGTCGGTGTCGATAAGTGCCCACACGCTGCGTCCATAGCCATAGGTCTTTCCGTCGGGAGTTTTAACTTCAAAGTCGCGGTCGGTGAAATAGCGCATTGCACCTTCCACCCATGTGTTCACGAAGAACCGCTCATAAGCCTTGGGATAGTGGTCCATCTCTATGACCAGGCGCGAGAGCACCCATGTCTTGTGCAACGGATTAAGATAGTTCATGCCGTAGCCACGGTCGTTCGAATGGAAATCGGCGGCGTTGAGCATGTGGTTACCAAGATGTCCGATGAACAGGTGGTGCGAGAAGTCGCAATGGAAAGGCTCTGCGAGAAACTCGTAGCTTCCTACTTTACTCAGCATCTCCATCATTTCCCTGTTTTTGTAAGAAATCGGTAACAGGCTCTTCAAAGCTGCGTGTCACAGCGATACGTCCTGAGCGCGAATATTGCAGCAGGCAACCGAAAGCGTTGAGCTTGTCGTAAAGGCCCGTGATGTCGGGGGTCAGTCCGGCAAGCAACACCGTGCTATAGGTTGGGTTAACCTCCATCATGCGTGCATCGGCCTTGCGAATGGTGCGCGACACCTCAGGATTTTCAAGCAACACAGAAGTAGAAATCTTGTAAAGGCCGACCTCATGAATGAAGAGGTCGTCGTCTGTATAATAGTCTGCCTTCACCACATCAATCTTCTTCTCGATCTGCTTGGTCACCTTCTTTATTTGTTCCTCATCGCTCCATGCGGTGATGGTGTACTTGTGAACATCGGGTATGCTCGATGCCGACACATTCAGACTCTCGATATTTATCTGTCGGCGGGTAAACACCGCCGTTATCTGGTTCAGGACGCCCGCAATGTTTTCTGAATAAACAAGCAGCGTATATAATTTCTTTTCCACGATTCTTTTCCTTAATTGTCAAGCGTTAAACACTAACCATTAAAACTCTACCCATTGTTGCTGCTTTTAAGCTTTTATCTCCAGCAACATGTCGTCTACGCTATTGCCCGGAGGAGTCATCGGCAACACGTTGTCCTCTTCCTTTATAGCCAACTCAAGCACATAAGGGCCAGGGGTGGCAATCATCTTCTCCACGGCAGCACGCAGCTTAGAGCGGTCTGTCACCACATCATAAGGAATGGCGTAGCCCTTGCAGATGGTGGCATAATGGGGGTTGAGCATTTTGGTAAACGACTGGCGGTGGTTGAAGAACATGTCCTGCCACTGGCGCACGTTGCCCAGATAGTTGTTGTTAAGCAGCACCACCTTGACTGGGGTCTGTTGCTCCATGATGGTGCCAAGCTCCTGAATGCTCATCTGGAAGCCACCGTCGCCTGTGAACAGGCACACCGTGCGGTCGGGAGCGCCAAAGGTTGCACCCACGGCAGCGGGAAGACCAAAGCCCATGGTTCCCAGTCCGCCGCTCGTCACGATGCTTCGCTTGAGGTTAAACTTAGAGTAGCGACACGAGAACATCTGGTTCTGGCCCACATCGGTCACGACGATAGCCTCGCCCTTTGTCACCTCTGCCACCACGTTGGCCACCTCACCCATGAGCAGTGGGCCCTCGGCTGGATGTATGGCAGGCTGTATGACCTTCTCGTTCTCTTGGTCGAAGAACGGTTTGAAGCTGTCACGCCACTCGCGGTGCACGTTCTTCTTCAGCAGACGGGTGATGGCTGGCAGCGACATCTTGCAGTCGCCCACCACAGCCACATCGGTCTTCACGTTCTTGTCGATCTCGGCCTCATCGATGTCGAGATGTATAATTTTTGCCTGCTTGGCATAAGTGTCGAGACGTCCTGTCACACGGTCGCTGAAGCGCATGCCTATGGCAATGAGCACATCACACTTGTTCTCCATGACGTTAGGCGCATAGTTGCCATGCATTCCGAGCATGCCCATGTTAAGCGGATGGTTGCTTGGAAGGGCAGACAGACCGAGCAGGGTGCGTGCAGCGGGAATGTCGGCACGCTCCAAGAACTCAATCAGCTCGTTCTGCGCTCCACCAAGTTCCACACCCTGACCCACAAGAGCCAGCGGACGCTCAGCAGCGTTAATCAGTTCGGCAGCCTGCTCCACGGCAGTCTGCGATATTTTCGGATACGGATTGTAGCTGCGTATCGATGTTACCTGAACAGGATTCCAGTTGCAACTGTGTATCTGTGCATTCTTCGGGAAGTCGAGTACCACAGGACCGGGACGGCCTGAGCGAGCGATGTAGAACGCACGGCTCACAGCCCATGCCACATCCTCAGGACGACGAATCTGGTAGCTCCACTTTGTGATAGGCTGTGACAAGCCCACGAGGTCAACCTCCTGAAAGGCGTCGGTGCCAAGCGCTCCCACGCCCACCTGTCCTGCGATAACGACAATAGGTGTTGAGTCCATCATGGCATCGGCCACACCCGTCAATGTGTTTGTCACGCCAGGGCCGCTTGTCACCAGACAAACGCCCACCTCACCGCTCACGCGGGCAAAGCCCTCTGCAGCGTGTGCCGCAGCTTGCTCATGGCGCACAAGAATATGGTTAAACGCTTTTTTCTCGCCTCTCGTATAGTCGTAGAGAGCATCAAATACTGGCATGATAGCACCGCCGGGATAGCCGAAAATGGTCTTTACACCTTCGGCCTCAAGCGAGCGCATCAATGCATCTGCTCCTGTTATCTGTTCCATAGTTTTATAAAGAAAAATTAAAGCCCGTCATCCTCCTCGCCATTCACGGCGATAAGGAGGGGCTGTTATTTTGATTAGTCTTAAATTATTCTTACACCACCTTTGTCGGCCGAACTAACGCTCTGTGCATAAGCTCTAAGCGCCTTCGACACCTGACGGTCGCGTGTGAGCGGCTGCTGCGGACGTGCAGCCAGCTCCTCATCGCTCAGTTTCACGTTTATAGAGCGGTTCGGAATGTCGATTTCAATGATGTCGCCGTCTTTTATCTTGCCGATGTTGCCTCCTGCTGCTGCCTCAGGTGAGATGTGGCCAATGCTCAAACCGCTGGTTCCACCAGAGAAGCGTCCGTCGGTGATGAGGGCACACTCCTTGCCGAGGTGCATGCTCTTGATGTAAGATGTGGGATAGAGCATCTCCTGCATGCCCGGTCCGCCCTTCGGACCTTCATGAGTGATGACCACACAGTCGCCGCTCTTGATCTTTCCTCCAAGAATGCCCTCACAAGCAGCCTCTTGCGAGTCGAACACCTTTGCGGGTCCACTAAACTTCCATATTGACGGGTCAACGCCAGCTGTCTTAACCACGCAACCGTCCTGTGCGATGTTTCCAAACAGCACAGCCAGTCCACCGTCTTTGGTGTAAGCATGTTCAAGGTCGCGAATGCAACCCTCGGCACGGTCGGTGTCAAGACTCTCCCATTGGGCATCTTGACTTCCCATCTGCGTAGAGAACTTACGTCCCGGTGCGCTGTGGTATATGCGGTCGGCCTCAGGATCAACGGTGGCTCCCGTGATGTCATATTTCTTCATGGCCTCATCGAGCGTTGTTCCGTCAACGCGTTTGGCGCTACCGTTGATCAGTCCGCCCTTGTTAAGCTCGTTCAAGATGCCGAGGATGCCGCCTGCACGACCACACTCTTGCACACTGTATTTCTGCGTATTGGGAGCGAGCTTACACAGACAGGGCACATGACGGCTCAAGCGGTCAATGTCCTCCATCTTAAAGTCGGCACCAGCCTCCTGAGCCACAGCTAAGAGATGGAGCACAGTATTGGTGCTGCCGCCCATGGCGATGTCGAGAGTCATGGCGTTGAGGAAAGCGTCGCGTGTGGCAATGTTGCGTGGCAACACGCTCTCATCGCCATCCTCATAATAGGCCATCGCGTTCTTCACGATCTGACGGGCAGCCAGCTTGAACAGCTCTATGCGGTTCTTGTGCGTGGCAAGGATGGTTCCGTTGCCGGGCAGCGACAAGCCGATGGCCTCTGTGAGCGAGTTCATAGAGTTGGCTGTGAACATGCCTGAGCAGCTACCGCAGCCAGGACAAGCACAGCCTTCAATCTCTGCCATCTCCGCATCGCTTACCGATGGGTCGGCACCTTTGATCATGGCCGTTATGAGGTCGGCGTTCTCGCCGCGCCAACGTCCTGCCTCCATCGGTCCGCCAGAGCAGAACACGGCAGGTATGTTAAGACGCATGGCAGCCATAAGCATGCCTGGGGTCACCTTGTCACAGTTGGAAATGCAAATCATGGCATCGGCCTTGTGGGCGTTAACCATATATTCTACTGAGTCGGCAATGATGTCGCGTGAAGGAAGCGAGTAGAGCATGCCATCGTGTCCCATAGCAATGCCGTCGTCAATTGCGATAGTGTTGAACTCGGCAGCATAGCATCCCATGGCCTCTATCTCCTTTTTCACGATCTGGCCGATCTCATGCAGATGGGTATGTCCCGGCACAAACTGAGTGAACGAGTTGACGACAGCAATGATTGGTTTTCCAAACTGTTCACGCTTCATTCCTGTGGCCACCCATAGGGCCCTGGCTCCCGCCATTCGTCGTCCTTCGGTACAGACGGCACTTCTCAACTGATGTTTCATGTTCTTTTCTTTTTATTGTGTGTCGACCGTCATGGCCTCCACCTATGTCGTTAGTTTATTTTTATCCTGTTACAAAACGATAAGAATGTCATTCTTGTTTATACAATTTGTCACTCTTTCGCCTTATTAGGATGCAAAGATAATTAGTTTTTATTTAATTGCCAACAAATTTTGATTCATTTTTCACAAATATGCACAATTCGTAACCCATTGAGCACGTTTTATAACAATATGAAAGAACAAAAGAGCACACAGACAGCATATTTATGCGAAACAAGCATTGGAGAGCCAATTTATCTATAAAAGCAGCAAAAAAAAGATTATAGCAACAAGCAATAAAAAAGCTCCAGCCACACATATCTTATATATGCATAGCTGGAGCCTTGTATTTTTTATTGTCTTGATGTCACGGGGTGACAGCCATAGACATTAGTTGGCGTTGTTGCTGAATGTTGCAACACGGTTAAACTCGACACGCTCAGAGAGCTTGTTGGTGGCACCCATGCCTTTGGCCTCAATGCGGTCGGCAGAGATGTTGTAACGCTTAACGAGAGCCTTCTTCACAGCATTGGCACGAGCCTGAGACAGCTTCTGGTTAAACTTAGCTGAACCCTCGGGAGAAGCATAACCCTTGATCTCAACCTTGGCATCCTGATTGTCCTTCATATACTTAGCGATAAGCTCGATAGAGGCATACTGTGCGCGGTCTATTGTGCTCTTGCCCTGACGGAAGATTACAACAGGCTGCAAGCTCTCACATGCCGTTGTGGCCTGGTTCTGGCAGTCGGCAAGCTGCTGCTTCAGTTCAGCGATCTGACGATCCTTGGCTGCCATCTCGTCATCCTTGCCGGCGAGCTCACCGCGAAGGTCGTTAATCTGATCGTTGAGAGCATCGATCTCAGCCTGGTCGCGGAGCTCTGCAACCACGAAGTTGTGTGAGCCATTAGAGTTCTTGAACTTGTAAACCAGTCCCACGTTGAGCTGGAAAGAAGCGCGGTTCACGTCATATTTCACTCCCTGATAGCCATTGCCGTTAAGAGCCCAAATCATTGCAGGCTCGATGTAGAGCTGCCATGCCTTCTTCTGACCGAGGTTAAAACCGAAGTCGAGAGCAGCCTTAGAGGTCAGCATGTCTGCCTTGTAAGCCTTTGTGGGATGACCGAACACATGTCCCCAACCCAAGCCATAGAGGGCTGTGAGCTCAAACAAGCGAGGCTCGCCCTTGTATCCACCAAACAGGTTGGTGAGGTTTGTTGTACCGAGCAACGAGGTGTTCATGCCGTTAACGACCGTACCTGTGGTGTGGCCGTTGGTATTCTTGAAATAAACGTTGCTCTCAGCAGCCAAGCCAAACACAGGAGTGAAGTTGCGGCCAATGCGCAGACCAACGTTAGGATTCATGTCCTTCAGCCATGCGTGACCTGTAGCCTTGGTAGCAAGGCCACCGTTTATACCTATGTAGACGTTGTCGAAAGTTTTGCTTTCAAGCACAGTCTGGGCAGAAAGTGTTGCAGCGGCCATGAGGCCAGCAAACAAAGTAAATATTTTTTTCATTAACTTAAAGATTTTAATTTTTACCTTTTCAAAAAAAACTTAGTTTTGTTACTTTAGGCGATTACAAAGGAATAAAAAAAACTCATAATCTCCAAATATTTTCTCAACAATCGGGCGCTTTTCAGTAAAAAAGAGCATTTTACAAGCCAATTCAACAAAATTCAGCAAAAAAGGACTGCCAAAACACCCTAACTAAACAGCTTTTGCTTAAATTTGCAGCCATGATGCTGACATTACTTTTAATTAACCTCTTCACATTTGTGGAGCTCAACTGTGAGAACCTCTTCGACTATATGCACGACATTGGCAAGGAGGACACCGAGTTTACCCCCGACGGCAGTTACCATTGGACGAAATCGCGCTATTGGAAGAAGCTGGACCGCACGGGGCAGACCATCTTGTCGTGTGCCGACTCGGCCTCGTTGTCCATTCCCGACATGGCGGTGCTATGCGAGGTAGAGAACGACACCGTGCTGCACGACCTCACATGCCGCTCCCTGTTGAGAGGAGCACGCTACGAGTATGTGATGACCAGCTCTCCCGACCGCCGTGGCATTGATGTGGCGTTGCTTTATTCTCCCTTCACGTTCCGGCTCTTGAGCAGCCATGCCGTGCGGGTGGACACAATAAAAGGCATGCGCCCAACGCGCGATCTGCTCTACGCCAAAGGCGTGGTGGCAAGCGGCGACACCCTGCATGTTATCGCGGCACATTTTCCAAGCCGTCGCGGTGGCGAGAAAGCATCGCGCCCATACCGTTGGCAAGCAGCCAGGCAGTTGGGCGCGATGGTCGACTCAATATATAACAAGGTGGCGCACGATGCCATGATTATCGTGGCTGGCGATTTCAACATGTACAGTGGCGAGAAGACCATGGACGCCATGCTCTCCCACGGCCTTGTAGACCTGTCGGCCAATGCCCGCGGCCGGCATGGGGCAAAAGGCACCTACCGTTACCAAGGAGCCTGGGGCAGCTTAGACCACATCCTTGTTAGCCCGGCGGTTATAAAGAAGACGCGAGGTTGCCACATCAACGATGCCTCTTTCCTCACCGAACCTGACGAGAAATATGGCGGCACTAAGCCACGACGCAACTTCCTCGGCCCTGTCTACCGCAACGGTTTTAGCGACCACCTTCCGCTCGTGGCAACGTTCGCTTTCTGAACGCATAGGTAAGGACAAACTGCATGGTTAGCTCAAAGTCGACACGCACCTTCTCACCACGCTTCATGTTCTCAACCTCACAAGCCCAATCGCTCATGGTGCTGAACGGTCCTACACGCATCTGCGAGAACTGAAGGTTGTCTTCAGGAAAGAGCTTATAGACGGTTTCTTTGCCACACCAGTGGACAAGCAACGAGTCAAGGTCATCAGCCTTCTCATCTTTGCGTAAGAATTTCGATTTTATTCGTTCCACCCTATCGCTGAAATGCTCTATGTCGCACGCCACATCACAGCTCTTCGACAACATAAGAGCAGCATAACCCTTCGTGTGCGTCACACCCACATGATAGCCTCTGAGCAACGGCTGCCCCGAAGCAGCGTGACCAATCATTGGAACATCAGCAACAGGCAAGCCTTGTGAAGCCTTGCTCTGGTCTTGCAAACCCTTGCTCTGGTCTTGCAAACCCTTGCTCCGCCTTGCTCCATGAGGTTTGCCGCATATTGCCAGCATCTCGTGTAGCAAGGCATGGATGGCAAGAAACTCTTTCTTGCGTCCATCATTTTTAAAAGAGGTCTCTACATGCTGACGATAAGGTTCGAGAAAACCGTATGTGCCGAAAAAACCGTCAACAGTTTCCGTAGTTTGCCACAAGCCAAGAAAAACATTAGGATAGACCTCGCGAACATTTATTAATGCCATATTTATAAATTTTTCTTTTTTACCCGTTTATCTGCTCACATGGCGGCGATGCTCATCACCGTTGCTTCAAGATGCTCATCACCGTTGCTTCAAGATGCTCATCGCTTCCTTTTCCATGCCAGCGTTTTTGTTTAGGATTATTAGGCTACAATTTTAAACATTTTTTTTGTAATAACCAAAAAACAAACATTTATTAACTTAAAATCTATCATAGAAATTATTTCAAACAATTTAAAACAAGGCAACAAAGACCATGCTCGAAAAAGAGCAATGAAAACATTGCACACACAATATACATGTGCGCATTTTTCCTTAAAAGTGTTTTAAAATACATTAAATAGACCCCAACAATTGCTTTTTTTCATTATTTAATAGCTACTTTTGCATGATTTAAAAGAAAAAAGAAGAAAAATAGAATCATTAACAATACAACAAAACAACAAAATTAAGATATGTTCGAAAACTTAAGCGACAGACTGGAGCGCAGTTTCAAGATATTGAAAGGTGAGGGAAAAATCACCGAGATTAACGTAGCCGAGACGCTGAAGGATGTGCGCCGTGCATTGCTCGACGCCGACGTCAACTATAAGGTGGCCAAGAACTTCACCGACACGGTGAAGAAGAAAGCCCTTGGCATGAACGTGCTCACAGCTGTAAAGCCAAGCCAGCTGATGGTCAAGATTGTACACGACGAGTTGGCCGAGCTGATGGGTGGCGAAGCTGCCGATCTGCACCTCACAAGCCGTCCTGCCATCATCTTGATGAGCGGTCTGCAAGGTTCGGGTAAGACCACGTTCAGCGGCAAGCTTGCCAACCTTCTCAAGCAGAAGCAGCACAAGAACCCCTTGCTCGTGGCTTGTGACGTGTATCGTCCTGCCGCTATCGAACAGCTCAAGGTTGTGGGCGCACAGATTGGTGTGCCTGTCTACACCGAAGAGGGCAACAAGGACGTGTGCGCCATCGCCGCCAACGCCGTGAAAGAAGCTAAGGCCAAGAGCTACGATGTGGTCATCGTCGATACCGCCGGCCGTCTGGCTGTTGACGAGCAGATGATGGACGAGATTGCACGTCTGAAAGAGAGCCTCAACCCCGACGAGACCCTGTTCGTGGTCGACTCCATGACGGGCCAGGACGCTGTCAACACAGCCAAGGAGTTTAACGACCGTCTCAACTTCGACGGCGTGGTTCTCACCAAGCTCGACGGCGACACCCGCGGCGGTGCAGCCCTTTCTATCCGCACCGTGGTGACCAAGCCAATCAAGTTTGTCGGCACAGGCGAGAAGATGGAAGCGCTCGACGTGTTCCACCCCTCTCGTATGGCAGACCGCATCCTCGGCATGGGCGACATCGTAAGTCTTGTTGAGCGTGCCCAGGAGCAGTTTGATGAGGAAGAGGCAAAGAAACTTCAGAAGAAGATTCAGAAGAACAAGTTCGACTTCAACGACTTCCTCGGACAGATTGAGCAAATCAAGAAGATGGGTAACCTCAAGGAGCTTGCATCAATGATTCCCGGCGTGGGCAAAGCCATCAAGGATGTCGACATCGACGACAACGCCTTCAAGGGCATTGAGGCCATCATCAAGAGCATGACTCCCAAGGAGCGCACCAACCCCGAAATTCTGAACCAGAGCCGTCGTCAGCGCATCGCCAAGGGTAGCGGCACCAACCTGCAAGAGGTCAACCGCCTCATCAAGCAGTTTGACCAGACCCGCAAGATGATGAAGATGGTGACAGGTAGCCAGATGGCAAAGATGGCCGGAATGATGGGCAAGATGAAGGGCATGCCCGGAATGCCTAAATTCTAAGTCGAGCCACACATTTTTATAAAATAACGAAGCAAAAAGATCTAATATATGCAGTTGATAGACGGAAAGGCAACAGCGGCAGCCATAAAGCAGGAAATTGCCGCCGAGGTAAAAGCCATCGTTGACGGTGGAGGCAAGCAGCCTCATCTCGCAGCGGTGCTGGTTGGCCACGACGGTGGCTCAGAGACATACGTCAAAAACAAAGTCATAGCATGTGAGCAGTGTGGCTTCAAGTCGACACTCATACGCTACGAGGACGATGTGACCGAAGACGAGCTGCTCCAGTGTGTGGATCGTCTGAACCGCGACAACGATGTCGACGGCTTCATCGTGCAGCTGCCTCTCCCCAAGCACATCGATGAGCAGAAGGTCATCATGGCCATCGACTATCGCAAAGATGTCGACGGCTTCCACCCGGTAAACGTGGGACGCATGGCCATCGGTCTGCCTTGCTTCATATCAGCCACCCCGCTTGGCATCCTCACCTTGTTGCGCCGCTACAACATCCCCACATCGGGAAAGAAATGTGTGGTGCTCGGACGCAGCAACATCGTGGGCAAGCCCATGGCACAGCTCATGATGCAAAAGCAATATGGCGATGCCACGGTCACCGTGTGCCACTCCCACTCTGCCACCCTGAAGCAAGAGTGTCGTGAAGCCGACATCATCATTGCAGCCATCGGCCGCCCCGGCTTCGTCACTGCCGACATGGTAAAGGAAGGCGCCGTCATCATTGACGTAGGCACCACCCGCGTGCCTGATGCCTCACGCAAGAGCGGCTTCCGTCTGTCTGGCGATGTCGACTTCGAGAACGTTGCACCCCATTGCTCATTCATCACACCCGTGCCTGGCGGCGTTGGTCCCATGACCATCTGCTCGCTCATGAAGAACACACTGTCGGCTGGCAAGCACGAGTTTTACAAGTAAAGAACACACTGCAAGACAAGCAAGGACATCAAGGAGATGAGCAAAGACATCAAGGAGATGAACGAAAAAATCAGCCACAATAGAGAAGACATAAGCAACGGCAACCCACTGACTGCCGACCATTATTACCGCAAAGGCAACGAGTACAGACAGCGCGGCGACTGGCAACACGCCATCGACTGCTACCTTGAGGCAATAAGCCTTGACCCCAACTCGCCAGCGGTCCATGCCAAGCAGATGCTCGACAACATCCTTGGCTACTATTGCAAAGACATTTACAACCCCTGACAACAAACAACAGTTGGCGCTGACGGCCATTATGCCGTCAGCGCCAATAAAAACATAACAACAAATAAGAATGGGAAAATTTAAAGGTGCCATCGTCGTTAATACCGATCGGTGCAAGGGCTGTGCGCTCTGCGTTGAAGCCTGTCCGAAGGATGTCATCGCGCTGGCTCAGAAAAATGTAAACATTCATGGCTATCCGTACGTCGTGGCGGTAAACCCTGACGATTGTATAGGCTGTGCCTCATGCGGCATCGTATGTCCCGACGGCTGCATAACCGTCTACAAGAAAAGAATGGAGGATTAGACAACATCATGGCAGAAAAAGAAGTAATGTTGATGAAAGGCAATGAGGCTATCGCCCATGCCGCAATAAGATGTGGTGCCGACGGCTATTTCGGCTACCCCATCACCCCTCAGAGCGAAGTGCTCGAGACGCTGGCCAAGCTCAAGCCTTGGGAGACCACCGGCATGGTGGTGCTACAGGCAGAAAGCGAGGTGGCATCCATAAACATGATCTATGGCGGAGCAGGAGCAGGAAAGCGCGTGTTCACATCGTCTTCAAGCCCCGGCATCGCCCTCATGCAAGAAGGCATTGCCTACATGGCAGGTGCTGAGCTCCCCGGCGTGTTTGTGAACGTGCAGCGCGGCGGTCCCGGCTTAGGAACCATCCAGCCCTCACAGAGCGACTATCTGCAAGCCACACGCGGTGGCGGCAATGGCGACTACAACGTCATTGTCCTTGCCCCCAACTCGGTTCAGGAGATGGCCGATTTCATGGACCTTGCCTTCACCTTGGCGTTCCGTTACCGCAACCCTGCAATGATTCTTAGCGACGGTGTCATCGGACAGATGATGGAGAAGGTGGTGCTGCCTGAGCAGAAACCTCGCCGCACAGAAGAAGAGGTCATTCGCGAATGTCCTTGGGCATCGACAGGCCGCACACGCGACCGCAAGCCCAACATCATAACCTCACTGGAGCTTATGCCTGAGGCCATGGAACAGCGCAACCTGCATCTTCAGGAGAAATACCGCACAATAAAGGAACGCGAGGTGCGCTACGAGACCATAGAGCTCGACGATGCCGACATCATGATTGTGGCGTTCGGCAGCGCAGCACGCATCGCCGAGAAAGCCATCGAGCTGGCACGCGAGGAAGGCATAAAGGCCGGACTGTTCCGCCCCATCACCCTGTGGCCATTCCCCGAGAAGCAGCTGGCAGAGGCAGCACACGGCAAACGCGGCGTTCTCGTTGTCGAGATCAACGCCGGACAGATGATCCAAGACGTGCGTCTGTCGGTGAACGGCGAGGAGCCTGTTGAACATTTCGGACGATTGGGCGGCATCGTGCCCGAGCCTGAAGAGATTGTAAAAGCAATAAAGGAGAAACTGTTATGAACGACATAATATCACCTGAAAACATTGTCTACAAGAAGCCGACGCTCATGAACGACACACCCATGCACTATTGTGCTGGATGCTCACACGGCGTTGTCCACAAGCTTGTAGCAGAAGTTATTGAAGAAATGGGCATGGAGGATAAAGCCGTGGGCATCAGTCCTGTGGGTTGCGCCGTCTTTGCCTACAGATACATCGACATCGACTGGCAAGAAGCAGCCCATGGCCGTGCACCAGCACTCGCCACAGCAGTCAAGCGCCTTTGGCCTGACCGCTTGGTGTTCACCTATCAGGGCGATGGCGACCTCGCCTGCATAGGCACATGCGAGAGCATTCACGCCCTCAACAGAGGCGAGAACATAACGCTCATATTCATCAACAACGCCATCTACGGCATGACTGGCGGCCAGATGGCCCCCACCACCCTGCTCGGCCAGAAGACGAGCACCTGTCCCTACGGACGCACACCAGAGCTCCACGGCTACCCGCTCAACATCACCGAGCTGGCTGCCCAGCTGCGCGGCACCTGCTACGTCACACGTCAGAGCGTGGAGACCGTCAGCGCCATACGCCAAGCCAAAAAAGCCTTGCGCAAAGCCTTTGAGGCATCCATGGCAGGCAAGGGCTCGTCATTGGTAGAGTTTGTGTCGACCTGCAACAGCGGTTGGAAGCTCTCACCTGTGCAAGCAAACAAATGGATGGAGGAAAACATGTTCAAACAGTACCCTAAGGGCGACTTAAAAGACACGACAGAGCTATGAAGAAAGAGATAATTATTTCAGGATTCGGCGGTCAAGGCGTTCTGTCCATGGGCAAAATTCTGGCCTACTCAGGACTCATGGAAGACAAAGAGGTGACCTGGATGCCAGCCTACGGCCCCGAGCAGCGCGGTGGAACAGCCAACGTAACGGTGATTGTAAGCGACAAGCGCATCTCGTCGCCCATCCTCAGCCGCTACGACGTGGCCATCGTGCTCAACCAGCCATCACTGGAGAAGTTTGAGCCGAAGGTTAAACCCGGCGGCATCCTTATCTACGACGGCTACGGCATCATCAATCCACCCACCCGCAAGGACATCAACGTCTATCGCATAGACGCCATGGACAAAGCAGCCGACATGAAGAACGCCAAGGTTTTTAACATGATAGTGCTCGGCGGTCTGCTCAAGGTCTGCCCCGTGGTGAGCACAGAAGGTTTGCACAGTGCCCTGTTCAAGTCGCTGCCCGAACGTCATCATGGCCTCATTCCGCTTAACATGCAAGCTGTGGAAGAAGGCATGAAAATAATAGAAAAACAATAAGAAGCTATCAACAAGAAACAAGCGGTTTTGAAAAACAGCAAAAACCGATAGCTTTTTGAACACGACAAAGCATAAAGAAGCGAAAAACGACAAAAGAGGAAAAGGCAACCAACCATAAAATTGCCGAAAGACAATTTTAACAAAATGGTCCTTTTCACCTCTCTTGTCGTTTTTTTATTTGTTTTTCCAATTAATAATTACATTTATTTTTATTATTCGTTTTTTTAAGTCACGCCCGATGTTTTATTCAACCCAAATCGGTCGTTAGGGCTTGCTTGGATTTTGGATTTTTAGAAGAATGGATTTTGTTTGGCTTTTAATGAGTAATAGCGAGCTATTGCGAATTAAAAACAAACAAAAGACACCTTATAAAAAACAAAAGACTGCAAGCAGTTATAAAATAACACATAAAACGGCCTAATAACCGATTTGGGTTTAAGATTATTTTAAAATAAATGCGTTTTTCTTTCGCGCATAGCGATTTTTATCTTAACTTTGCACAAAAGTAGTGCCAATACGGACCAAAACAATCCTGTCCGTATGCAGAAAAACCACTGACTGAGAATATTTAAAAACCATTTATTAAAAAACAATGAGGGGAAAAATTGATTGTTTCTTACCCTGTGACGACCTTTCGACAAGCAAGGAATTGTTACAAGAGCTAGAACGTAGCAAAACCGTTCAGCACGTTAATCTTCTGGTGACAGCCGAAATGGCAGCAGAAAACTGCACCCAGACAATTGTAGACAACGTTACGTCAACCAAATCGATGCTCGACATTGCACGTCAGGCAGAAGCCGAGTATGTGCTCCTGAGCCTCAAACCCACCAAGATGCAGCTGGGCTACTATGCCCTTGAGCGTATGCTCCGCGTGGCTCACGACTCCGATGCAGCAATGGTTTATTCGGACCATTACACCATCGCCGACGGCAAGACCACAAAGCATCCGGTTATCGACTACCAGTGGGGTAGCTTGCGCGACGACTTCGACTTCGGACAGGTGGTTCTCATCAAGACCGACCTTATGAAGGAGTGGGCAGAGAGCGCCCCCGTCGACTACAAGTTTGCCGGTTTCTATGACCTGCGTCTGTTTCTCAGCCGCAAGGGCCAGCTGTTCCACATCGACGAGTATCTTTACACAGAGATCGAGCTTGACACACGTCTGAGCGGTGCCAAGCAGTTCGACTATGTGAACCCGCGCAACCGCGAGGTGCAGATCGAGATGGAGCAGGCTGTGACACGTCACCTCGACACCATTGGTGCCATCGTAGACACCACCAAATATCTCAACCCCAACTTCGAAGAGCAGCAGTTTGAGAACGAGGCATCTATCGTGATCCCCGTCTTCAACCGCGTTAAGACCGTAGCCGACGCCGTTAAGTCGGCCCTCAGCCAGAAGTGCGACTTCAAGTTCAATGTCATCGTTGTCGACAACCATTCAACCGACGGCACAACCGACATCCTGAACGAGCTGGAGAAGACCAACCCGCACCTCGTACACATCATTCCCGAGCGCACAGACCTCGGCATTGGCGGATGCTGGAACGTAGCCATCAGCGACAACCGCTGCGGACGTTTCGCCGTGCAGCTCGACAGCGACGACATCTACTCGTCAGAGAACACCCTCGCAACCATCGTTGCAGCGTTCCACGAGCAGAAGGCAGCCATGATTGTGGGCAGCTACCGCATCTGCGACTTCGACCTCAACACCCTTCCTCCGGGTCTCATCGACCACAAGGAGTGGACAGACCAGAACGGTCCCAACAACGCGCTCCGCATCAACGGTCTCGGTGCTCCACGCGCCTTCTTCACACCGTTGCTCCGCCAGATCCATTTCCCCAACACCAGCTATGGTGAGGATTATGCTCTCGGACTGATGTTCAGCCGCAAGTATCGCATCGGCCGCATCTACGATGAGCTCTACTGCTGCCGCCGTTGGGGTGGAAACAGCGACGCTTCGTTGAGCATTGAGAAGACAAACTCTAACAACCTGTATAAGGACCGTCTGCGCACAATGGAGGTGCTTGCACGCCAGAACATGCACAACGGTAAAGACAACAGCGACGACAGCTCGCTGCAACGTTTTTTTAACCGCCAGCTGGAGACCTGGGATGATGCACGGCAACACTTCCGCGACTTGCAGAATGTGAAGACTCGTGACCTCTCAGTTGGCGAGAACACAATTAGGCTACAATTCAACCCAGCCCGTATGGTATCGACGGGAGCCAAAATAGACCAAGCCACTCTTAAAAAGCGTCGTTGCTTCCTCTGCGCCGAGAATCGTCCAGAGCAGCAGATCGAGGTACACATCGACAACGATTTCACGCTGTTGGTGAACCCGTTCCCCATCCTGCCCACCCACTTCACGATTCCAAACAACAGCCACACACCGCAGAGCATCAAGGAACACATTGGCGAGATGTACAAGGTGCTCACCGAGTATCCCGAGCTCATGGTGTTCTACAACGGTCCCAAGTGTGGAGCATCGGCACCCGACCACATGCACCTGCAAGCAGGTACAAGCGGCATCGTGCCCCTACAGAGCGGTTGGCAACGCTTGAGCCGCAACCTTGAAGAGGTGTTCACCGACGGCGATGCCACCATCTCGGTGGTACACGGCTTCGTGACAGGAGCCCTTGCCATCGTGAGCCACTCACAGGAGGCAGGCGTGAAGGCGTTCCAGAAAGTTTACGCCTCTATGCCTCAACGCGAAGACGAGACCGAGCCGATGATGAACATCGTGGCATGGCGACAGAACGACGAGTTCGTCATTGTTGTCATACCGCGCGCCAAGCACCGTCCCGACTGCTACTTCGAGGAAGACGAGAGCCGCAAGGTGCTCGTAAGCCCGGGAGCGCTCGACATGTCAGGCATGCTCATCACACCCCGTCCTGCCGACTTTGAAGGCTTGACAGGAGAGCAGGCACAGGCCATCATCTCCGAATGTGGCGTGAGCGAAGCCGCTGTCGAAGCGATTGCTGCCAAGGTTAAAGCCTTGTGCCAGAGCGAGAGCACGGAGGAGCTGCCCATGAACGGCAAGGAGCCCAACGTGTCGGTAGGCATCGTGAGCGGCGAGAAAATTTCTTTCGCCCTCAACAAGCCTTACACAGCCAAGGGCGAAAGCATCGTTGGCGAGCAGACCGTTGAGTTTTGCGAAGGCGGCATCATGTGGAACGGCAACCAGTATCGCGAACTGACGTTCCATCCATCATCGCCCGACTGCTCCTTCTCGCTTCACGACGTGACCATCGGCGTCAACTTCCACTGGGAGCGCAAGGAGACGCAGACCTTCCTCGGCACGCTACGTCTGGTAGTGGAGGCCGACAAGATTTGCGCCATCAACGACCTGCCTGTGGAGAAATATCTGGAGAGCGTCATCTCAAGCGAGATGAGTGCCACCTCGAGCCTCGAACTGCTCAAGGCCCACTCGGTCATCTCACGCAGCTGGCTGCTCGCACAGATAGAGAAGCGCCGCAAGCTCAAAGAGGGTTCCAACAATTTCTTCTCGTTCATAAAGAAAGACGATGAGCTCATACGCTGGTACGACCGCGAGGACCACACCATCTTCGACGTGTGTGCCGACGACCATTGCCAGCGCTACCAGGGCATAACAAAGGAGACGAGTCCCAATGTGGCCGTGGCCATTGGTGCCACCCGTGGCGAGGTGCTCATGTCTGAAGGCGACATCTGCGATGCCCGTTTCAGCAAGAGCTGCGGCGGTGTGAGCGAGGAGTATCAATATTGTTGGGAGAACATCAAGATGCCTTACCTCCTTGCCGTGCGCGACACAGCCAAGGGCGTGAAGGACGAGGACACCATTCCTGACCTCACCGTCGAGGCAGAGGCCGACAAGTGGATACGCACAGCGCCCGACGCGTTCTGCAACACCCACGACAAGACCATCCTGTCACAGGTGCTCAACGACTTCGACCAGGAGACCACCGACTTCTATCGTTGGCGCGTAGAGTACACCCAGCAGGAGCTTCATGACCTCATCACCGAGAAGATGAAGATGGATCTTGGCGACATCCTCGACCTCGTTCCCGTGGAGCGTGGCAAGAGCGGTCGTCTGTGCAAGCTCAAGATTGTGGGCAGCAAGCGCTCGTTCACCATCGGCAAGGAGCTTGAGATACGCCGCGTGCTGAGCACGTCACACCTCTACAGCAGCGCCTTCGTCACCGACAAGGCCGACGTTGTGGACGGCGTGCCACAGAAGTTCACACTCATCGGTGCCGGTTGGGGCCATGGCGTTGGCCTGTGCCAGATTGGTGCCGCTGTGATGGGCACTCAAGGCTATAAGTATGACGAGATCTTGCTGCACTACTATCGTACAGCCGATCTCAAAAAACTGTATAAGTAACAACAGACAATAACACGAGTGACGGGCAGACAAGGAGCCAAGCCGCTGTTGCCCGACGGTCAGTCCCGTCGGCACACACAGCCCACTTCCTAGTCTACTCGTCACTTGTCAGTTGTCTACTAAAAAACTAAAACCGTAAACAATGAAATCACTAAAGAACATCAATCCGTGGGCATGGATCTCGACCCTCTATTTTGCTGAAGGTCTGCCTTACGTTGCCGTGATGACCATCTCCGTCATCATGTACAAGCGTCTTGGCATCTCCAACACCGACATCGCCCTCTATACCGGCTGGCTTTATCTTCCATGGGTTATCAAACCCTTCTGGAGCCCCTTTATCGACCTTATTCGAACAAAACGCTGGTGGACCACCACCATGCAGTGGATCATTGCCATCGCGTTTGCTTGTATAGCGTTCTCCATCCCCACACCATTCTTCTTCCGCCTCACGCTTGCCTTCTTCTGGCTGGTGGCGTTCTCATCGGCAACCCACGACATCGCTGCCGACGGCTATTATATGCATGCGCTCACCGAGCACGAACAGTCGTTGTATGTGGGCATCCGTAGCACCTTCTACCGTGTTGCTACCGTTGCTGGCCAGGGCTTGCTCGTTATCGTGGCTGGCTTGATTGAAACGGGTACGGGCTTAACACCTGCCGAGGTTACCATTGAGGCTTCGCCACAATACACTAACACGCTCACCTTGCCACAGTTTGCGGCCAACGCTACGGCTCAGACAGCGGCTGATGGCGAAAACTGCTTCGTGTTTACCGATGCTGTGGTAAAGGCTGGCGTAGCGGTTGATGCAAAAGAGGGTGCTGGTGCAAAAGACAAAATTGCACAGCTCACTGATAGCATTAAGGCGCTAAATATGGCCAATGGCTTCATCGCTAAAGAAGAGGCTAAGGCTGTGGTGGCTACTACTGCTGCCGAGGCCAGCAAAGAGGGCTGGGGAGCGGCCTTCACGAAATGGGTGCACGACACCTTTGGCGAAGAGGAGAAGGCTACGGCTTCGAACGTGGTTAGCAACATTGCCATTGCTGGCGTGAAGCTGCAGCAGAAGCCCGCTGAGGGCGAGACCATCGTGCTCAACTTTGCCTTTAAAGATGGCGACCAGAGCATCTCGCTTGAGCAGGCTAAGTTTGCGCCCCGCTTCGAGTTTACTGCTGAAAACTGGGATAAACCAGCTTACCTCATCTTCCACATCGACAACAAGCTGAAGACCACTACGAAGGCTACTTTCGCTGGCACATCGGGCAACATTCCTATGGCTTGGCTCGTCGTGTTTGTTGTGCTGTCAGTCTTCTTCTTGATGTGCGCTATCTATCACAGCATCATCCTGCCGCGTCCGCAGAGCGACCACGCTCCTGAAAACGTTACGGCCTCGAACCTCATGGCCGAGTTCTTCTCTACCTTCAAGTCGTTCTTCTGCAAGAAACAGGCTTTGGTGGCTATCGTCTTCATGTTGCTGTATCGTTTGCCTGAGGCTCAGCTGGTGAAACTGATCAACCCCTTCTTGCTCGACTCTATCGACAAGGGTGGTTTGGGTCTTACCACTGGTCAGGTAGGTTTGGTTTATGGCACCGTGGGCATCGTTGGTCTGACGCTCGGCGGCATCATTGGCGGCATCGTGGCAGCCAAGGGCGGTCTGAAGAAATGGCTGCACCCCATGGCTTGGAGCATGTCGCTCACCTGCCTCACCTTCGTATATCTGAGCTATTTCCAGGATCACTCGTTGTTCATCGTTAACCTGTGTGTCTTCATCGAGCAGTTTGGTTATGGCTTCGGCTTTACAGCGTATATGTTGTTCCTCATCTACTTCTCAGAGGGCGAACACAAAACATCACACTACGCCATCTGTACCGGCTTCATGGCCCTCGGCATGATGCTTCCCGGCATGGGCGCCGGATGGCTCCAGGAGACCATCGGCTATCGCCACTTCTTCGTGTGGACCATGATTTGCTGCGCCGCCACCATCCTTGTATGCTACTTCGTGAAAGTGGATCCCAACTTCGGAAAGAAGGTTGGTGAAAAGAAATAAAAACACAACATCTTTATGATAACAGACAGCCAACAGACCGATTATCAGCAAACTGTCGGTTCAAGGAGAGACCTCCATTGGACCGACCGCCTATGGCTTGCCACCATGAGCATAGCCAATGGGGTGCCCTTTGCCATAATCTTTCTGTTGGCTGTCATGTTTAAACGCTTCGGTCTGAACAACTCTACCGTGGCTTTCAACATCTCTTTTGCATGTCTTCCGTGGGTCATCATACGCCCCGCTTGCCATCTGCTGCTCCGGCGCGTGGGATGGAGCAAGGACGTGTGGCTCCTTGCCACCGAACTGGTCATTGCCCTTTCCTTGCTTCTCATGTCAGAATCTGTTGCTTCTGACCTGTGGTTTCAACAATCGATGATGATGCTCATCGTCATCACGACATCAGCCACCATCCACAATCTGTCAACAGAGAGCCTTTACAAAGAAATAACGTGCAACCCCTATCCCACCGTTCTGCGCCCCCTCTTCGTGGCGTTCCATTCTGTAAGCCTGCTTTTCTGCGTGGGCTTCCTCACCATGTTTGCCGGTAACATTGAGGTTGTAACGCGCAACCCCCAATCGGCCTGGGCGACCACTCTTCGTGTGGCAGCCCTGTTCTACGGTCTTCTATGGGTGTTTCACCTGCTTAAAGTGTGGAAACGCAACAGCCCCTCCTCATCCGATGCCGACATCAACAACCTTGCCAACAGGCACGAGCTGCTCCGCGCCGTGCGCCTGTTCTTCGGCAAACGTTCTGTAAGCATAGGCGCCATGTTCTTCATGCTCTTCATGCTTCCTCAGGGTCTCACATGGGTTGTGTCGTCCCTGTTCATCATCGACTCCACCCACCGTGGCGGTCTCGGCCTCTCGCCCCAAGAGTATGGCCTCACCGTTGGCACCGTAGGCACCATTGGCTTGACCATTGGCGCCCTCCTGTGCTTACGTCTTCTCAAGCGTTACCCTTTCCACCGCCTTCTCTTGCCCTTCTCGGCAGCCTCCCTTCTGCCAGCCATCGCCGGCATGGTGCTCAGCCACATCGCCACCTCTTCGCTTGCTTTTGTCAACGTGTGGGTGTTTCTCTCACATGCCGCCATCGGCGTCGTCGTGACAACGTTCATGAGCTTCCTTGCCTATTACAGCTGCGGCAAATTCCGCCCCACGTTCTATTCTATCGGCATTGCTCTCCTCTTCCTGTCGCTCTTCCTCACAGGCCTCTACTCTGGTAGCCTTCAACGCTATTATGGCTACCGTGTCTATTTCGCTTTCGCCCTTGCAGCCAGCGTGCTCTCCCCCGTAGCCGCCACCATCCTCAAGCTGTTTTGCTTTAGGAAGAACACAAAATAAAGAAAGGAAAAGAGAAATGATAAAAGATAAAGGAAGGAGAAAAAAGAAAAGAAGGAAAAGAAAAATAGAGGAAGGAAAAAATTGTCCCTATTGTCTCTATTGTCTTTAAAACAACGCAAGCAAGACCCGCAAGCAAGAACAAATAAGAAAGAAAAGAAAGAGAAGATAATAAGGTATAAAAAATAAAGATTGTCCCCCATTGTCTTAAAACCCAAGGCATAAAACATAAAAACAGGTAAAAACCATTATGAACAAGAGAGAATATGCCAAGGCAAACCTCGACTGGCTTGCCGCAAAAGCAGAAGAGGACGGTGTGAAGGCCCTTCCTCGTGGAGTTTATTATAAAGTGTTGAGCGAAGGCGTGAACGACGGTCGTCATCCCTCGCCACGTAGCATCGTGACGGCCCATTACACTGGTCGCACCATCAACGGCAAGAAGTTTGACAGCAGTCGTGGTGGTGCCCCTCTTGCCATCCGTCTGTGCGACCTCATAGAAGGTTGGATTGTTGCCATGCAGCAGATGTGCGTAGGCGACAAGTGGGAGGTCTACATCCCCGCCTCTATGGGCTACGGCAAGTTCTCGCAACCGGGCATCCCTGGAGGTTCTACCCTCGTCTTCGAGATTGAGCTGTTAGGAATAAGCTGATAGCTCTTCTTTCTCCTCGCTTGCGGCTCCAGCTTAAGCTAATGCTGATGTTTATGCTTAGGCTTAGGCTGAGTTTATACTTAAGCTGAGTTTATGCCTAAGCTGAGTTTTAAGCTTAAGCAGATATTTATGCTTTCGCACACGGTTATCGTTAGCGTGTTTCAAAAAGATAGAGACAATAAAGACTATTCTTCGTTCACGTCTTGATCCACAAGAACCATGATCGAAGAATTGTCTTTATTGTCTCTATTGTCGTTTAACAAGCGCAAGCAAGCAGTCTTGCATGCGACGAAACGTTCTGTAGCCGATATTTTTTAGTAGACCGTGTTCTGCGGATCAAAGTTGGTCCAGCCGTCGAGCCAGTTGTCGTTGGTCGTGAAAGCACCGATATAGGTTACCTGAGTGAACCAAGAGTCGAGACCCGTGAAGCTCTGAGCGCCGAAGAGCGCACTGCCGGCCTGAGGCATGAACGGCACGCCCACACCCTTGCCGTCGGTGAGCAAGAGCGACGATTTGTCTGCCAGATAGCGGTTGCCGGCCTGCTTCTCGAAGAAGGTATGCGAGTAAGACTGCTTGCTGTCTGCCTTCACTGCCTTATTCTTATAGTCATACTCCTTATCCTCGTAACATTTGTTGGCGTCAGAACCCAGAATGTCGGTGTTGGCGATAAAGATGTTTTGCAGACGCAGATTGCCGGCCTCAGCCTGAGCAGGAGTGTTGCCCTTCTCGCCATCAACAATCAAGCCGATAGGCCAGTCGGTAACAACCGAGTTGACGCAGTTGAGACGTGATGAGCGGCGAATCTGCATGGCAGCCTGAAACTTGCCCAGACCCGATCCGTTGTTGGGGAAATAGTTGCCAGCTGTGATGTAAGAACTCTCGTTCTTGAAGTCGGCAGCGCTCTTCGGTCCCACGAACGTGATGTTAGAGAATGTTGCTGTGGTGTAAGGAGGCACCTGGGCGCCGTCAGCACAGTTGTCGCTCTCAAAGCCATTGCTCTGGCTCTGGTCTGCAATCTTCGGGTCACGTACCGAGAGACCAAACTGCACCTTTCCAGAGAAGCCGTTGTCGGTATCGAAGTCGTCGTCCCAGCTCTTGTAGGCGACAAGATATTTACAGTTTACTGCTCCGCCGAACCACTCGAACGAGTCGTCATTAGAGTAAGACACCTGCACATGGTCAATCTTTGTGCCTGAACCCACAGAGCCGAGCGTCAGGCCGTTAATCTCCTGGTCAGCCTTGAACGGGAAGCCACCAAACTCAATGCGGACGAAGCTCAGCACACCCGAGTTGTCAGCATCGTCGTTGCCGCCGTGCTTTGTGCGCGGGCCACCCTCAATCTGCATCTCGTTCTGGTTGTTCTTGGCCTTTCCGCAGATGATCACGCCACCCCAATCGCCAGGTCTGCGCTGTCCTGCTGCCTGTGCCGATGTGAAGACGATAGGAGCATCTGCCGTGCCTTGCGCAATGAGCTTACCGCCACGTTCCACGATGAGCGCCGCCTTTGTTGTCTTGTCGCCCTTGATAACCGTTCCCGGCTCGATGGTCAGCTCAGCTCCATCACATATATAAACCCATCCTTTAAGGGTGTAAACGCCTTTCTTTAGAGTCTGCTTGCCGTTGAACACCAGCTGCTGGTCGCCGTTGCCAATGACCGTTCCCTCAGCGTTGTCCTTGCCATCCTCGCCAAAGAGCAGATGGTCACAAGCCTTCAGACCCTCATTAGTGGTCCATTTGTACGCCACGTCTGGTGTTGGATTAGGCGTGGGATCGTCGTTACTACTGCAGCTGCCCAATGTGGCAGTCAAAGCCAGGATGCCCATGCATCCTAAAAGATTCATCTTGTTCATAATGTATGAAAAAATTTAGAAGCTCTGCCCTTCCCCCCCTTCCCCTTCCGAGGGAAGGCGAACGGCATGCTTGGTTAATTTTGTTTTTTTGTTTTTCTGTTATCCTACATTCTGCCCATACGGGCTAAAATTTATATATTGCCTGCAAACCGAAGTTGCGTCCCGGCTTATAGCAACGCGCCACCTCCTCAATCTGTTTGCGCGAGCCATCGGCATAAGATATTTTCACAAACTGCTTATAGTAGACCTTCTCGGCGAGCAAGTCGCGGATATTGAATTTCACCTCCCAGTGGCTACCCCATTTCTTTCCCACCGACAGGTCTATCGTGTTGCGCGGCATCTCGTAGCTGTGAGGCACACGGGCGTTGTCGTCGCTTGCCGAGCTGCCCTCGCTTCGTCCCACACCAATTATGCGTTTGCCTATGCGGTTGTAGAGCAGAGCTGCATCGAGCTTGAGCCCTTCGTTCTTGTAGAACAGACCGGTATTGATGAGATAAGGCGACTGTCCCTGCATGGGTCTGTCCTCCTCCTTCGATCCTTTCTCAAATCTCACCTTGCTCTTTATCAGCGCACCGTTGAACGACCAGCTGAAGTTGCGCAGTCCGATGAACGACAGGTCTTTCCTTATATCCAACTCCACGCCATAGTTGGCTGCGCTCTTGGCGTTCTTGTAAGAGTAGATAAGGTTCGTACCTCCCGCCACGGTGTAGGTCCACTCTATTGGCGAGTCAAAGTTTTTGTAGAAAGCCGCGAGTGAGATAATCTCTCCCCGCGAAGGATAAAATTCATATCTCAGATCCACGTTGTCCACATAACAGCTCTTCAGCTCCGTGTTACCCATCACATCGCTTGCGAGGTCAAAATCGTAAAACACCGACGGCGACACCTCTCTAAACTCGGGGCGGTTAATGCTCCTGCCGTATGACAGGCGCACCTGATGCTTGTCGTTGATTTTGTAAGTAGCATTGACCGACGGGAAGAGGTCGTTTGTGCGATAGTGGCGACTCATCTCGCTCTTCTCATAGTCGCGGGTATTTGATATGAGCTTCATGTCGTTATGTTCAAAACGCACGCCAGCGTGTACGCCCAACTTTCCGAACGGCAGCGAGGTTGTCAAGTAAGCCGCTCCTAACATGTTGTGTCCGCGATAGTTGTTGCGCATCTGCTGCTGTTCAAACATGTACAGGCCGTTGGCCCCCATATACTGCCCGTCGCTGAGCAGCTCCGTGATGTTGATGTGTTGGAAATCGGCTGGCAGTGTGTTTGCCGACGGGTTCCACTGATAGTAGAACGCGCGCGTCTCATACTTACGCGTTCTGTACTCGCCGTAGCCACCAACCTGTAGCTCTGGCTCCCATTCGCCAAACTTAAAAGCATGTTTGTCGTTCACGCCCACGGAGAATATGTGCTCGTCGAGCCTTGTCCATTCGCGTGATATGTCGTTGCCCGTATGCAGGGCGATGTCGCCAGGCTCCTGCATGTCGTTGAGAAGATATCGCTTACGGTCAGGCAGACAACGGTTTGCATACGCATACCCGACGCTCCAGTCAAGTGCATCGCCAGTGAAGGTGTGCTTTCCTGTGAGCTGACCGTTATAAGTGGTGCGCGAGCGATAGTAATATTCGGCACTGTGCTCCATGTTGCCCTGTGCGTCTTCTCCCTCGCGCCATGTGTAGCGGCTGTTGGCGAGCTGATTAAAGATGTTTTTCAACTGATACTTATGGTTACCGTCCTTCGAAAGCAGCGTGAGATTGAGCATGGCGCCCAAGCGCACGTTGCTGTTATACTGGTCGTCCATAGAGTGGCGCAAATAGTTGGAGCGGTCGTTTGCTGCGTCGTATATGCCAAACAGGTTGTTCTCCATATTGGCATAAGAGCGCTGCTCAGAGGTGTAGTTGAGCGCCGCCAGCATGCCCAACCGTCTTCCCCCGATGTTCCATCGTTGCGCCAAGCTTGCAGCAAGCTTAAGGTCACCTATTGGTGTGCGGCTTTTCACGCGCCAGTCGTTGTTCAGCGAGTTGTTACGCAGGTCGTAGATGTTGTCGCCCACCTTGTTGCCAGCCGCATCGAGCAGTGGGTTCAGCTGAGCGTTCATGCCGCCGTGCAGGCTACGCAAGCCGTTGTCGAAAGCAAGAAAATCGGTGGCAGAGCCTTTGGCATAACTGAAGTCTTTGAAAACGGTAGATGTATTCCAGTTGCCACCGAGAGAAAAGGTAAGATTGTTCGTAGCAGGTATTTCCTTCGTGTTGACAATGATGAAGCCACCCGAATAGTCGGCAGGATATTCGGCCGACGGCGACTTGACGACGGTCAGATTGTCGATCTGTGAGCTTGGAATGATGTCGAAGGAGAACGCTCTTGAGTCGGCCTCGCTCGAAGGCACAGCTCCGCCGTTCACCCACACGTTGTTGTAACGTTGCGACAGGCCACGCACCATAACAAACTTGTCGTCAATCAGGCTCACACCGGGCACACGACGAATCACCTCACCAGCGTTCGTGTCCTGTGTCTTGCTTATTTCCTGTGCCGACACATTGCTCACGATCACCTCGCTGTTTTTCGCCACCTCAACCATGGCAGCCTCCGTAGACCTCTGTTCCACAGCCGTCACCACCACCTCCTTCAGTTGTTTCTCATCGGGAAGCAGCGCAATGTCCATGTTTTCCTCGGCATCGCCTTTCTTCACCTTCACGCCCTCTATGCGTTGCGGCTTATATCCCATATAGTTAATATATAAGGTGTAGGTGCCGTCCTTCAGTCCGCGCAGCTCGAAGCGTCCGTCGACGTCAGTAACAGCCTTCACGTTCGTGCCCTCCACGCTCACGACCGCACCTATAAGCGTCTCCTTTGAGTTGCGGTCTGTCACCGAGCCTTTCAGCTGTTGCGCCATCGTTGGCATAGCCGTTCCGAGCATCAGCAAGGCTGCGGCAGCAAACGTTATCTTTCTGTTCGTTTGCTTGCTGTTCGTTTGCCTGCTGTTCGTTTTCCAGCTGTTTGTTATCCCATTTTTGTGTTTCATCATTATTTCTCTCTTTGCTTCAATTTTACGGTTGCAAAGTTACGTCCTCGTTGTTAACATCGCGTTGCACAGCAGTTTAAAAGCGTTGACAAAAAAGCTAAGATTGGTTGACAGAAGGGTTAAGAAATGGTTGCACCATAGTGAGCATCAATGTTAAACAAAAGCCTTTGGGTGTCAGGACCTCAGGCTTTTCACAAAAACACTTAGACGACAGGCTTTTATTCAGATAAAAGTGTTATTTTTGCATTATAAATAAATGGAGCGTCTGAAAAGGCAAACAAACAGGCTCCAAGAGATAAAAATAAGCACCAATAACCGTTATACAGAAATGAAGCGAACAATTTTTCCTTACGATTTTTCTCCATACTATCCCATTGGAATTCAGCCATGCCTCATGTATGTGGATGTGGCAAATCGTATTTATGACAGAATGAAAAACATGGACTTCAATTTGCCTAATGATGACAAGCTGAAGAAAGAGATTGCCATCAATGTGGCAATCTACTATGAGGACAAGATGTCGGGCATCGGGCTATGGAACGCATTTGTGGGTAAGCACTTGCTCAAATATGCACACTCGTTGCCATTCTTCGACGACTTTGATGTTCTTGACAAGAATGATGTGAACATAAAAGAAGTGGAACTGTTGGTCTGGTTTGTTTTGACCAGAAATTTTGATGACCGTTTCCTCAATCCTTTAGCAATGCAGGAAGACGCGTCAAACATCATTATGGAGGTTCTTACAGAGGATGATGAGGTAGAAGAGAACTGGGCTTTGCATAATTTCATTTATAACCCTGACACGGCCAACGACTATTTCAAGTTGAAGCATGTGCTGATATGGCTTCGTCGCTCCTACCTTCTATGCTCTCCTTTATCGGAAGACAGGTTTGAGAGATATGTTGACTCTTACTTAGAGCATTTTAACAAAAGTGAATCAACCTACTATGCAGAGACTTCTTTCTCCATGAATTGCGAGATAGGACCAATGGCAGAAAAGGCCCATCTATGGTTGGCAGACATGTATTTGGAAAATGACATGCATGAGGAGTCTGAAAAACTAAGGTCTCTAAAATATTGCCAGCAAGATTTGTTTGAGGTGATTGATGCTGATTCAGAATATGCTGTGGTGAAGAACTCGAATGACGAAGAGTATAAAATGAAGAACGCTTATCCTGACATCATCTTTAAAGGCTCATATTTTTGTACAGCACTTGTAAAGTTTGCTGACAATGATTGGGAAATCAATGGTGTGGTGTTCAACGTGAATAAAGCCAGTTATGACAAGATGCATGACCAGCAGGCTACCTTGAAGAAGTCTTACGAATGTGCCTATCCTTTATATATGAAACGTACAAACGGTAAGCGCCTTGCTTTTTTTGAGGACACAAAACAGCTGAAAGCATGGTTGAAGAAAATAACGCCAGAAATGGATATGGACCATTTTGGTTATCAGTTGCCAATTGGCCAGCAAGTTGTTTTTATTTCAGAAAAGGCAGGAATAATCTTTGCACCAAACATCATTCATGCAATAAAATGCAGCTATAACCCTTACTACAAGAAATGTGATGCGTATACATTGCAACAAGAAACGATGGATGCTCTTATCAATACGAAAATCATGCATCCAGAGTTGCTGCATTATCTGCTTGAGAACAACATGTTGCAGGATGGTGATTTAAGCGGAAACTATCCAAGCGAATTGGGTAAGCATATCTTTACTCGCAATATCGACTTCATTGCCCGCAATCATCGCAGACATCTTTATTGGGACCACGACTTTTAACAATTGAGCCCTCACTGAAAAAGGGCTCATTAAGACAAAGCAACATAAAGAACGAGGAGGTGAGCACATTCAGAAAAACCTATAAGTCGCTCCTTGACGACCTGCGTTTTGATGTGGTGTAAGAAGAAAAGGCCATGACATCTATGTAAAGCGTTTCTGAAGCTCTTTTCCTGCATAATAAAGTTATTCAGTAAAGGAATAAATTTGTAGTAAAGTAATTTAGTAAAAGCAAGAGGGATGATAAAACAACAATAGATATGAAACAGACTTTTAAATGTTTAATAACGCTATTAATAGCTTTATTTTGTGCTGTTAATTATGCTGAAAGTAAGGTACCTGTAAGGGTACTTAGAGACACTATCCGTATTTCTGTGGATGATTTGCCACGATATACAGGACACATGAATGTAGAGGTAACAAAAGACACCACGATTTTTTGGATGTCTTTTCTTTCACATGGCGATTCTACAGAAATAAAATGGATTAATATAAGAATTGATGATTTAAGTGAAGACACAGTCAAATATATTCGCAATTCCATATTGGATTTTTACTATTACAAAACAAAGAAAAAGTACAAATACTATCGTAGTTTAAAGTACGTCATTGATGTAGATCCTGGACCTGGCGGCGTTATTGTCGACATTTACAAAGCAACTGGCAAGACTAATAGGTCCTGGTTTTACTTTACACAAAACATAATGAGCAACAAGCCGTCGGATAATGGTGCTGAGAGCATTATATATTCGGATGAGTATAAAAGGTTTTTAAGTGTGCTGCTTGAGCTTACATACAAATACACAACCAAGCGCAAAGGTCCATGGCATGAAATTGAACCTGGCTATTATGGTTGGTATGGGTGGGAATGAATGTTTAGGATTATATGGCAACGCGAAAATCACAAAAAGAAACAGGCTTTAATGTCATGCGAAACAGGCATTAAAATCATGCGAAACAGGCTGTAATGTCATGCGAAACAGGCTCAGGGCAGACGCATCAAATTGAACTTCCCGTCAACAGCCTATCTAAGTAGTCCTC
>OKRS01000060.1_pt1 | contig 78773 bp, 69 predicted proteins | sample 1601191 | NCBI WGS metagenome assembly OKRS01 (sample SAMEA3541509, study PRJEB24748) | human gut metagenome | biome: human gut; feature: human-associated habitat; material: faeces | place: China | collected 2012
TCTCTTGCATGAACATTTTCGATAATCATAATACAATAATATCTTTAACTTTATAAACATATATCTAAACCGCATGAATACAACACAGGTCGCATAAATACGATTCTTTTTCTGAGTGCAAAAATAGTAATTATAAAAATAATCGCCAAATTCAGAGCATACTCAAAAATTGGTATTCCACTAAAAATACCTACTTGTAAGTATGCCGTTGGAGGCAGTCTCGTCCACTCCACTCACAAGGAGCAAGACTCTCAAGCCCGAGAAATGAAATAAAATAAATAATTCTTCGCTTTTCCGCTCACTTAGTAGTATCTTTGCACTATGCAAACATTAAGATCACACATAATGCAAGAAATCTTAGACTTCCTTCGCGAATTGGAGAAGAACAACAATCGCGAATGGTTTAACACAAATAAAGAGCGATACCAAGAGGTATTAAAGAAATGGTACGCATTCTGCGAAGAACTCATCACAGAAATCGGACGCTTTGATGCAGACATTGCCCCACTAACAATCAAAGACTGCACCTACCGCATTTACCGCGACACAAGATTCAGCAAGGACAAGTCACCATACAAAACCCATTTTGGAGTGTTCCTGGCAAAAGGTGGCAAAAAGTCGATGCATGCTGGGTATTATTTCCATATCGGAACAGGTAACAGCTCAAAATATCCACATGCCCACATGCTTGCTTCTGGCAACTATTGCTACGACAATAAGGCTGTCAAAATATTGCGCGAAGATATTAGCGACGAATGGGAAACATTCAGCACCAGCATCCTGGGAAAAGCCAACAGCATGTTTACTCCCGACATGGAAGGAGCATTAAAGCGAGTGCCAAGAAAATACGCCCCAAATGCGCCATACGCAGATTGGATGCGAATGAAAGCCTATTGTCTAACAGCCCAAGTCGACGACAACTTCTTGCTGGACGACAATCTCGCCCATCGTTTGGCAGAACTATTCAAAAACACCAAACCATTTGTCGATTATATAAACCGTGCCGTGGACTACGTGAAAGAAGAAATGGAAGTGTGATAGTTCAAAACAGCAATAATCCGCAACAACAAATTATAATTCTTACAAAAAATAAATGGAAAACAGAATAACAACAATGGAGCAAGAAATGCAGCGACGCACCGAACTGCTTCTTGGAAAAGATAATCTCGAAAAACTTCAGTCTGCACGAGTACTCCTCTTTGGAGTAGGAGGCGTAGGCTCATGGTGTGCAGAAGGATTGGTGCGTAGCGGCATACGCAACATCACCATCGTGGATAGCGACCAAGTATGCGCATCCAACTGCAACCGACAACTGATGGCTACAAGTCGCACCATAGGAGAAGTAAAAGTCGACGCCCTGCGCCAACGACTTCTTGAAATAAACCCCGATGCCAACATCACAGCCTATCAGAAAGTCTATAATGCAGAAACAGCAGAAGAGTTCCACATGGAGGAATACGACTTCATCATCGACGCCATCGATTCGCTAAAAGATAAAGCCGACCTCATACTCCGAGCCACCGCCCTACCCAATCATATCACCTTCGTATCATCCATGGGTGCAGCCCTCCGCCGCGACCCATTCATGATCAGGAAAGCAGAGTTTTTCAAAGTAAAAGGCGACCCATTGGCACGTGCCCTGCGCAAGAAGTTTAAGCACAACAAGACAGCCCCAAGCCGCAAATTCCTGTGCGTATATAGCGAGGAAAAGCCAATGGAAAACATGAGCAACCAGCAACTGGTAGAAAACGAATGGTGCACATCAAAAGCACAAATCAACGGTTCCCTCTGCCACATCACCGCCTCATTCGGCATGGCAATAGCCGGAATCGTCATCAACGACATCATCGACCGCCAAGCTCCAACTTCGCAACAGTAGGATAAGTCTACAGCCACACTGTGTTTGACATATTTTTGCGTATATCAGCATTAATAATTCTGCTTCAGTTTTGTCATTCCGCTCGTTTGCACTATCTTTGCATAAGATAGGCTGCACTCGGCAATTTGTGAGCGAGCTCACATTCCGCTCGTTTGCACTATCTTTGCAAAACACATAATTAACCCAAAGAAAACCTATGCTATCAAGAAAAAACAGAGGAAAGCTATTGCGCCAATTACGCGACTATGGTATTATCACTATCGCCATGCTACTGGGCGTTATCGGAGTCAACCTATTCCTGCTACCCAACGAAATAACCACAGGCGGACTTATGGGCATTGCCTCAATAGTATATTGGGGCACAGGCATCCCAATGCAAAACACATTCTTTGTGCTCAATGCCGTGCTCCTTATCGTAGCACTCAAAGTATTGGGATGGCACTTCTGTGCCAAAACCATCTATGCCGTAATAGTCTTCACCGTAGGCTCCACCGTGTTACAGAGTTTTATGCCACCAAGCCTCCATCTGCTTGCCGACCAAAAGTTTATGGCGTGCATGGTGGGAGCAGTATTCCTTGGCTCCAGCATTGGCTTAGTTCTCTCTACTGGAGGCTCCACAGGAGGCTCCGACGTCGTCGCTGCCATGGTCCACAAATACCATGATGTGTCGCTTGGTCACATCATCCTCTTCTGCGACCTCGCCATCATCACATCCTCGTATGTTGTGCTTAAAGATTGGGAGAAAGTTCTATATGGCTATGTACTGCTCTTTGTCATCTCCTTTGTTGTCGACCACCTTGTCAACTCGCTACGCCAGAGTGTGCAGTTCTTCATCATCTCCGACAAATATCAAGAGATTGGCGAAGCCATCAACGAGATTGCCGACCGTGGTTGCTCTATACTCAACGGTAGCGGCTTCTTTACAAAGAAGGACATCAAAGTGATATTCTGCATTGCTAAGCGCAGCGAGTCGAGCTTTATCTTCGAACTGATAAACGAAATAGATCCTAACGCCTTTGTGGCGCAGTCGGCAGTAGTAGGAGTATACGGTCAGGGCTTCGACCGAGTGAAAAACCACCGCAAACTCAACCTCAAAGAGCTAAAAGAAAGAGTGGCAAACGAAAACTCAGCTTCGCAACAGTAAAGCGCTACAAAAATTCAAAAACAAAAACAGCCTTCAGGCAAGGAACGAACCCTATGTCTGAAGGCTGCTTGATTGTAATCCCCCACCCTATATTGCATAGGGCGCAAGATAGTCAATATGGCTATGCGGTTTTCTTCTTAACCACTAATGAGCCAACGATGCTGACTACGAGGACTAAGACTATGAATACCAACGACCAAACGGCATCGATCTCGATGAAGTCGTGGATGAGGAGCTTGATACCTATGAAGAGCAGGAGGAATGAAACTCCTGGTTTTAAGAGCCAGAACTTGTCGGCTACGCCTGCCAAGAGGAAGAACATGGCACGCAAGCCAAGGATGGCAAAGATGTTGGAGAAGAACACCACGTAGGGGTCGATAGTGATAGAGAATATGGCGGGAATGCTGTCGAAAGCAAACACAAGGTCGCTAAACTCTATGAAGACGACGGTGATGAAGAGAGGGGTGATGAAGAGTTTGCCGGAATTGCGAACAAAGAAATGGTCGCCCTGGAATTCGCTAGTGACACGGAAATGGCGCGATAGGAATTTTACTACAGGATGGTTGGCAACATCGACTTCTTCATCTTTCTTTTTCTCGAAAAACATCTTGAAGCCACTATACACAAGGAATAAACCAAAGACGGTGAGAAGCCAAGAGAAACGAGTGACGAAGGCTGAGCCAAGGAAGATGAATATGCAGCGCAAAACGATGGCTCCAAAGATTCCCCAGTTGAGCACATGCTGGTATTCCTTTTTGCTAACGCCAAAGGAGGTGAAAATCATCATCATAACGAAGAGATTGTCGACAGAGAGCGTTTTCTCGAGCAGATAGCCAGAGATGTAGGATATGGTCATGTGGTGGCGATATTGCTGTAGGCTCCACTCGAAGTCGTCGGGATTGAGTTTGATGTGGGATGCGTATTTCGTGGTGACGGCTTGCAGGTCGCTGAAATTGTTGATGCCATGGACCAAGTCGCCATGGAACCATAGGAAGACGGAGAACAAGAGGGCAAGGATAATCCAAACGGCTGTCCAGATTCCTGCTTCTTTCATAGAAACTTCGTGGGCTTTCTTATCAATGACGAGGGTGTCGAGAAGTAGGATTGCGATGATAAATATTGTAAAGCAACCAAAGAATAATAATTCTGCTAAATGCATAAGTGTGAGTAATAATGCTATTAAAATAAATTATCAGGTGCAAAGGTAGTAAAAATATAGTGAGATGAGGATGGATTTTAGATAATTATTGTTACTTTTGTAACCATAATCTCTAAAAATAAACAAAATGAACAAAACTCAACTTGCTGCCGCTGTGGCAGAGAAGGCAGGCATCTCGAAGGCTGATGCTGCAACTTATGTGAACATGGTGTTAGGCGCAATAGCTGATAATATATGCGAAGGTGATGGCGAGGTTTCGATTCCTGACTTCGGTAGATTTTTTGTTAAGGAAGTGCCAGCACGCCAGGGTATGAATCCACAGACAAAGGAGAAGATAACTATCGAAGCGCATAGCAAAGTGGTGTTTAAGCCATCGGACAACTTGAGCATTTTCTCGAGAAAGCATGGATAATAAAGCATGGATAATGATGTATAAAGAATCAGCCTCACTCCCAAGAAGTAGGGAGTGAGGCTGATTTGATTTTTTTATTTCTTCAAGCTCTTTTTGGTTTTAAGAGCAGGGATTTTGATTTTTTCTCCAGCTTTAAGTTCGCGATTGCCACCATTGACAGCTTCAAGGTAGCATTCCATACCAGGACCGAGGTAGGTCTTGCTGAGAGAAGACATGGTTTGACCTGCTTTGACTGTAACGGTGTTGGCAATGCCTGTGATGACATAGGCACCTGTGCGAACACGGGGATCTTTGTCGTAGGCTGACTGCGAAAGGATAGAAGGTGAAGACTTAGCAGCAGGAGCCTTGGCTTCTACTGTTGGCTTGGTTGCAGCCTTTGGTTTCGCCTTAGGTTCTGGCTTTGCTTCTGCAGTTTTGAGATTATTTTCCTTGTCGGCTTTTTGGGCTGCCTCTATTTTCTGCTCGTTGGTTGCCAAGATGTTGTCTGCCTCATCATTAGCGGCAGGCTGATTGGCTGCGGGAGCTGGCGACATGTGAGTCTTCATCATGCGGTCAGCAAGAGTTGCTGTTTGGGTTTCGAGGTGTGCGATGCGATTGTCGCGCTTTTCAATCTGCGAGAACATGTAGACGAAGCCTACTACAGCAAGAATGACTACGCAAGCTAACGAGGATGCAAGAACAATGATTGTATTCTTGTATGACTTTGATTTAGCTTCAAGCTCGTCGGTATCTGAGTCTGAATCTTCGACTGCTGGAGTAGGCTCGACTACTGGAGCTGGCTCAACGACTGCTGGCTCAGGCTCTGCTACTGGAGCTGACTCTACTGTTGGCTCAGGCTCTACTACTGGAGCGGGCTCTACTGTTGGCTCAGGCTCAGCTGCTGGAGCTGCCTCAACGACTGTTGGCTCAGGCTCTGCTACAGGAGTAGGCTCAACGACTGCAGGCTCAGGCTCTGCTACGGGAGCAGGCTCAACGACTGCTGGCTCAAGTTCTGCTACTGGAGTAGGCTCTACGACTGCTGGCTCAAGCTCTGCTGCCGGAGTAGGTTCTACAGCAGGTGTAGGTTCTTTGGCTTCTGTATTATCAGCTTCGTGTTTAGCGTCGATTTCGGAGAAGTCGACACCATCGTTGACGATGACGGTCTCGAACTGAGCGAAAGGAGCGTTTACGAGGTCGCGCATAACAGCCTCTGCTGTGAACGATATTTTGTCTCTACCCTCGATGACGATGGCTTCGCCTGTATTGACATCCACACTCTTACGGGCGCTAACGGCTTGGACCTTGAATGTGCCAAGACCTTTTACCTTTACTGATTTATCATTTTTTAGTCCGTCGTTGATAACACCAACAAACTGGCGGATAAACAATTCTGCCTCGGTACGCTTAAGGCCGTGTTTCTCCATAAGCTTAGAGGCGAGTTCAGTGATTGATACTTTACTCATCTTGCAATCCTCCATTCTTTAAGTTTTCTTTGATAGAAGCTATGGGCTTGAAGTTGAGAACGAGCTTTGGCGGCACAAGCATGCGCTGCTGGGTGCCAGGGTTTACCACGACCCTTTCCATGCGTTTCTTAACTTCGAAGGTGCCGAAGTTGTTGAGGTAAACACTATCGCCTTCGGTGAAACGGATTCCCATTTCATCTACCAATGTGCGGACAAGCTTCTGAGTGTCGGTCTGAGAATATCCTGTCTGTTGTGCTAGTTCAGCAATTAGTTCCTTATTATTCATATTTAATATAAAGAGATTAAAGAATGAGGGGTGAGAGAGGGATGAGCGATGTCGTAGAAACGACATCGGACGAGGATGGAGGGGCGCAAGGGCTCGAGGAACGGATGGAGGGGCGCAAGGAGAGTGAGAGGAGCGCAATGGGCGTAAAGGGGCGTAAATGGGCGATTATACTACTCTTCCATAGAGGTCGAACTCCTCGCTGGAGGTGATTTCTACATCGTAGAAACAACCGGTGCGGAGAGTTTTGTCGTCGGCCTTGATGAGCACCTCTGGGTCAACCTCTGGCGAGCAGAATTCGGTGCGTCCGATATAGTAATCGCCCTCTTTGCGGTCGATGATGACTTTCAGAACCTTGCCCACCTTTTCAGCCTCGATCTCTGCGCTGATACGCTGCTGGATAGCCATGAGCTTGCTCAAGCGTGCCTGCTTTACCTCATCAGGAACATCGTCGACGAGATGGTCGGCGCTATAAGTGCCCTCTTCGGCAGAATAAGCGAAGGCTCCCATACGTTCGAATCGTGCCCACTTGACGAAGTCGACAAGCTCTTGGAAGTCTTCTTCTGTTTCGCCAGGGAAGCCAACGAGCAAAGTGGTGCGAATATGGATGCCAGGAACTGCTTTGCGCATGGCAGCAATGAGATCCATGGTATCTTGCTTGCTGACGTGGCGATGCATGGCTGTGAGCATGTGGTCGGAGATGTGCTGAAGAGCAATATCGATGTATTTGCAGACATTCTTCTTTTGCTTCATAACATCGAGGAGTTCCATAGGGAACTGGTTAGGGTAAGCATAATGGAGACGAATCCACTTGACGCCCTTTATATCTGCCATGTCGGAAATAAGGTCGGCAATATGGCGCTTGCCATCGATGTCTACACCGTAATATGTGAGCTCTTGGGCAATGACCTGGAATTCTTTCACACCCTCGGCAACCATGCGTTCTACTTCGGCAAGAATCTCTTGCTTTGGTCGGCTGATGTGTTTGCCTGTGATAAGAGGAATGGCGCAATAAGCACAATGACGGTCGCAGCCCTCACTGATTTTGAGGTAAGCATAATGGCGTGGTGTGGTGAGATGGCGGACGCCATTGCACGAAGGCACCTCGGCTTTACCCAGTTCGGTGAGCAACTGCTTATAGTTGAATTTGCCATAGTATTTGTCGACCTCAGGGATTTCGGCTTCGAGCTCGTCTTTGTATCGCTGCGAGAGACAACCCATGACGTAGAGCTTATTAAGTTTGCCTTCGGTTTTACGCTGAGCAAACTCAAGGATGGTGTTGATGCTCTCTTCTTTAGCGTCGCCAATGAATCCGCACGTGTTGATGACAGCGATTTCGCCCTGTGGACGATTAGAATCGTGGACGCAATGATAGCCGTTGGCTTCGAACTGCTTCATGAGCAGCTCGCTGTCGACGAGATTCTTAGAGCATCCAAGAGTAATAAAGTCTATCTGATTTTTCTTCATTGCAAAGTTTAGTTGTTAAAGAGCGAATCTACGAACTCGCGCTTATTGAAAAGCTGGAGGTCTTCCATTTTTTCGCCAAGACCAATGTATTTAACAGGCACTTTGAGCTGATCGCTGATGCCAACCACTACTCCACCCTTGGCTGTACCATCGAGCTTGGTTATGGCGAGAGATGTGATCTGAGTGACGGCAGCAAACTGCTTAGCCTGTTCGAAAGCATTCTGACCAGTAGAGCCATCGAGCACGAGCATAACCTCATCTGGAGCCTCTGGAAGAACCTTTTTCATAACATCCTTAATCTTCTTAAGCTCGTTCATGAGTCCAACCTTATTGTGCAAACGACCAGCAGTATCAATCAATACCACGTCGGCACCATTGGCTTTAGCACTCTGCAGAGTGTCGAAAGCAACGGAAGCAGGGTCGGAACCCATCTGCTGCTTAACAACAGGCACTCCTACCCTTTCGCCCCAAATGCAAAGTTGCTCAACAGCAGCTGCGCGGAAGGTATCGGCAGCACCGAGATAAACCTTTTTGCCAGCATTCTTAAACTGATAAGCAAGTTTGCCGATGGTAGTGGTTTTGCCAACACCATTTACACCCACAACGAGTATAACGTAAGGTTTATGGTCGGCAGGGAGATCCCAATTATCGTTATCCTCAGTATGGTTTTCGCTCAAAAGAGACGCAATCTCGTCGCGAAGAATTCCATTGAGCTCGGAAGTAGAAACATACTTATCGCGAGCCACACGCTCCTCGATACGCTCAATGATTTTCAAGGTGGTATCAACGCCGACATCGCTGGTGATAAGGACTTCTTCGAGGTTGTCGAGCACATCGTCGTCGACTTTAGACTTACCAGCAATAGCACGTGTCAACTTAGAAAAAACACTCTGCTTGGTCTTCTCAAGACCCTGATCGAGAGTCTCCTTCTTTTTCTTGTTAAATAAGCCAAATATTCCCATATACTATAAATTTGGTACAAAATTATACAAAAAACACGACATATCAAAACTAATCAGTTGATTTTTGCGTATTTACATCACTCTAACCACTCTAATGCCTGTCTGCGATTTCTGAGAAAGCATGTAATCGCGGAATAGTTTTGATTCGACCACAACCTTATGGCGAAGCTGAGAGGCATTGAGAAGATGGAGTCCGTCTTTATGCCAAACGGCGATTCCTATATGGCTGGTATCTAACCCCTTCTTACTGGTGAGCATAACGAGGATGTCGCCATCGTGGATGGTGCGACGGAGCAACGAGGAGTTGTCGATGGAGCGTTTTGGGATGTAGCGAAACTTGCGACCGTTGAGAGCTTTTTCGCCTGCTCTGACCTCGGCAATGGCAGACATGTTACCCTTGAGCATCGGATAAAGATTGACATGGGTGGTCATAAAATCGATGTTGAGGGTTTGTAGAGCCGTGAAAGGTTTGGAAGCCGAGGTGACCTCTTTGACAAAGCCAAGCGAAGAATTGTCGTCTATCCATTGGGTGAAATAATGCAGGCGAGAGGGGTAAGATACTCGACCTTGACGATAGCGCACAAGGCGAAGATAGTGGCAATAGTCGGCAAAGGACGTTTTGCCATTCTTGGCGCAGAGAGTAAGTGCAAGAGTGGTTTCAACAAAGGTGGTGCAGTCGAGCTGACGGAGGTTGACGATTAAGCGTTCGGTCTTGTTGCGCTCGAGAGTTTTAGCCACATAGGGCACACCACAGAACTGCTTGCCAAAATAGGTCATCCAATTGGTGGAAGATTTTAGGCGTGAAGCTTGGCGCAGAAGTTTGACAACCTTTGTTGAGTCTGCTTTACTATAATCGACATCAGCCAAGGAATAAGAATAAGCCTTTGGAGAGACCTTGGTGAAGGAATACGCCTTAGGAGCGGAAAGCAGAAAAAAGAGAAATAAAAAAGAATAGATACGAGTCATCGTAATTACCAAAAATTAAATCCTATATAAACATTCACGCTACCAAAAATGGTATTGGTACGGAACTGTTTCTTCTTATAGTTATAAGTATGGAAGATGGCACTTGCACCATAATACCAGCGCATGTTGTTCCACACAAGTCCGAAGCGAGCGACACCATCAAGATTAATATTCTTGAAATCGAAATCGCGAAGGAAAGTGCCGCTATTGGCAACATCGGCTTTGGCTCGCTTGTAGCTCAGAGCAAGCGAGAGCGAGGCATCAAAGAGCCAGTTGCGAGCAAACACCCAATTGTAAGCATAGCCGCCCGAAATGGAATAATCGAGGAATTCTGCCTTATCGAACATGAGGGCAGAATCAATCTTTGTGGTAGCTATTTCGGTGCCCAGTTTGTCTTCGGCAAGACGCTGGAGTTTGTTCCAATCGATGTCGATGGAATGCTTGGTGTAGCCTATGCCAACGAGCGGACTGCCAGCTGAGCGGCGCTGAATGGTGCTCTGACTATAAGCAGCTGGATATGAGAACTTTTTGTTATTAAAGATATAGTAAAGATTAAAGCCCTTGATACTTGCTTTGAATCCATCGAAGTTTACTCCCTCCATGGCACGAGTGTCGATATCGTTGCCAAGATGCATGGAGCGAATTTTGTAGTTATCTCCAGTTTTACGATAGAACAAGTCGACGCCTATCTGATTGCTATAGAGCGAGAGGTCGAAATCCTGACGATTGTCGCTACCGCGAAGGTGGGTAAAGTCGACGGTGTAGCCAAGGAATATCCATTGCCAGCCAATATAAGGACCAATCTTATAAGATGGTTCGGGAGCAAAATCGATGGTTTGTCCGCTCTTGCTAATAAGCTCGTAGCGCTCGAAGGTGTTGGTGTTTTGAAGCATAGCGGTGAAATTATACTTCTGCTTCTCAATATAATTAGTATCTACACGCGAAAAATCCTTCAGCTTATCATGCAGACGACGCAGAAACCCCTTCTTTTTTTTCACCGCAGGCATAGGCAAAATTTCAGCAGGCGCAGGCAAACTATCTTCAATAGAGATAGTTGCAACGCTGTCTGTAGCATTGCCTAAATCATGGTGTGCAAAGACAGAAAACGGGAAGCACACCAACAAGGATAGCAAACAAAGAAGGACGGAGAATTTCTTCATCGATAATTAGTATTTGCCTAATATTCTGTCCATTACCCAATTTACAGGAGTAGCACTAACGCTGGTACACTCACAAACGCCAATGCCCTGAAGATGGCGAGTAACCTCGGTGATTATTGGTAGCTGAACATAAGGAGGATTTGGCACCGTGATACGCCTGTCGCCCTTGCTTGTGACGAGATGGATTGGGTCGTAGTTGAACACTGAAAACGACACCATACCCTTTTCGCCAATGACCTCGATGCGGTCTTCCTTGGCACTATCATGACCAACAAAACACCAGCTGCCAGAGCCTGGCAACCCGTTTTGGAACATGAAAGCTGCAGAGATAGTGTCTTCGGCTTTATACAGATTGGCACGGTTGGCATAATAGCCATGAGCGCGAGTGATAACGCCAAAGATATGTTGCAAGAGGTCGAGCTGATGAGGAGCAAGATCGTAGAAATAACCACCACCGGCAATATCGGGCTGTAATCGCCAAGGTAGCTTGTCGGGAGTATTATAGTCGAGATCGCGAGGAGGCACAGAGAAGCGCACCTGCACATTTATGACCTTACCGATTTCGCCCTCGTCGATAATCTGTTTTACACGCTGGAAATATGGCAGATAGCGACGATAGTAGGCCACGAAACAAGGCACTCCCGTTTGCTCAGAGATACGGTTGATGCGGATGCAGTCTTCATAGCTTGCCGCCAAAGGTTTTTCTACATACACAGGTTTGCCAGCCCTCATAGCCATAATAGCAAAGGTGGCATGGCTTGAAGGAGGAGTGGCAATATAAATGGCATTTACATCAGGATCGTCGATGAGCGACTGAGCATCCTTATACCATTTGCGGATGTGATGGCGCTCAGCATACGAGCGAGCCTTTTGTTCCGAACGACTCATCACAGCTACTACCTGCGAGCCTTCGATACTATTGAAAGCAGGACCAGACTTTTTCTCTGTAACCTCGCCACATCCTATAAATCCCCAATTTATCTGTTTCATACTTACATTTTATTTGTCCACAAAATTACAAAAAACTATTCATTTATCTATCCAAATATGTTTTTTTTATTAACTTTGCAGAAAATACACAATATTAAATATGGAAATAACAAAGTCGGAATACGTAATCTCCGCCCCTAACGTGAATATGTGCCCTAAGGACACTAAGCCTGAGTATGCTTTCATAGGCCGTTCGAACGTAGGAAAATCAAGTTTGATAAACATGCTGTGTCGCCATAAAGGATTGGCTAAGACATCAGCAACTCCAGGAAAGACTCTTCTGATAAACCATTTCATCATAAACAACCAATGGTACTTGGTGGATCTGCCAGGCTACGGATATGCCAAGCGCTCAAAGAGTGTGCAGAAGAAATTGGAGCAGATGATTTCGGGATACATTTTGCAACGCGAGCAGCTGATAAACCTGTTTGTGCTTATTGACGTGCGCCACGACCAACAGAAGATAGACCGCGAATTTATAGACTGGTTGGGCGAAAGCGGTGTGCCTTTCTCTATCATCTTTACCAAAGCCGACAAGGTGAGCATGCCTAAGGCAAAGGAGAATGCCAAGAAATGGATGGATGCACTGAAGGACACTTGGGAGGAGCTTCCACCTTATTTTATTACTTCGAGCGAGAAAGCCATTGGACGCGACGAAGTGTTGGATTATATAGAAAGCATAAATAAAACGCTGGAATAAGAATCATGGCAACACAAACTCCATTTCTCGACGTGCAACATCTGACCAAGAGTTTTGGTGCAGATGTGCTATTCGACGACATTTCTTTTTCTATAGCTGAAGGACAGAAGGTTGGTCTTGTAGCCAAAAACGGTACGGGCAAGACTACCCTACTCTCTGTATTGACAGGAAAAGAAGGTCACGATAGCGGCGACATTATTTATCGCAACGACATAAAGATAGGATACTTAGAGCAAACACCAAAGTTCGACCCCAACGAGTCGGTGCTGGATGCTTGCTTTAATCATCATGGCGACCCAGAAAAGGTGTTGAAGGCTAAGCAGGTGTTGACACAGCTGAAGATTAGAGACCTGGAGCAACCTATGGGACAGCTATCAGGAGGACAGCAGAAGCGTGTGGCATTAGCGAATGTGCTAATCACAGAGCCCGACTTCATAATGCTGGATGAGCCTACCAACCACCTTGACCTCGACATGATAGAATGGTTGGAGGGTTTTCTGAATCGTGGCAACAAGACGTTGCTTATGGTTACTCACGACCGATTCTTCTTAGACCGTGTGTGCAATATCATCTTGGAACTCGATGATCGCACGATTTATCAATATCGTGGCAACTATGCTTACTATCTGGAAAAACGACAGGAACGCATAGACAACCGCAGAGCTGAGATTGCAAGAGCAAACAACCTTTATCGCACAGAGCTGGAGTGGATGCGACGTATGCCTCAGGCTCGCGGACATAAGGCAAGATATCGTGAGGAAGCTTTCTACGACTTGGAGCGTGTGGCAAAACAGCGCATCGAGGAACGACAGATTCGACTGAAGGCAAGCAATGTGTATATTGGATCTAAGATTTTTGAATGCCAATATGTGTCGAAATCATTCAACGATAGCGACCACGAGGTGGTGATACTGAAGGATTTCTATTACAACTTCGCACGATTTGAGAAGATGGGTATCGTAGGCAACAACGGTACGGGAAAGTCGACTTTTATAAAAATGCTGCTTGGACAGGTGGCTCCGGATAGTGGACGATTCGACATCGGTGACACCGTGAGGTTTGGATATTTCTCGCAAGAGGGATTGAAGTTTGACGACCAACAGAAGGTTATCGATGTGATAAAAGATATTGCGGAATACATCGACCTTGGGTCGGGCAGACACATGACGGCAGCACAATTTCTGCAATATTTCATGTTCACACCTCAGCAACAGCAGAACTATGTGTATAAGCTCAGCGGTGGCGAACGAAGAAAGCTGTATCTGTGTACGGTGTTGATGAAGAATCCAAACTTCCTTGTGCTCGATGAGCCAACCAACGACCTTGACATTCAGACTCTGCAGGTGTTGGAAGAATATTTGCAGGATTTCCCAGGCTGCGTAATCGTGGTGAGCCACGACCGCTATTTCATGGATAAGGTGGTAGACCATTTGTTGGTTTTCAAGGGCGAAGGCGAGATTAAGGATTTTCCTGGCAACTACACACAATATCGCGAATGGCAGAAGTTGCAGACTAAAGAAGAGGCTGAAAAGGCACCAAAGGCTGAGGCTAAGGTAGCTAAGAAGCCAACAAACAGCAATAACACCACAGAGCGCAAGAAGCTGTCGTTTAAGGAGAAGAGAGAGTTTGAGCAACTGGAAAAAGACATCGAACAGCTGGAAACAGAGAAGAAAGCCATAGAAGAGGCTCTAAGCTCGGGAACGATAAGCGTAGAAGAAATAACAGAAAAAAGTATACGACTGCCTAAACTGCAGGATGAGCTCGACGAGAAGACAATGCGCTGGCTCGAACTGTCGGAAAGGGCATAAAAAGAATAGCATTATGAAAACAACACCAGTGCTGCTGCTCACAGGATATCTTGGCAGCGGCAAAACTACTTTGGTAAACAGGATTCTAACAAACAAACGCGGTATTAAGTTTGCTGTTATCGTCAACGATATCGGCGAAGTGAATATTGATGCCGACTTGATTCAGAAAGGTGGCGTAGTAGACCAAAAAGACGACTCGCTGATGGCTCTGCAGAATGGCTGCATTTGCTGTACGCTGAAGATGGACCTCGTGGGTCAGCTTCGCGACATCACCAATATGGAGCGTTTCGACTACATAGTTATCGAGGCAAGCGGAATCTGCGAGCCTGCACCTATTGCACAGACCATTTGCTCGTACCCTTCGATGGGACCAGAATTCATACAGCATGGCATTGCGAAGCTCGACTGCATAGTAACTGTGGTGGATGCTCTGCGTATGCTCGACGAATTTGATGGCGGAAACGACCTACTGAAAAAGAATCTTGAGGAAGACGACATCGAGAACTTGCTGATAGAACAGATAGAATTCTGCAACATGATTCTGCTGAATAAAGCAAGTGAGGTTTCGCCTGCCGACCGCGAAAAGCTTCATCAGATTATTCGTGGTTTGCAGCCAAAGGCTGAAATCATAGATTGCGACTATGGAGATGTAGACCTCGACAAGATTATCAACACCAATATGTTTGACTTCAACTCGGTAGCGACTTCAGCAACATGGATTAGCGAGATTGAGAAGCATCACGATGAGGAGGAGCATGAGGAGCATAATCACGACCATGAGGATGAGCACGAGCATCATCATCACCATCATCATGACCACGACCACGAAGGTGGCGAAGTTGAGGAGTATGGTATTGGCACATTTGTATACTATCGTAGACAGCCAATGTATCTTGGCAGATTCGACGACTTCGTAGCTCGCTTATGGCCAAAGAACATTATTCGCTGCAAGGGAATCTGCTATTTCAACGATGAGCAGCAGACTTGCTATTTGTTTGAACAGGCAGGACGACAAGTGAAGCTAACAAATGCAGGACAATGGTATGCGACAATGCCTGCAAACGAATTGGCAGACCTTATGAAGCGCGAAACAGGCTTGGTGCGCGACTGGGATGAGCGCTACGGCGACCGCATGCAGAAGCTTGTGTTTATTGGTCAGAAACTTGATAAGCAAGCCATTACCGACATGCTCGACGCTTGCTTGGTAAAAGAATAAAAATGATACAAATAATGAATGCCTAATGCCGCTATGGTGGTTTAGGCATTCATGATATTATATCAAATATATGAATACAGAATACGAGAAGATGCTCGCTGGCGAAGAATATTTTGCTGCCGACGATGAACTAATTGTGTTGCTTAATGAATGTAAGGATGCTTGCTGGGAATACAACCAGATACGCCCAACGAAGCTGAAAGAGCGAAACGAGAAGATACAGCAGATTCTTGGTAAGAGCGATGACGACACCTTCGTAAACCAACCATTCTATTGCGACTATGGCAAGCATATTCGCGTAGGCAAAAGATTCTTTGCTAACTTCAACCTCGTGGTGCTCGATGAAGCTTACGTAACTATTGGTGACGACTGCTTCATCGGTCCTAACGTGAGTATCTATACTGCTTGCCACAGCACAGACCCAACGGAACGTAACTCTCGCAACGAATGGGCACGACCTGTAACTATAGGCAACAATGTTTGGATTGGTGGGTCAACAACTATTCTGCCTGGTGTAACTATTGGCGACAACGTGACAATAGGAGCAGGAAGCGTGGTGGTGAAGGATGTGCCATCAGGAGTTGTTGCGGTGGGCAATCCTGCGAAAGTTATTAAAAAGATAAAAGGGTAAAAAGGTAAAAAGGTAAAAAAGTAAAAAGGTAAAGGGTAAAAAAGAGCGACCTTGATGTTTGTGATTATAAACACCAAGGTCGTTTTTTATTTTATACTTTGATTTTGAAACTAAGTTGTTTATTCTAAATCTTGTAACCACAAAGCACTTGCTGCATCAGAAGGCATGCGCCAATCGCCACGAGGGCTAAGGCTACAACTACCTACCTTTGGTCCGTCAGGCAGACAGCTACGCTTGAACTGCTGAGCAAAGAAGCGGCGGCAGAATATCTTAAGCCAATGGAGAATAACCTCGTCGGTAAACTTACCTTCGAATGCCTTGTTGGCAAGGATGCGAATTTTCTTTGGACGGAAACCATGACGAAGGAAATAGTAAAGGAAGAAGTCGTGGAGTTCGTATGGACCCACAAGGTCTTCGGTCTTCTGCTCTATTTCTCCATTTTCGTTTGCAGGGATGAGTTCAGGACTGATTGGAGTGTCGACGATGTCGTGGAGCGTCTTGGCAGAAGCTTCGTCGAGCTCGTCGGCAATAGTGAATACGAGATGCTTGATGAGAGTCTTTGGCACACTTGCATTAACACCATACATCGACATGTGGTCGCCATTGTAAGTAGCCCAGCCCAAAGCAAGTTCCGAAAGGTCGCCAGTACCAATAACCATACCACCAAACTTATTGCTGAGGTCCATAAGAATCTGCGTACGCTCACGAGCCTGCGAATTCTCGTAGGTAATATCATGAATATTAGGATCGTGACCAATATCCTCGAAATGCTGCATTACACTCTTGGCAATAGAAATCTCGTAGGATGTTACTCCAAGAGAATTCATAAGGTCTACGGCATTATTGTGAGTACGGTCGGTAGTGCCGAAGCCTGGCATCGTGACACCGATGATACCCTTACGAGGTAGTTGCAACTTGTCGAAAGCACGAACGCAGACGAGCAAGGCAAGTGTAGAATCCAAGCCACCACTAATACCTATGATAACTCGCTTGCAAGTAGTATGCACAAGACGCTTAACAAGACCCATAGACTGGATGTCGATGATTTCTTGGCACGACGCCTGCATATTGCTGTCCTTTGGAATGAAAGGCTGTGGATCGACATCACGCTCGAGAACAAAGTCGCGTTGGCAAGCAGAATGCATGTCAACAAGACGAATGTTGGTGCCTATCATGCTACGCTGAGCATTGGTGTAAGTGGTATTTGCACGACGATCGCCACGCAGACGCTCTACGTCAATCTGAGTGGTGATAAGCTGATCTTCCATTGAGAAACGCTGTCCCTCTGCAAGCAAAGAACCATTCTCGTAAATGAAAGCATGACCACCATAAACAAGGTCTTGAGTACTCTCACCGAATCCTGCAGAAGCATAAACGTAGCCTGTAATGGTACGAGCACTCTGCTGCTTCAAGAGGCTCATAAGATAGTGGCGCTTACCAATAAGTTCATTGCTTGCAGAGAGGTTGAAGATGATATCAGCTCCTGCGAGAGCAAGATGATTACTTGGAGGAGTTGGAGCCCAAACATCCTCGCAAATCTCGATACCAAACTTCACGCCATCTGAAGTGCAGAATATCAGAGGGTCGGAAGAAATAGGTATCTTGTTGCCTGCAACACGAACTTCAGCAGCACGAAGGTCTTGAGCCGACGAGAACCAACGCTTCTCATAGAATTCAGAATAGTTAGGGAGGTAAGTCTTTGGCACAACACCCATAACCTGGCCAGCCTGGATGACTACAGCACAATTCAGAAGTAAGTCGCCAACAGCAAGTGGCAAACCAACAATAGAGATGACACGCAACTTGCGAGTGAAATCAAGCAACTGAAAGATTGCAGTCTCAGAAGCCTGCAAGAGAAGTTCTTGACGGAATAGGTCTTGACAAGTGTAGCCTGTAAGACAGAGTTCAGGGAATGTGATAATCTCTACTCCCTGCCCTTCGGCTTGCGCTATTAGCGACTCTATTTTCTTTAGGTTGTACTGACAGTCAGCAACCTTGACGGTTGGAACGGCTGCTGCCACTTTAATAAATCCGTATTGCATAAAGCGTAGTATTGATAGTTTATATTATTTAATCGTAACCTGTGTGGCACCATATCCATATTCCTGGAAGCTGGCATCCTGATAGGTGTAGTGCTTGTAACGATATTGTAGGTCGTTGACAATAGCACGTCGAAGCACACCCTCGCCCTTGCCATGGATGAAAACGATGCGCTGTTGCTTCTTATTCTTATATTGAGCAAGCGTTTCACGGAATTTTGTCATCTGATAATTAAGAATGTCAGCAGAAGTCATACCGGTAGTAGAATCGAGCAATGAGTCGATATGAAGGTCGACAACAACCACATCCTCATCGCCACGACGCTTCACGATGAAAGGGTTGCCATGCTTCTTGCCATCGTCATAGCGACGCACGTAGCCATCATTATTGCCATTATCGGCTTGCGAGTTGGTGTTAGATTCTGCATTAGCCGACTTATACATCTCTTGCTTCAACTTCTTAGCATCAACAACGAGCGAACGAATAGGTTGGTCGTTCTCTACAATATTATATATAAGAGCTGGCGACTCGAAATAGATGTTTTCAGTAAAGGTGTGAAGCTTATAGAATTTAACACCATCAATACGGAACTGAACATCGATAGCAGGCTTTAAGACAAACGACTTTTCGCGCTTATAAGCAAACATTTGGATGCAAACACGCGATAAAGAGTCGAGGTCTTCTTTGCCTATTTCCTCTATGTAAGCCTTGGTGTTTGGCTCAACTTCGCCCTGTGAAAATACCGACCAGTTGGCACCATCGGCAGTTAGCATTACATAGTTGATGAAATAATTGGAGTCGTTGACAAAGTAGAGGTCGAAACGAGTTGTTGTCATCTCGTTGATGTTGACAGGAACGAAAGCCAAGCAAGCGGTAAGCAAGTTGCCACCTTTGCGCTCTTCTACAGGCGCACGATAGGTAATTTCCTTGTCGAGGTCAACAGTATCAAACTCTGCAGCCGACGCTTCATTGGCAACATCTTCCTGTCCTGCATGCATCATAGCCTTGATAGAACGACCATCGCTCATAGCCTGCTGCTTGCTTTCTGCTTGCTGCATCTTTGCTGTGAGAGCATTGCGAGAGTTGTAATCGTCGCTCTGTACCACAACAACATCATTTATGCGCATTGGAATTTCGAAGCCATCTTCGTCTTCTACCAACACAATATCTTTACCTTGGAAGCCAGCAACTTTGCCGCCTCCCATTTCGCTGAGAAATCTAACTTTATCTCCTATTTTCATGTTTCTTTCTATTTTAAGGTTTAAAAATTGGGGAAGGAAAGGGGGAAGGAAAGGAAAAGGGAATACGAAAGCGGAAGCGACGCAGCCGAGCTGCGACGAACCCAGCCCTATTCTTAGCTCTTCGTTCTTCGTTTTCCACTCTTTGCTCTTCACTCTTCACTTAGATTCTTCACTCTTCACTTACTACGGGATGAGGATTGAACTATCACCATAGCTGAGAAAGCGGAAATCGTGAGAGAGGGCATAGTCGTAGACATTACGCCAATCGCCTTTGAGGAATGCGCTCACGAGAAGCAAAAGCGTAGACTGAGGCTGATGGAAGTTTGTTACCAAAACCTTCACTATCTTATATTCATAACCTGGAGCAATGATAATCTGAGTACTTGAATGTAGAGTCTTGAGATTATTCTTGTCGAGCCATGCTATGATGTTAGAAATTGCTTTCTGAGGAGTAATACCATCAATGAGGTTGCCACCTACGGGAGTACCATCAGCTTTTTCGTATGGCTCCCATTGGCTGACATGCAAATCTTCCTCTGCAGCATCAGGGTTTGCCTCTAATTTCACACCCATATAATACAAGCTCTCAAGGGTGCGCACACTCGTAGTGCCAACAGCAATGGCACAACAATCATAGTCGAGCAAAGTCTGCAGAGTGTCTCTGCGCACACAAACGTATTCTGTATGCATGGTATGACCATCAATCTCCTCGCTCTTCACAGGCTTAAAGGTTCCGGCACCAACATGCAAAGTTAATTCTTCACGACGAACACCAGCAGCATCAATGGCAGCAAGCACCTTGTCGGTGAAATGTAGACCAGCAGTAGGTGCAGCCACACTACCCTTTATCTTTGAATAAACAGTCTGGTAAGTCGTCTTATCGCTATCTTGAGTTTCACGATTCAAATAAGGAGGAATTGGCAACTCACCAACAGCATCAAGAATCTCGGCAAACGACACCTGAGGATTATCCCATGCGAAGTCTACCCAATAGTTTGTACCCCCACTCTTTGCGTCGATGATATCTCTATGCATTGTGGCTTTGAAGTTGATGGTAGAGCCAGCAACATCAAAAGTGCGCACGAGCGAACCTTCCTTCCATTTCTTCAAATTGCCAACCATACACAGCCATGAGCATTCGCCTCGAGTTTGGAACATCAGCTCATAATCTGTTGGCGCAGCAGGTTCCATAAGGAACACCTCTATCAAAGCTCCCGTCTCTTTGCGGAAGTGCATGCGTGCCTGAATCACCTTGGTATTGTTGAATACCATGAGCGATTTCTGAGGCAGATATTTAGGAAGATTGTAGAATATATCGTCATATATTTCGCCATGACGATAAATAAGCAACTTACTTGTGTCGCGAGGCGAAACAGGGAATTTTGCTATACGACTGTCTGGCAAGTCGTAGTTGTAATCACTAATATGAATATGTTTTGTTTCCATGATTTCAGAATAATATAATTTCTTTTATTGCTGCGGTTGTTTATAACAGCGGAATTATTATAATCAATATATAAAGGAAGCCAATCACTGCGAGCACCATGTCAATATCGGTAACACTATAACCAGTAGCAGAATATTGAGTTGATACATAATTAAAATTGGAACTTATCTTAAAAAACAGTTTGCGACTAAGCAGATAAAACAATACTGCAATGACAGCACCGACCAACAAGCCTACCACAACATCAGAAGGATAGTGGGCACCAAGGTAAATTCGTGAATAGCAATTCAGCAACGACCATGATATCATGGCAAAAGAGAATAGTCTGTTCTTAACCCATAGACTAAAATACAACGCCAATGAGAAAGTGTTGGCAGCATGAGCAGAGAAGAAACCATATTTGCCTGGGCGATAGTCGTCGACTACATCTACTGCATATTTTATCAAAGGGTCGCTTGATGGTCGCCAGCGTTCAACCAAAGGTTTTGCTATGAAGTCGGCTGCTATAGTGGAAAGCAATACGCAACCTATGGCACAAGATGTAAAGATAACAATCTGCGCCATCGACTCGTTGTTTTTAATCACCAACAATAACAGAGCAATATACAACGGAATCCAAGTAATGCCGTTTGTGATTACCATCATGATGCCATCAACGAACGACGAGTCGCTACCATTGAGCATCATGAATAATTGGGAATCAAAATCTATTAATGTCTGCATACCTGTGGTATATTATATTTCCTCTATTTGCGAAGTCTTGAGCCATCCCTCTCTGCCATCGGCAAGTTTGATGCCTCTCCATTGTTTCATACCTCTATCTGTGATATCTACACGTGTACCCTCGTGGATAACGAAGACGTCAGTACCCGAAACAGCAGGAGTCTTCTTTACATTCACTGTTGGCGCAATTACGATTGCTCCTTGCTTTGTCTCTAACTCATGCTTCTGCTGGAATGCAAAGAGATTGGCAAAAGCAAACAACAGCAAGAAGACAGCAGAGCCATAGAATCCCGATTTGCGTGCCCACATCTGTGGAGCAAACAAGAATACCAATATTAGCAACAAAGCCATTACAATAGAGACGATAGCTGTGTTAGCCCAACGGTCTACGCTTGTGAAATTGACAAGCGAATTATACCATGTCACAAAGAACATCTCAGTCTCAGGTGTTATCTTATCAATAGTCTTTGATCGTGCATACTGAAGATTGAAACGAATGTCGTTGTCGCCAGGCGATAGTTGCAAAGCACGCTCATAAGCAAGCAAAGCCTGAGTGATATTATCTGTGCGATAATAAGCATTTCCGAGATTATAATAAATCTCTGACGACACTCCTGCCTTCAATATCTCTTGATAATCCTTTATTGCCTGCTGATAGTTGCCCTTTGCATATTCATCGTCAGCATTCTGCTTAGTGATAGCATTTGCCGACAATGGCATGAGCATAAGTATCATCAATACGAAAGAAAAGCCAGAAGCTTTTGCATTGTTAGATTTCTTCTTCATAACATTTTCTATCTCCATGATAGCAGTCATAGCACTCTCGAATGTCTTATTCATATTTCCCTCTGGGTCGCCAGGAGCAAATCGCATCATCTCGCAATCATCGATGGCACTAAGGAACTTGCTAATAGTATTGTCGTCAACATTATGCGACTGCAATTTCTCTGAGATATTTTCGCGCGAGAGTTTCTCGGCTGGCATATTTAGCTTGTCGCCTACATAACCCCAAAGTGCACGCAACACCTCATCGTAAAATTCGTTTGTCTTTCCTGCAAGCATCAGCTTGTTTGCCTGACGTAAACGCTTAGTTGCAATCTTGTTAGCCTTCTTACCTTTCATCTTCACTAAGTCGGCATTATCGATAGCACGCTTGCGGAATATTACGAGCAAAGCCACAAATGCTGCAAAAGGAATTAATAGCGACATCAAGTAGCCAACGGAACCAAAGAAGAAATTGTCTACAGAATGTAATTCTGCTTCTCCCTTCTTAATAGCCTTGATATCCTTAGGCTGATCTTTGCTGTAGTCTACAACAGAAGAGCGCGAACCATCGCCCTTTGCCACTTCAATCTCAAAGCTTTGAGTCTTTATAGTCTTGTATTGATTGAGCGATGTGTCATAATAAGTAAGCTCTACGGGCGGGATTGTATAATGTCCCTGATTGCGAGGCACAGCAAGAATATCATAAATCATGTTGCCCTCAAGACCGTTGGAAGTAAGCTTAGTCTTATCAGTTACCTTTGGATCATATTTGTCCCAATCCTTAGGGAAGTTTACAACAGGCTGCTTGATGAGTTTCAAGTTGCCAATACCACCCACAACGATTCTTAGCGACAATGGGTCGCCAGCCTTTAGTTCATTCTTATTAAGCTGAGCAGAAATATTAAACTTACCCACTCCACCAGAGAAGTTGGCAGGTTTATGTGGCAATGGCAATACATCAATTTTGATAGAAGGAGCCACGATATTACGTTTCACCTCTACATAACCAGAACCACCATTAAAGAAAGCCTCGAAAGGATCTACCGAACGATTCTGTTGAACCACGATACCCTTGAAGGTGATGCTTGGAATCTCCATTTTTCCTGTCATCTGAGGATACATCACATACTGACTCCAAGTAACAGTACGATATGGTTTACCATTAACTCGTTCGATATGGAAACTCTTCTGCTGTGGCAAAGGTATTTCCTGAGTATGGAAACCTGTGAGCTCAGGCATCTTACCTTCGAGCTGTGTCAGGTCAACGAGAGTATAAACCTTATATGTGAGCAAGATAGGCTCCTGCTCATACACCTTCTTCTTATTGGCGCTAACCTTTATAAACAGGTCTCTACCCGAGATTACACTTCCTGCAGCCTTCATATGTGGCTGATAGTTGTCATCTTCGTGCATCTTTGGTGAATTGTTGCCACGTCCTTGTGCCGAACCGACCACAGTCACCTTAGCAGGTCTTGAAGAAATCTGCTTGCCGCCTACCCTTGCGTGTGCTGCAGGAATATTGTATACGCCACTCTTTGCAGCATACAAAGTATAAGTGTAAGTAATCGACGACGATGACGAAGTATGACCATTCACCATCTGGAAACTTGACTCAGAAGAGGTGTAAGGACCTGCTATCACCTCTACAACATCAGTAGAATGTAATCCGGAACGGAAATCGTCAACATCTTGTGTTGTCACCTTGAAAGAGACACGGAAGTTTTCTCCCGCCTCCACTCTCGAAGGAGTCGACACACGGATAACCTGCGAAAAGCATGCACAGGCAATAAATAGACATATAAGTAATATACTACTTCTTTTCATACTCATTAGCAAATTACCAGTTTTGATCAAGTTTACGACGTTGTGGCTGCTGTTGCTTCTGCTTTAACCTCTGCTGTGTAGCCTTCTCTTCCTGCATTGCAGCATTAAGCATTTGTTCAGCATTCTCTTTGCTCATCTGTTGTTGAGGCTGCTGCTGCTTCTGTTGCTTGTCGTTCTTTTGTTTATTTTGTTTTTGCTGTTGCTCTTTTTGCTTGTTTTTATTCTTATCTTCTTTTTTATTTTGATTCTTGTCGTTCTTCTTCTGATTCTTCAGCTGTCGGCGACAAAGCTCAAGGTTGTATCTTGTCTCATTGTCAGAAGGATTATTTCTCAAGCTCTCCTTATAAGCCTCAATAGCCTCAGAAAACATCTGATGCTTCTGGCAAATCACACCCATGTTATGGTAAGCCATAGCCTTACGGCGCTTGCTTGTTTCTGCTTTGCCAGCATTCTCAAACTGAGCAATTGCTGCCGAGTCTTTCTGCTGCTGCAATAGTGCGCAACCAAGGTTGTAAGAAGCCTGAGTGTTGCGTGAGTTTGCCGACAGAGCTTTGCGATATTCAGCTTCTGCCTTAGCAAACTGCTGTTGACGATATAGTCTGTTTCCATTACGGATAAACTTACGATCGGCTTGTGCAGATGCTGTTAATGCAAATGCCGACATCAGCAACAGCATGACGCTCTTATATAAATATGAGTAGATCTTTAACATAATCTAATATAAATCTTTAGCAAATAAACTATCAAACGTATTGATGGCATTATCGCAACCAAGCGTTATTTTCTTTTGAATAGTTTTATCTTTCCAAGAGTTGGATTCTTAACTTCCAACAGGCATACTTCTATTATGAGAAGCAATATCACAAGAATGCCGAAAGCCTGGAATTGTTCATCAAACTCGCTGTAAATAACAGAGTCTGTTTCGCCACGCTGCAGCTTTGCCAAACCTTCGTTCAAATCTTCTTGTGCATCGCTTGTATTGTCTACATGAATATATGTGCCACTACCTGCCTGAGCAATCTCTCGACACATCTGTGTGTTCAATGCCGACATCACAGTTTCGCCTCGCGAGTCGGTCATATATCCACCATTTGCCATTGGTATAGGTGAACCCTTAGGGTCGCCAATACCAAGCACAAACACGTTGATACCTTTCTTATAAGCAGCGGCTGCAGCCTCTTTGGCTCCACCCTCATGGTCTTCGCCATCGGTAATAACGATAATGGCGCGACCCACTTTATCTTGCTTGGTAAAACTCTTTGTTGCCATATCTATGGCGCGAGCAATATCTGTACCCTGAGTAGCAATAAGCGAAGGGTCGATATTAGAAAGAAACATCTTTGCCGAAACATAGTCGCTGGTGATAGGAAGCTGCACAAAGGCATCGCCTGCAAACACCACAAGACCAATCTTATCGTTGGTAAAGTTGTCGATAAGGTTTTCTATCATCATCTTCGACTTGTCTAATCGGCTTGGCACAACATCCTGCGCCAGCATAGAGTTCGATATATCCAAACAAATGATGGCTTCAATGCCGTTGCGTTTCTCACGCGATATCTTGCTTCCCATCTGTGGACGTGCAAGCAACAACACCAACATGGTGTAGGCAGCAACAAGCAGATAGAACTTCACCGTAGGGCGATACTTCGAAACATCAGGCATCAATTGCTTGAGCAAAGCATAGTCGCCCAAAGCATTCAGCTTCTTTTTCCTTATGCGCCACAAAGCAAGTCGCAGCAATACCAAGGCTGGTACTGCCAACAACATATATAGGTATATAGGATCTTCAAATCTCAGCATAATCAATTTATTTTATGATGCTTAAGGTATTCTCCTTAAAACAGTATTGCGCAACAATATCTCTAACAGCAACAACAACACAGCAACCAGAGCAAATGGCTGATAAGCCTCATACCGCTTAGAGAACTTCTTAACGTTCATCTTGCTCTTTTCGAGTTTGTCGATATCGTGGTAAATCTGTTGCAGTTCCTTGTTGTTTGTAGCTCGATAGAAGTTACCATCAGTAAGTGCAGCTATCTCTGAGAGAGTCTTATTGTCAATCTCTACAGGGATATTAACATACTGCACGCCACCAGCTACTGGCATTGGGTAGCGTGCCACCTTATTGGTTCCTACGCCAATAGTATACACTCTGATGCCCAAGCTCTTAGCTATTTGCGCTGCTGTGATAGGAGAAATGTCGCCACGGTTGTTAGAACCATCGGTAAGCAAGATTACCACCTTGCTCTTTGCTTTGGAATCCTTTAATCTGCTAACGGCATTAGCCAATCCCATACCAATGGCAGTACCATCCTCGATAAGTCCCATAGCTGCCATATCGGTACGAACATTCTGCAGCAGGTTGAGCAAGCTGGCATGATCGGTGGTCATTGGACATTGAGTAAACGACTCGCCTGCAAAGATGGTAAGACCGATATTGTCGGTAGGACGGCCGCTTATAAATTCTGCAGCAACGTCCTTAGCAGCTTCCATACGGTTTGGCCGCAAATCTTCAGCAAGCATAGATGTAGAAACGTCCATAGCAAGCATAATGTCAATACCTTCTACTGTACGGCTACCCCAAGAGTTATGAGTTTGAGGACGAGCCAACACTATCACTACCAATGAGAAGACAATACATCTCAAAACCATTGGTAGATGCACCAACCTCACCTTCCAGCTCTTTGGAGCATAAAGGTAAGCGAAGGTGTCGCTCATTCTCAATGTTGGTTCCTTTTTCTTGTTATCAAGGAAATACCATAATATATATGGAATCAACAATAACAGAAGCAGGAAATATTCTTTATTAGCAAATTCCATTGTTCGTTTAGTTCAAAAGTGAATACAAGTTATATGCCACATAAGCAACTGCCAAAACTATCATAACAGCCAAGCCGTAGAGCAAGCCCTTGATGGTGATTCTCACAGAACGTTGCTTCTGCTCGTTTTCGCTAAGCTGTGGCACTATGCGCTCCTCGGTAGGCTGTCCCTCAACCTTTGTTTGGTCGATGAAGTTGATGGCATTCACGAGGTTCATATCGTTTTCGTTGATAAGCGTAGAATGCTTGGCAAACTTCACCAAGTCGGCAGTAGTAAAGAGCTCGCGCAATTCGTCAATCATAGTCTTGTCGCCATTGGTCTGCAGGCGGTCGATGATTTCTGACGAAGTCATCTCCTTAGCCGAGAATCCGAAACGCTCCTGGATATACTGACGAAGGGTGTCGGTAAGCTGAGTGTAGTAAGTCTTCTGATCTTCGCTTGTCTGCATGTGGTCGGCCTTAATCTTGTCAATAGCATTTAGAGCTTTCTGATGAGCAGGCACACGCTTAACGATTCTGATATGGGTAATAATAGGCTTGTTTTGCTTCAGACGTACCAATAGATAAATCATGGCAACTACAAGCAACCATAACAACACGCCAACAGCTATCACCCCACTCCAATCGCTCCACATAAAAGGATTGTCTTGAACATCCTTTGGCGGATAAAACTGGTTTGGATGAACTGTATCAACGTCTACTGTCAACACTTTAAGCGCCAAAGTGTTAGCAGTATATTGCTTACCATTCACTTTAACCTTCATTCCTGGTATAGGATAAAGCTTATTGTCGAAAGAAGTTAGGGTAAGCTTGCGAACTACTTTCACCATATCGTTGTCCAATGCCGAAGTGTCGGCATTGGTAATATCCACAATTTCTACACCAGGCACGAGATAAGTATTAGGCTTGAGTTCCGGCCACGAGATGGCTGCACCCTTCTTGGCAGTAACCTCAACAAACATGTGAGCCTGCTCGCCTATCAATATCTCGATAGAATCCATATTTGCTTGTACCGACACTTGCGCAGATGCCTTTTCCGACACCACACATGCAGCCAACAGCAGCAAATACGAGAATATTCTTGAAATAGTTTTCATTTCTTAAATCAATGTTAGTTGCGTTGCGCAAACAAAAGCATCATAGCCTTTACATAGTCTTCGTTTGTGGCTACGCTCGTCCAGTCTACCTTACTCTTAGCAAAGGTCTGCTTCAGTTCGCCTTCCTTCTGCATCCAGTATTTGGCATGTGCCATACGAAGTTTCTTGCTCGAAGTGTCGATATACATCTCATGACCTGTCTCGCCATCCTTAACCTTTAGCAAGCCTACATCAGGCAATCGTTTTGCCAATGGGTCGTAGACCTGTATAGCCACCAAGTCGTGCTTAGAGTTTGCTATCTGTAATGGTTTCAAGAAGTCGCCACGCTGATAGAAGTCGCTAAGCACAAAGGCTGTGCATCTGCGCTTCATCACTCTTGTCAGATACTCGAAAGCCATACCCAAATCGGTCTTCTTGCTCTGAGGCTCAAAGTTGAGCATCTCGCGAATAATATATAATATATGTTTGCGACCCTTCTGAGGAGGAATATATTTCTCGATACGGTCTGAGAAGAATATAACACCTATCTTGTCATTGTTCTGAATAGCACTAAAAGCAAGAGTGGCTGCAATCTCAGTCACCATATCTCGCTTCAGCTGCTTAGTGGTACCGAAGTCGAGCGAACCAGAAACATCTATTAAGAGCATCACAGTAAGTTCACGCTCTTCTTCAAACACCTTGACAAAAGGACGATGAAAGCGAGCTGTGACATTCCAGTCAATATCTCGAACGTCGTCGCCAAACTGGTATTCCCTAACCTCAGAGAAAGCCATTCCCCTACCCTTGAAGGCAGAATGATACTGACCCGCAAAAATGTTTTGGCTCAATCCGCGTGTCTTTATCTCAATCTTCCTGACTTTCTTTAAGATTTCTTGTGTATCCATAATTATTCACTCTTCATTCTTCACTCTTTTCTCATTAAGGCACTTGCACCTTATTGATGATGCTTGAAACGATTTCTTCGCTTGTCACATTGCTTGCCTCAGCCTCATACGACAGACCGATACGATGGCGCATCACGTCGTGAGCCACAGCTCTAACATCTTCAGGAACCACATAGCCACGATGTTTGATAAATGCATAAGCACGAGCAGCCTTAGCAAGGTTGATGCTGGCACGAGGACTTCCACCGAAGGTAATCATATCCTTCAATTCTGCAAGCTGATAGCGCTCTGGATAACGTGAAGCAAACACGATGTCGGCAATATACTGCTCAATCTTTTCGTCGAGATAAACCTGATTTACCACCTCGCGAGCCTTTACTATCTCGCTTGCTGTTGTAACAGGTGTAATCACAGGCGATGTGCCCTTGATATTATTGCGAATAATGAGTTTTTCTTCTTCAAGTGTAGGATAATCGATAATCACCTTGAGCATAAAACGGTCTACCTGTGCCTCTGGCAACTGGTAAGTACCTTCCTGCTCTATAGGGTTCTGAGTAGCCATCACGAGGAATGGATTTGGAAGCGAGAATGTCTGCTCACCGATAGTAACCTGATGTTCCTGCATAGCCTCGAGCAAAGCACTCTGCACCTTAGCTGGAGCACGGTTGATTTCGTCTGCCAACACGAAGTTAGCAAACACAGGACCCTTCTTTACCTGAAACTTCTCCTCTTTCTGAGAATAAATCATAGTACCTACCACGTCGGCAGGAAGAAGGTCTGGAGTAAACTGTATACGAGAATAATCGGCATCAATGAGTTGTGCCAAGGTTTTAATAGCCAAAGTCTTAGCCAAACCTGGTACACCTTCAAGAAGGATGTGGCCATCGCTAAGAAGTGAAATAAGGAGAGAGTCAACAAGGTGTTTCTGTCCAACAATAACTCTATCCATGCCAGTTACGAGATTAGTAACGAAGCCGCTCTGCTGTTCTATTCTAATGTTCAATTCACGGATATCAATAGATTCTGCCATGATAATGTGTTTTATTATAGTTCTACTTTGTTCTATTTTTTATTTTACATGCAAAAGTACAACATTATTAATATTAAGGCAAAAGATAGCACATAAATTATATTAAAATAGGTAAGAGATTAATTTAATTATTGCTAACAACAACATCAAAACAGGCCCTTTTACACAGTCTCCCAGTACCGATTTTAATGTAGCTAAGCAGGTACTGCAGTTTCAGCCTGCTGGTACTGAAGTATCACCTTGCTTACACTCCAGTAACACCAAGCTGGTACAGGCAATGCAATTTATTGCCTGTTTTATCTTAAAAAATAGATGATTATAAGGAAGTAAATATAAAGGCTAAATATCAATATTTGATAGTCAGATATTGATATTTAGCCTTTCATCATCCTACTTCTTTTTACCGAATTCAGGATCAATCTTGATTAGTGCTGCCATAATAAAAGTTACAATGCAGCAAGCCATGACTATTAGGAAAAACGACTGATAACCAACAGCTTCTTGCAACTGTCCGGCAAACAAGCCAGGTATCATCATCGAAAGAGCCATAAAGGCAGTGCAGAGTGCATAGTGGGATGTTTTATAGTTGCCACGACTATAGTAAATAAGATAGAGCATATAGGCTGTAAAACCAAAGCCATAGCCAAACTGCTCTACAAAAACGCAGGCATTGACAATATACAAATTATCTGGCTGGCAATAGCTTAGATAAATGTAGACAGCATCAGGCAAAGTGATGGTGCAAACCATTGGCCACAACCATTTCTTTAAGCCACCAACACCCGCGCATATACCTCCAATAATACCGCCAAGGGTTAGTCCGATAACACCAACGGTACCTTGTACCAAACCATATTGCTCGGCAGTAAGTCCCAAGCCTCCAACGGCAGTATTGTCAACAAGAAACAAGGCTGAAACTTTTGCCAACAATCCTTCAGGCATACGATAAAGCAACATAAACAAAATACCTATGACGGTTTCTTTCACAGGGAATTTAGTGAAGAAATCTACAATTAGTCCCAACATGCTCTTCTGCTCTGCTTCGGGTTCCAAGCATTGTTTTTCACCTACAGGAACGGCTGTAGTTGCACCTTCTTTAACCCTTGGCAACACAGCACTATGCCAAAGCCAAAGAGCAACAAACAGAGCACAGGCACCATAAAACATCAGACTCCACGACAGCGGAATAGACTGTCCAAATCGTTCTTGCAAAGCACCGGCAAACATAACGAGAACGCCAGAGCCAATAATTGTTGCCAAGCGATAGAAGGTGCTACGAATACCTACAAACAACGATTGTTCATGCTCATCAAGAGCTATCATATAATAACCATCAGCAGCTATATCATGAGTAGCGCTCGAGAATGCCATTATCCAAAAGAAGAACAATGTTCCTTGAAGCCAAAAATTGGTAGGAATGGTGAAGGCAACGCCTCCTAATGCAGCTCCTATGAGTAGTTGCATTATGAGTATCCACCACCTTTTAGTCTTTACGAGGTCTACGAGTGGACTCCACAACGGTTTTATTACCCATGGCAAATATAGCCAAGAAGTATAAAATGTTATGTCAGCATTGCCAAGTCCCATCTGCTTATACAAAATCACAGAAATGGTCATCACAGCAACGTACGGTATTCCCTCTGCAAAATAGAGGGTTGGAATCCACGCCCAAGGAGAAGTTAGTTTTTTCATCTATATATAATATATATACGTTCTTATTTTATATTAGCACCTACAAAAGTATAAAAAACTTTTATTATCATAAAGGATTTTAAGATTTTTCTTTTCCTATATCATAATTTATTATTAAATTTGCAAAGAAATATAATTACCAATTTTAAACATGAAGAAAATATTTGTTTCAGCATTTTTATTAATGTCTGCTGCTTGCAGTATAGCTCAAGACGCTATTCCTGCATGGATAAACAATGTAAAGCTTTCTGGTTACGGAATGGTACAATACCAAGCAAGCAACCAAGAAGGCAAAGAGTCTAACTCTTTCAACCTTAGAATGTTGCGTCTTTCGCTTGAAGGAAGAGTTGTACAGGATTTCTATTGGAAAGCGCAGATACAATTCAATGGTAACACATCTACTTTGGGTAGCTCGCCAAGAGTTGTAGACTTGTTTGCTGAATGGCAAAAATACAAGGCTTTCAGAGTAAAGGTAGGTCAATTTAAGCGTGCTTTCACTTTTGAAAACCCTATGCACCCTGTAGACCAGGGCTTCATGAGCTACTCACAGAACGTATCAAAATTGGCAGGTTTCTCAGATCGTGCTGGTGGTCACGCAAGCAATGGTCGCGATATTGGTGTACAATTCCAAGGCGACATTGTGAAGAATGCTGCTGGTCGTGAACTTCTCCACTATCAGGTAGGAGTATACAATGGTCAGGGCATCAACGTAAAGGATGTTGACCAGCGCAAGGATATTATCGGTGGCGTATGGGTGATGCCTGTAAAGGGAATGCGCATTGGTGTATTCGGATGGGAAGGCTCTTACGCTCGCGATGGCAAATGGACCGCAGAGGATGGAACCGAAAAGACAGGTGTAAGAAGTCTTAACCAACACAGATATGCTATTAGTGGCGAGTATGTAGTTAACGACTGGACATTCCGCTCTGAGTATATCCACTCTACCGGCGAGGCTTTTGCAAAGTCGCTTGTAAACACTAACGACGCCAATTCAAAGGATTGCAATCTTTCTTCGCTTGGCAATAAGGCTGACGGTTTCTACGCTTTGGCTATTGCGCCAATCATCAAAAAGAAGCTTCACGTAAAGGCTCGCTACGACCTTTACAGACCAACTGCCGACTGGAGCAAGGCTCGCACACAATATGAGTTTGGTGCCGACTATGAGTTCCACCGCAACTTCCAGATTAGTGCAGAGTTTGCTCGAATCAACGATCGCTCTTTGAAGACTGACCACAACTACAACATGGTAGATGTAGAAGTAGATTTCAGATTCTAAGAAAATATGCTATGATTATTTTAAATATATAGATTATGAACAATACTCAACACAGCAGTACCCCCCCCGAACGCCATCATCACCATCACCCTCACGAGGATGGAGCTGACAAGTTCAGAAGACAGATGAAAAACGAAAAACGTCGTTGGGAACTGATGGGTAAGATTACATTCTATGTATTAATCGTTTTAGTAGTTATAACTTTTGCATTCTTAATGTGGTCGTACGACATTATTTAATAACAAAAGACATTATTTCCAAATATCGTCTTCGCTCTCTGTGATGCGGAGGCGATATTTTTTATCCATAGATATTCGCATAACTTTTGTAGGAATATCGTCGGCTGTGTTTAAGCATAATGCTACATAACCCATGGTGCGACGAAGATTTAGCTCTACACACGGATGCAAAGAGAAACCTCTATCTTTATCGGCAACAACCATCATGTCAATACCGAAATGCCCCTTGTAAGTACCATCAAACTGTGAGCTTGTAAGGCTTACAATATCAGCGATTGCTCTGTCCAAAATATTAAGAGAAATATATTTTGAAACAACCTCACGTTTGCGAGCCTCTGGCGCGACGATATTACCTGTATAAGCACCATTCTTGGTTTCAAACAATGACAAACCAAGTAAGCGCACCCTACCCTTTCCATCGCTATAGAATTCTGCAGCAAGGTCTATAATCTTAGTATAAAGTGGTTCTACCATAATATGCCCCTGCTGCTTTATGGTATTAGCAACCCAACCTTGCAATTGTGATGTTATAGTATTGCGAGTAACATAGCGTACGCCACGTCCGCTACAACTCCATGGCGACTTAAGCACCCACTCTTCCAAGCCACAAGGATTAAGCGCTTCATCAACGGAGGTAGCAACGCTTGATGAACCAACAAAATTAGAATCAGCATTCGTTAATGGCATCAGAATATTTTCTGCAGCCCAAGCTCTACCACTATATATACGCCATTGATTCAACAGCTCGGCTGTTGGCATAAAATTATCACATACCAATCCTAAGTCTGAGAGTCTACGCTTTATAGCTTTATCCCATCCCCATACACAGATTTCATCAAGCGGCTCAGCATTTAGTTTTGCAATATCTTGAGGTTCGACGAGTATGCACTTTAGACTTTCATACCCTATTCGCTTCAACGACTCCTTAGCAGATTCTTTGTCGTCGACAACAACAAAATCTCCTTCATCTGCCCAAACGGCAGATATAAAGCCTAAGTCGTGATGAAGCTGACGAGCAGCATGTGGAGGTGTGAATGGCGCCTTGTTAGCAGCCAAGGCGGTATCGTGTTCTGGATTGAAAATATGTAATTTCATACATGCAAAGTTACGGCAATTTTCATCAAATGCAATATCTAACACATTTAAAAGTGCAAAAAAACTAAAAAATTAAACTTTTTGTAATCTACACTTTGCAAATATCAAAATTAGTATTATCTTTGCAAAGATTAAAGGCAAAATCTTTTGAAACGGTGCAGAACTAACAGTAAAAGCATCTACAAAGACATGCAAAATAGTAAAAAACATACTTTAGACGAAGAAACAAAACCTTCTATGGAAGCATTTTACCGTACACACGCTTACCTTGTTGAGCACAATGATGTCCCAGTTCGCCGTTCATTAATGGATGAGATTGACTGGAATGCACGCTTGATTGGTATCAAGGGAACACGTGGCGTAGGCAAAACTTCCTTTTTGCTTCAGTATGCGAAGGAGAAATTTGGCAAGGACGACAGAAAATGTCTGTATGTCAACATGAACAATTTCTACTTCCAAGGACGAGGTATTGCAGATTTTGCAGGCGAATTTGTAAAAAATGGTGGTAAAGTATTGCTCATTGACCAAATATTCAAAGAGCCTGACTGGAGCCAGCAGATGCGAGCTTGCTACGATTTGTATCATGAGCTAAAGATTATTTTTACTGGTTCAAGCGTGATGAGACTTAAGGAAGAGAATCCCGAAATCGGAGGTTTAGTACAGAGCTACAACCTTCGTGGCTTCTCATTTAGAGAATTTTTAAATCTCAAGACTGGCAATAATTTTCAGCCTTACACTCTTGACGAAATCCTTCACGACCATGAGAGAATAATAAAGCAGATATTGCCAAAGGCAAGTCCTGCAGAATATTTTCAGAGTTACGTTCATCATGGCTTCTACCCTTTCTTCTTAGAAAACAGAAACTTCTCCGAGAATCTGCTCAAGACTATGAACATGATGATCGAAGTAGACATCTTGTTTATCAAGCAGATAGAGCTAAAATATTTAGCAAAGATTAAGAAGCTTTTCTATCTCTTGGCTATCGATGGTCCAAAGGCTCCAAACATCAGCAAACTTGCAGAAGAGATAGATACCAGTAGAGCTACAGTAATGAACTATATTAAGTATCTTGCCGATGCTCGCCTGATAAACATCATCTATCCTGTGGGTGCGCAATTCCCTAAAAAGCCATCTAAGATAATGATGCACAACTCCAACTTGATGTATGCTATCTATCCTAACAACACTACCCGACAAGAAGTTTTGGAAACATTCTTTGTCAACTCGATGTGGAAAGATCATAAGGTTAATCAAGGTGGAAAAGACAACCACTACATTATAGACGGCAAACTTAAATTCAAAATTTGCGATGCCCACGCCCCGGGCAAACAAAGATTCAACAACGATGTAATATATGCGAGGTACAATACAGAAGTAGGACAAGGCAACAAGATACCTCTTTGGCTGCTTGGTTTCCTATATTAATACTACACATTATTATATATATAAAGAGTGAAAAACAAATCGAATAGAATATTTTTTTAATCATCCTTTTATACATAAAAAAATGGCAAAAGAAAAGAAATTTATGACTTGTGATGGTAACACCGCTGCCGCTCACGTAAGCTACATGTTTACTGAGGTTGCTGCGATTTACCCTATCACCCCGTCATCACCAATGGCGGAGCATGTTGACGAGTGGGCCGCTAAGGGTACTAAGAACCTCTTCGGTCAAAACGTGTCTATCCAGGAAATGGAGTCTGAGGGTGGTGCTGCAGGTGCCGTTCACGGTTCATTGCAGGCTGGTGCTCTCACCACAACATTTACCGCTTCTCAGGGCTTGCTCCTGATGATTCCTAACATGTACAAGATTGCCGGCGAATTGCTCCCATGTGTATTCGACGTATCTGCTCGTACTTTGGCTTCTCACTCACTCTGTATCTTCGGTGACCACCAGGACGTTTACGCTTGTCGTCAGACAGGTTTCGCAATGTTCTGCTCAGGTTCTGTTCAGGAGGTTATGGACCTTACAGCAGTTCCTCACCTTGCAACATTGAAGACTCACGTACCATTCATCAACTTCTTCGATGGTTTCCGTACATCACACGAGTACCACAAGGTAGAGGTTATGGATATGGAAGATATCCGTCCATTGGTTGACGAGGCTGACATCAAGAACTTCCGCGACCGTGCACTCTCTCCAGAGCGTCCTGTAACTCGTGGTACAGCTGAGAACCCAGAGACATTCTTCACACACCGTGAGGCTAGCAACTCTCACTACGATGCTATCCCTGATGTAGTAGAGCACTATCTTGGCGAGATCTCTAAGATTACCGGTCGTGAGTATCACTGCTTCTCTTACTACGGAGCTGAGGATGCAGAGAACATCATTATCCTTATGGGTTCTGCAACAGAGGCTGCTCGCGAGGCTATCGATTACCTCACAAGCGAAGGCAAGAAGGTTGGTATGATCTCTGTACACCTCTATCGTCCATTCTCTGTTAAGCACCTCTTCGCTGCTGTTCCTAAGACCGTTAAGAAGATTGCTGTTCTCGACAGAACTAAGGAGCCAGGAGCAGAGGGCGAGCCATTGTATCTCGACGTTAAGTCTGCATTCTACGATCAGGAGAACCGCCCAGTTATTGTTGGTGGCCGTTATGGTCTTGGTTCTTCAGATATCACTCCTGCTAAGATCATCTCTGTATACAACAACCTCGAGTTGCCAGAGCCAAAGAACCACTTCACAGTAGGTATCGTTGACGATGTAACATTCACATCTCTCCCTGCAGTTGAGGAAATGGCTCTCGGTGGAAAGTCTATCTACGAGGCTAAGTTCTTCGGTCTTGGTGCTGATGGTACCGTAGGTGCTAACAAGAACTCTGTAAAGATTATCGGTGACAACACCAATAAGCACTGCCAGGCATACTTCTCTTACGACTCCAAGAAGTCTGGTGGTTTCACATGTTCACACCTTCGTTTCGGTGACGAGCCTATCCGCTCTACATACCAGATTACAACTCCTAACTTCGTAGCTTGCCACGTTCAGGCTTACTTGAACATGTACGATGTTACACGTGGTATCCGTGAGAATGGTTCATTCCTTTTGAATACTATCTTCGACGGCGAGGAGTTGGTAAACTTCATCCCTAACAAGGTTAAGCGTGTATTCGCTCAGAAGAACATCACCGTTTACTATATCAACGCTACTAAGATTGCTCAGGAGATTGGTCTTGGCAACCGTACCAACACTATCCTCCAGTCTGCATTCTTCCGCATCACAGAGGTTATCCCTGTTGACCTTGCAGTAGAGCAGATGAAGAAGGCTATCGTTAAGTCTTATGGTAAGAAGGGTCAGGACGTAGTAGACAAGAACTACGCTGCTGTTGACCGTGGTGGTGAGTACAAGCAGCTTACTGTTGATCCAGCATGGGCTAACCTTCCAGACGATGAAGTTAAGACTGACGACGCTCCAGCATTCGTTAAGGATCTCGTTCGTCCTATCAACGCTCAGGCTGGCGACTTGTTGAAGGTTTCTGACTTCGTTAAGTATGATACCGTTGATGGTACATGGCAGAATGGTACAGCTCGTTGGGAGAAGCGTGGTGTTTCTGCATTCGTTCCAGTATGGAATGCTGACAACTGTACTCAGTGTAACAAGTGTTCATTCGTTTGTCCTCACGCTGCTATCCGTCCATTCGTTCTTACAGACGACGAGCTCAAGGGTATCGACACTCCAACAATGGAGATGAAGGCACCTGCTGCTCTCAAGGGTATGCACTTCGTTGTGGAGCCTTCTGTTCTCGACTGTCTCGGATGCGGCAACTGTGTTGACGTATGTCCTGGCAAGAAGAACAAGGAGACTGGCGAGGTTGAGAAGGCACTCAAGATGGTTCCTTACAACCCAGACGCAGAGGATATGAAGAAGCTTGCTAAGGATTGGGATTGGCTCGTTGAGAACGTAACTTCTAAGCAGGATTTGGTTGACATCAAGTTGAATCCTAAGAACTCACAGTTCGCTCAGCCATTGTTCGAATTCTCAGGTGCTTGCTCTGGTTGTGGTGAGACTCCTTACGTTAAGTTGATTTCACAGCTCTTCGGTGACCGTGAGATTATCGCTAACGCTACTGGTTGTTCTTCAATCTACTCAGCTTCTATCCCATCTACTCCATATACAAAGAACGCTAAGGGTCAGGGTCCTGCATTCGACAACTCATTGTTCGAGGACTTCTGCGAATTCGGTCTCGGTATGGTTCTTGGTAACAAGAAGATGAAGGAGCGTGTTTCTATCCTCTTCAAGCAGGCTATTGAAAGCGAGCACACTCCAGCAGAATTCAAGGCTGCAGCTCAGGAGTGGATTGAGAAGCAGAACGATGCAGAGGAAACAAAGCGTCTTGCTGCTGTTTTGAAGCCAATGATCGAGGCTGGTGCTAACGAGGGTTGCCCTATTTGCAAGGAGCTCAAGACTCTCGACCACTATCTCATCAAGCGTAGCCAGTGGATTATTGGTGGTGACGGTGCTTCTTACGATATCGGTTACGGTGGTCTCGACCACGTTATCGCTACTGGCGAGGATGTAAACATATTCGTTATCGATACTGAGGTTTACTCTAACACTGGTGGTCAGGCTTCTAAGGCTACTCCTCTTGGTGCTATCGCTCAGTTCGCTGCTCAGGGTAAGCGCATCCGCAAGAAGGATCTTGGTATGATTGCTACAACATACGGTTATGTATATGTTGCTCAGATCGCTATGGGTGCTGACAATGCTCAGACATTGAAGGCTATCCGTGAGGCTGAGGCTTATCCAGGTCCATCACTCATCATCGCTTATGCTCCATGTATCAACCACGGTTTGAAGATCAAGGGTGGTATGGGACGTTCACAGGAAGAGGAGCGTCGCGCTGTTGAGTGTGGTTACTGGCACTTGTGGCGTTACAACCCACAGTTGGCTGAAGAGGGTAAGAACCCATTCTCACTCGACTCTAAGGAGCCACAGTGGGATAAGTTCCAAGACTTCCTCGACGGTGAGGTTCGTTACCTCTCTGTTAAGAAGGCTTACCCAACAGAGGCTGAGGAGCTCTTCGCTGAGGCTAAGAAGATGGCTCAGGTTCGCTACAAGTCTTACTTGCGTAAGGCAGCAGAGAATTGGGATGAATAATCTTCATAAAGCTCTATAATAACAAAAGGTGGAAGAACATCGTGTTCTTCCACCTTTTTTATTGCTCATTGGTAAAGAAAAAATTGTATAATAGAAAAGAAGTAATTGCACAACAGCAAACTATAAAATGCAGAATAGCAAACAAAAAAAGCCCACCCAACAAACTGTGGGTGAGCAAATTTATATTCTAAAAAAATACTAAGAATGTCTTTCGTGAATACTCTTTGCCATAACATCATATAGCTCTTTCATATCCTCATCATGGAGCATAGCCTTTTGAGCATTCATCACACTTTGGTCATAGCGAATCATCGGACCAGTCTGCGCCAAGAATGGCGACATCAGCTGCGCCTTCTTTGTTGTCTCGTCAATTAGAGGATAAAGCAAAGAGAAATCAAGATTGTTGTCGGCAAGAATCTTTTCAGCAAGATGATAACAATGGTTCACCATGTTGCAAGCAAATACTGCAGCCAGATGCATAGTCTTTCTCCTTGTGCTGTCGGCTTCAACAACTCTATTTGAGATGCTTTCTGCAACAACCTTTATCTTACTAAAAGTCTCCGCATCAGAGGCTTCGATAAAACAAGGTATTACAGAGAAGTCGAGTTCGCGCGACTTGGTGAAAGTCTGCATAGGATAAAAAACTGCAGAATGAGCCACCTTCGACGACAATACCGACAATGCCACGCTACCAGCAGTATGAGCCACTACAGCATCAGGATTCTGTATCTTCAAACTTGAAACAATATCAGCAATAGCATCATCCTTGACAGAAATAAAATAAAAATCAGCATTGTCAACAATGTCTGCTATACTGTCTACAGCCACGCCCCCCACTCTATTTGCAAGTGTTTCAGCATTCGCCAGTTGTCTACTATAAACTTGCAGGATATCATATCCTTTCTTGCATAAAGCCAATGCCAAATGAGTGGCTACGTTTCCAGAGCCAATAACAACAATTCTCTTGTTCATTTCTATCATTTCGTTTGATGCTAAAAATAGAATTCCATCATTTATTAGCTGATATTACAGCATGATATATTCCTTTGAGCAGCAGATGTTTATCTACTATTATCTCATGTTTGCAATAAGGCACTATCACCGACGACATTCCGCCTGTGGCAACAATGGTAAATGGCATATCAAACATATCGTTAATGCGGTCTATCACACCATCTATCATGCAAGCTGCACCAAATATCACACCACTCTGCATACACTCTTTGGTGTTTCTGCCAACGATACTTTCAGCTTCCCATTTATCAATTTCCGAAAGTTGCGAAGCTCGTTCGCATAATGCTCTATGACTGGTCTTTACGCCTGGAATAATCATTCCGCCGACAAACTTCCTATCTGCAGTAACGATACCTACCGTAGTTGCCGTTCCCATATCTATAACGATAGTTGGGCTACCATAACATTCAGCAGCGGCAATGGCATCAGCCAACCTATCTTTGCCCACTTGCTCAGGAAAATCTACATCAATATTCAATAACCTTTCAGCATCAGTAATAGAGAAAAAGCGTGGTACTACACAAGTTATTCTATGTACAGCATCTACAAATCTACCATTAATTTCAGGTACCACCGACGATATTGCAGTCTTTTCAATATTACTTGGCTCTAAGCCATAAGCGCAAAGTCCAGACATCAGATTATCTATAAAATAATCTGGTGTCTGATCTTTTATTGTATCAAATCTCCATGTTGTAAGTATCTCGCCATTATCATTTGCAATAGCGGCAACAACAGTGGAGTTTCCTATGTCGATAAGTAGATACATAATAGAATTATAGTTGCATTATATGCTGAAGAATAAGCGCTGCCGTTTCCTCCTTGCTACACAACGGTAGCTCCTCGGTATTTGCAGCAGAGATAAGAGTCACTCTATTTGTGTCTACGCCAAAACCTGTATCTTTGCCGTTTATAGAATTTGCACAGATAAGGTCGGCATTCTTCTTCTCCAACTTCTTTCGTGAGTTTTCTATTAGGTTTTCTGTCTCCATCGAGAAGCCAACAATCTTTTGTCCCTGCTTCTTATGTTCGCCAAGATATTTCAGAATATCCTTAGTGCGAGCCAAAGACAGCGATAGGTCTGAATCTGCCTTCTTCATCTTCTGCTCCGAATAGTCGGCAGGAGTATAGTCTGCCACAGCGCTACACATTATTATTATATCGCTATCGTTGCTATTCTCAGCCACAGCCTCAAACATATCAGCCGCCGAAACAACATCCACCTTGTCGATACCTACGAAAGGTTTTATGCTTACAGGTCCCGAGACCAACGTCACCTCTGCTCCACGCATGGCTGCCACCTTAGCAATGGCATAGCCCATCTTGCCCGACGAATGGTTAGTGATAAAGCGCACAGGGTCGATGGCTTCACGAGTAGGACCAGCCGTAACCAGCACTCTCTTTCCCTTCATATCCTTCTCCATGCCTATGGCGAGTTCTATGTGCTCAAGCAGCAAAGTCTCAGCAGGCATCTTTCCGCTACCAGTATCGCCACAAGCCAAGCGTCCGCTATCTGGCTCCACGAAACTATAGCCATACTTCTTCAGCTTTGCGATATTATCTTGCAAGATAGGATTCTCCCACATGCCAGTATTCATGGCAGGCGATATTATCACCGGAGCCTTAGTTGCAAACACAGTCGTTGTGAGCATATCGTCGCAAATGCCATTAGCCATCTTGCCAATGATATTGGCTGTGGCAGGAGCAATAAGAAACACGTCGGCTTTATTTGCCAACGCCACATGCTCCACCTGGAACTCGAAGTTGCGGTCGAAGGTGTCTACCAAGCATTTGTTGCCTGTAAGGGTTTCGAATGTTGTTGGAGTGATAAAGTTGCAAGCATTCTTTGTCATTATCACATGCACCTCCGCCTGCTTCTTCACGAGCATCGATGCCAGATTTGCTATTTTGTATGCAGCGATGCTTCCCGTAACTCCAAGAACTATAGTCTTTCCTTTAAGCATAATGGAATTATTCTTATTCTTGATCGCACAACAAACCATGCTTCTCATAGTTTGCCTTGCGAGCTATATGGTTGTTTTCGTCAACGAACAATACTGTTGGCTTATGCTGCGCAGCTTCTTCTGGAGTCATATTGGCGTAAGCCATGATAATCACCTTGTCGCCCACGCTCACACACTTGGCAGCAGCACCATTCAAGCAGATGATGCCCGAACCTTCTTTGCCTGCGATAGTGTAAGTTTCAAATCTCGAACCATTGTCCACGTCCACTATCTGCACCTTCTCATATTCCATGATGCCAGCTTCGCGCAGCAAGTTTGTGTCGATAGTCACGCTACCCACATAGTTCAAGTCTGCCTGAGTAACGATGGCACGATGTATCTTCGCCTTCAAAAGTGTTATTTCCATGTCTTTACAATATATGATATGAGATTACAATTTTACGATGAAATTATCGATAAGGCGTGTCTTGCCGATATAAACAGCAATAGCCACGAGCACCTCGCCCTTCAACATCTCTATGCGCTGCACATTCTCGAAGTCTACAGCCTCTACATAGTCGATTCTTGCCAATGGCTCCGATTGCAGACTCTTAGTGATAATCTCAATCACCTTCTTAGCCTCGCGCTCACCATTTTCGATAGCCTCACGACCCTTAGCCAAGCTCTTCGACAATATCAAAGCAGCCTTGCGCTCCTCGTCGCTCAAATATGTGTTACGGCTCGACTTAGCCAAGCCGTCCTCTTCGCGAACTATCGGACAAGGCACAATCTCGATATTGAAATTCAAGTCGCGTACAAATCTCTTTATAGTTGCCAACTGCTGGGCATCCTTCTGTCCGAAGTAAGCTCTATTTGGCATAACGATGTTAAACAATTTGCCTACTACTGTGCATACGCCACGGAAGTGGATAGGGCGAACGGCACCACAAAGTAGTTCGGTAGTCTCTGTTGTATCAATAAACGAAGTGAAATGTCCAGGATACATCTCTGAAGGCTCAGGATTGAATATCAAGTCTCCCCCAGCCTCTTCCACAGCTTTCTTATCGCGCTCAAGGTCGCGTGGATAGCATTCCAAGTCTTCAGTAGGACCAAACTGTATAGGGTTTACAAATACCGAAACCACAGTACGGTCGTTTTGCTCTGCCGACTTTCTGATAAGGCTCTGATGTCCTTCATGCAAATATCCCATGGTAGGAACAAGACCTACTGTCAGTCCCTCTTTTCTCCATGCTGCAACAATCTCTCTAACTTCCTTTATGGTTTTAACAACTTTCATCTTCTTGGTTATTTTATATAGGTATGTGTTTGTATGAGTTAATTAATAAAGCTTTTCCAGCACCTCGTCCTTCATCTTGAAGGTATGAGCCTCTGTAGGGAAAGTGCGATTTTCGCACTCCTGCTTATATTTCTTAAATGCCTCGAGCATCACGTCGTGCACATTGGCATACTTCTTCACGAACTTAGGACAGAAGCCATTGCTGTAGCCAAGCATATCCTGACCCACCAACACCTGGCCGTCGCAATATTTTCCTGCGCCAATGCCTATGGTCAATGCATCAATGCTCTCTGTGATAATCTTTGCCAACGCCTCAGGCACACACTCCAGCGCAACGGCAAAAGCACCAGCCTCTACCACCGCCTTAGCGTCGTCGATAATCTTCTGTGCGGCAGCCAACGACTTGCCCTGAACCTTATATCCGCCAAGGGTGTTAAACGATTGTGGGGTCAATCCCAAATGTGCCACTACAGGGATACCAGCCTGCACAATAGCCTTGATGCGGTCGGCATACTCAGCGCCCCCCTCCATCTTCACGGCCTGGCAATTGGTCTCCTTCATTATCCTGCCGGCATTCATCACGGCGTCATAAACCGAAGCCTGATACGACATAAAAGGCATGTCAATAACTACGAATGTGTTTTTCGCACCACGGCAAACAGCCTTGCCATGATGAATCATGTCGTCTACTGTAACGGCAAGCGTGTTGTCGTATCCTAAAACAACATTGCCCAAAGAGTCGCCTACCAATATCATATCTACGCCAGCCTCGTCAATGATGCCAGCCGTTTGGTAGTCGTAAGCAGTTAGCATACTCACGGGAAGTATGCCCTTGCGTTCAAGTAATTCAGAAACAGATTTCTTCATTCTTGAGAATAGTAAAATGTTTGTGAAATAACATGCGCCACGGATTTACGGTGCAGCGTAAGCAATTTCTTGTGAGAAATGATAAATAATAAATGATTTATCAAGTGTATCACTTGAAATATCCAATTTCTTCGGCTCTAAGCCTCGCATGTTGGAAGAGTGATAACACTTGGGATGACAACCATGTGCCATACTAAGCGTTTTTAAAAGTATGCTCTTTTTACGGGTGCAAAGGTAATGCTTTTATTCATATTACACAAACAAACGCCGCCTTTACGCTACAAAAAAGTTACAATCTCTATACTCTAAGTTCCAACAACCACCCTCTCCCTACTATCCCGAAGTCTCTTTCCATCAATTACTTGTGTTAAATACTGCAAAACATAATAGACTATAAATGCAAAATATTACTTTTGCAACCGAAATAAAACTTAACAATACCAAGACAAGCTTTCAATAATTATGAAGAAATCACATTTTCTAACTATCGCCTTCGCTGCTTTGGCTATGGTAAGCTGTGGCAACAAAAACGACAATGCCAACAATACAGAAGACTCTACAACCATAGAAGAAGACTCAACCATCGTATCTGGCGTTTCGCAAGAGTTGCAGCCAACATTAGAAGCACTTATCAGCAACTTCAACCAAAATGTAGACAAGAACGATGCCAACGCTCTTGCCACTACGCTTGCCGACATGCAGGTGGTCTACAAAAACCTTGTCGACGAAGGCAAACTCGAAGAAGCAAAGACCTATGGTCAAGCTATTCAGAAATATGTCAGCGAGCATGCCAACGAGCTACAGGCTATGGCTGAGGGCAACAACAACATACCTTCGCTTGTAGAAGGTGTAAAGAATTTGCCAGTTTCTGCCGAAACTACAATAGAAGAAGCCAAGCAAGCCGTTATCTCTACTGTCGTTTCCAAGGCTTCGCCTGAGATTGCCAAGGGTGCCTCCATTCTCAACAACGCTCAGCAAGCAGCTGAAGCAGCCAAGAACGCCCCTGAAGCAATTAAGAATGCTGCCGAAACAGCTGCCGAGAATACCGTAAACAGCGCCAAGGCTAAGGCTGATAATGCCAAGGCTGCAGTAGAGCAAGAGAAAGCCACAACAAAGGCTGCCATCGAAAGAGGAAAAGCCAACGCCAAGGCTATCATCGAAAGCGGCAAAGCCCAAGTAGAAGCTGCCAAAGCTTTGAATGCCAAGATTCAAGAGGCAGGAAAAAAGTAATGCCACAATACCGCATCCCACAATATCTTATAATATCATACAAGCATGCCGAAGTTCTCTTCTGCATGCTTTTTTATGTGCAACCGATTGCACAACTTCTCAATCACTTTTCTACCCCAAAAGGAGGCAACCTATTCATTATTCCTCTATCTTTGCAACATCAGCAGTTATTTAGATAAGCATAGTTAGTTAATGAAGTAAATTAGAAATGAGTTAAAGGAATTAAAGAAGTTACAGCAACCACGGGAACATAGTATCCCATGAGCTTGCGAAACTTCTTTAATTCTCTAACTTGCAAATCAATTTCAAACTTCCAACCAGGCACAGTAAATTAACTAAAACCTAAATTATAATGAAAAAGTTTATTCTATCATGCATCGCACTCATCGCTATGCCTTTGTCGATATTCTCACAAGGGTGGCCAGCTAATTATGACGGCGTGATGCTCCAGGGATTCTATTGGGATTCTCAAAAAGAAACAAATTGGAAAGTATTAACCAACCAAGCCGACGAACTATCAAAGTATTTCGACTTGATTTGGGTACCTAACTCAGGCACACCATCAAGCTATTACCACAACTCTACCTCGACAAGTATGGGCTACGACCCTTGCTTCTGGCTTACCCACAACTCAAGCTTCGGCACCGAAGAAGAACTTCGCACAATGATTGCCACCTACAAGGCTAAGGGTACTGGTATCATCGAGGATGTTGTTATCAATCACAAGAATGGTCTCAGCGACTGGTGCGACTTCCCTGCAGAAAACGTAACGGGCAGAAACACAGGCAAGGAATACAAAATGTCTTGGTCGTTGGCAGACATTTGCAAGAATGATGAATGTGCAAATGAAAAAGACGAAAAAAGTAATCAGAAATATCCTGTAACAGGTGCAGAAGATACTGGCGATAACTTCGATGGCTTTCGCGATCTCGACCATACTTCTGCTAATGTTCAGCACAACATAGACGTATATCTCGATTTCCTTCTCAACGAACTTGGCTATGCAGGTTTCCGCTATGATATGGTCAAGGGCTATGGTGCTGAGTATATCAAGAAATACAACGATGCCTCACAGCCACAGTTCTCGGTAGGAGAATATTGGGACAACAAAGATAATGTTGCAGCCTGGATTCGTGGCACACAGTTCACTTCTGCTGCCTTCGACTTCGGATTGCACGATGTCATACGCAACTATTTCAACAACAGCAGTTGGGATATCGCCGACAAGGGAAACGTAGCCGACCCAAGTCTAAGCCGCTATGCAGTAACCTTCGTCGACAACCACGACACCTATCGTGAAGCCAACACAAAGGTTAGCAACAACATTCTTGCAGCAAATGCCTTCATCCTCGCTTTGCCAGGCACACCTTGTATCTTCTGGCCTCATTGGACTGAGTATAAAGCAGAACTCGCAAAGATGATCAACGCTCGCAAGGAAGCAGGCATCACCAACACCAGCAAGATTATTCATCAAGCAAAACATGGCAATGGATATGTTACCATAGTCGAAGGCGAAAAGCAGAACATCCTCGTTATCAGCGGAATGGCAGAAGGCATAGACGACATGCTCAACGATTACGACTGCATCTCGTCAGGCGATAATTATGCTTACTACATTTCTAAAAAGAAGCCAGCTGTTGCAGATAATGGCATCACCATCTATGTAAAGTCAAGCGATACTCCAAGTCTATTTGTATGGGAAGCTGATGATACCAAGCTCAATGGCGAATGGAACGAAGTAAAACCCATGCCAAACTATTGTTTCATAGCCAACGAATGCTATTATTACCAAACATTCTATCCCAAATCAGGCAAATTCAACCTCATCATTCGCCATAGTAGCAATCAGACTGCCGATATAATGGGTATTTCATCTAACGCATACTTCACCTACGATGGCAACACAACTGCCAACAACATCACAACCTCTATGTCGGGCAAAGAAGTTCAAGCCATGCCATCATGCCCTGAAAACGAATTATGCGCCTACTTCGAAGCCTCAGGCACCGAATATCCAAATGTAAACGTATGGGCTTGGGATGTAAACAATAAAGACAACAACAACCCATATAACTACACAGGTGGCAATTGGCCTGGCGCACAAGCCACATGGATTGCAAACCTTCCTAACGGCAACAAACTTTGGAAATGGACAACATCGCTATCGTCAACACCTACACATATTTTATTTAATGATGGTCAAACAAACAATGCAAAGCAGACTGCCGACTTCGCTTTCACTAATGGTGGCTACTACATCCCAAGCGGACTATTTGCCATAACATATTCGCCTGTAGATGCCGAGAGTGCCAACGAAATTCCACATCGTGAATTCACATCCAGCCAGTTTGCCACACTCTGCTTGCCATACGATGTCACCACATCCGAGTTATAGACTCTTGGCGGTAAATTCTATAAATATTCAAGCGAGACCGACGGTGTGCTCTATTTCTCAGAAGCCCAATCCCTCCAGGCATGGTTCCCATACGTATATATAGCTTCCGAAACAGGTGAAAACCTCAGCTCACTTCAAGGAAAGACAGCCGTTAGTGGCGCTCCACTTAAAGTCACCCATGGCGACTTCACCTTCGTTGGCACAAGCACCCAGAAGACCCTCGTTTCCAACGACCAAACCACATACTATGGCTACAAGCTTGCTGACGGCACATTCGTAAAGGTAGGAACAACTAATGGTGCAAAGATTGGAGCATGGAAATGCTACTTCACCACCCCAACAGCCAAGGCTGCTAAAGCCAAGAAGAGCATTTTCGAGGGCGTAGCCACAGGCATCCAGACTGTCAAGACCCTAATCACCCACTCTTCTCATGACATCTACACCATCGATGGCAAGAAGGTTTCTGGCAACAACCTGCCAAAGGGATTATATATTTATAATGGTAAAAAACTCATAATTAGATAAGACACATGAAACAGAAATATTTTAAGCCAACGATAACAGTACATACCATTCAACTATCGTTAATGGCAGCTTCGGGCACAGACGTTTCATCTTCGAAGCCAACGACAACCGTAGACAACGGTGAAGAACTTGGAAGCAAACACTTCGACTTCCTCGATGAAGAATAAATAAATGTCCACCACCCCTACACAAAAAGGCATGTTAGACCATCGCTCTAACATGCCTTTTTCATAGTCTCAATTCTCTCCTTACTCTTTTATTTTGTCTATTAACTCCATAGTCTAATTATTATATGATTTAATTATATATCATTCCTTTTATTGAAAAAACGTTTGAATTGCAAAGTTATTGCTTGGATGTATCGTTTTTGTTCACACCTTACTTAAATAATTAACAAGAATCATAGCTAATCTATGAATTAAATAATATTTGATTGTAATCATATTGACATTTGATAGTAAGTAAAAACATGTTTGCTTGAAAGCATAGATAAATTTGATAGAAAGCATAGATTGCCCGAATCATAACTTCGTTAACACATAAAGTCACTTAAGAAACTGACTGAAAGCAACTTACCAAATCAACACTCCTAATAATTATCAAATTTAGTAATAATATAGATTTCTCTTGATTTCATTAAGAAAATGCGCGACAAACATTGATAATGTTTGCAAGCATAGATAGCTTACTATAAAAACACATTATCAGGTAATTAAATAAAAATACCATAAAATCTCTTTTGTGCCTTCATTAACCCTCAGCAGAAACTCAAAAAAATAAGGTGCATCATTCAACGCAGGTTGGAATGATACACCATATTATATTATAGTGTGTGGAGATCAAGAATAGAAAGAATTACTTCTTTTTCTCATCCTTTTTGTCTGTAGCCTTGCCCTTGTAAGCCTTGTTTAGTCCAGCAATGATTTCGTTGGTGATATCGTAAGCCTTGTCAGCATAGAGGAGGTTGTCGCCCTGCTTGCTGAAGATGATGCTATACTTCTTGTCTTTGTTGTAAGAAGCGAGATAATGCTGGATGCTATCACGAAGAGCCTTGTTGAACTGGTCGGTCTCGTTTTGGAATTCAGCGCTCAAACGCTGGTTCAATATCTGAAGGTCGTTGTTCTGCTTCTGCAAGCTTGCGTTTACGCCCTCAGCCTGCTCACGAGTGTAAGCATTCTGCTGCACCTTCTGCTGGAAGTTGGCAGCTGCAGCCTGCAAAGCCTGCTGCTTCTGAGCAAGAGTGTTCTGAATGTTCTGACCCTTCTTCTGAAGGATGAGACTATACTCTTTGCAGAATTTATACTGACTCATGATAGAGTCTACCTCTACGTAAGCAATCTTCATATCGCCAGCAGCGGCCTTTGCTGAAGCGTTAGCCTTCTGATCCATCTGAGGATTGCTCTTGTCGCATGATGTCATACCCATTGTGGCAACGAAAGCCAAAGCAACGGTACGCAAAATTGTTTTCTTGTTCATTATAATATTGGTTTATCAGTTTACAATTGGTTTAACTTCTTTGTGGTCTAATTCGTTAATATGCTCCTCCACGTTTGCGAGCCTCACGGTCTTGGTCCATAACGCAATGAATGCCTCTGTCTTTCATGGCTTTAGAGTCATGAATATGCTGTGAGGAGAACTTGCCGTTTTTCTTAAAAATCACTTTCACACACAATAAAGTGATGCAAATAGCAATTATTAACACGGTAATGAGAAGAGTTTCTATCATTTTTATTAACTTTGTGGCTGCAAAGGTAGTGCAAAAGAGTGGAATAACAAAAGAATAATGAAATTTTCTTTTGGATTCCCGAGTGCAGCCAAGCCCCCACCCCATACTTTAAGTAAATTAAAAGGTTAAGAGTAATAGGAATTAATTAAAAATATTAAACAAATGAACAATTGTGAATTGAAACCTGCTCTTGTATTTGAGCATTTTGCTAAAATCAACGAGATTCCTCGTCCATCTAAGCGTGAGGAAAAGATGATAGAATATCTTAAGGCGTTTGGCGAGAGCCACGGCTTGGAGACCAACGTTGACGAAACTGGCAACGTGATTATCCGCAAGCCTGCAACCCCTGGATATGAGAACAAGGAGACTGTTATCTTGCAGAGCCACATGGATATGGTGTGCGACAAGTTGGTAGACGTAGACTTCGACTTCGACAAGGATGCTATTCAGACATACGTGGATGGCGAATGGTTGACTGCTAAGGGCACTACCCTTGGTGCTGACGACGGTATTGGCTGTGCGATAGAATTGGCTATCCTCGACAGCAACGATATTGAGCACGGTCCTATTGAGTGTGTGTTTACCCGCGACGAGGAAACACAGCTTACAGGTGCTTTGGGCATGAAGGCAGGCTTTATGACTGGCAACATGCTTATCAACCTCGACTCTGAGGACGAGGGTCAGATTTTCGTTTCGTGTGCAGGCGGTCGCAGCACTTCGGCTAAGTTTACCTTTAAGCGCGAGGCTGCTCCTGAGGGCATGTTCTTCTTGGAGATTTCTATCAAGGGATTGAAGGGTGGACACTCTGGCGACGATATCGACAAGAAGCGTGCCAACGCTATCAAGATATTGACTCGTTTCTTGTATATGACTCAGGAGAAGATGGATCTTCGTTTGGTATCATTCAACTCAGGCAAGTTGCACAACGCTATTCCTCGCGATGGTAAGGTGGTATTTGCTATTCCTGCTGCCGAGAAAGAGAATGTCAGAGCAGCATGGAATGTGTTTGCAGCAAATGTTGAAGACGAGTTCCACGTTTCGGACGTAGAAATGGAGTTCAACATGCAGAGCACAGAGGCGCAGCCTGTGATTGAGAAGGAGTGTAGCGTACGCATTATCAGAGCTTTGCAGGCTGTTGACAATGGCGTATATTCTATGTGCCAGGATAAGGCTTTGGAGACTATGGTTGAAACTTCGAGCAACATCGCCGTGGTGAAGACCGAGGAGAACGAGATTGAGGTGTTGGCTTCGCAGCGCTCTAACGTGATGAGCAACTTGGACAACGAGTGCAACACCATCCAGGCTGTATTCCAGTTGGCTGGTGCTGAGGTTGTGCAAAACGACGGCTACCCAGCATGGAAGATGAAGGCAGACAGCAAGCTGACCAAGTTGGCTGTTGACTCATACGTTAAGGTGTTTGGCAAAGAGCCTATCGTGCGTGGCATCCACGCTGGCTTGGAGTGCGGTTTGTTCTCAGAGCGCTATCCTAACATGGATATGGTATCGTTTGGTCCTACCCTCCGCTTTGTGCATACTCCTGACGAGAAGCTCCACATACCAACAGTTCAGATGGTTTGGGATCATTTGCTCGACATCATGAAAAATGTGCCTGCAAAATAATATGCGCAGCCACTACAATATAAAGAGAGCGCTAACATCGCTATGCGTGGTTGTTGGCTTCGGCATGATAGCCTCGTGCGGGAACAACCGACAGGCTAAGGCTGTGGTGAATGATTTTCTTGAAGAAAATCTCAACACCCAAGACTACGACACGGAGTATTTCTCGAATGTAGACTCCACTTTCGTGGTTAGCGACTCAGTATTGCAGAAGATGCAGACCAACGCCAAGTCGTTGAAAATGTTTAAGAGCCTTAGGTTTGCCGAGCGTGGCAACACTAAGAAGCTCTACATCATCAAAACGAGATACCACATAGGTGCGGACACCATCCGCCAAGTGTTTTATCTGAACGAAGGACAAACGCAAGTGGTCTGCGTGAAGCAGGATGTATAATCAAAATAAAGGGCTTGCCTCAAATAAAGAGGTGAGCCCTTTATAAGTGAAGAGGGAAGAACGAAGAGGGAAGAATCTAAGGGAAGGGTGAAATTAGCAAAATAATAGTCTGATGGCAATATTATTGCCATTATTCCGTTATATTTGTTGTATGGACAAGAAAATCATGATATTGCTGATGGCTTTGGCATTCAGCATAAACGCTATAGCACAAACATTTACGCTTCGAGGTAAGGTTACCGACGAAGACCAAAACCCTGTAGAATTAGCTACCGTTGCTTGCTTGAAGCAAGGAAAGGTGGCTATGACTTCGTTAAAGGGAGAATACAGCCTAACGCTGCAAAGTGCTGACTCTGTGGTGGTTCAGGTATCGATGATAGGCTACAAGACAAAGACACGAGTGCTGAGAAAGCCCCGTGGTGTGCAGACATTACAGATGGTGCTGCACGAAGACAACAAGATGCTGAGCCAGGTGACCATCACCGGACAAAAGATACAGACTTCGCAGACGCAAGAGCTGAAGACAGAACAGCTGAAGCAGATGCCTTCGGCTACGGGCAATGCCGTGGAAGAACTGATACAAAGCCAGGCAGGAGTTTCCACTCATAGTGAACTATCGTCGCAATATAATGTGAGAGGTGGAAGCTTCGACGAAAACTCTGTATATATAAATAATGTGGAGGTGTATCGCCCATTCCTTGTGCGCTCAGGCCAGCAAGAAGGATTGTCAATTATCAATCCCGATATGGTAGAGAAGATAGGATTTTCTACTGGTGGCTACGAAGCAAAATATGGCGACAAGATGTCGTCGGCTCTCGATATCACATACAAACGTCCGAAGAAGTTTGAGGCTACGGCAGCTATGTCGCTACTTGGCGCAAGCGCATACGTAGGTTTCTCGAACAAGAAATTGGCATGGGCAAACGGTTTGAGATATAAGACCAATAAATATCTCCTGGGATCGCTCGATACGGATGGCGAATACAAGCCTTCGTTCTTGGATTATCAGACATACCTGAGCTATAAGCCTAACAAGAGGTGGACGATAGATTTCATTGGCAACATATCGGACAATCATTACGACTTTACCCCTACCGACCGCGAAACTTCGTTTGGTACGATGGAGAACGTGAAGTCGTTTAAGGTGTATTTCGACGGTCAGGAGAAAGACCTGTTTCGCACTTATTTCGGCACATTCTCTATAACACGCCACTTTGGCGACTCCACAAGCGTTTCGCTCTTAGGCTCAGCCTTTTCATCGAAGGAGCAAGAGCGCTACGACATACAAGGACAATATTGGCTCACACAAACTGAGACAAGCGAAAACCTGGGCGTGGGAACATATTTTGAGCATGCTCGCAACTATCTGAAATCGAATGTGGCGAGCGTGAAACTCATGGTGCGCCACAAAACAAAGCGCCATGCCATAGAGGGAGGACTGACATGGAAAACAGAGAGCGTGAAGGAGCGCTCGGTGGAATACGAGATGCGCGACTCTGCAGGCTATAGCATTCCGCACAACGGCAAAGACCTATATATGATATACAGCCTTAAGGCGGTAAACAGCTTGAAGGCAAACCGCATAGAGGGTTATCTGCAAGATACTTACAGATTTCGCGGGGCAAACCAAGAAACTCTGTATACTCTGAACTATGGCGTGAGATTCAGCCATTGGAATTTCAACAAAGAAACGATAGTGTCGCCACGAGTATCATTAGGCATAGTGCCAGCTTTCAACCAAGACTTGACCTTCCGTTTGGCTACGGGACTATACTATCAAGCACCTTTCTACAAGGAGCTTCGCGACACGTCGACCGTGAATGGAGTGACCATAGCCGAGCTAAACAAGAAGATAAAGAGTCAACGCTCCATACACTTCATAGGAGCCGTAGACTATCGCTTTAAGCTCAACAACCGTCCGTATAAGTTTACGGCAGAGGCTTACTACAAGGCTTTGGGCAATTTGGTGCCCTACTCTGTGAACAACGTGAAGGTGGTATACTACGGCAACAACGAATGTAGCGGACATGCTGCAGGTATCGACCTCAAGCTGTTTGGCGAATTTGTGCCAGGCACCGACTCTTGGATATCGCTTTCTATCATGGATGCAAAGATGAAGCTCAACGGCAAGTCGATACCTCTGCCTACGAACCAAAGATATGGCATAAACATGTTTTTCACCGACTATTTCCCTGGTACCGACCGCTGGAAGATGTCGCTGAAGTTGGCTTATGCCGATGGTCTGCCATTCTCGGCACCACACAAAGAACTGGAGAGCAACTCATTCCGTGCGCCAGCATACAAAAGAGCCGATATCGGTATGAGCTATCGTGCATTGAACAACGAAGACCGCAAGATGAAAAAGAGCCCATTTAAGAACATTTGGCTCGGTATAGACTGCTTGAATCTCTTCGGCATCAACAACGTAAACTCGTTTTATTGGATAACCGATGTTACGAGCCATCAGTATGCCGTGCCAAACTATCTCACAGGCAGACAGATTAATGCGCGCCTGCTCTTCGAATTCTAAAAAGACTAAATTAATCATTCGTTTTTCTTTAATTTGAAGATTATTGATTAACTTTGCACGGAATTTTTTGAAACAGATATATTATTATTATAATTATGAGCAAACAAACAGAGAAGATTAAAGAGCTTGTGGCTAAACGCGAGCAAGCTCGTCTTGGAGGTGGCGAAAAGGCTATCGAAAAGCAGCATCAGCGTGGCAAGTATACCGCTCGTGAGCGTATAGAAATGCTCGTTGACGAAGGTTCGTTCGAGGAGTACGACATGTTCAAACTCCATCGCTGCCACAACTTCGGAATGGACAAGAAGCATTATTATGGCGACGGTGTAGTATGCGGTAGCGCTACTATCGACGGTCGCTTGGTATATGTTTCTGCACAGGACTTCACAGTAAATGGCGGTTCGCTTTCGGAGACTATGGCTCAGAAGATATGCAAGGTTATGGATATGGCCGTACAGAATGGCGCACCTATGATTTCGCTCAACGACTCGGGTGGCGCACGTATTCAGGAGGGTATCTGCTCATTGGCTGGTTATGGCGAAATCTTTGAGCGCAACATTCTTGCTTCAGGTGTTATCCCACAGATTTCCGGTATCTTCGGTCCTTGCGCAGGTGGTGCCGTTTATTCGCCTGCACTTACCGACTTCATCTTGATGATGGAGAACACATCATACATGTTCCTTACTGGTCCTAAGGTTGTGAAGACCGTAACTGGCGAGGATATCGACGCAGAGCATCTTGGAGGTGCTTCGGTTCACGCTTCAAAGAGTGGTGTAACATCATTCACCGCCAAGACCGAGGAAGAGGCTGTAGAGATGTTGAAGACTTTGTTGAGCTACATCCCTTCCAACAACACAGAAGAGGCTCCACGCACAGAGTGCACAGACCCTATCAACCGCGTAGAGGATTCGTTGAACGAGATTTTGCCTGAGGACCCAAACAAGGCATACGATATGTATAAGGTTATCTCGGCTATCACCGATAATGGCGAATTCTTCGAGGTACAGCCTAAGTTTGCAAAGAACATCATCACAGGTTTCGCTCGCTTCAATGGTCAGAGCGTAGGTATCGTGGCTAACCAACCTTCAGCTTATGCAGGTGTTCTCGACACCAACGCAAGCCGTAAGGGTGCACGCTTCGTACGTTTCTGCGACGCTTTCAATATTCCTATCGTCAGCCTTGTTGACGTGCCAGGATTCCTTCCAGGTACAGGTCAGGAGTACAACGCCGTAATCCTTCACGGAGCACAGCTTCTCTATGCTTATGGCGAGGCTACAGTTCCAAAGATTACTATCACATTGCGTAAGAGCTATGGTGGTTCACACATCGTGATGGGATGCAAGCAGTTGCGTTCAGACCTCAACTTCGCATGGCCTACAGCCGAGATTGCCGTTATGGGTGCAAGTGGTGCTGTGGCAGTACTCTCAGCAAAAGAGGCTAAGGCGAAGAAAGAAGCAGGCGAAGACGTTAAGGCATTCCTCGCAGAGAAAGAGCAGGAGTATACCGACTTGTTTGCTAACCCATACCAGGCAGCAAGCTATGGTTATATCGACGATGTTATCGAGCCTCGCAACACACGTTTCCGCATTTGCCGTGGTTTGGCTCAGTTGGCTAACAAGCGCCAGAACCTCCCTGCAAAGAAGCATGGTTGCATGCCAATGTAATAATTAAACACAGAACAAATGGACAAGAATGTATATGCAGCCATAGCAATGGCGCTGTTCGAGCATCAAGGAAATAATGTTCACGACAAGGAAACAGGCATCATCACCATTAAGCCAAAGCATACTTTGTGGAATGCCAAATTCCTGTCATTCACACAGAAGCCTTGACAACACAATGCTTTCTTCCAATTTTTAACAAGCAATAAAGATGAAAGAATATAAGTATACTATCGACGGAGTAGAATATAAAGTCGAAATAGGCGAGATTGTTGATAATGTTGCTGAAGTAACAGTCAACGGCGAGGCCTACAAAGTAGAAATGGAACCTGAGAAGGAGCCTGAAAAGAAGAAGGTTGTTCTCGGCAATCCTAACGAGCAGGCTGCAGGCGAAGAGTCTGCAACAAGCGCTGCAAACGTAAATACAGCAAATGCTGTTAAGTCGCCACTTCCTGGTGTTGTTACAGAAATCAAGGTTGCCGTAGGCGACGAAGTAAAGGCTGGCGACACCGTTCTTATCCTCGAAGCTATGAAAATGGCTAACAATATCGAGGCTGAGAAGGATGGTAAGGTTACTGCTATCTGCGTGAAGACTGGTGAGAGCGTTATGGAAGATGCTCCACTCGTAGTTATCGAATAATAGCATTTTTATTACATATTATAACTAAAATATTGGTCATAGTATATAAAAATACCCAAATAAAGTCCGTTTTTGTCATAAAGAAACAAAAACGGACTTTTTTTTCAATATTTTTTTGTACCTTTGCACATAGTTTAAACACAATTATATATATAATGGCCAAGAAAATATTGTTCATCAACCAGGAAATCACACCTTATGTTCCTGAGACTGCAATGTCGTTGTTAGGACGCGATGTCCCTCAGAAAATGCAAGAAAGCGGATTCGAGATTCGTACTTTCATGCCTAAATGGGGTAATATCAACGAGCGTCGTGGACAGTTGCACGAGGTTATCCGTCTTTCTGGTATGAACCTCATCATCGACGACACCGATCATCCACTTATAATCAAAGTTGCCTCTATTCCTACCTCTCGTCTGCAGGTTTACTTCATCGACAACGAAGACTATTTCCTTCGTCGCCCTTTGATGACAGCCGACGAAAATGGTGAAGAATATGCAGACAATGGCGAAAGAGCTATCTTCTTTGCACGTGGCGTGCTCGAGACTGTAAAGAAACTACGCTGGATTCCAGACGTTATAGTTTGCCAAGGTTGGATGGGCGCCGTGATACCATTCTATATCAAGACTGCTTATCACGAAGAACCATCATTCGCCAACACTAAGGTTGTAACATCTATCTTTGCTGAGCAAATGAAGAACGGACTTGACGACAACTTCAAGAAGTGCGTAGAATTCCGTGAAGCAACAAGCGAATTGCTCGCAAGCTATAACGACAAGTTTGATTTCCGCGAACTTGGCAAGATGGCTATCGACTTTAGCGATGGTGTGATTGCTGCAGAGGCAGACTCTAATGCTACTCTCATGGAGTATGCCAAGACTAAGGGCATCCCTACCCTCGACTATGCAGCCGGAGATTTCACCGAAGCTTATAAAGCTTTCCTCGAGCAGATAGCTGGCGAATAACCAAGCTTACAGCATAAGATATCATTATCTGAAGCTGGCATAAACATAGAATATTGATTTTACACAGGATATCATATATATATGAAATCAAAACTTACTGTTGCATTGGCATTTGCTCTTGGAGCCTTTTGCTCATGCGATGACACTACTGATAACTTAGGAAGTTCTATCTCTGACATCCACGATATCGTGGCTGTTGATACAGCAAGTTTCACAATTAGCAGCAGATCTATAATTGCTGACTCAGTATTGAGCCGAAACACAATTGGCTACCTGGGAAGAATTAAGGATCCTGAAACTGGTTGCTACCTTACAAGCAATTTCATGTCGCAGTTCCACACTTTGGAGAACTTCGAGTTCCCTACCAAAGACTCGTTGGCATACTACGACAAGGATAGCGTGATTCATCGTGGCATCGTAAAGGCTGACTCTTGCGAGATTCGACTTTTCTTTGATACATACTTTGGCGACTCTTTAGCTCCGATGAAGCTTACTGCTCACGAGATGAAGAAGCCTATGTCGGAGGCACAGAATTATTATTCTAATTTTGACCCTAAGGCTAATGGCTACATCCGCGAAGACGGTATTCATCAAGATAAAGTGTACACTCTTTGGGATAAGACTGTAAGCGATAGCGTGCATAACGACAAAACCACCTATTCGCCAAACATCCAGATTCGCCTCACAAAGCCTTACACAGACAAGGATGGCAAGACATACAACAATTATGGAACCTACATCATGCAGAAGTATTACGACGACCCTGCAAACTTCAAGAATTCCATAATCTTTGCCAACAAAGTTGCTCCAGGTTTCTACTTCGAATCAAAGAGCGGTTTGGGTAGCATGGCGTATATCAGCTCGAGTCAGCTTACTCTGTATTTCACTTATCTTTCTGGCGACTCTATCACAGAGGGCTACACCCGATTCTCGGGAACTGAAGAGGTGTTGCAGACATCGACTATCAACAACGATAAGGCGAGACTCCAAAGCTTGGTTGACGACAATACTTGCACATATATCAAATCGCCAGCGGGTATCTTCACAGAGCTAACTCTTCCTGTTGATGATATCATCAAGGGACATGCTCAAGACTCTATAAGCATGGCAAAGCTCACGCTGACAAGATTGGAGAACAAGATGGGTGGCAAGTATTCGATGAAGGTGCCTTCTACGCTACTTATGATTCCAAAGGATTCTATACACTCATTCTTCGAGAACCATCAGATAGCGAACTACAAGAACTCGTTCCTCGCATCATGGAGCTATAGCGTAACTTCATCGAGCCAAAACTATGACAACACCTACGTGTTCAATAATATTGGCAACATGATTACCGCTATGAAGCAGAGCCCTCGCAGTTCAAAGGATTGGAACAAGGTGGTGCTTATCCCTGTTAGCGTGACCTACGACAAATCAGGCAATATGTCAAAGGTGGTTCACGACATGTCATTGTCGAGCACACGACTAATGGGCGGTAGCGAAAACCCTAATGAGCCATTGAAGCTCAGCGTCATCTATAGCAAGTTTAAATAAGCAGTAAGCTCATGGCAGACAACTTTCTTGAACGCCAACGTCGCGACTATGAAGCTCGAAAGGCTGCATGGTTGAAGAAGAAAAAAGGAAAAAGAGTCGTTGTTAGAAACATTGAGCGACCTGATGACGAAAGTCTCTAAGTTACAAACCTTATTATATATATAAGACATTATATTTGATATAAACGACATTATATATAGTTTTTAATATAAACGACCAAGAAAAAATATAGTCCTTGGTCGTTTTTTTGTGTTCAAACTAACAAACAGAAAAGGAGACGACCCTATGAGAAAGGTTGCCTCCTTTTTATTTCAGTAATGCCATTAAAGCAAAGATAGCAATAATGGGTTATGCAATATTACAGAAAACTGAATGGATTACTGATGCTGTTCTCTTAGCAAATCGTTGACAGTCTTAACAGGGTTGAAGGTGTCGAGAGGAACTTCAACGAAGATGGTATTCCAATCGCTCATAGCACCATTCCACAATCCTGGCAACTCAAGAGCCTTGAGCTCACGACCATTCTTGCTCTTAGAGCTGATGAAACCTGTGGTCTTGTCTACATAGTCTGGAAGATTGAAAGCCTCACCCTTATAGTTCTTGATAGCGCAAACAAGGTCTACAGGATTGAAGTGAGTACCATTTTGGAACATCTTCATATATTCCTCGTTGTTGGTATCTATCTGGCTGCTCTCCAAAATCTGAAGGCTTACTGTGCCATCCTGATTGTATGTAAGGAATGGACCACCACCAGGCTCACCCACATTCTTTACTACGCCACAAACGCGCATAGGACGGTTGAGCTTCTTGCGAAGATAGATTACTAGTTCTGCATCTTCCAATTCCTTGATATCCTGCTTGCGACAACATAGATCACGCTGAACGAAACGAATCATCTCTTCAAGTTTCTCGTGGTTGTAAGCACCCTTATCAAGCAACTTCAAGTATTCGAAAGCCTGTGCCTGCTTTGTTACGAGGACACCTGCCAAAATCTGTTTCCACTCTACGGTAGATGCCTTCAAACGATCAGGCACCACATTATCAATATTCTTGATGAATACTACGTCGGCATCAATCTCGTTGAGGTTTTCTATCAACGCGCCATGACCACCTGGACGGAACAACAACGAGCCATCCTCGTTGCGGAATGGAGTATTGTCGACATTAGCTGCAATAGTATCGGTAGAAGGCTTCTGCTCTGAGAACGAGATGTTGTATTTTACTCCATATTTCTCTGCATACTTCTCTTCCTTCTCAGCAACCTTAGCCTTAAACAAAGGCAGATGCTCGTGAGAAACTGTGAAGTGAACGTTAGCCTCGCCATTAGAGCTTGCATAGAGAGCAGCCTCTACCAAGTGTTCCTCCATAGGAGTGCGTGGACCATCCTCGTAGTTGTGGAACAACAGCAATCCCTTTGGCAACTGACCATAGTTCAAGCCCTTAGCCTCGAGCATATTCTTAGCAATAGCCTTATACTCGCCATCGGCCATCAAAGTCTTGATATCCTTACCCTCATTTTCCTTGCATTTGTTGCAAAGTTCTTTCTTGAAAGCAAAGTCGCGGATATGGTCGAAAAACTTCTTCTCAAAGTCTGTTGTAGGAACATCATAGTCGGCATCGGCAAATGCAAACATGTTCTTAAACATACGGCTGGCAGCACCTGAGGCAGGAACAAACTTCACCACCTTGTGGCCTTCGGCCTTGTAGTTATCCCAAGCCTTGATATCTTGAGCCTTCTCATCGTTCGAAGGTACGAGAATACCCTTTTCTGTACTTGCAGCTGCTTCAAGCTTCAGGAATGGAAACCCTTCGGCAATCTGCTTCAACTGCGCTTCTACTTGCTTTTCACTAATGCCTCTTTCGGCAATCTGTTTTAGATCTTTTTCAGTAAGCATAATATTTATAACATAAATATGGTAATTCTGCAACAAATATAGTTAGTTTTTCTGAAAAGAAGAAATAATTAGATTAAAAACATTACCTTTGCACAAAACTTTTTAGCATATGGAGCAAATATTCGAATTTACACCCGAAGAAAAAAGCGAAGCGTTTGCTATTCTCAACAACCTTAAGGCTGAAATTGGCGATTCTATAAAGCCTGACGACGAGAAGAAACTTCACGATAACATAATGACAGCTATGTCGGAAAACAGAATACAACGAGATGTTTTCGGCATAAACCCTATATTGCATGCACTTCAGACTGCAGAAATAGCTGTCAACGAGATAGGACTGAAGCGCGACGGAGTTATAGCTATCATATTATATAATAGTGTGCAGCACGACCTCGTAGGTCTCGATGCCATCGAACAGGATTTCGGCAGCAGCGTTGCAGGTATCATCCGTGGACTTGTAAAGGTGCAAAGTCTATATCGCAAGAATCCTGTCATTGAGAGCGAGAACTTCCGCAATCTCTTGCTGTCGTTTGCCGAGGATATGAGAGTGATTCTCATCATGATTGCCGACCGCGTAAACTTGATGCGACAAATTCGTGATGCTAAGAACGAAGAGGCAAGACATGAAGTGAGCGAAGAGGCAAGCTATCTCTATGCTCCCTTAGCCCACAAGCTCGGACTCTACAAACTAAAGAGCGAGCTCGAAGACCTTTCGCTGAAATATCTGGAACATGATGCCTACTATATGATAAAGGAGAAGCTCAACGCCACCAAGCGTTCGCGCGATGCCTATATCGAGAAGTTTATTGGACCTATAGATAAGCGACTGAAAGAGCTGGGACTAAAGTTCCACATGAAGGGACGCACCAAGAGCATACACTCCATCTGGCAAAAGATGAAGAAGCAGAAGTGTGGCTTCGAAGGTATCTACGACCTCTTTGCCATCCGCATCATCATCGACTCTCCTCTGAAGCTCGAAAAGATGCAATGTTGGCAGGCTTTCTCTATTGTCACCGATATGTATCAGCCTAACCCTAAGCGTTTGCGCGACTGGCTTTCTGTGCCAAAATCAAATGGCTACGAGAGCCTGCACATAACGGTGCTTGGTCCAGAGAACAAATGGGTGGAAGTGCAAATACGCACAGAGCGCATGGACGACATCGCTGAGCATGGTCTTGCAGCACATTGGCGCTACAAAGGCGTAAAGAGCGAAAGCAACATGGACCAATGGCTTGCCAACATTCGTTCGGCTCTCGAAGCTGGCAACAATCTCGAGATAATGGACCAGTTTAAGATGGATCTCTACGAAGACGAAGTATTCATCTTTACTCCTAAGGGCGACTTGATAAAATTCCCTAAGGGAGCTACTGTGCTCGATTTTGCCTACCATATTCATACAGGCGTGGGCAACACCTGTGTGGGCGGTAAGATTAATGGCAAGGTTGTGCCATTCCGCCAACAACTCAACTCTGGCGATACCGTAGAGATTATCACACAATCAAACCAAAAGCCTAAGCTCGATTGGCTCAACATCGTGAAGACCTCAAGAGCTAAAGCCAAGATACGACTTGCACTAAAAGACACTCAGAAAAAAGAGGGTCAGATGGCGAAAGAACTTCTCGAACGTCGCTTCAAAAACAAGAAGATAGAAATCGAGGAAAGCATAATGGGACAGCTCATCAAGAAGATGGGCTTCAAGGAAACGAGCGACTTCTTTAAGCAGATATCCGACGAGAAGCTCGACCCTAATACCGTGATTGAGAAGTATCTCGAGATACGCAATCAGAACAGCAACACCACTCTACCAAAAGAGGTGCGCTCGGCTGAGGAGTTTGAATACGAAAACCCAGGCGAAGCTCTTGCCAAGGGTGGCGACGATGTGCTGGTGATAGACAAAAACCTCATGGGTATCGACTATTCGCTGGCTAAATGTTGTCGTCCTATCTATGGCGATGATGTATTTGGCTTCGTCACCGTGAGCGGAGGTATCAAGATTCACCGTTGCGACTGCCCTAATGCGCCCGAACTTCGTCGACGTTTTGGCTATCGCATCGTAAAGGCTAAATGGAGCGGCAAGGGCAACGGACAATATGCCATCACCCTGCGCATCATTGGCAACGACGATATCGGCATCGTAAACAATATCACTTCGATAATATCCAAGGAAGAGAAAATCGTGATGCGATCTATCAACATCGATAGCAACGATGGCCTCTTCCAAGGTAATCTCGTCATCCAACTTCAAGACACCACTCGCCTTGAAGCTTTGATGAAGAAACTCCGCACCATAAAGGGAGTAAAGCAAGTTCAGAGACTATAAAGGCAAATTCAAAGACTATAGAATTAAGTATAAAGGTTGTGTGAGGTTAAACTTTCTTAAATAATGCATTTGTATTACATACACACGCACACCAATTCATAGAAAAGTAGTAACTTTGCGACCGATTTAGTCCGTTGGGGCTCAGAGAAGTGGCGATAAATGTCGTCCGCCTTGCGGAAAAACCCGTTTTTATAATTTAATTAATGTACGCAATTGTAGAAATTAACGGTCAGCAGTTCAAAGTTGAAGAGGGCAAGAAGCTCTTCATCAACCACCTTAAAGATGCAGAGGCTGGTAAGACTGTTGAATTTGACAAGGTTCTCCTCGTAGACAATGAGGGTGCTGTCACAGTTGGTGCCCCTACTGTAGAAGGAGCCAAAGTAGTAGTTGAAGTTGTGAACCCATTGGTAAAGGGTGACAAGGTTGTTGTCTTCAAGATGAAGCGTCGTAAGGACTCTCGCAAGAAGAACGGTCATCGCTCACAGTTCACAGAGGTTGTAATCAAACAAGTAGTCGCTTAAAACAAGGAGGATTTCAGAATGGCACATAAAAAAGGTGTAGGTAGTTCTAAGAACGGCCGTGAATCAGCTTCACAAAGATTAGGCGTTAAGATTTGGGGTGGCCAGTCAATCATCGCTGGTAACATCATCGTTCGTCAGCGTGGTAACAAGCACTATGCAGGCGAAGGTGTTGCACAGGGTAAGGATGACACCCTTTATGCTCTTACAGACGGTATCGTGTACTTCCACAAGGGTCGTCGCGACAAGAGCACCGTTTCAGTCCTCGCTCCTGAGGTTTACGCCGAGAAGACTAAGAAGGCTGAAGCTTAATAAATAATATCCAACTTATTCCAAACAAACAACAGAATGCCAATTCCCATCGGGAGTTGGCATTCTCGCTTTATAGTGGTTGTACTCACATAAAATGTTGGCTTTGCGCCTTGCTTGCTAAAACATCAAGCAAAAAAAGCCCACCCCCTCAAAGGGTGAGCTATATATCATCTTTAAGCTAAAGATCTTTATACTTCAAAATCCAAGCAAGTGCGCTGAACGGTATATGGACGCACTTTTGTATCTGCTATTTTCACATGTGCTGGGTGCACAGCATAAGCCTTTAGCGCCTCTTCGCTTTCGAGAGTGCTATCAAGCATCACATCGCAATTTGATGAAGCCAAACGACCATCGACATTCACTTTTACATCAATGAGTCCTGGCACCACGCCCTTTAATGATTCAAGACCAGCCTTGATACCCTTCTTCACTTCTTCTTTCTGCTCGTCAGAGAGTTCTGGATTAAGAGTCCAGAGAATAATGTGTTTTACCATAATGTTTTATCTCCTTAATATGTAAACTCTATAATGTGTTATCTATAATGTGTTATCTATAATGTGTAAACACTATAATGTTTGTTATCTCTTTTTAATTGCGAGATTATAATTATAATAATCCTTATTGCCTGTGATATCTTTCAGAACCTTCAAGAATGGTGGGAACTTCACATCCTCATCGTCTGCCACACCCTTAGTCTCGAGAATCATAAGTCCTGTCATAGGCTCAAGATAATTGTCAAGCTCAAAATATTGTCCCTTCCAAATAAAGCTCTTGCGTAGCTTCATGATAGTGCTTCTATATGGGTCAGCCTGCTGAAGTAGCGAGGTATAGAGATTGGAACTAATCTGACGCTCAGTCTCCAACTGCTCACTTTCAGAAATGCGCTGTTTGTTGGTGTGCACATACACACACTTGCCATCCCATTCGCGCTTACGCAAACGAACTTCACATCCTGGCTCGGCTGTAAGATAAGTCTGAGTGATTTTGCTGTCTATGCTTCCCTCCACTTTGCCTGTAAGTTCAACAATATATTTGCGCTCTTCAACGATAGGCTGTGGCAATTCGAGCACCGAAGAAATCTCCTTCAGCACACGATTAATCTTCTTGTCAAAGTCCTCGTGATTATTGATAACGCGAAGATGCGGATGTCCTGTCCATGCCTCGATAACCTTTTTATCGAGCATACGAGCTATCTGCAATCCCTTCTCGTCAGCCTTCTCCAGTCGTTGCGCATTATTGCTTGTGGTATAGAATTGCTCTGCACCATCGGCAGCCGACACAAGGTGAAGCACAGCATCATAGCGTTCATCTCTGAGTTGCTGAGTGGTAACACCAACAGCTGATGTTATCTCCTGCCACATTTCCGGAGTCATATATGCCGAGATATCCATTGCTCCTCGGTCGCAAACTATCACCACAGGCTCTGTGCAGGTCTCTGCCATACGCATAAACTTATCTTCCAAAGCCAACTGTATCTCCAAAGTAGCCTTCTCGCCCTCATGAAAGAAAGCGGCATTCTTAGTGAGATAGTCCATACCAGCTTGAGTGAACATGGTTGGAACTTCAGGAATCGTGAAAACCTTGTATCCAAGGCTTGAGAAATGCTCTATCACCTTTACCAGAGCAGTAGTTTTGCCGGCACATGGACCGCCCGTGAGTACTATTTTCTTTATGGTGCTCATAATGTTATGTTTATTTAAAATGCAAAATTACATCTTTTATTTTAATCCACCCCAAAATATCCCATTTTTGTTGCTATTAAGGGGATAATATCACAAACACCAAGAAATCTCTATACCATAGCTGGTTATACTAACCTCAAAACGTTAAAATATCCTTAACAACTATGCGTTAAAATATGCTTAATGCATTTGTAATTCTATATTATTATGTAACTTTGCAAATAATAATACAAAACACCGAAAAATGAAAAAATCAATTATAGCATTACTTATGCTTGCCCCTATGGCAGCAATGGCACAAAATACATGGGAGGTTCCTTCGGCTCAGCAAACTGAGCAAGTACAGAAGAAGGCTCTCTTCGAGAAAAAGAAAAAGACCATTGACAAGAAATATTTGGCTGGTGCTGTGCCTGTTGTAGATGGCAAAGTTACCTTTACTCTTGACAAAGATGTCGCAGGCAAATCTGCCGACGAGATATATGGCATAGTATACAGCTTCTTGGAGAAGATGACTCAGCAGTCTAACCAGGTGCAGAACATCGACGACAAAAGCAAGATTGCTCTAATCAATAAGGGCGAGCACACCATAGCTGCTAAATTCAAGGAGTGGCTGGTGTTCAAGAATACAGCCTTGGCATTAGACCGCACAGTATTCAGCTATACCATCATAGCCAAAGCCACCGAAGGCCACCTCAACCTCACTCTCTCGCGCATCAGCTATCAGTATGAGATGGACCGCACAGATACCGAGGGCATGAACGTAACTGCCGAAGAGTGGATTACCGACGAGGAGGCTTTGAACAAAAAGAAAACAGGACTAAACAGAATGTCTGCTAAGTTCCGTATTAAGACAATAGATCGCAAAGACAACATTTTTGATACCATAAGCAATGCTCTTAGATAAACAGTTAGACAGAGGAAACGACCGCTTTCTGAAAATCAGAAACTGGTTGAACATTATATTTATCCTTGGTGCCATAGCTGGTATGGCAACATACTATTTTGGCAGCACCACCATAGGAACCATTGTCATCATTGTGGCAATGGTTTTCAAGTTTGTAGAATGTATATTACGATTCATACGTTAATGAAGAAAACACTCGCCGCTTTTTGCTTTTTGATTGGCATGGGCGCAACGGCTTATGCACAGTCGTCTTTCCAGCAAATAAACGAGAATGGAGATATAACTCAGAGAGGCTTGAATTCAGGGAGAAACCATGGCGACTCGCTGCATTCTGACAAAAAGATACCTATCGGAATAAAGGTGTGGAATGTCGACAAGAAATTTGGCGACATCACTCCTGCATGCGTCGACACTTTGTCGCACATGTTTATGAACAGCATTTTCACTACTGGTATGCGCGGAGAATATAATTCTACGGGCAACCTTGGTGCACCTCGTATAGCGCGTATCTTCATCGACCGCCCTACCGACAACGAGCAGTTCATCTTCACTCAGCCTTATGATTTCTTCATCAAGCCGATAGAGCAATATCAGTTTACAAATACTCTTTCGCCTTACACCAACCTCACTTACAACAACGCTGGCGACAAGACTAATGGCGAAGACCACCTCACAGCCAATTATGCAGTAAACGCAGGCAAGAAGTTTGGTGCAGGCTTCAAGTTTGATTACCTCTACGGTCGCGGATATTACCAAAACCAAAGCACAGCGCATTTCAATTATTCTATGCACGCCTCTTACCTTGGCGAAAGGTATCAGGCGCACCTCTTGCTGTCTACAAACCATCAGAAGGTTACTGAAAATGGTGGTATAACCAACGACGACTATATCGTTCATCCTGAGGCATTTAACGAGACTTTCCGAACCAACGAGATACCAGTAAACCTTGAGCAAAACTGGAATCGTAACGACAATCAGCATGCTTTCCTCACTCATAGATATAGCGTAGGTTTCAAGCGCAAAGTGCCTATGACAGCCGAAGAAATCGAGGCTAAGAAGTTTGCCCTTGCCTCACAGAAAGAGGCTGACGAACGCAAGGCTCGCGAGGCTGAAAGAAAGAAGAAACAGCAGAATGGCGACGACAATGACGACGACGAGGAAGTAAAGGTTTCCAAGCCTCTTACCGGTCGCCCTGATAATGCTCGCATAGCTGGTCCGGCTTTGGCAAAGAATGATAGCATTCTTGCTGGCGACAGTATTGTAGCCATCGACAGCACCATGATAGCCTCTGCAGCAGAGCGCATCAAAGTGAACGGAAAGCAGGCTGCCGACTCGCTATTGGCTAAGGAAAAAGCTATCAACGAAGACACCACATGGATGAAGGACGAGTATGTGCCTGTAACAAGTTTCATCCACACCGTGCAGTTCGACAACTATCGCCGCATTTATCAGGCTTATCAAACTCCTGCAGATTTCTATGCCAACTATTATGATGTGGCAGAGGAACTTACAGGCGACTCGCTCTACGATCGCACTAAGATGATGAGCCTTAAAAATACCTTCGCTATTTCGCTGCTCGAAGGTTTCAACAAATGGGCAAAATCGGGCATGAAGATCTTCGCTGCCCACGAGCTTCGTCATTTCAAGTTGCCTGGAGCAGTTTCCGACATATCATACAACGAAAACAATATCAGCATTGGTGCACAGCTCATCAAGTCGCAGGGCAAAACCTTACACTATAATGCTTTAGGCGAGCTCTATGTGGCTGGCGAGGATGCTGGCAACCTGAAGATTGATGCTACTGCCGACCTCAACTTCCGTCTCTTTGGCGACACCGTGACGTTGGCGGCAAGCGGATTCTTCCATCGCCTTAATCCATCGTTCTATTATCGTCACTATCATTCTCGCCACTTCTGGTGGGACAACGACAATATGGATGCCATCATCCATAGTCGCATCGAGGGTCTCTTCGGTTATCGCAAAACTCGAACCACCCTGCGTGTGGCTGTCGACGAGATAAAGAATATGACTTACTTCGGACAGAGCTACACCACCACCGCCGACTTCAATCGCACATCTACTATTGTGGCTTCACGCCAAGAGAGCGATGCCATAAACCTCATCACAGCATCATTGAGCCAGGATTTCACCCTTGGACCACTAAACTGGGAAACGGTTCTAACATACCAGAAGTCAAGCAAGGAGAGCGTGTTGCCTGTACCAACGTTCAACGTTTATTCAAACCTCTATCTGCGATTCAAGATAGCTAAGGTTTTGAAGTGCGACCTTGGTGCCGACGTGCGCTACTTCACTAAGTATTATGCTCCCGACTATAGTCCTGCCATCGGACAATATACCGTGCAGGAGGGTGAACAGAAAGTTGAAATTGGCAACTATCCTCTGATAAATGCCTACCTCAACTTCCATCTCAAGCGCACTCGCTTCTTCATCATGATGAGCCATGTTAATGCTGGCAGCGGAAAGGCCAACTACTTCTTCGCTCCTCACTATCCGCTCAATCAAAACTTGTTGCGATTTGGTCTTAGCTGGAATTTCTTCAACTAAGCAAACTCTTGCAAAAAGACTATTGGCTTTAACTTCTAACAACCAACGGGAGCGATAACTTCTTTAACTTCCATAACTTCTGAACTTACTAAAGTTCAAGCAATTACAAGATAGAAAAAAATGGAAACCAATTCACCACACGCTTGGTTCTTGGCAGCAAGACCAAAGACATTGACTGGAGCTGCGGTACCTGTGATGATAGGTATCGCCTTGGCTTTCCACGATGCAGGAACAGAAGATTTCAGAATCATCCCTGCAATATTGTGCATGCTCTTTGCCTTCGTGATGCAGATAGATGCCAACTTCATCAACGACTATTTCGACTTCAAGCGTGGCAACGACGACGAGACTCGTCTTGGTCCTAAGCGTGCATGTTCTGAGGGATGGATCACTCCTTCTGCCATGCTCAAAGGCATCATCGCCACCACTCTTTTTGGTTGCACCATAGGCTTGCCGCTCATCTATTATGGCGGCTTAGAGATGATAATGGTGGGCTTGGTATGCGTGGTATTCTGCTTCCTCTACACCACCCTCTTCTCCTACCTCGGACTCGGCGACGTGCTGGTATTGATATTCTTTGGTATCATCCCCGTCTGCGTAACCCAATATCTTTGCGCAGCCCCAACAGCTGGCGTAGGCTTGCAAGGCATCAATATCGAAGGCTTGCTGATAGCTCTTGCCTGTGGCATCGTCATCGACACCTTGCTGATAGTAAACAACTATCGCGACATCGACAACGACCGCCATGCTGGCAAGAAAACTCTGATAGTGAGAATAGGCAAAGAAAATGGTCTCCGACTATATCTCGTTGCTGGCATTGTGGGTGCTGCCATCGTAGCCATCTCGTTGCTCATGATGTTTCCACTTTGGCTTAGCCTAATCTCGATAGTATTGCTGCTGCCATATCTGCTGTTGCACATTTCAACATACAAGGATATGGCAATCATAGGCGAAGGACGAGAGCTCAACAAAACATTGGGCAAAACGGCTCGCAACATGTTTGTCTTCGGGCTCTCTACAGCCATAGCCATCGTACTTTGCGCCACATTAATTTGACACCTTATTAATATAACTCAACTTTCGCAAATGTGGAAGTTAAAGAATTAAAAGAAGTTAGAGAAGTTAAAGCCATATGCTTTATTGCTAAATATACAACCAAAAAGGCTATTGGCTATAACTTCTAACGACCGAAGGGAGTGATAACTTCTTTAACTACTATAACTTCCGAACATGCGAAACTTCAGAAATAATATATGCAAAACCAAGTAGACCTCACCTTAATGGAATTTGTAGAGAAGCAGATACTGCCTCGCTATACCGCCTTTGGCGAAAGCCACGGACTATACCATGTCACAAGGGTCATCAAGAATAGCTTAGAGTTGGCACGCATGCTGGGTGCCGACATCAATATGACTTACACCATAGCTGCCTACCACGACTTGGGAATGGAGGGTCCTCGTGCCATCCACCACATCACAAGTGGCAAGATTCTCACAGCCGATGCAAGACTAAAGAAATGGTTTTCGCCAGAACAAATAAAGATTATGCGCGAAGCGGTAGAAGATCATCGTGCTTCTGCGTCGCATGCGCCACGAAGCATATATGGCAAGATTGTTGCCGAAGCCGACCGCGATATCGACATCGATACCGTTTTCACTCGAGCTATACAATATGGTATCGAGCATGATCCTGACAAAGACAAGGAGTGGCAATTCAAGCGCTTCGATAGCCACATGGAGGAAAAATACTCCAATAATGGCTACATCAAACTATGGATTCCCCACTCTCCTAACGAGAAAAAATTAAAGGAACTCCGCGACATCATTGTCAACAAGGAGCTCCTTCGCCAATATTTCGATAAAATCTACGACAAGATTATAGTTGGCTAAACGTCTTTTTGCCTTTAGCATAATATTTCCACAAAATGCTGAAGGGCGCTAATGGTGCAGGCGTATGCGATGCCGACATCACAAGCTTGCGATCATTATCAAAGTCGTGCTGCCAACGATGAAAATCTCTACGCCCACGCCACACAGCCTTAGCCTCACCAAGATTGCGGTCTAACACTATCATCTTGAATGCAGCAAGATAGTCCAAGAATAGGCGCATGCGCATAACAGGCTTCAAGTCTTCGGCTGGCAGATTCTTATACAGCATAGTCAGATTATTGCGGAAGTTCAAGTAAGTCTTCATAGGGTTGCTCTTAGGCAATGTGCCGCCACCCACATGATACACATAGCTCTTGGGCTCCACCATCAGCTTATATCCCAACAGTCGCAATCGCCAGCAGAAGTCTATCTCCTCGTTGTGGGCAAAGAATCGTCCGTCCAAACCATTGGCCTGCCAATAGCATTCGCTCCTCACAAAGAGACAAGCTCCCGTAGCCCAATGTATCTCCACGGCATCATCATATTGTCCATTATCCATTTCTACGTTTTCCATAATTCTTCCACGGCAGAAAGGATAACCATACTTATCTATAAAACCTCCCGAGGCTCCAGCATATTCAAAGCTCTTGCGGTTGTGAATGGCGCGAAGCTTTGGCTGGCATGCTGCCACCTGCCTGTTGGCATCCATCATCGCCAACAATGGCTGCAGCCATCCCTCGCTCACCTCGATATCAGAATTCAGCAACACATAGAATTCTGCTTCTATCTTCTTCAAAGCCTTGTTGTAGCCATCGGCAAAACCATAATTCTTATCCAGCACTATGGTCTTCACCGTAGGGCAGTTGTCCTTTATCCACGCCATAGAACCGTCGGTAGAGGCATTATCTGCCACCCACACCTCGGCAAGTTCCGACGACTGCGCTACAACATTCGGAAGATATTGACGCAACATCTTCTCGCCATTCCAGTTCAGTATTACTACCGCTATTCGCTTCTCCATAATGCTGTTATCCTATAATCTCACATTTCAATGCCGACTTATCGTGATTGAAATCCAAGAGTTTAACCTTTATAATCTGATTATCATATTCCTCGCGAGCCTTGGTTGCCGATAGCTCCACGCGCACATAATTGGCGGTGAAACCATGCATAGCCTTGCCCTTGGCAGCCTTCTCAAATAGCACATCGGCTGTTGTGCCAATATACTTTTGGTAGAAAGCTATGCGCTTTTCTTCCGACATATCGAGCAACTGCTTCGAGCGTCGTTTCTTCTCTGTCTCGTCAACGATATATGGAATCTTCAGCGCCATGGTTCCTGGGCGCTCGCTGTATGGGAACACGTGCAACTGAGTAACGTCGAGCGACTGCAGGAAATCTCTACACTCCTCAAACAGCTCTGGCTTCTCGCCTCTGCACCCCACCATCACGTCGACACCAATAAAGGCATCAGGCATCAACTTCTTTATCAGCTCTATCTTGTGAGCAAACAGCGCCTTGTCGTAGCGGCGGTGCATCAGCTTCAGCACCTCGTCGCTACCACTCTGCAACGGAATATGGAAATGTGGCATAAAAGCCCTCGATGTGGCACAATATTCTATAAGCTCATCGGTCAGCAAGTCGGGCTCCAGACTGCTAATACGATAGCGCTCAATGCCTTCCACCTTGTCCAACGCCTTCACAAGGTCTACGAAGCTCTCGCCTGTAGACACTCCAAAATGTCCGATGTTCACACCCGTAAGCACAATCTCCTTACCGCCCTCGGCAGCAGCCTGCTTAGCCTGTTCCACCAGCGAGGCAATACTTGGATTGCGCGAAAAGCCACGAGCATAAGGGATAGTACAATATGTGCAGAAATAGTTGCAACCATCCTGCACCTTCAAGAAATAGCGAGTGCGATTACCTCGCGAGCAACTTGGCTGGAAAGTATTAATCTGCTTCGTAGGCACCGAATGATACTGATGTTCCATACCCCACGCATCCGAGAGATACTGTATGAGGTTAGCCTTCTCGTTGGCTCCCAACACCAGGCTCACTCCCTCTATCTTGCTCACCGCCTCAGTAGAAAGCTGCGCATAGCATCCCGTCACCACAACAAAGGCTCCAGGATTCTCACGCACCAAGCGATGAATGGCCTGACGGCATTTGTGGTCGGCAACATCCGTAACCGAGCATGTATTTATGAGGCAAATATCAGCCTTCTCGCCCTTCTCTGCCTGCACCACTCCCATCTCTTCCAGGAGTTTGGCAAAAGTAGAAGTCTCCGAAAAATTGAGTTTACAACCGAGCGTATAGTAAGCCGCCTTCTTGCCTTGAAAAACCGAACTGTCTATCATATATAATAATGTGTCGTAAAATTTAAGATGCAAAGTTAGTAGAAATATTTCGATTGTGCAAAGAGAATACAAAAATTAAAAGAATCATTAATGACTATTTATATTCAATGAAAATATATCGTCATTATCCTTCTTTATTCTCTCATTTTTTTAGTAATTTTGCATCCGTTTTCGCCCAAACGCATTCATCGTATGGGTAATGGCTAACAATATTTTTTCTAAAACACGTAATTAATCATATGGAGACAATGTTAAAGGATAACATTCTCAACGAAAACATTCTGCGCAGGTGTATGCCTGTAATCTTCACCGTCACTTCGGCTGGCGAACTAAAAGAAGGCAATGCCATGGGCAAAGCCGAAGGCTATATCCTCATTCCCGACAACTGGGAAATAGAGAATAGTGCCGACATAGAACTGCAGAGCGAAGATACCGAAAACTGGGGAACAGTAAGAATCATGAAGCTCGACAAGGGCGACGTGGGTCCATACCGTATCACCAATGAGGACGACGAATTCATCGACTTCTTCCCAAACAGCAAACCTGCTGAAACCGTAGTAGAATATAGTCCGGAATGCAAATCGCCATACATCAAAGAACCCCTATATCTCGAAGGCGACGTGAAATTCATCAAGCGCCAAGAGGGCAAAGAGGACAAAGAGATTAGAATGGCAATGGTGATGTTCCGCAGAGAGGATTCTGCCAAGTGGGTCGACGACGCTCCTCTTGGATATATCTATGGTCGAGCTCTGACCATGGACGACGACTTCGTGTGCCCTGTCAGAATGCTCCACCTCGGCATCTCAGCATCCGAACTTGTTGAAATCGTCGACAACGACGACAATCAAATATCCTTCAAGCTCCATTGGCCTCATGGCAAAGTCGAGGTGATGGGACGCGAAAAGCTGAAGGGCGTTTATACCGTCGACAAGGCTTCGCTTGGCGCAAGCCGTGCCGTAACATGCGTATTCTCGCCAAAGGGCACCAAGCGCAGCTTCAACGTCAGAATCATCATGCCTATGTCGGGCTTCTGCCTCACCCATGGCGAAGAGACTATCGAGCAGGGCGTATTCACCCTACCGTTCATGCAGCTTGCCAACTATGGCTTCGAGTTCCCGGGCGGCAATGGAGACGACCGCCTCGCCATACTCTTCGAAAACAACAATACCACCTTGCAATACATTCGCACTCACAACGACACCCTGGCTGTGAGAAACATGAACGACGTGCAAGAAAAACTTGGCGAAGTGCCAACAAGCGGCACCATGGCCGACCTGCTCTTGGGCTACGAATACATAGGCAATGTGCTTGAGAAGACAGCCGGCAACTGGAACAAAACTCGCCTAAACATCATGATCAAGCATAAGGACGAGCGCTGGCGCATACATCTTGCCAACTATCCTTACCGCCTTGAGTTCGAAGATGGCGAATGGACCGTTATGTCGAAAGCCTTCAAAACTCCAGTAACCGAAGCTCTGCCTCTCATGGCTATCGACCTCGAAATAGACGGCATCAAGTCTACAGGCATCGCCCTTGAGCAAACTTCTGAAGGCAAATACATCTTGCCTGCCGAGGCTGCCGACTGGAACAACGTGCTGATATATTGCAAAGACAAGGGAGTGGTTTATCCTAAAGCATTCGAAATACGCGAAGGCAGAAAGCGCAACATCGTCGACATGCTCGAAGATGGCTCATTCATGAATCCTGCTTGGCGCGATGTTGTCGAAGCCTTCGACAGAGCCGAAGAGATGGAATGGCCATACGATGCTGTGCCATGTCTCGACATGCTCTCCGACCTCCCTTCCCTACTCTATAAGTTTGCATTCCATGAGTTTATGCTCTCGCAAGTAGATGGCGACACCAGCCACCGCCTGGAGCGACTCTTCAAGTTGCAAGCCGACCTTGCATTCCAATGGTTCTGGCTTGGCGACCTCGACCGCAACCACAGCAAACTTGCTCATCTTATGGATGCCGACAACGAGAAGTTTAACTCTTGCTTCAAGGCCTGGATAGAGAAAACCTTCGGCTCTGCCGACGATATTCCTACCGACGACGAATCTGTAAACATGCAGATGGCATTGCTCTACAATCAGTTCGAGAGCTTCATCTCAGAGCTCGAAGCAAAGTCGAAGAACGACAAGACTACAGAAACTCCTGATGTGCTCGAAGTACGTCGCAACGTGCGCCGCATCTCCAAGGTCAGAGACCTGCTCCTCAACCATATCGAGGGCGTCATGCCTCTATGGCAGGTTCCTCACGACGACCGCAAGGAGTTGCTCCACATCTATCGCAATTTCAATAGCGAGTTCTAAAATTAATTGGAAGTTAACTCCTTTTATTCTTTTAACTTCCCCCTCATAAAATAAAACAAGGGGGTGTGTCAAAAGTCAAGCAAAGCGGGCTGAAAGCCCAATATGTTCTTAGCCCAGGGCAACGCCCTGGGTAAAAGGGAAAATATAAACCAAGCGTCCTGTAAGGACAAAAGCCTACATAATTAACTATGTATCAATACTTTTGTCCTTACAGGACGCTTTACTTATTAATTACTATTCCTCCCAGGGTGTTGCCCTGGGCTAAGAACTTCTGCCCATTCCGGGCGAGCTGTTTAAACTTTTGACACACCCCCTTTGTTGTTAATAGCAAGTTGGAAAGATTTACGATTCCGCCACCTTATAAGCTGGCGTATCGAAATTTAGAATAAACATGCTGAAACAATTGAATTCGTTGTTGTCATGATTGTAATCTTTTTTATACGTTTTTTGAATATTACCTTCGCTCACTATCTATTCATGCAAAGGCTCGGTATCGAATGGCAACAAGCCGTAGTGCAAATCTGCATATTCGCAAACATTATCATTTTCGCCATCTCCACCATCCATGATATTTTGCTTTTCTAATGATTCCAAAGTCTTGAAGTCAACAATATGTCGCTTCAAATCAGCTTTCACACCCTCCAACTCCAGTTCCTCACGCCTTGCCCTACTCATTTGGCATAAAGCTTCGTTTTGTTCTATACCAGCAAACTTGCGGCCACAAAGGTTGGCAGCAATACCTGTTGTTGAGCTTCCACTAAAAGGGTCGAGAATCCAATCGCCTCTATCTGTACACGACAGAATGATACGAGTCAAAACCGACAAAGGCTTCTGCGTAGGATGCTTGCCACACGACTTCTCCCAACGCCCAATAGCTGGCAGTCGCCACACATCAGTCATCTGCTTATCGTCGTTCAATCTCTTCATCAGCTCGTAGTTGTATTTATGTGCCACCTTTTTGCTTTTCCGTGCCCAAATAATAAACTCAGTTGAATAAGTAAAGAAACGACATGAGATATTGGCAGGTGGATTTGTTTTCTGCCATGTAATAACGTTCAGAATCTTGTATCCAAGTTCCGTTAGACAATTTGCCACGGAAAAGATATTATGGTATGTACCCGAAATCCATATAGTGCCATTCTCCTTCAGTTTGTCTCGACACAAACGAAGCCACTCCATGTTGTACGCCTTCATCTCCTCGGGCGTTTTCCCCTTATCCCATTCGCCTTTGTCCACGCAAACCACCTTTCCATTCTGCAGGCTTATGCCGCCATTTGAAAGGAAATAAGGAGGGTCGGCAAATATCATGTCGAACTTGAAACTAAAGTCATTCAGCAACTGAAACGAATCTCCATGAGCAAGAAGGAAATCGCTATTGGGGGATTTGTAGTAGGTATTTAGTTTCTTATTTTCTACTGCGAAATCTACATCTGCAAGATTATCAGAATCAAGAATTATCTTTTCTTCCCTATAATATTTGCGCACCAATTCTACAGCTTCGCTTTCAGAGTCTGCAGAAATAGTTTCTAAGTGCTTTAATCTTTCTGTTATTTGTATTTGATATTCCATAATTAGGCCACAAAAGTATATCAAAATACTTTAGAAAACCTGAAAAGATCAAAGTTTGACTTTTGTGATCAAAAATGATCATTTTCAAATATCTACAAATTTCTAAAAGACAAACACTTAGCTGATTTTTTGAGAATTACAATACACTACTGTCCAATAAAAAAGGGCAATTCGATCTTTGAAATAGTTGAATTATAGTCTTTTATGCAGTATTTGGCAATGAAACGGACTTGATTTTTAACTTTGTAGCCAAAAAGAATTGGCTACTATGTTTCAAGACAAATACGTTTTCGCTCAACTTACTGCATTTCTGAATAGAACTCAGTTCAACAACTACGTACGCAAGTATGATGGCAATCGCTATGTGAAGCACTTCACTTGCTGGAACCAGCTTCTTGCAATGATGTTCGGTCAACTGAGCAATCGTGAGAGTTTACGTGACTTGATAGTTGCATTGGAAGCTCACCGAGCAAAGCAATATCATTTGGGTCTTGGACGTAATACTATCGTAAAGGCAACTCTTGCTTATGCTAATCAGACTCGTGATTACAGGATTTTCGAAGACTTTGCATTCTATATGATGAATGAAGCTTGCGAAAAGCGAGAAACCAACATTTTGAATATACCAGGAAAGAAGTATGCTTTTGATTC
>OKRS01000062.1_pt1 | contig 77490 bp, 70 predicted proteins | sample 1601191 | NCBI WGS metagenome assembly OKRS01 (sample SAMEA3541509, study PRJEB24748) | human gut metagenome | biome: human gut; feature: human-associated habitat; material: faeces | place: China | collected 2012
GTTACAATGAAAATGGCAAATTTCCTGCTTGGTTGCACCGTTCAAATTCGCTGACTACCAAGAATTTGAACGGAGGAAAGGATATGACGAGAGTATTCATTTGGAAAAATAACAGCCCACAGGAATGGGAGGAAATCAGTTTTTCAGCGTTCAGTAAGGCACGCCGCAATGGTTGCTTTACTGGGCGCTTTTTTGTTGAAACAGTCAAAATGTTCCGTGATGAAGATGACCGCATTATCATGGAATGTTCTCGCAAAGATTTTGAAAAATACCAACAGGAGGACCGCCACAGCCGCTATCTCCAGGAACATGAGAAAAGTCGCTCTATATTCCCGGCTTCTCATGTGGGAGATCGTGGCGGCACAGAGGAAGGTTATCAGGATACAGATTTGTTTGTGGATGAATCTGTTGATACTGCGGAACAAGCTATTCAGAATTTACTTCTTGAGGATTTACACCAAGCTCTATTGAAACTGAGTCCAGCAGAACGAGATTTTATATTGTCCTATTATGAAATGAAAATACCAAATGCAACTTGTTTAGCCCAACGATATGGTATTACTCGGCAAGCCGCAGATAAGCGATTGAAAAAAATTGAAGAAAAAATAAAAAAGTTGGTTGCGATTTTCTAAAAAAGTGGCAGTAGCAAGTGAGAGGGAAATCCTTTCACTTGCACCTTGACAACCTCATATACGAATCATTAAGTTTGATCCTCTTTGGGCGTAATAGCCGCTACATCAGCGGTATATTTTCTGAGAGCTGCCACTCGCATAACAGGCCAACCCATTTTTGCTGTATAGATGAGTTTTCGGTTTATCAGAAATATATCAGGCTGGAATACATCGGATGGCATCCGGTCATGGCATAACAAGGAGGAAAGCTCTCTTACAGCCATAGTCCGAGCGTGATAATAACCGTCGCAGGCCATGGGTAAGACCAAACGAAGTGGAGGTGAAACTCCTGAGAAGCAGGCCAGCCACCTGCGGCTTAATGATTACCCAAATCCCTGGGGTGTCGTGGACAAGTAAGGGATAAAACAGGCGCTAAATTGAAGGAGACTCTGTAATTTGCAGAGCCTCCTTCTTACATAATCAAATCTCAAAACATAGGAGGATGAACATGAAAGAAGATTGGATTTATAAGCGTGGGGATTTATATTATGCCAATTTGAACCCTTATTTTGGATCAGAGCAAGGCGGCACCCGTCCTGTCCTGGTTCTTCAAAACAATGTGGGGAATTTTTTCTGCCCCACTTTGATCGTAGCTCCACTCACCAGTAAATGGATTAAGAAAAAGGAGCTGCCCACACACTATGCACTGGAGAGCGTTCCAGAGCTTGGACTGAAATCTGTTGTTCTGCTGGAGCAAATTAAAACGATTGATAAAAGGCGTGTTTTATCGTACATTGGGCGCGTATCTCGCGAAGAAATGAGAGCGATTGATGATGCTCTGCAAGTTAGTTTAGATATTCATATTCCGGAGGAAATGGAGGCTCCGTAAGGCCACTTACCGGATAAAGGAGGCGTTTTTATGTTTGAAGCAAGAATTGCGGAATTGAACCGCTTTAATGAACAAAATCCTGTCAGCTATGACAAAAGAACCTATACGGTCGATGAGATTCAGGACATTCTGGGTATCAGTCGTCCCACAGCATATAATCTGGTAAAACAGGGTGTATTCCACAGCGTCAGAGTCGGCGGTCATATCCGCATTTCCAAAAAGAGCTTTGATGACTGGCTGGATCACGCAGATGAATGATTTGTCAAGGATGCCGATCTCCAAATCGACATCCTTAACTTTTTTTCTGCTTTCTCTTACAATGAGGCCATAGCAAGAAAAACTTTATAGAGGAGGCAAAAGCCATGCAAAAACAAAGAGTAAAGACCAGTATGTCTGTACCAGAGATGGGCAAAATGCTTGGGCTTGGTAAAGTAGAATCCTACTGGTTGGTTAAAAAGAACTATTTCAAAACAATTCAAGTGGCCGGACGAATGAGAGTTATGCTGGATAGCTTTGAAGATTGGTATGCCGGCCAGTTCCACTATAAAAAAGTGGATGGTACACCGCCCGGAGAGAAATGGAGGCATACTACGATGTCAGTTCCGGAAATGGCGGATCTTTTGGGGCTGAAATCTGGCACAGCTTATGACCTTGTTAAAAGGGGCTATTTTGAGACGACCTTGATTGATCGAAGAATTCGTATCATTACCAGCAGTTTTGAAGCCTGGTATCAAAAGCAAACTCATTATGTGAAAATCTCAGAAAGGAGCAATGAAAATGGCATCTATCGTGAAGCGTAAAAGCAAATATTCTGTGGTGTATGATTACACAGATGAAAACGGAAAACGCAGACAGCGTTGGGAAACCTTCAGCACAAATGCAGAAGCAAAAAAACGAAAAAAGCAAATTGAGTATGAGCAGGACTCTGGAACCTTCTTTATTCCTACGGCAAAGACCCTGAACGATCTGCTCGATGAATATATGTCCATCTATGGTGTAAATACCTGGGCAATGTCAACATATGAAAGCCGCCGTGGTCTGGCGAGAAACTACATAACTCCTATTATCGGAGATATGTTACTATCCGACATCACTCCAAGGATGATGGATAAGTATTACCGTGATCTGCTCTCTGTGAAAACGGTAAGCGTCAACAACCGCAAACCCACAAGCGAATATCTGACCCCGCATACAGTAAGAGAAATTCACAAGCTACTTCGCAGTGCCTTTAATCAGGCGGTGCGTTGGGAACTAATCAGCCGTAACCCTGTCCTGAATGCGACACTTCCCAAAGAAGAACATAAAGAACGGGATATATGGACTGCCGAAACGCTGAGCAAGGCTATGGAAGTCTGTGATGATCCTATCCTCTCCCTTGCCTTAAATCTGGCGTTCTCCTGCTCTTTACGCATTGGTGAAATGCTGGGCCTTACCTGGGACTGCATTGATATTGCACCACAGAGCATAGAAAATGGTTCAGCTTATATATTCGTCAACAAAGAGCTGCAACGGGTTACACGAGGTGCATTGGACGATTTGAGCGACAAAGGTGTTATTAAGAAGTTTCCACCTTGCATAGCCAGTACCCATACTGCTCTGGTCCTGAAAGAGCCTAAAACCAAAACCAGTATTCGCCGCGTGTACCTGCCGAAAACAGTTGCCTATATGCTGGTAGAGAGAAAAAAAGAAATTGATGAGCTGATGGATCTGTTTGGAGATGAATACATCGACAATAACCTGGTCTTTTGCTCCAGCAATGGCCGTCCGATGGAAAGCCAGGTGATTAACCGTGCTTTCAATAAACTTATCAAAGAAAACGGACTGCCTCATGTTGTATTCCATTCTCTCCGTCACTCCAGTATCACCTACAAGCTGAAACTCAATGGTGGCGATATGAAATCCGTCCAGGGCGACTCTGGTCATGCTCAGGTAAAAATGGTTGCAGATGTCTACTCTCACATCATCGACGAGGATCGCTGCATAAACGCTCAGCGATTGGAGGAAGCATTTTACTCATCCAAGACTCCTGACCCTGTTGAAGATACAGAGCCTAAAACTGCGGATACTGCCGTCACTGAAAGTGATGAAAGTGATGCAGCGAAGATACTGGAACTGCTTAAAAATCCCGAAACTGCCGCACTGCTCAAGCAGCTGGCAAAAGCTTTATAAAGTCCCTCCCTCAGAAGAACGCCTCTCACTTTGTGAGAGGTTTTCTTCGTTTGAACCACTTTGCACAGTGACCAAACACTTTTTTTGTTAGCAAGGTTCTGAAAGCATTTTTGAGCGATGTTAGCAAATTCGCGATTTTGTTTGCAACTTCCTCTAATTTCTGCTAACAAATGTTTGCAAGTTCCTTTGGTAAAAATCGAACCTCTGACTTACCGCCTTTCTTAGCAAAAGGCCAAATCTCGTTAGCAAATGTTAGCAAACCAAGGTTTTTTGCAAAAAAGCCACAAAAGCCGCAGAAATAAGAAAAGCCGAAAACCCTGATAAATCAAAGGTTTTCGGCGTGTTTGCTGGCGTCCCTGGCGGGATTCGAACCCACGGCCTTTCGCTTAGGAGGCGAACGCTCTATCCTGCTGAGCTACGGAGACATATTCACTTATTTATAGCTTAATAAGTTTATCAAAAAAGCGGCGAAATGTCAAGGGGAAAAATTCCGGTCGGAAAAATTTTCATATTCGTTGAATTCGCCGATAAATAATGCTTGAAAAATTCGGCACAATAATATAAAATGTATAATTGGTTAAGAATGTTTCAATAAAAACCGAAAGGAAGAAGAATTATGAGCTTACTTAACAAGAAAACCGTAGACGATATTAATGCAAAGGGCAAGAGAGTTCTCGTGCGCTGCGACTTCAACGTCCCCCTCAAGGACGGCGTTATCACCGATGAGAACAGGATCAATGCGGCTCTTCCCACCATACAGAAGCTGATAAACGACGGCGCAAAGGTCATCCTCTGCTCCCATCTCGGCAAGCCCAAGAACGGCCCCGAGGCTAAGTTCTCCCTTGCACCCGTTGCAAAGAGACTCAGCGAGAAGCTCGGCAAGGAAGTTGTTTTTGCCGCTGACGACAATGTTGTCGGCGACAATGCAAGAGCAGCCGTTGCCGCTATGAAGGACGGCGATGTAGTCCTGCTTGAGAACACTCGCTTCCGCCCCGAAGAGACCAAGAACGGCGAAGCCTTCTCCAAGGATCTCGCAAGCCTTTGCGACATTTATGTCAACGACGCATTCGGCGCCGCTCACAGAGCTCACTGCTCCACCGTCGGCGTTACCGCATTCGTCAAGGAAGCCGCTGTCGGCTACCTCATGGGCAAGGAGCTCAAGTATCTCGGCAACGCTGTTGAGAATCCCGCAAGGCCCTTCGTCACCATCCTCGGCGGCGCAAAGGTTGCGGACAAGCTCAACGTTATCGACAACCTCCTCAACAAGGCGGACACCCTCATCATCGGCGGCGGCATGGCTTACACCTTCCTTGCGGCAAAGGGCTACGGCGTAGGCAGATCGCTCCTTGACGAGAGCAAGATAGATTACTGCAAGGATATGCTCAAGAAGGCTGAGGACAAGGGCGTTAAGATCCTGCTGCCCATCGACGTGGTAGCCGCTCCCGACTTCCCGAACCCCATCGACGCACCCATCGAGGTCAGCACCTTTGACGCCGACGCTCTCCCCGCAGACATGGAAGGCCTCGACATCGGCCCCAAGACCGCGGAGCTTTTCGCAAACGAAGTCAAGACCGCCAAGACCGTCGTATGGAACGGCCCCATGGGCGTTTTTGAGAATCCCACCCTTGCAGCCGGCACCATCGCGGTCGCCAAGGCTCTTGCCGAGACCGACGCGGTCACCATCATCGGCGGCGGCGACAGCGCAGCGGCAGTCAATTCCCTGGGCTTCGGCGACAAGATGACCCATATATCCACCGGCGGCGGCGCATCGCTTGAATTCCTCGAGGGTAAGGCCCTCCCCGGCATCGAGGCTGTTAACGATAAATAAGTTGACCGACTGAAATATATATCCCTTTGTAGCGGGACGTCGAGGACGCCGTCCCCTACAAGCATGATTTTATACCTTTGTGCGGAGAATTAATATGGCTCTTCCCGAACGAAAAAGACTTCGATTGAAGGACTACGATTATTCGCAAAACGGCGCATATTTTTTGACTGTATGCGCCAAAGATAAGAAAAGAATCTTCGGACGAATCGTAGGGGACGGCGTCCTCGACGTCCCGCATACCCAACTGTCACACATCGGTAAAGTCATAAACAAATATGTTATTTCAATTGACACAACATACACCGATATTTCGGTTAAAAAATATGTTATCATGCCGAATCATATTCATTTGTTGATATTGATCGACAGTGAAAACTCAAACTCCGCTAATCTGTCTGTTCCCTCGCTCATCTCTACGCTGAAACGGTTTGTAAATCGTGAAATCGGATTTAATGTTTGGCAGCGCTCCTATCACGACCATGTGATACGGAACGTGCGGGATTACGGGGAAATTTGGCAATACATCGACGAAAACCCGTTCCGTTGGGAATCGGATTGCTATTATTAAGTGAAAGGACAGTTAAATAATGGACAAGTCACTTCGCAGACCCGTTATCGCGGGCAACTGGAAAATGAATAACACCCCCGAGCAGACCAAGGCGCTCATCGAGCAGATGAAGCCCCTTGTAGCGAACGCCGACTGCGACGTCGTTATCTGCGCCCCCTATATCGACCTCTATGCAGCCATGGAGGCAGCCGCAGGCTCCAACATCAAGATCGGCGCCGAGAACTGCCACTGGGCTGAGAAAGGCGCATTCACCGGCGAGGTTTCCGCCAATATGCTCAAGGCCGCAGGCGTGCCCTATGTCATCATCGGTCACTCCGAGCGCAGGCAGTATTTCGGCGAGACCGACGAGACCGTCCGCGACAGAGTCAGAGCTGCTCTGAACGCAGGCCTTAAGGTCATCCTCTGCGTGGGCGAAGTCCTCGAGGAGAGACAGCTCGGCATCACCGCCGAGATAGTCAGGAAGCAGACCAAGGTCGCCCTCTCCGGCGTTTCCGAGGCTGAGCTTGCAAACATCATCATCGCCTATGAGCCTGTTTGGGCTATCGGCACCGGCCTGACCGCCACTCCGGAGCAGGCAAACGAGGTTTGCGCCGTTATCCGCGCTCTCGTCGCAGAGCTTTACAGCAAGGACGCCGCGGATCATTTCGTTATCCAGTACGGCGGCTCGATGAACGACGGCAACGCTGCCGAGCTTCTTGCTCAGTATGACGTTGACGGCGGCCTTATCGGCGGCGCTTCACTCGTTGCTGAGAAATTCGCAAAGATAGTTGAAGCTGCAAGCAAATAATCGCAATTTCAGGGCGGGGGCGGAGTTTTCCGTTCCCGCCGTTTTGGGAAAGGATATGATATTATGAGCAAAAGACCCGTTCTTCTTTGCATCATGGACGGTTTCGGCAAGAACGAAAGCACCTACGGCAACGCTATCGCCGCCGCAAAGAAGCCGAATCTTGATAAGATCGTCAGTGAGAATCCCATGACCTTTATCGGCGCATCCGGCCTTGACGTCGGTCTTCCCGACGGTCAGATGGGCAACTCCGAGGTCGGCCACACCAACATCGGCGCCGGCAGAGTGGTCTATCAGGAGCTTACCAGGATCACAAAGTCCATTCAGGACGGCGACTTTTTCACCAATGAAGCTCTCGTCGGCGCAATGGAGAACTGCAAAAAGAATTCCTCGGCTCTTCACCTGATGGGTCTTATGTCCGACGGCGGCGTTCACAGCCACAACACTCACCTCTACGGCATCATGGAGCTTGCCAAGCGCAGCGGCGTTGACAAGGTGTATATCCACTGCTTCATGGACGGCCGCGACGTGCCCCCCACCTCAGGCAAGGATTACCTCGCCGAGCTTTACAAGAAGTGCGACGAGATAGGCGTGGGCGAGATCGCAACCGTCATGGGCAGATACTACGCCATGGACAGAGACAACCGCTGGGAGAGAGTCGTCAAGGCTTACAAGGCCATGACCGAGGGCGAGGGCGTTAAATTCGACTGCGCCTGCAAGATGATGGAGGAATCCTACGCAAACGACGTGACCGATGAATTTATCGTGCCCGCAGTCTCTGAAAAAGCCGTTCCCGTCAAGGATAACGACTCGATCGTTTTCTTTAACTTCCGCCCCGACAGAGCGAGAGAGATCACCAGAGCCTTTGTCGACCCCGCATTCAGCGGCTTCGAGAGAGAGCAGCTCAAGGGTCTCTATTATGTCTGCATGACTCAGTACGACGCAACCATGCCGAACGTCCATGTAGCATTCAAGCCCGAGTCGCTTGAAAACACCTTCGGCGAGTATATCTCCGACAAGGGTCTCAAGCAGCTCAGGATCGCCGAGACCGAGAAATACGCTCATGTAACCTTCTTCTTCAACGGCGGCGTTGAGAAGCAGTACCCCGGCGAGGACAGGATCCTTGTCAAATCCCCCGCCGTCGCCACCTATGACCTCCAGCCCGAGATGAGCGCCTATGAAGTCACCGACAAGCTGCTTGCAGCCATCGACAGTGACAAATACGACGCCATCATCCTGAACTATGCGAACTGCGACATGGTCGGTCACACCGGCGTATTCGACGCAGCGGTCAAGGCCGTTGAAGCGGTCGACACCTGCGTAGGTAAGATAGTTGACGCCGTTGCCGCAAAGGGCGGCGTGACACTCATCACCGCCGACCACGGCAACGCTGACAAGATGTATGAGGCGGACGGCTCGCCCTTCACGGCGCACACGACCAACCCCGTGCCTTTCATCGTTGTCGGCTACCCCTGCGAGCTTCGTGAGGGCGGCAGGCTCTGCGATATCGCGCCCACCATGCTGAAGATAATGGGTCTTGAGCAGCCTAAAGAAATGACGGGCGTAAGCATCATCAAATAAAAATTCCCACGGATAAAAATTTATCACCCTGCAACACTTTATAGTGAAAGCAGGGTGATTTTTTATGCCTGGGCGCAGGAGTTTTATAAGGATAATATCATATTTGGTGGCGACGGCGGTGTGCCTTGCCGCCGCTGCAAGCGACGCCGCCAAAGCAAGGGGCGATTACGGCGAAGCTCTCGGGCGGGTGCGTATGTCGAGCCTTGTTTCGCTCTGCGAATATTCGTCGCAGCTCAGCGCGGGGCTGCGGGCACTTGCCGTTTCGCCGGACGGCGGCACTGCCGACCCTGCGGCTTATGTCTGCTCAAAGGCGCTCGGCGCAAGGGGCGGCGCCGCAAGCTTTTCGGAGGATTCGGCGGGCAACATCCTCTATTTTCTCGACGGAGTTTATCGCTTTGCGGAGGAATTCCCGGATGAGCCGAGCGAAGAGAAGCGGGCGGCAGCGATAAGGCTCTCGGACTACGCGGGTGAGCTTTACGACCACCTGAGCGATGTTTCCGCCGCCGTGCTGAACGGCGACATCTCGCTGCTCGAGGGGGGCGACGCGGAATTCATCGAGGATAAGCTCGACTTCTCAAACGGCAGCGAGGATGAGATCTTCCCGCTGATAGCCGTTTCCGTCTCCCCTGTCGGGTCGGCGGAGGCGGCCGTCTCCCGCGAGGCGGCAAGGGCTGCGGCAAGTGAGCTTTTCGGCGTGGAGGCGGCGCTCTGGCGGGGCGGCGAGACCGAGGAGCTCGGCGGAATTGAGGTCTATCGCTTCACCTACGGCTCGATGCTGGTCGATATCAGCACCTCGGGCGAGGTCGCGGCTTTCACGGTGGCCGAGCCGTGCAAGACCGCCGAAACAGGAGCGGACAGCGCAGCCGCATCGGCGGCAAAATTCCTCAAAGAGCGTAATTTCCCCGAAATGGAGGAGATAAGCCGCTGCGAGCGTGAATTCCGTACCGAGCTTGAGTTTGCGCCCTGCGTCGGCGGAGTGCTGCATCTGGATTCCGCAGTCAAGGTCGCCGTTTGCCGCTGCTGCTCGGAGCTGATACGCTTCGATTGCTCCGAATACATCAAAAACTACCGTGAGGCAATGGCTGTCGACGCAAAGCCCCGCCTTGACCGACTGCTGCCCTCGGGATTTAGCCTTGAGCGTCAGCGGCTGTGCGTTGCGGATATCGACGGGCGGGCGCGCCTGTGTTACCTTGCGGAGTGTTCGTTCCGAAACGAAAAATTGCGGATGTATTTTGACTATTTTTCTCTGAAAGCGCTGAAAAGCGAGCCGATTTCATAAATTTTTTATTGACAAGCCGGGTTTTGCAATGTATAATGTAGCTAACAAAGGGGTGCTGACGGCAGTCGGCTGAGATCATACCCTCAAACCTGATCCCGATAATGCGGGCGTAGGAAAACAGCCTCTGTGCAATTTTTACGTCCGGTACGATATCTGTACCGGCTTTTTTATTTCCTCAGGCTGCGGCGCACCGGATCGGTTCCCCCGAACAATCCGAAAAGAGGTCAAATTCAATGTCAAACACCGGTTCAAACAAAAAAACGGTAATCCTTGCCGAGGGTGCGATAATGGTCGCCCTCTCCATCGCTCTCTTTGCCGTATCCGATCTTATCCCCTGGCCGTATGCCTACGGCGGCGGCTTCAGCATCTTTGCACAGGTGCCGATAGTCATCTACTCCTACCGCAGAGGCATCAAGAACGGCGTCGCCGCTTCCCTTGTGCTCTCGGTATTCCAGCTCCTGACCGGGCTTAAAAACTTCGCATGGGTCTCGGGCATAGGCGCTTATCTGATAGTCGCCCTCGCCGACTACATCGTAGCCTTCGGCTGCCTCGGTCTCGGCGGTATGTTCAAGGGCAAATTCAAAAATCCCACCGCGGAGCTTGCGCTCGGCAGCGTGGTCGTTTGCCTTATCCGTTTCGTCTGCCACTACATCAGCGGCGTGACCATCTGGACGGATTACTGCCCCGCGGACATGGTAGTACCCGTTTATTCGCTGGTCTACAACGGCTCATATATGCTCATTGAGACGATAATCACCGTTATCGGCGCAGTCGCCCTGAGCAAAGTCCCCGCCGTCATCAATGTGAACGGCAAGGCATCTAAAAACTGACAATCTCCTCCTCCTCGTTTGTGAAGAAATACCCCCGGGACAGCAGCCGGGGGTATTTTGCATACAAAAAGAACCGCCTCAATGAGACGGTTCTTAATTTTTAAATCAGTCGTTGGTTCTTCTGGGTCTGCCGCCTCTTTCGCCTCTGAAGTCTCTTCTGGGCTTCCTGGGAGCGTCGGATACGGTGTTCTCGGGCACAAGCCCTTCGACCTCGATAAGAGCATCGCGGCGAGAGAAGTTCAGCCTGCCCTGGTCGTCCTTCGGCAGCACCTTAACGATAACCTCGTCGCCGACATGAACTGCGTCCTCGACCTTCTCGGTCCTCTTAACGTCAAGCTGGCTGATGTGGACCATGCCCTCCTTGCCGGGAGCAATTTCGACGAATGCGCCGAAGCTCATCAGGCGGGTAACGACGCCCTTGTAGATAGCGCCGACCTCGGGATCGTTGGCAATAGTCTCGATGATGGATATCGCTCTCTTTGCGTCGTCGATATCGGTGGAGGAAACAAAGATGTTGCCGTCCTCCTGAACGTCGATCTTGCAGTTGCACTCGGCGCAGATCTTCTGGATGACCTTGCCCTGCTTGCCGATGACGTCGCCGATCTTCTCGGGGTCGATCTTGGTGGTGAGCATCTTGGGCGCCCACTTTGACAACTCCTTGCGGGGCTCGGCGATAACGGGAGCCATTACTTCGTCAAGGATGTAGCAGCGTGCCTTATAGGTCTTCTCGAGAGCCTCTCTGATGATAGCGGGGGTAAGGCCGTGTACCTTGAGATCCATCTGAATGGAGGTGATGCCCTTCTTGGTGCCGGCAACTTTGAAGTCCATATCGCCGAAGAAATCCTCAAGACCCTGGATATCGACCATGGTCATGAAGCGGTCGCCCTCGGTGATAAGGCCGCAGGAGATACCCGCAACGGGAGCCTTAATAGGCACGCCGGCCGCCATAAGCGAAAGGGTCGAGCCGCAGACGGAGCCCTGAGAGGTGGAGCCGTTGGAGGAAAGAACCTCGGAGACGACTCTGATGGTGTAGGGGAACTCCTCGACCGAGGGGAGAACGGGGATCAGCGAACGCTCTGCAAGAGCACCGTGACCGATCTCACGTCTGCCGGGGCCTCTGCTGGGCTTGGTCTCGCCGACGGAGTAGGAGGGGAAGTTGTAGTGATGCATATAACGCTTGGTGTCCTCTTCGTCAAGGCCGTCAAGCATCTGAGCGTCGCTCATGGGGCCGAGGGTGGTAACGGAGAGCACCTGAGTCTGACCTCTGGTGAACATGCCCGAGCCGTGAACTCTGTCAAGCAGGTCGATCTCGGCGTTAAGAGGACGGATCTCGTTGATGCCTCTGCCGTCAACACGCTTGCCGTCGTCGAGCAGCCAGCGGCGCACGACGTACTTCTGAACCTTATACAGGCACTCGTCGATCTTGACCTGCATATCGGGATAAATCTCATCGAATTTCTCATGAACCTTCTCATATACGGGCTTCAGGCGCTCGTCACGGATTCTCTTGTCATCGGTATCGAGGGCGGCGCGGATATCCTCTATCGCAAAGTCCTTGATAGCCTCGTACATATCGGGATCGGGGTCGTTTGAGGGGAAATCTACCTTCGGCTTGCCGCACTCGGCCTTTATCTGATTGATGAATTCAACAAGTCTCTGATTCTCTTTGTGGGCGAACATGATGCCGTCAAACATATCGTCGTTGGAGACTTCGTTTGCGCCCGCCTCGATCATTGCGACAAGGTCAGCGGTGGAGGCGACGGTGACATACATATCGCTCTTTGCTCTCTGCTCGAGAGTGGGGTTGATGACATACTGACCGTCAACAAGGCCGACGACAACGCCTGCGATGGGGCCGTCCCAGGGGATCTCGGAGATCGAGATAGCGATGGAAACGCCGAGCATAGCGGTGATCTCGGGCTGGCAGTCGGGGTCAACGGACATAACGGTGGCGACAACGCCCACGTCGTTCCTCATATCCTTGGGGAAAAGGGGACGGATGGGTCTGTCGATAACGCGGGAGGCGAGGGTCGCCTTCTCGCTCGCTCTGCCCTCACGGCGCTGGAACGAGCCGGGGATCTTGCCTACCGAATAAAGCTTCTCTTCGTAGTCGACCGAAAGAGGGAAGAAATCGACACCCTCTCTGGGTTTCGCAGCCATGGTAGCGGTGCAGAGCACGTTGGTCTCGCCGTAGCGGACAAGGCAGGAGCCGCCCGCAAGCTGAGCCATCTTGCCGACCTCGACCACAAACGGTCTGCCGGCGATCTCAGTTTCATACTTCTTGAAAGCTTTGAAAAACATTTTTTTACCTCTCTGTAATTTATTTCTACAGGCGGCTGCGGTTTAGCAATAAATCCAAACTCCGACCCTTGCGGAGGCTCGATTCACTGCTAAGACCGTTTTATGCCGCCTGAAAGATGCGAATTCAAACATAACAGAGCAGGCGGGAAACAAAATCCTGCCTGCTCCGAACCTTGAATTATTTACGGATACCGAGTCTTGCGATGATCGCACGGTAACGCTCGATGTCAACCTTCTGCAGGTAAGCGAGGAGGTTTCTTCTGTGACCGACCATCATTAGAAGTCCTCTTCTGGAGTGGTGGTCCTTTTTGTGAACCTTCAGGTGCTCGGTGAGGTCGTTGATCCTCTTGGTGAGGACGGCTATCTGAACCTCGGGTGAGCCTGTGTCGCCCTCGTGAAGGGCGTATTCCTGCATGATTGCGGTCTTTTCTGCCTGTGTCATTTCTTTCACCTCATTAAAATATTTGCCTCGCACTCAGAAGCCGGCAGGTGAATACCGCTCGGCGGTTTACTCCGGAATCCGAGAAACGGGCACGTGCAAAAGAGATTATATCATACCGCCGCCGCAATGTAAAGAGTTTTTTTAATTTTTCAAACAAAAAAGCGCAATATAATATGCCGATCGGGAACAAACCGCAGCTCTATCGGCAAAATTCACGGAATTTTTCTCGCATTTTTTATTTGTTTTTTGCCGATAGGATTTGCGTGTGAAGCCCGAATATCCATATATATCAACAAACACATCGGTTTTCTATCGGCAGAATTTCAACGGTTTTTGTGCTGAATTCAGTATATTTTTTGCCGATAACTTTTTATCACCTCGGGCGGCTGCGGCATAGTATGGTTTGTGGGGAAGCCATTCTCCAAAACAAGGCGGCTGCCGTCATCGGTGGCTTTTGCAGCCCGTGGGGAGCCGGGTGGACACAGCGCAGCCGCCATCACATATCGGCGGAGCGATCAATCCGTGTCGGCGGCGCCGACCTTATTGAGCGCCTTGAGCGGGTCGACCGTTTCGCCGTCGATAAGCACCTCGAGATGCAGGTGATCCTCGTCGCTTATCTCGACGGGGATATGCCCGAGCGAGCCTATCTTATCATATTTTTTGACCTCGCTGCCCTCGGGCAGGCAGCTCCCGCTTTTAAGCCCGCAGTAGCGAGCCGTCATGCCGTTGCCGTGGTCTATCTCAACGACCGTGCCCCAAAAGCTGTCGTCATAGACTGCGGTGACGGTGCCGTCACCGGCGGCGACCACGTCGTTGCCCGCGCTGCCGCCGAAATCAACGCCGTTATGGATCCGCCAGTCGCCCATCGTCTTTGACCGCACCATCTCGCCGTTGCTGTAATCCTTGATGATATCCGAGCCCATCGGCAGGGCGAAATCGCCCGAATAGGGCTTGTTGCGCTCTATCGCCTCGGTGCTCTGCTCGGCGGAGTGAAGCCTGTTATCCTCAACGCCGGTCTGCTCCGCGTTGACCCTCTCCTCGGTGGCGGGCACCGTCCATTTATACGTCACCCGTGTGAAGCCCGTTTCCTCGGGCTTTATCTTTGTTATCGCCGTCTTGACGCTGACTATCGAGCCGACCGCCACGGCGGCAAGGCAGACAAACAGCGCGAAATAAATATTTGAATACTTCTTCTTTTTCAATGCAATGACCTCTTTTCGTTTTCTTCACCGATATTTTCGTCTGCACGGCGGTCATTTATTCCCCGACGGGTCGTTTTTTCAAAAAATCATGCCATTTGAAGCGAAAATTTACATTTTGCTCTTGATAGTTGCCGAGTTTTCTGCAATAATAAAGAAGTATATATTATAATGGCAGCCTGCCTGCCGAAACGGAGCGTGTATCTTTTTGGATCAGAACAAAAATCTGGCGGAGCTTCTTTTTCCGCACATAGACAAGACCCCCGAGTATTATGAAGCCCTTTATCCGCAGCGACAGCTTCACGAGGGTGCGAGGGTGACCCGTTTCGCCCCATCGCCCACAGGCTATCTTCATATCGGCGGCCTTTTCGGCGCTCTTGTGGACGTTCTCACCGCCAGATCGACGGGCGGCGTTGCCTACCTGAGAATTGAGGATACCGACAAAAAGCGTGAGATAGACGACGGCGTTTCCGCCATCATCAACGGCTTCGACTACTTCGGAGTCGCCTTTGACGAGGGCGTGACCGGCTTCGGCACCGAGAAGGGCGACTACGGCCCCTACACCCAGAGCCACAGAGCCGAGATATATCAGACCGTCGCAAAGAGCCTTGTGGAGAAAGGTCTCGCCTACCCCTGCTTCTGCACGGCGGACGAGCTTGCCGCCATCCGCGAGGAGCAGACAAAGGGCGACGCTCTCATCCGGGGCTACTTCGGCAAATGGGCCAAGTGCCGCAACCTCAGCCTTGAGGAGATAGAGAAAAATCTCGCCGAGGGCAAGCCGTGGGTGCTTCGCCTGCGTTCGCAGGGCAGCGAGGATAAAAAGATAGTATTCGACGACGTTATCAGAGGCAAGATAGAGATGCCCGAGAACATAATCGACGAGGTGCTGCTCAAATCCGACGGCATACCCACCTATCACTTCGCCCATGTATGCGACGACCATTTCATGAGGACGACCCATGTTATCAGGGGCGAGGAATGGATATCCTCCGTCCCGAAGCATATCGAGCTTTTCAGAGCCTGCGGCTACAAGGCTCCGAAATACGCACACACCCCGCAGGTGCTCAAGGTCGACGAGGAGACCGGCGACAAGCGGAAGCTCTCAAAGAGAAAGGACCCCGAGGCGGCCGTCGGCTACTTCATCGAGGGCGGCTTCCCCAAGGAGAGCGTGCTCGAATACCTGCTCACTCTTATAAACTCCAACTTCGAGGATTGGCGCAGAGCAAATCCGAGAGAGGATATATCAAAATTCCCGTTCAATCTGAAGAAGATGAGCGCAAGCGGCTGCCTGTTTGACCTCGTGAAGCTCAACGACGTGAGCAAAAACGTGATATCGCTCATGAGCGCCGACAAGGTCTACGCCGACGTGGCTGCATGGGCCGAGAAATACGATAAAGAATTCTATGATATCTTTACCGCCGACCCTGCCCGCTCAACGGCGATAGTCAACATCGACCGCGAGAATCCCAAGCCCCGCAAGGATATAGCCAAGTGGAGCGAGGTCAGGGACTATGTCGCCTACTTCTTCCCCGAGCTTTACAAGCCCGACTTCACCCTGCCCGAGAATATCAGCCGTTCCGACGCCGCGGCGATAGTCGAGAAATATCTCGGCGAATTCTCACTTGCGGACGATAAAGACCAATGGTTCGCCCGCATCAAGGGTATGTGCGAGCCGCTCGGCTTCACCCCGAATGTTAAAGAATACAAGAAAAACCCCGAGAGCTACAAGGGTCATGTCGGCGACGTTTCATCCGTCATACGCATTGCCCTCACCTCCCGCCGCAACACGCCCGACCTCTATTCGATAATGGCGCTGCTCGGCGAGGATGAGATAAAGGCAAGGCTCGGCGCAGCGCTCAAAGCTTATACAGAATAAAGAGAGGATACATTGAAAATGGACGAAATCAACACTTCCGCATCAAACTTTATATATGATTTTATTGATGAAGATCTCAAGAACGGGGTCAACACCAGAGTTCAGACCCGTTTCCCACCCGAGCCGAACGGCTACCTGCATATCGGCCACGCAAAGGCTATCTGCATAGATTTCAGCACGGCGGAGAAATACGGCGGCGAATGCAACCTGCGCCTTGACGACACCAACCCCTCCAAGGAGGACGTCGAGTATGTCGACGCCATCAAGGAGGATATCGAGTGGCTCGGCTACAAGTGGAATAAGGTCCTCTACGCCTCCAGCTACTTTGACTTCATCTATGAATGCGCCGTCAAGCTCATAAAAAAAGGCAAGGCTTATGTCTGCGACCTTTCCGCCGACGAGATAAGGGAATACAGAGGCACCCTCACCGAGCCGGGCAAAAACAGCCCCTACAGAGAGCGCTCGATCGAGGAGAATCTTGACCTCTTCGCAAGAATGACCGCCGGCGAATTCAAGGACGGCGAAAAGACCCTGAGAGCAAAGATAGATATGTCCTCCCCCAACATCAACATGAGGGACCCCGTTATCTACCGTATCGCTCACATCCATCATCATCAGACCGGCGACAAATGGTGCGTCTACCCGATGTATGACTTCGCTCATCCCCTCTCGGACGCAAAAGAGGGCGTTACCTACTCCCTCTGCTCGCTGGAATTCGAGAATCACAGACCTCTTTACGACTGGTTCATCAAGGAGATCGGCTTCGATGAGCCGCCGAGACAGATAGAATTCGCCCGCCTCAACATCAACTACTGCGTGACCAGCAAGAGAAAGTGCCTTGAAATGGTCAAAAAAGGCATCGTTGACGGCTGGGACGACCCGAGAATGGTCACCCTCTGCGGCATGAGGCGCAGAGGCTACCCCGCGGCGGCTATCCGCGAATTCATCAACAGGATCGGCGTTTCAAAGGCTTACAGCGTTGTCGATTACGGCCTGCTCGAGGCCTGCGTCAGAGATAACCTGAACGCCAACGCCCCCAGAGCCATGGCGGTGCTCAGGCCCCTCAAGGTCATCATCGACAACTACCCCGAGGGTCAGACCGAGGCCATCGAGGTCGAGATAAACCCCGACAAGCCCGAGCTCGGCACAAGGACGGTGCATTTCTCAAGGGAGATATTCGTCGAGCGCGACGACTTCATGGTTGAGCCGCCGAAGAAATATTTCAGGCTCTTCCCCGGCAATGAAGTTCGCCTCAAGAGCGCGTATTTCGTCACCTGCACCGGCTGGGAAGCCGATGACGACGGCAACATCACCTGCCTGCACTGCACCTATGACCCCGCCACCAAGGGCGGCGACGCACCCGACGGCAGGAAGGTCAGGGGCACCCTCCACTGGGTCAGCGCCGCGGACTGCGCAGAGTGCGAAATACGCCTTTACGACCGTCTGTTCAACACCGAGAACCCCGCGGGCGAGGAGGGCGTCGATTACCTCGATAATCTGAACCCGAATTCGCTCGAGATCCTCAGCGGCTGCCTTGTCGAGGGCGGTCTCAAGGACGCAAAGTGCGGCGACACCTTCCAGTTCATGCGCCAGGGCTACTTCTGCGTGGATAAGACCTCGCAGCCCGGCAAGCTCGTATTCAACCGCACCGTGGCTCTCAACTCCTCTTGGAAATAATTTTAGGAGGCGCCTAAATGAAATATCTGTATAGGATAGTGAATATAGTTCTTGCGGCGCTGTTTTTCCCCGCCGTTTTCTTCCTCGACCTCATCTTTTTCAGAGCGTCCACCTCGCTGGCCAAATACGGCCTTGAGGAGAGCATCTCGCTCAAAAGAATAATTGATATCTTCACCGGCAACGACCCGCTGAGCAGCCTTGTCAAATCCGACAAGGGCTTCACCTGGCCCGAGGGGCTTGCCCCGCTCAACGCAAGGCTCATTGCGGCGGCGGTCGCCCTCGGCGTTGCGGCTCTGGCGGCGCTCTTTATCATCATTTTCTCCATTTGCAGCGGCAAACGCATCCCCGTCCTTGCTGCGGCGGGAGTCGGTCTCGCTGCGACGATAGTGATGATAGCCTGCTTCAACTCCGCGGCGGGCGACGTGGTCGACGGCACGGTCAACATTGTCAGCGCCATAGGCGGCTCGAGCCTCATTACCGCCCTTATCGGCGGCGTTGTCAGCATTGACAAGCTGATGCTCGGCGGCTTCCACAACGGACTTTTAATAATTTTCATTCTTTTGATCGTTTGGACTGCTTCTTATATGCTCATCGAGCTCGGCGACAAGTCCGCCGACGGTAAGAAGGCCAAATCACGCTGAGGAGCGGTAACAATATGAAAGCTGTCACCTATGATAAAGTTAAACTCGGCGGTTTCTGGAAAAACCGCTTTGACATCAACAAAAATGTGACGATCCCCGCCGTCTATGAGCGATTCAGCGAGACGGGAAGATTCGCCGCATTCAACTGCGACTGGCACGAGGGCATGGAGCACAAGCCCCATTTCTTCTGGGATTCGGACATCGCGAAATGGATAGAGGCTGTCGCCTACACGGTGCGCCAATGCCCCGACGAGGAGCTTGAGACCATCGTTGACGGCGTTGTCGACCTTATTGAGAAGCACAGGGATCCCTGCGGCTACTTCAACATCTATTTCACCGTCTGCGAGCCCGAGAACCGCTTCACCAACCGCCTGCTCCATGAGCTTTACTGCGCGGGTCACCTCATCGAAGCCGCTGTCGCATATTATGAAGCCACGGGCAAGGATAAATTCCTTCACCTGATGTGCGACTACGCCGATTATATCGAGCGAGTCTTTGTCACCGAGGATTCGGCTCAGTTCACCACCCCCGGCCACGAGGAGATAGAGCTGGCGCTTGTCAGGCTCAGCGACTGCACGGGCGACGAGCGCTATCTGCGCCTTGCGGAATTCTTCGTTGACAACCGCGGCACGAGCAAAAAGGACGAGGACAACGTCCACTACATAAGCCTCGATTATTCGCAGTGCCATATGCCCGTGCGCGAAATGAGCGACGCGGTCGGTCACAGCGTGCGCGCGGTATATCTCTACAGCGCAATGGCCGATCTTGCTCTCAGGACGGGCGACAGCGAGCTGCTCGAAGCCTGCCGCAGAGTATTTAACAGCATCGCTCAAAAGCGTATGTATATCACCGGCGGCATCGGCTCCACCGCCTACGGCGAGAGATTCACCGAGGACTATGACCTGCCAAATGACCTTGCGTATTCCGAGACCTGCGCTTCTATAGGTCTCGCCCTCTTTGCAAGGCGCATGAGCCTGGTCGACCCGAATTCCAAATACGCCGACATCGCCGAGACCGCTATTTATAACTGCGCTCTCGCGGGCGTTTCGCTCAAGGGCAACTCCTTCTTCTATGTGAATCCCCTTGAGATAAATCTTGAGCGTCACAGGCTCGGCGCAGAGTATTATGAGCGCAAGGATAAGCTCCTCACTCAGCGTGCCGAGGTCTTTGACTGCTCCTGCTGCCCGCCGAATATCGCCCGCTTTATCGCTTCAATAGGCGACTTCCTCTACAGCTATGACGAGGGCACCGTATATGTTCACCACTATTTTGAGAGCGAAGCGGAATTCGACGGCATTAAGATAACTCAAAAAACCGAATACCCGAACGAGGGAGATATCCTCTTCACCATAAGCGGCATGAAGGGCAAACGCCTCGCCGTCAGAGTGCCCGGCTGGTGCGACTATGTGGCGATAAACGGCAAACAATATCTCGGCGAGACCGTCAAGGGCTATATCTATATTGATATTGACTCCGACGAAATGAACCTCAAGCTCTATCTTGACATGGACTGCCGCCTTGTAACTGCGAACCCCGCCGTTCAGGCGGATCTCGGCAGGGTCGCCCTTTGCAGAGGGCCGATAGTCTATTGCGCCGAGAAGATAGACAACGGCAACGTGCCGCTCGACACGCTCCTGCTCGACTCCGACCTTGAAGCGGGTCTGCGCTACAACGCCGAGATGCAGGCGTACACCGTAAAAGCCACTGGCTTTGAGGAGGCGCCGTTCGACGAGCTTTACCGCAACTATTCGCCCGCCTCGACCACGGAGAGGGAGATAAATCTCATCCCGTATTTCGCCTACGCCAACAGGGGCGAGAGCGATATGCAGGTCTGGCTGCGTGTGAAATAAAAACCGAAAGCCGCCTCGAAAAACGAGGCGGCTGATATTATATTCAATTGAATTTCCCGAAACGGAGGGATAAATATGAAGAAGATCGCCGTGGGTCTGAGCGGAGGGGTCGACAGCTGCACCGCCGCCTATCTGCTGCGCGAGCAGGGCTACGAGGTAATGGGCATCACCCTGCGCCTGAAGCAAGGCTCGCTCGCCGACGCCGACATTGCCGACGCCCGCCGAATTGCCGAGGCTCTCGGGATAGAGCTTGAGGTGCTCGACCTGAGAGAATTTTTCAAAGAGAAGATAATTGAGCCTTTCGTCGGCGAATACTTCGCCGCAAGGACTCCGAACCCCTGCATAGAGTGCAACGGGATTATTAAATTCGGCGCAATGCTCAACTACGCCGTTTCAAAGGGCTGCGACGCCCTCGCAACGGGTCACTACGCCAAGATCGAGCAAAGCGGCGGCCGCTTCCTGCTCAAAAAGGCAGACAGCGTCAAGGATCAGAGCTATTTCCTCTACCGTCTCACTCAGGCTCAGCTCTCGCGAGCCGTTTTCCCGCTTGCGGGCATGGATAAAACGCAGATAAGAGCCATTGCCGAGAGCGCGGGGCTGCCCGTTGCCAAAAAGCACGACAGCCAGGAGATATGCTTCGTGCCGAACGACGATTACTCCGCCTACCTCGCCTCGCTGGGCGTAACCTCGCCCCCCGGCGATATTGTGGACGGGAGCGGCAACGTGCTCGGCACTCACAACGGAATTATAAATTATACGGTCGGTCAGCGCAAGGGTCTCGGCGCCTACGGCAAGCCGATGTTTGTCACGGGGCTTGATTCGGAGCGCAACGCAGTCATCATCGGTGAGAACGGCGCTCAATACGGCATCGGTCTCGTTGCCGACAGGCTGAATCTAATCGACCGCGACGCCGTAACCGAGCCGTTTAGGGCAAGCGTACGCATACGCTTCAGGGCCAAGGAGCAGCCCGCCCTCATAATCCCCGAGGGCGACGGCTTCAGGGCGATATTCGATGAGCCGCAGCGCTCGATAACCCCCGGTCAGAGCGCCGTTATCTATGACGGCGACACCGTGGTGGGCGGCGGCAGGATCATCAGTCAAATACGCTCTCTATGAGCCTTTCGCTCTCCTCAGGCGAATAGACCCATCGGTCGATATGGCCGCTCGTGATATAGTATTCGGGCGGCTCTACGGGGTAATCCGCCGCAAAGGAGTCGACGATTATCAGCTTTATCTTCATCTTTGACGGGATAATGCTCTTGACGTATACCCCGGCGTGGCAGCCCGCCTCGACCCCCTGAGAGAATTCGGCAAGCCCCGCAAGATTCGGAGCAAGCTCCACAAAAATGCCGTATTTCTCGACCGAGCGGACTATTCCGGGCACGGTCTCGCCCACTTTGAGCTTCGATATATTCTGCTCCCATGTGCCGAGCAGCTCCTTGTGGCTCAGGGTTATCCTGCCGTCGGAGTCGATGCTCTTGACGACGGCGTAAATGCTCTGCCCCGCAGTGAATCTCGCCGACGGGTGCGGGATCCTCGACACGGAGATGCCGTCTATCGGCATGAGGGCGTTGATGCCCGCCCCGATGTCGCAGAATACGCCGAAGCCCTCGATATGAGAGACGGTCGCGGGTATTACGTCGCCGGGGCGCAGGGTCGAGATATATTCGTCGGCGCATTCCTGCTGCACCTTGCGGCGGCTGAGCAGGGCGTAATTCTCGCCCTCGGGAGTTGATGCGAACCCCGTCACGGCGCAGACCACGGGCTTATTGACCCGCGAGATAAGCGCAATATCCCTCACCGAGCCGTCCTCGATGCCGAGCGCCCCCTCGCAGCGGGGAATTATCCCTTTCATGCAGCCGAGGTCGACGTGCAGATTATGCTCCGCGTCGCAGCGCAGCACCCGACACTCGACGGGAGCGCCGCTGTAGAATGCGTCATGCAGAGCGCCTGCGCTCGAGACCCTCTTTTTGTTCTCCTCAGTTGATATCAGCTGACCCTCCGGTTTGAATTTTTTCATTTCCGATCACCGTTCCAAATAATTATGTTTTGATTTTCTGCCTGATTATCTAATGAAAGTATATGGCACTTTCTCCGCTAAAATCACAGGCGGAGCATTTTTATTTTACACGGTAAAATACTACCGCCCCCGTGCGGCAAATTTTGTAGCACGGAGGCGAATTTTTTGCGTTATTTTCTCACCCGAAACGCAGATAGCCTCGGTATATGTTCAAAGAGTCTTTGAGAATGCCCAATTCCACACCTCGGGCTCGGAATAGAACCTGTCCCATGCGTTGTGACCCGCTCTGTCATACTCTGTGTATTTCGCCTCGGAGATATCCTTGACGGCGGCATAAATCCTCCTTGAATAGTCTGCGCTTACGACGTTGTCGCCCGAGTTGTGGGCGAGCCACATCGGGGTGCCCGCAAAGGCGGTCAGATCCTCGACGTCGGTGTAGCCGCACACAGGCATGGCGGCGGCGTATTTGCCGGGGTGGCGCAGGAGCTGGTCAAGCACGCCCGCTCCGCCCATGGAGATGCCCGTGATATAGATACGGTCGGAGTCGACGGCATAGAGCTTGAGCATATATTCTATCAGCCGTGTCAGCGCCGCGTCGTAGCCGTCGCTCGTCCATGTCTTGTCCTCGAACACCTGCGGCATGATGATATAGCAGGGCTCGCCGTGCTTCTTGACGCCCCTGAGCAGTGAGCGCTGCATCTGAGCGATATTGTTTTTGCCTCTCTCGCCGGAGCCGTGGAGATAGACCACGAGCGGGTAGGTCTTGCCCTCTTCTATGTTCTCGGGCTTGACAAGGCGGAACGGCAGCTCAACGTCGCCCTCCTTAAAGATATAGCCCGCCGTGCCGCTGTGCTGCACATACGGCCTCGGGTCGGGGTTAATGCCCTGATGGAGCACGTCGGGGCCGGGGTACATCGGAAAAGTATCGACGATAAAAATAAGAATCGCGGTAAAGAAGCCTAATATCTGAGTAAGCATAAAACGTCCTCTCTTTCTTTTTATACAAATATATTACCATACTTTGCCCGTCATTTCAACCGTTTTCGGTCATGCTTGAATAATTGACTGAAAAATAGTATAATGAGTGATGAAAGACGCCCCCGCGGCGATTCGTAATAAATTTGTAACACTTTTACCGCCTTGTTTGTAATTCACGGGCTGTATAATGCAATTGTTTCGTGGGGATCTGATTTTTTTGAGGTGAAAAAGATATGTATACCGTCCTTGTTTGCGACGACGACGTCGCCATACTCGACTCGGTCGAGATCTATCTGAAGCTGGAGGGCTACAACGTCCTGCGAGCCGAGAACGGCAGGCAGGCGATCGAGCAGGTCACGAATAACGAGGTGCACTGCGTTATCCTCGACATAATGATGCCCGGTATGGACGGCCTCCAGGCCACGCTGACGCTGCGGAAGAAGCACAATATCCCGATAATCCTGCTCTCGGCCAAGAGCGAGGACACCGACAAGATAACGGGGCTTTCCTTCGGGGCGGACGACTATGTGACGAAGCCCTTCAACCCGCTCGAGCTGATGGCAAGGGTCAAGTCGCAGATAAGACGCTACACCTCCCTCGGCTCAATGGAGGTCAAGGAGGGCGTTATCACGACGGGCGGCCTGTCGCTCGACACCGGCGCAAAGGAGCTGACCCTCGACGGCGAGCCGATAAAGCTCACCGCCACGGAGTACGGCATAATGAGCGTGCTCATGGAAAATCTCGGCAGAGTGCTCTCAACAGGTCAGATATATGAGGCCGTGTGGAACGAACCCGCGATTTACGCCGAGAAAACGGTGACGGTACATATCAGACGCATAAGAGAAAAAATCGAGATCAACCCGAGAGACCCTAAATACTTAAAGGTGGTGTGGGGCATTGGATACAAAATCGAAAAATATTAGTCGCAGCAGGGGGATGAAAATTGCGGCAGCGGCGCTCGCCGTGCTGATGTTTTTCCTCTCCGGCTACTCTGCGGGGCTGTTCCTCAAGGGCTATTTTCTCTTTAACGGCTACGATGAGGACTGCGATTTCACCCAGACAAATTCATTCAGAATGCTGCTCAACAACTGCGAATTCACCCTCTTGGCGGATGCCGAGCTGATGAGCTGCGAAAACGATGAGGATTTCCTCAAAACAAGCCTCGGCAAAAACTACAGCCAAAATATTCAGAAGGTCAACGACGCTTTTGACCTGCTCGAAAGCTCCGGGGTCAAGGTCTATGTCACCGAGGACAATCGCTACAGATACTCCTACGACCTCGGCGGCACGACCTATTACTTCAGCTATAACGGCGACGTTATCAGCCGCGACGAATTCGACCGATATGACTTCGTCGGCGACGGCATTGAATACACAGACGCCGTTGAAGCGACCGAGCCTGCGGCGGAGGACGTCGATTCAACCTCCGTCACAAAGCCCGCGCCCGCCAAATCGGGCAATCCGAAGCCGATCGACGATATCCGCGACGCCCTGTCTTTGCTGAATTCCTTCGGCGAATACACCTGCTACGGCGAGATATCCCGCGAGGATCTGATAAAAACGATCCGCAAATCGGCAATGCAGCACAGTGGCGTTTATGAGGTCGACGGCAAGATAGCTTTCTACGACACTGCGATCCCCAGCACCTCGGAGTTCAAATACACTATTTTGGTCAAGTCGACGGGCAAGGTCGTCTCCAACTGCGGCATCGACTCGGATATCGGCTTCGACAATGTGTATGAAGCGATGAGAGAGGGCGCTGCCCTTGTCGAGGGTAATAACGGCAAATTTGTCACCACCGCCGAGACGTCCGAGGCGACCCGCGGCGGCCTGCTCAGGGAATGGGCGGAGGAGCTGTTTTATCAGAAACCCACCGTTTCGGAGCATCGCAGCATAGGCGACGATGTGAGCTATGCCGTATTCACATATACCCCGACCGACGAAAACAGTTTTTTCACCCTCAAGGATCTTGAATTCGAGAATTATAAATCTCATTTTTTAACGAATCCGACGACGAACCTCATTATCTCCGTCTTTTCGTTCCTGCTCGCCTGCGCCGCGTGCGTCTATCTGCTGTGCGTTGCGGGCAAGACCGCCGACGGAGAAACAAAACTCTGCCCGACGGACAGGATCCCGCTGCTTATCAACACGGCGATCATCGGCGGGATCATAACGCTCGTCATTTTGGGCTTTGCGGCGATATTTGACGCTGAGTTTGAGTTCTACCCTTCGGTTGGCGAAAGCAGCGAATGGTTCCTGATGCAAAAAACTCTTTTGACCTATTCCGTAGAATATCTCGGCGTTGCGTTCACCGCCGTATTCGGGCTGCTTACCGTTTTGACGGCGGGCATAGTCCGCAACGTGCGCTGCCGCACCTTCCTGCGCCACACACTGATATACTGGATAGTCAAGCCCTTTGTCTGCATCGGCAAAAAGATACACAAAAGGGCAAAATACATCTTCGCCTGCGACTACATGGCAGGCAGCGGCAAGAGGTTCAAGCGCCTTGCAATTATTCTGACTCTGACGTTTTTCCTCATAAATTTTCTTGCGATTCTTCTCTGCCTCACCTCAAACAGCGCCGTTCCGCTCGTCTTCACCCTGATGATCGACCTGCCGATAATGCTTTGGGTCATCCTCTTTATCGCTTCGCTTGACAGGATAATGCACGGCGTCGCAAGCGTGCGCCTCGGCAGGCTGAATGTGAGGATAGATCAAGGCCTCATGCCATCATTCCTGCGGAATTTCGCAAGGGATATCACGAGCATGCAGGACGGCCTTGAGAAAGCGGTCGACAGCGCGGTCAAGGATCAGCGCATGAAGGCGGAGCTTATCACGAATGTTTCGCACGACCTCAAAACGCCGCTGACCTCGATAGTCAATTATGTCGACCTGCTCAAACGCTGCAACGTCGAGGACGAGGACGCCAAGAAATATATCAGCATCCTTGATGAGAAATCACAGAAGATGAAAAAGCTAATCGAGGATCTGGTCGAGGCTTCAAAAGCCTCCTCGGGCGCAGTCGAGCTGCATCCGACAAAAATCGACCTTTGCGAATTTGCGGCGCAGGCAGTCGGCGAGCACGAGGATGAACTGAAGGAGAAGAACATCGAGCTTGTGCTGAATTTCCACGCCCGGCCCGTGATGATAATCGCCGACGCTCAAAAGACCTCGCGGATAGTTGAGAATCTCTTCTCCAACCTGCGTAAATACGCCCTTGAGGGCACGAGGGTCTATATCGACGTCAACGGCGGCGACAATTTCGGCACGCTGACCTTCCGCAACATCTCCAAATTCCCGCTCAACATTGCTCCGGAGGAGCTGACACAGCGCTTCGTGAGAGGCGACGCCTCCCGCTCCGGCGAGGGCAGCGGCCTCGGGCTTTCAATAGCAAACGACCTTTGCGAGCTGCAAGGCGGCAAATTCAACATTGCCATCGACGGCGACCTCTTCAAGGTCAGCATCGCCATGCCGAAAGCGCAATAATACTGTGATATAAAGAGAGCACGCTCCGGCGTGCTCTTTTGTTTGACAGCCCACGGAGACTTTTTTGCGTGACTTGCGGTGCTAATAGAATATTTTCAGGCTCGCCATTGTTGTATGAAAATCAATCCTCTGTCATGACTGCAAGCGAACAGCAAAATCCACATGCGAAGCCGATATGACTGCGAGCCGACAGCACAATTCACGCCATCTTGCGGAGAGGCATAAAAAAGCAGGCACGGGATAAACCGTGCCTGTTTGATTATGCAGGATAAATCAGTTGAAATATCTCTTGAGGAGACCTTCGAAAGCTCTGCCGTGTCGGGCTTCGTCGCGAGCCATCTCATGGACGGTGTCGTGGATAGCGTCAAGGCCCTGCTCCTTAGCGAGCTTGGCAAGAGCGGTCTTGCCTGCGGTCGCGCCGTTCTCGGCTTCAACTCTCATCTCAAGGTTCTTCTTGGTGCTGTCGGTCACGACCTCACCGAGCAACTCGGCGAATTTCGCTGCGTGCTCCGCCTCTTCATAGGCGGCTTTTTCCCAATAGAGGCCGATCTCGGGGTAGCCCTCGCGGTGAGCGACTCTCGCCATGGCAAGATACATGCCGACCTCGGAGCATTCACCGGCGAAATTAGCTCTCAGACCCTCAAGGATCTCATCGCTGACGCCCTGAGCAACGCCGACTACATGCTCGGCAGCCCATGACATACCCTCATTGCTCTGCTCAACGAACTTTGAAGCGGGAGCCTTGCAAACCGGGCACTTGTAGCCCTCGGGGAGAGCGTCGCCTTCGTAAACATAACCGCAAACTGAGCATACAAACTTTTTCATGATTTTTTCCTCCGTTTAATTAATGATTTTTTGATTTATTTTCAGCTTTTGTGGGTTTCGGCGCAGCGGGCGCAGTATCCGCGGAATGTAACGACCGTCGAGAGCACTTCGCCGTCGAAGAGCTTGCCTGCCTTCTCGCAAAGGCCGCCGTCGTCAATATACGGGATATCGAATACCCTGCTGCAGCCGAGGCAAAGGAGATGATAATGCGGGTCGGTGTCTCCGTCATACCTTGCAGAGCCGCCTGAGCCGAGGCGAAGTATCAGCCCCTCATTCTCAAGCTGGGCAAGGTTGCGGTAGACCGTGGCGAGGCTGATCGCAGGCATCGCGGGCTTGAGCGAGAGATATATCTCCTCAGCGGTGGGGTGATCTTTGCGCGAGCGGAGATTCTCAAATATCGCGTCACGCTGCTTGCTGTGCTTCGTCATACCGCCGTCTCCTTTCAATAACGATAACTGTTATCATTATTATATCATTTCTTTTCCGTTTGTCAATAGGTTTTTTAAATTTTTTTTGAAAAATTCTTTAAACTCCGTATCTGTTACAATTTTTTGTCAAAAGGCCTTGACTCTGCAATAGGTGTAGAGTTTATAATAGATAAAAACCGATCCAAGGAAGCAATAATCATGGAAAGAAATCTTACGACCGGCAGCGTATTCAAAAATGTAATCTTTTTCTCACTGCCCTATCTGCTCTCATACTTCTTACAGACCCTCTACGGCATGGCGGATCTCTTTATCATCGGCCAATTTGACGGCACGGCCGCAACGACCGCCGTATCTATCGGCTCGCAGGTGATGCATATGCTCACCGTGATGATCGTCGGCCTCGCAATGGGCACAACGGTCAGCGTCGGGCAGGCTGTCGGCGGCAGCGACCGCAAAAGAGCCTCAAAATGCGTCGGCAACACCGTCACGCTCTTTTTCGGCGTATCCGTCGCCCTGACAGCAGTGCTGCTCCTGCTCGTAAGGCCGATAGTCTCGGTCATGTCCACCCCCGCCGAGGCGGTCAATGGCACGATTGATTATCTCACCGTCTGCTTTATCGGCATCCCGTTCATCACGGCGTATAACATAATAAGCTCCGTATTCAGAGGTATGGGCGACTCAAAAAGCCCGATGTATTTCATCGCCGTTGCCTGCGCCGCAAATATCGCCCTCGACTATCTCTTCATGGGCGCACTCAATTTAGGCCCCACCGGTGCAGCCCTCGGCACGACCCTTTCCCAGGCGATAAGCGTGATAATTTCGCTCGCCGTCATTGTCAAGCGGGGTGAGCTCAAGCTGAGCCGCAGCGACCTGCGCCCGCAGAGCGTTGTAATGGGTCAACTCCTCAAAATCGGCGTACCCGTTGCGCTGCAGGACGGTTTGATCCAGGTGGGCTTCATCGTGATAACCATAATTGCAAATAACCGAGGTCTGACCGACGCAGCGGCGGTGGGCATTGTGGAGAAGGTCATCAGCTTTCTCTTCCTTGTGCCGTCCTCTATGCTCTCGACGGTCTCCGCCCTCGGCGCTCAAAATATCGGCGCAAACAAGCCCGAGCGAGCCGAGCAGACCCTTCGCTACGGAATTCTCCTCGCTTTCGGCTTCGGAGTTATCGTCTCGGTGATAATTCAGTTCGTTGCCGAGCCTGTGGTGGGGCTGTTTAACAAAGACCCCGCTGTTATCACAGCCGGCGGGCAATATCTCAGAGGATATATTCTCGACTGCGCCATGGCGGGCATCCACTTCTGCTTCAGCGGTTATTTCTGCGCCTGCGGACGCTCGGGGCTGTCGTTCCTGCACAACGTCCTCTCGCTCACGCTCGCCCGCGTACCCGGCGCATACCTGATGTCCAAATTCTTTCCCGCAACGCTCTTCCCAATGGGTCTTGCCACGGCGGTAGGCTCATTGGTGTCGGTGATAGTCTGCGTTATCGCATTCGCCGTAATGAAACACCGCAGTAAAATCAAAACGGAGGCGTAAAAATGGATATGCCGAGGCTTTTCCCTATAGGCGAGGTCGCGAAGCTCTTTAATCTGAGCGTCAGCAGCCTGCGCCACTATGACAACACCGGCCTGCTCTCACCCGAATACACCGACCCCGAGACGGGCTACCGCTACTACGGCCCCCGCCAATTCGAGGCGCTGAACACGATAAGGTATCTGCGCGCGCTGGATATGCCGCTCCCCGATATCGAGGACTTTCTGAGGAACCGCGACGTTGATATAATCGAAGAGAAGCTCCGCCGCCAGAAACAGGCAGTCAACCGACAAATATCGGGATTTACACAGCCTCACGAATTGACAGGCAACTGAAAAATTGATATAATCCTCTTCGGAAACAACAAAGGAGCGATTATGGCAGTGAACGAAAGACTGAAAGAATATATCGAGGACAGCATCCTGCCGCAGTATGAGGAATTCGACGCCGGTCATCGAGTCGACCACGCGCTGGCGGTCATTTCAAAGAGCATGGAGCTGGCGAAAAACTTTGACGTCAACATCGACATGGTCTACACCGTCGCCGCCTGTCACGATCTCGGGCTGCGCTTCGGCAGGGACGGTCACGAGCTTTCATCGGGTCGCCTCATGCGCCGCGATGCCGCCCTGCGTGAATTCTTCACGGCGGAGCAGATAGAGACGATGGCGCAGGCGGTCGAGGATCACCGCGCCTCATCGAAGCACGAGCCTCGCTCGATCTATGGGCTGATAGTCAGCGAAGCGGACAGGCAGCTTGACCCGATGACGGTGCTGCGCCGCTCGGTGCAATACGGGCTGGCGAATTACCCGGAGCTTGACGAAGCCGGGCAGCTTGAGCGGGCGCACTCCCATGTGGCGGAGAAATACGGCGAGGGCGGATATCTGAAGCTGCGCCTTGCCTCGGCTCAGAACGCCGCGGCTCTCGCGGAGATACGCCGTCTGCTTGCAAACCGCGGGGAATTCGACGAAATCTGCCGCAGCTTCATGGAGAAATAAGCTCAGTTTTATCATACCGCTGCCGCTCCGCGACCGCTCACCGCCGAGCGGCGGGGAAAAATCTCACCGTTTTGAAAATACGGTGTTGACAAGACGGCAAAAAAGAGTTATAATTTCAGAGCATTACGGATAACATCCGAATAGTATGGGCCTGTAGCTCAGTTGGGAGAGCGTTCGGTTCGCATCCGAGAGGTCGTGGGTTCGAATCCCTTCAGGTCCACCATGAAAAAAGCACTTCTTCGGAAGTGCTTTTTTCAATGAAGCGCACCTTACGGTGCATAAAAAATGAAGCAGGGCTTTGCCCTATGAAGCGCGGCTTCGCCGCACGGAGAGGTGTGAGCGCTTCGCTTCATGCGAGCGCAGCGAGTGCTTCACGTAAACCGACAGGTTTCCGCTTCACGTTTGCCGACAGAAAACGCTTCATTGAAAGGGTTATATTTTCACAAAGGCTTTCATAATGCAAACAACGGCAAAACGGAATTATATATTTTTAATGCTCGCGCACCTTACGGTGCATGAAAAATGAAGCAAGGCTTCGCCTTATGAAGCGTGACTTCGCTGCACTGATGGTTCGGGCGCTTCATTTGACAAGCTGTTGGATTTATGGTATTTTATTTGAGTAATTCATACTAACAGCGGAACACATTTATACCACGAGGTGACATATGAAAATCTGGCTTATACGTCACGGGGCGGAGGACGGCTCCGTGCGCGGCGGTTGGAGCAAAACGCCGCTTACGGAAGAGGGCAGGGCGCAGTCGCTTACGGCGGCCGAACGGCTTGCTAAAGAGCCTGATGCCGATATTGCCCGCATTTTTTCGAGCGACCTGCTCCGTGCGGCTCAGACGGCGAGGATAATCTCCGACAGGCTCTCCGTGCCCGTTGCATACCTGCCGCAATTCCGAGAGGTCAATAACGGCGTGCTCGCCGGCATGGCAAACGAACGGGCGGATAAGAAATACCCCGGGCTTTATTGGCGCACTCTCGATTTTGACGAGCATTATCCGGGCGGCGAAAGCCCTCACGAATTCTATGACCGCATTTCTGCTGCATGGGGCGACCTTGTGACCTCTGTACGCGGGTCGGGCAAGGACGCAGCGCTTGTGACCCACGGCGGCGTTATCAATGTTATAAGGCATATCGTTGACGGTATGCCTTATTCAAACCAAACCCCGTCGTTTTGCATAGGCAATGCCGAATATACGGCGGTTGAGGTGTAAGCCCATTCCTGCTGCTTCAACTGCAGAAATACGATTTCATCCAAACAGAGCCGTGTCTCACAGCATATATCTGCGCTTGACAGGAGGGGCGATTATGGAGCTTCGGGTGCTTGGGTATTTCCTCGCGGTGGCGAGAGAGGAAAATTTCACAAGGGCAGCGGAGCAGCTTCACGTGACTCAGCCCACGCTGTCGCACCAGATAGCCGAGCTTGAGGCGGAGCTGGGCGTTAAGCCTTCACACGCAGCAGCCACAATATCGTCCTGACCGAGGAGGGCATGATGCTCAAACGCAGGGCGCAGGAGATCCTCTCCCTTGCCGACAGGACAAAGCGAGATTTCATCGGCAGGCAGGAGGAGCTGGAAGGTACGGTTGCCGTCGGCAGTGGTGAATTCCTCTCAACTCGTCTGTTGACCGACTGCATGACAGCCTTCAGACGCATTCATCCGCTTGTTAAGTATGAGCTTTACAGCGGCAATGCCGATAATATCAGCGACATCATTGAGCACGGGCTGCTCGACATGGGGCTGATGTTAGAGTTGTCAATGGGACGGTTGAATTGAGGCTTTTCAAGCCGCGTTATTGTGATGTGTTTTTCGTTCTCTAAGGAATTTCTGCTGCGTGTTGTTTTGCAATGCCTGCCGTATATCGGCTACCCACGCAGCCTGAATGCAATATCCTGCGTCAGCAAAGCCGCCGAAAGCTGATAATAAACATTAAAATCCCCCGCCCGATTCATATGAACCGAGAAGGGGATATGAGGTTTATGCGGTGGATATAGTGCGGCTATGCTTTGAAATTGTAAATAGGCTTTAGGATTTCTATCACTTCGACGGATTCGCTTATCGCGCCTATGATGTCGTCGAGCGATTTATATGCCATGGGTGCTTCATCAAGGGTCTGCTCGTTGACCGAGGTGCTGTAAATACCTGCCATTTCCGCTTTGTATTCCTCAATATCAAGCGTCTCTCTGGCAGTCATTCGCGACATTATCCGCCCGGCGCCGTGGGGTGCCGAATAATTCCATTCGGGGTTGCCCTTGCCTCTTGCAAGGACGCTGCCGTCACGCATATTGATCGGGATGAGCAGCGGTTCGCCTTCGCGGGCGGCGATCGCGCCCTTACGCAGGATCATTTCATCGGTGCTTATGTAATTGTGAATGGTGTGGAACGCCGACAACGCCTGCATATCGGTGCGGGCTAAGAGGATCTCGGCCATTCTTTCACGGCTGCGCTTTGCAAAACTCTGGCATATCTCGACGTCGTGAAGATAGTCCTCCATATACTTGCCGTAGACATAGCAAAGATCGGGCGGAATGGTCGGTTCATTTGCCTTCCACTCCTTTTTCAGCGCTTTCAATGCAGCCTCTATCTCGCTGCGGCGCCCCTTCACCTTATAGCTGCGTATCAGCTCACCTTGCTTTTTAAATAACTCCTCTTTGCCCATATTAAGGTCAACGGCGAGAGCCTGATAAATTTCGGCGACCTGCTTGCCGAGGTTGCGGCTGCCGGAGTGGATCACCAGATATTTTGTGCCGTCCGCAGCGGCGTCTATCTCAATAAAGTGATTGCCGCCGCCGAGGGTGCCGAGGCTTTTCTCAAGCCGTTTTGTGTGCTTGAGGCTTCTGTAACAGCGCAGACCTGTGAGGTCGAAGCGCTCAAGCCGCCCCTCCCAGGTATTGTGACCGCTCGGTATAAAGTGAGCAGCCTCGTCGACCCGCTCAAAGTCGATATCAACTTTGCCGAGCTCAACGGTATACATTCCGCAGCCGATATCGACGCCTACAATGTTTGGCACGACCTTATCGGTGATGGTCATTGTTGTGCCGATAGTGCAGCCTTTGCCTGCATGGACATCGGGCATTATCCTTATCTCGGAGCCGGCGGTGAATTCATAATCGCACATTCTCCTTATCTGCTCGATTGCTTCATCCTCTACGACGTTCGCATAACAGAGCGCCGTGCTTACCTTTCCTTTGATCTCGAACATTTTTTGCTGCTCCTTTCTTGAAAATCTAATGCAAGGCACCGTGTAAAGGTTGATGAATTATCGGTGCCTTGCGTAAGCCGTATAACTAACGTGGCTTACAATCGAATTATACCGCTGTGAAAAGCAGGATTCACGGAAAAAAAGCTGCGAACTCATCTGAGCTCACAGCTTTTTTGCAGCAGTAAACGATCTTTTATTAAATTTACGAAACTCTGAGGCTCCAACACCTTGATATACGGCCCGAACGAAAGCACCCGTATGACCAGCTCGGTTTCGTCATTTTCATAATAATTGAGGTGTAAAATGTATTTATCGCCCTCGAGCCGCTCGGCGCGCTTCTCAAAGTGGGCGAAGTGTATCAGAGCCCGCTCAAGCGAATGCCGCTCATCTGTTATTTCCAGAGTGAGGTTTTTAATCTTTTCCCGCTTTGACGACCTGTAGCGATTGTTGAAGCTGTCGCAACAGTCGCAGCTTATTATCCGCCCGAGGTTGATCTGCCTGAATTTGCAGCCAGTGGCGATTATTCGTATTTTATCGTCCTTTTCGGAGTACTCAAGCCCGATGGGCAATATCTGCAACCCGACGATGTTGCCCGCTCTGTTGGTCATCCTGATTTTAACGGGTCGGCTGTTTTTGATCGCCGTCATCAACAATCTGAAATTCCTGATATAGTTTTCATCCTCAAACGGGTCGCCGTCGGCGTATCGGTCATAGACCTTGTAATCATCCGCCGTGAAGAGCGGCTCAACGTCGTCAAGCGCGGGGAATTCAACGCCGAAGAGCTTTATTCGCGGATCCTCCGATATCGCCTTGAGCCAGCGCTTCTCAAGCATGGTCAGCGGCATTGTGGGCTTGCGGAGCAGGGCGGGGGAGAGGTCTTCGCGCAGCAGCGGCCACTTGCCGGATTTAAGGGCGGGCAGGATTGTCAACACGCTCTCCGTGAATGCCGAGTCGGCAACGCAGTGGCGAAGGTCGCTCTCTGTCACACCCGGCTCAAAAGCCGCTTCGATTATTTTTGCGACGGTATTGTAGTAGACAGAGTATAATTCACTGAATATCATTGCCTTCACCTCCGTCGATGCCGTACATGGCGTACATTTCGTTAATGTCGGCTTTTAATTTATTCTCCACCGTGCGGTTGGAAAAATTCATTTTTGTGATCCTTGATATAAATGTGCGTATCCACGGCAGCATTTCCATAGTGTCAAACACATCAGCAATGAAACGGTAATGGTTATCGTCGATTTTTTCTATCCTGCCGCAGCGCTTCTCTCGCTCCAGACGGCGAATGATGAACTGCTCGTCGGGCTCGACCTTCAGTTCAAACTCCACATGCTCGGCAAGACGTTTATCCCACTTACAATTCACGCCCCACATATACCCCTCGACTTTGCCGAGCGATGCGCGCAAAGAGTCGAATTTATCGCAAGGTTCGCCTATCCTGATATTTGACATATAGTCAAGCCTATAGGAATTCAGCCGATGGGCCTTCTCGTGGTAGGCTATCAGATTTTGACGCCCGTTTTGGACGCTTATGTAGATTTTGAGCGGCACAAGGCGAATGGTTTTAACCTCGTTCGAATTCTTGCCGAGATTGTCTATTGTGATGTAACAATGTCTGTGCATGGCTTCAAACAGCGTTGCCATGATCTCGCTGTCGATCGCCTGCGTTATGTAGTGATGCTTGAATGAAAAAAGGCCTTTGTGCGGCGGGAGCTTATCCTGCAAAAATGAGCCGACAACGCCGCACGGCGCAACTTCGCTGAAAAAATCTATGGCGTCGGCGAGCTTTGAAATATCGACATCCTCACTTCTGCTGTAGAGTACCCTGCGCCCGTCCTTTTCGACCCGTATTATTCCCTCGTAGGCGTATTCCTTCAGCTTTTTTCTCAGCGTTGATTCGTCGAAAGTCATGCCGCAGCTCAGTCGACTGTCGATCTCGGTGATAAGCTCGGTAAGCGCCATTTTGATTTCGGGTGTGTAAAGAATGTCAAAAATCGCAAAGTGCAATGTGATGTCGCCGTCCGTGAAGCTCTTGGCTTTCCACGCCTTATAGAGCGGATTGCGGCGGGTGATGCGGCTGTTGACCGACAGGAAAACATTTTTGCCCTCGGGCGTCTTTGTGAACCGCATATGATCGCCGAGCCAGCTCTCGATTCGGCGGCGCTCATCATCATAGGAACGTGCGCTCTTGGCGTCATATTCCGCCCTGCTCTTAAAGCCGAAAACATAGAATTCACGCATGTATGCCCGTACTTTTTCAAAATTCTTGATAAGTTCGCTGTAAGCCATTGAACGCACTCCTTTCATATGGATTTTACCATGCTGCTATTCGAATTTCACGGAAAAAAACCTGCGAACTCGATTGCCTGCCTATTTCAGATTATTGCATATACCGTGCCTCTGTTCAATGCCATTTGCCGAATTCCCGATGATCAGCTCAATAATGCCTCGCCGTAGCATTAAAATCCCCCGCCCGATTCATATGAACCGAGCAGGGGATTAGTGATCGTTAAAGTATTACTCCCACTCGCTCCCAGAAACCGTGACCTAAACGATTTTGTATAGACCGTTTAGCTCCGATTATCGGGATTGCTTAGATTATCCAAGAATTACGGTGTATCATAATTCCTGTTGTCATTGTGTTGTCACGAAGATAGGTTGGTGCGGGATCAAGCTATATAGATATTATAGCGCTGTGCTCTTTGAATTGCAATACCACTTTTCAAAATTTACACGCAACATTTTCAAAAAGCGTGCAAAACATATTGATTTTTGAGGGCCTGGGCATTATAATATAAACACGCATAATGCAAATATTGCGTGCAGAAAGTTGGTGACAGGTTGAGTAAGTACGATATCGTTAACGAAGTTTTTGATGCCATCGGAGAAATTGCAAGGAAATCAGATTTTATTTCTGCCGGACTCAAAGACCAAGATGTATATGCGCTTTGTAAGCAGGGCTATCTCGAGCGTGTGAAAAAAGGGTATTACAAGCTGGCTGTCGGGGACGAGCCCAAAGAGGAGCTTATCCTTTCGAAACTGATGACGCACGGGGTCATCTGCGTTGAATCAGCTCTGTTCTACTACGACTATAGCGACTTTGCGCCCAGAGAATGGTCGATTGCCGTTCCACGCTCTTATTCCAGAACGGTGAAGGCGATTCAGACGGAAGTGCCGGTGAAAGCGTATTATGTGCAGAATCCGATGTATCACCTGGGGGAAACAACTGGCACCTTCAACGGTGTAAAACTTCCGGTCTATGACCGTGAGCGTACTATCTGCGACTGTTTCAAGTACCGCACGAAGCTGGATAACGAGATATTCAACAAAGCCGTCAATGCTTATGTGGCGGATGAAAAGAAAAACCTTGCCAATCTTTCCAAATACGCAAAGGAAATGGGTGTTTATAAGAAAATGATGAGTGTGATGGAGGTGCTGCTGAATGGCTGACGTGGCTGCATCCGTGCTTGCACGGCTCAAAAACAAAGCCGCAAAAAGCGGCAGAAGCTATCAGCTCTGCTTACAGCTTTTCTGCCAGGAAGAGTTCCTGCGCCGACTGGAAAAGTCAAAATATGCGGAAAACCTGGTTCTCAAAGGCGGACTGTTCCTCTATTCCCTCACGGATTTCGATAGCCGTGTTACGGCTGATGTGGATTTTCTGCTCAGAAAGATGCCCAATACACCGGAACAGCTCCAGGCGATATTGGAGGAGATCATTGCAACCGAAACAGGCAACGATTTTATCACATTTGAAATCAAAAATGTGGCTCCCATTGCTGTGGCAAAGAAGTACGCCGGTATTGGTGCTTCCCTCGTAGCAAGGATAAAGAACACAAAAACTCCTTTTGGCATTGATTTCGGCGTAGGCGATGTCATCGTGCCGAGACAGGAAAAGCGGAAGATACCAACGCAGCTTGACGGTTTTGAGGCACCGACGGTCAATACCTACTCGCTGGAAACGACAGTTGCCGAGAAGTTGGATGCAATACTCAGTCTGATGGAATTTTCCAGCCGAATGAAGGACTATTACGATCTCTATTATCTTGCAAACAAGTTCGATTTCAACGGTGCAACGCTGACGGAAGCGCTGAAAAAGACCTTTGAAAACCGTGGACACAAGTTCACGGTGGAGCAGTTTGAGCAGGTCATGGCCTTTGGCAGCGACGATGCAATGCAGAAGAAATGGAAAGCCTTCTGCCGAAAAATTGATACAAAGATCGACGATTATAACACGGTACTGAGCACGATAAAAGCGTTCTTGGTAGATCCGTACAAGGCAGCGGTTACTGGCAAAAAATACACAGAATCTTGGTCCGCTTATAACGGGAGCTGGACACAGGGAGGAAATAACAATGGCTAAAATTCAATCTGTCGAGCCGAATATTGCCGATCTTGCAAACGGCTGGCTGAAATCGTATAAGCTTGATTATAAACTGGAGCAGGAATCGCTAAATACAGAAATAGACCAGGCGCTTAATGACTACTATTCCAAAAATGGTGGTGTAGGCGGGAATCGTCCCGACGCAAAACTCCTTTTGCAGGACAAGAATTTGGGCAATTATCCGATTTTGATTGAGTATAAGGGCTATAAAGATAAGCTTGTTAAGCTTGATGTGGATGGCAAGGTTGCAAACAAAACCTCAAAAAATCAACCCGATTTCAAGAATATCAATTCGTATGCCGTGAATGGTGCCGTTCATTATGCAAATGCACTTCTGCATTATACGAGCTATACCGATATTATTGCCATCGGAATGACCGGCTACAAAAACGATGCCGGAAAACTGGAATATGAAATCGGCGTATATTATGTTTCCAAGAGCAATTTCGGTATCGGGCAGAAGGTCGATGAGTACACCGATTTTTCTTTCCTAAAAAAGAGCAATTTTGACAGCTTTATTGAAAAAGTAAAGCGCCTCCGACTTTCACAGGAAGAGATCGAAAAGCTCAGAGAGCATCGTGAGCAGGAAATTAACGCCAGTCTTGTAAAACTGAACAACGACATTTATAACAATGAAAAAGGGTTAAGTGAACGTGACCGTGTTTACCTTGTGGCAGCTTCCATTATTGCAACGCTCGGCGTTCCCGGGAAGGTTGCCGCACTGGAAAAATCAGAACTGAAATCCTCAACCGAAGAAGGCAACCGTGACGGCGATATTATCCTTCGGAAAATCAAAGCGTTTCTGAGCGAAAAGAACCTGCCGCAGGAAAAACGTGATCTGATTGTTCGTACCTTACAGAACACGCTGACAACCGATAATATCAATAAGGTTGAAAACGGAGAAAGCCAGCTAAAACGAGTCTTTACAAAAATCATTGACGATCTCGGCATCTACTACAAAATCGGTTTAAGTACTGATTTTACCGGGAAGCTATTCAATGAAATGTATAGCTGGCTCGGCTTCTCCCAGGACAAACTCAACGATGTTGTTCTGACCCCCTCTTATGTAGCCACCCTTTTGGCGCGTCTTGCAAGAGTAAATAAGGACTCCTATGTGTGGGACTTTGCGACTGGCTCAGCAGGCCTTCTTGTCGCCGCTATGAACGAAATGCTGATAGATGCCAAAGAGCAGATCAAGTCTCCCGACGAATTTGCTTTGAAATCTGCTCAAATCAAGGCGAATCAGCTTCTTGGTCTTGAAATTCTTTCGGAAGTTTATATGCTTGCTATCCTCAATATGATCCTGATGGGTGACGGCAGTTCTAATATTTTGAACAAAGACTCTCTGAAAGAGTTTAACGGCAACTATGGCTTTGGTAAAACGGATGAAAAATTCCCGGCTGATGCGTTTGTTCTGAATCCACCGTATTCCGCGCCGGGCAATGGAATGGTTTTCGTTGAAAAAGCCCTCTCAATGATGAGCAAAGGCTACGCCGCAATCATCATCCAAAATTCCGCAGGCAGCGGCAAATCAACGGAATATAACAAGAGAATTTTGAAACACAGCACGCTGCTTGCAAGCATTAAAATGCCGATTGACCTGTTCATCGGAAAGTCAAGTGTTCAGACAAATATCTATGTTTTCCGCGTCGGAGAAGCACACCAGAAAGACGACACTGTAAAGTTTATTGACTTCTCTTTTGACGGCTATACACGAACAAACCGTAAAAAAGCAAGCTGTAACCTGCGGGATACCGACCACGCAAAAGAGCGTTATCAGGAGCTGGTGGATTTGGTGCGTTTCGGTAAATCAAAGCTGAACATCTTTACCGAAAAGGAATACTACGAAGGCAAAATTGATCCCAACAACGGCGCAGACTGGAATCAGACGGCTCCAATCGACACAAAGCCGACACTGGATGATTTCAAGAAAACCGTCAGCGATTATCTGGCGTGGGAAGTATCAAATTTGCTGAAAAATCAATCCACGGAGGATGACCGCCTGGGAAAATGAATGCCTCACTTAACGAAAAGCTGGGGACTGTTAAGTGGGGCGAATTTAAATACAAAGAAGTCTTCAATAGAATAGAACAAGGCAGGCGTCTGAAAAAAGATGATCAGATAGATGGAACTATACCGTTTGTTATGTCTGGAACGACTAATGCAGGTGTCGTTAACTACATTTCAAATCCAGTAGCTTCATTCCCTAAAAATGCAATCACGATTGATATTTTTGGAAATACATTTTATCGTAATTATGCTTTTGGCGCAGGGGATGATACTGGGGTTTACTGGAATGATGCAACCGCCTATTCATCAAATGCAATGCTCTTTTTTGCGGTCGCTATGCAAAAGTCGATGATGGGAAGATTTTCTTATGGGAAAAAGCTTAGAAGTTCTCAAAGCGAGGACTTTACAATGCACCTTCCAGTGACAGATGATGGCACAATTGACTTTGATTTTATGGAGTCCTTTATAGCGGAGCTGGAAGCGGAGCGTGTAGCGGAGCTGTCCGCTTACTTAACAGTAAGTGGACTGGATAATTACGAATTATCCAATAATGAAATGGCAATTATTGAGCGCTACAAGAAACATCAAATACCTTTTTCGGAATTTGAATTCATAAAAATATTTAACAACATAAAACAAGGACGGCGTTTGAAAAAAGATGATCAGCTTCCTGGGGATATTCCATTTGTGATGTCTGGGACAACGAATACCGGAGTGATTGGGTATATTTCGAACCCTGTTGCCCGGTTTCCGAAAAATTCAATTACTATTGATATATTTGGAAATAGTTTTTATCGTAATTATGACTTTGGAGCAGGTGATGACACGGGGGTATACTGGAACACAGAGAAGGAATATTCCAGAACTTGTATGTTGTTTTTTGCCGCCGCAATGGGAAGAGCTTTACGGGGAAAATATTCTTATGGTAAAAAATTGAGAAGTTCACAAAGCATACATTTCAAAATGCAACTTCCGACGAAAGACGGGAAACCTGATTATGATGCAATGGCAGCATTGATTTCCGCTGTGCAGAAGCTGGTAATCAAAGATGTAGTTCTCTATGCGGATAGAAAAATCGAGAAAACAAAAGATGTAACGAAGCGCTAAAAAATGTTAAAAGGTGGTGAATATATGCCTAAAAATATAGTCCAATATGATCTTCTCATTTCGTGCCCTGGAGACATCACAAGTGAGATTCCCGTTATTGAGGACGCAGTGTCGCAGTTTAATACTCAGTTTTCTGATGCTCTGGGAATAAGTATTCGGACAAAGCATTGGCGTAAAAACTCCTATGCACAGTCAGGTGGAAAACCGCAAGCGCTGCTAAATGAGCAATTCGTAAATGATTGTGATGCTGCAGTTGCCATTTTGTGGACGCGCTTTGGAACCCCTACCGATGAATACGGCTCTGGCACAGAGGAAGAAGTAGAAATTATGCTCTCTTCGGGCAAACAGGTATTTATGTATTTCTCGGACAAGCCTCTTTCTCCGTCGCAGATGAATGGAGAAAGCTACAAGAAGGTTCAAGCATTTCGTGATAAATACAAAGACCGAGGAATCTACTTCACATATTCAACGGACGAAGAATTCAGAACAATGTTCTTTGCACATTTGTCCCAATACTTTTTAAGTGAAAAGAGAGTTGCTGAAGTTAAGAGTGAACGTCATTCTGAATTAAAGGTTGTAGGTATAGATCAATGCCAACATATCAGTGATGAAGCCCCAATAATTAGTTTTGTTCCAAATACTGAAATGACCATAAGTAAGTACTTGGAGAAAATCCGTGCTCTTTTTGATGATATTTCTGCCCGAAAATTAGAGAAACGTGTTGAATTGCCAGGAAAAATTGCAAAATACACATTTGCTTTTAATAAGCCTGTCGAGATTAGCGAAGATGAACGAAAAATAATATACTCTGTGGCTGAAAAACTAAAAATCAACATTGCGGAAGATTTTTTCAGCCTTGGAAACCTATCACAGAGTAGCGTACCAACAGGTATAATGGACGGATATTCGCTTAATGGAACAGATGCGGAAGAAGAAAAATACGACGCTATTAAAAAACTCTTGAAAACGATCTCAAAAGCATTAGAATGGGCGCCTATAGAATGTGCTTTTACTGATAAAAAGTGCCTAAAGCTTGCTCTCCAGAATGGCGGGACAGATGTTGATGAAGATATAGAAATACCTCTCACTATACCAAAAGGCAGCTTACTGCCTATAAGCGAATTCCCAAAGCTGAACAACGATGAGATGGGTTATCTTCTGAACGACTTTAATATGAGCGAGATATTTGGTATATGCAGTACATCAATGTATTCGGATTACGACTCCTCCATTGTGACGAACAGAAGATTTTCTCCTCGTGTTTCTATGCCTTCCATCTTTCCTGGACATACTCCAGATTACAGTAATGATTTTGAGAGTGAACTTGCTGATGTATTTTGTTATTCGTGCTTTGATGAGGGGGAAAAGTATATTGTAAAATTAAAATATGATTATATTAAGCATAATACAATAATCGCATTCCCTTCAGTTATTTTTGTCAAAGACCTTTTCAATGGTATACCATACACGATTACATCCAAGAATTCGCCAGAGATAGTATCCGGAGAAATCAAAATTACAGATGACATACAAAACCAATAAAACCAGCGGCAGGGATTCCCACCCTGCCGCCGTTGCGCTTATACCCTATAAATTAGTTCGCTATTTACAATCTCCATTGCCCTGTTTCGGATGTTATTCATCCTTCTGACCCACTCCATTTGGTTGTCTGCCTTGAGATGCTCCGTGATACCTTCCGCCTCGGCCATCTGCTTTACCAGCCGAGAGAATAGTTCCTCCGCCTGACGGTCGATGTCGGCAAGATAACCATTTAACTTGCCGCTTGTAAGAAGGGTCGCATAGGTTGCCCGGCGATGCTCCTTCAGGTAACGCCAGTGGCGCTGTCCCCACACGCCGATGGGCTGCTGTTCTTCTTCGGGCAGCTTCAGATCAGGGAGAAGGTAATCTCCGACCTGTGTGTAAGTGCCTCCCATTTCCTCAAAAATCGTCTTTGCCATTGCCTGTTCCTACCTTTCATAATTTGTATTTCTGCGCCTTGTGCGCTGATTTTGCTTTCGTTGCTGCTCCATATCTTTTGCCTGCGCAATCAGATTATCGATCTGCCGACTACCGAGAACCTTCCGCAGGAAACGAAAATCCTTCAGCTCCGAGCGCAGGGCATCATTTTCTCCCTTGAGCCGGTCATTGGCGGCGGTCAGATGCTCGTTCTCCCGATAGAGCCGACCGTTGGTGGTGTTCAGCCGGTGATAGCTGTCCAGCGCCTTGTAATAGCGACAGAACATCTCCCGGATGATTTCTTTCAGCCGCCTAATCAGCGGATCCACAAACCGCTGTTTATAGGTCTTGGCGGTCATTAGGGCAGGCGGCTCGGGGAGCTGAAATTCTTCTGTTTCCAGCCGTTGCTCTAACCGCTCAATAGACTGCACACCCTGATCGAAGTTGTCGATCCGATTCTGTACAGTTTTCAGCTCGTCCTGCTTTTCGGCAAGCGTGCTGTCCAGTGCAGCAATCTCTTTTTCTCGCTCTTGCTTCTTGTAGTCCAGAACAGAGAGGTGCTTTTCGTGGGTACCTTTCTGCTCCCACTGAATATCATACCGCTCCATCACGGCGGCAAGCTGCTCCTTTTCGGACTGTACCCACTGCGCCCATTCCGTTGCACCTCGTGTGCCACCCTTGAAGCCCTGCGCTGCCAGCGCCTGTTTCAGCGATACACGGGTATCAAGCCCTCGCTTGCTCCCGGTAGTGAACGGCACAAAGTCAATGTGGATATGCGGCGTGGCCTCGTCCATATGGAGGTGTGCCGAGAATACCCGGAGGTTTGGATTGCGCTCCTGAAAGCCCTGATAATATTTGTCCAGTACCTGCCGAGACAATTCTGCGTATTCGCCGGTAGCGCTCATGTCCTCCTTGTTTCCGATTTGCAGGATGATCTCATGAAAGGGCTTCTCCTGATTGCCGGAGCGAATCTTCTCGTAGTAGTTCGGAATGCGACGGTCACTTCGGGTCTGCTTCTCGTTGTACCGTTTCAGAGCTTCATCGAAAAGCTGGTGGTACACGGTCTGGATTCGCTCGTTGCAATAATCAATGTTTAGGTGTGTGCGGCTTCCGTCTACATTCTCTGCCCGAAATTTGCGGCTGTTGTGGTTGACAGAGCCTTTGCCCACCTCGGCGCTGATCGTTCTCTTCATAAAATCTCACTTCCTTTCACTCCTCCGGCCGCAGCCGGGGGTTCTGTTACTCTTGTCAAGAGTAACGCAAAAGCACTTTTGACAGCCTGCGGCCATCAAAAGATGCTGTTTGCGCTCTCCGAGGGGGCTGTGGGGCGTTGCCCCGGCAACTGCGGTTGCCCCCCAGCAGGGCTGCCCTTTGAAAAGGTCACCCTGCACCCCGCCGAAACTTCTGTGACGGTGTGTGACGATGGTGACGGTATTTTTAATACCGCACCCGTTCATAGAAATATCGTCACACCGTCACATATCGTCACGACCGCTCCGCCGCTGCAAGCTTTACGGTGCGCTCGTTCCTACTGCGGCTGCTTTCGTATCGGATGCCGTACTCATTTAGCAATCGTCCGGCATTGACATTCAGCCGCCTTGTCAAGGCATTGGGCTTCATATCCACACCGAGATGCGCCGTAAGTTCGGTGGGTGTTCCTACCCACTCCTTACCGCCCGAAGAAAGAAAAACCGAAATCTGCTCCAATAGCGGCTCCGGCGGCGCTTTCCAAAGTTCCGTTTCTACACGCTCCATTTCCCACGCAAGGGTTTCCTCATTGCGGAAAAGGTGCAGTCGCTGATCCGGCTGATCTCTACCGGAAACATCGAGGCAGGCAGCATTTCCGGTGCGCTTTTCTTTGGTGAGCAGAAACGCTCCATCTGCTGCACCCAGCAGTCCGTTTGTACCGGAAATCATATCAAACTTATCGTCTGACTGCTGTTTTCGGGTGTGATGGACAAGAAGCAGACAGATGCCATAGCTATCCGCCAGCGCCTTCAACCGAGTGATGATCTGATAATCGTTGGCGTAGCTGTAGTTGTCCCCGCCGACCTCACGCACCTTCTGGAGCGTGTCAATGATGATAAGGGAAGTGCCTGGATGCTCCCGCAGAAAATTAGTGAGCTGTTCGTCAAGTCCGTTGCCTAACTGACCTGCCGAAACAGAAAAGAATAGGTCTTCCGCTCCGTCCGTTCCGAACATTCGATACAGTCTTTCTTGTAATCTGCGGTAATCATCTTCAAGAGCAAGGTACAAAACCGTTCCTTTTCGGACGGTATAATTCCACAGCGGTGTGCCTGTGCTGATATGATAAGCGAGTTGTGCCATAAGGAAACTCTTGCCGAGCTTCGGTGCGCCGACAAAAAGGTATGTGCCGGCGGTCTGCTCTGAAAAACGGTGTCGTATAACTCTGTCATCGACATTGTTTTGAGGTAGGAGGGGTCTAACATCTTTCTTAACTCTCGCTGCATTTTCTCAAGGCTATTGATATTTTCATCATTTTGGGGTATAATATTGTTACTACATTTTTGAAACGACTGCTCTGTATCTTCGCCAACAGATACACAAGGGGCGGTCATTTCTTTTTTATTCGTCATTTGCAACATCTCCTTTCAGTCCGTCCATTGTAACGGTTATCAGTTCGATAATATTCAATAAATCATCACTGACATTGTTTCCTGCTTCAATGCGCTGTAATTCTGCAAGCACATCTGCCATTTGATTTTTGAGGGCCTTATATACTCTCGGATTGCCCTGCACAACCACATCACGCTCCATACAGCGACGGTAACAGTATTCCTGTTTGGATAAACCTGAAAGAGCAACAGCACGATTTAACTCTGCTTGTTCTTCGGGCGATACCCTGAACCCTACCGTAATGTTTCTGAAACGGTTGTGCCTATCTACATTTTTTGCTGACATATTAAATTGCTTCCTTTCTGAAATTATTAAGCTTATCCGCCATATCGTCCTGCGTGGACGGAAACAGATGAGCGTAGTTATAGGTGATGTCAATGCTCTCGTGACCTACACGGTCTGCGATTGCCACCGCCGAATATCCCATATCAATTAACAGCGATATATGGCTGTGCCTTAAATCGTGAATACGGATACGCTTAACACCTGCTTGCTTTGAACCCCTATCCATTTCGTGGTGCAGATAGCTTTTTGTTACCTCAAAAATTCTGTCGTTCTTACCGACACCGTAAAGCTGTTTGAGATATTCCTGCATTTCATCTATAAGGAACTGCGGCATTTTGATAGTGCGATTACTCTTTGCTGTTTTCGGGTCAGTAATTACATCACACCTGCCGATACGCTGATATGATTTGTTTATAGTTACCGTTCCACGCTCAAAATCGAAATCAGCGGGAGTTAAGGCAAGCAATTCGCCCTCACGGACTCCGCACCAATAAAGCATTTCAAAAGCGTAAAATGATATGGGCTTGTCCATAATCGCAAAGGAAAATTTCTGATATTCTTCCTGCGTCCAAAAGAGCATTTCTCTGCCTTTCGCCTTGCCCATATTTCCGACCTTTGCGGCGGGATTTTCCCTAAGTCCGTAAAATTTAACGGCGTGGTTGAAAATTGCACTTAATTGATTGTGGAGCGTTTTAAGGTAAACAGGTGAGTACGGTTTGCCTTGCTTATCGGTAGCCTTAATCATTTCATTCTGCCAAGCTATAATATCCTTCGGGCGTATTTCACTGATTTTTCGCTGACCGAAATAAGGCAAGATTTTCGTCCTCATAATATGCTCTTTAGTGTGCCAAGTGTTTTCTTTTATGCGGTTTTTCATATCAACCGTATAAATATCTACAAAGCTCTCAAAGGTCATATCCAAATCTGCTTCAACCTTAATTTTCTGCTCTCGCTCCCAAGCGAGAGCTTCTCTTTTCGTCGAGAAACCTCGCTTTGTCGATTGGTGGACTTTACCTTGCCAATCGGTATAACGGTAATAGACTTTCCAAGTGTTTGTTTTTTCGTCTTTGTAAACTGACATTGTTTAATTTCTCTCTTTCTGTTTTTCGCCGTAACAGGCTCTTTCTAAAAAATACTGTTTGTTTATTCGACCTGAAATCGTGATAAATCCCTGCGCTTTCAGCTCGTCATTAAGCTTTTGGACTATTTTATAAGCGTAAGACTTGGAAACGCCCAACTCGTCCGCTACATCCTGAACTTTCATAAAAGTTGTACTCATAGCAATCCCTCCTTTCAATTTGATTTTTTTGAAATGTTTTTATTTAGTGTCGGAGAACTTTCTGACCGCATTCCGATTTGCCCGAGCGGATACACCATTACCGTGATGTATGACGGTTATTCAGTTTTGCACCAACTAAACGGAATTTGTTTAAGTCGATAATTCATATTATACCAAGCAAATTCAGTTAAGTCAAGTGGTTTTCGAGAAAATCTTAAACTTTTTTGTTTTATTTATCTTGACAAGCACTAACTGTATATGCTATGATGTGTTTATCATCATAGATTGGAGAAGATAACTATGGCAATCAGTGAAAGAATTCGCTTTTTTAGAAATTTAAGGGGTATGACTCAAAAATATCTCGGTATGCAGGTTGGTTTTCCTGAGAAGACTGCGGATATTCGTATGGCGCAGTATGAGTCCGGCTCAAGAACACCCAAAGCTGATTTAACAAACAATCTTGCAGAAGTATTCGGAATATCAGCGCAGGCTCTTACTGTTCCTGATATTGACAGTGACATCGGATTGTTACATACATTGTTTACGCTCGAAGACCTTTACGGTATGAGAGCCGAAAATGTAAACGGAGAAATACATTTATGCTTTGATGAAAACAAGCCGACAGCAAGCAAGTCTGTTTTTGCAATGCTTGCCGCTTGGGCAGAACAGGCTGAAAAATACAGAAACGGTGAAATCACCAAAGAGCAGTATGATGAATGGCGTTATACATATCCAAAGCTTGATACCGCACAGACTTGGGTGAAAGTACCATCGCAGGAGCTCAGTGATGCAATGGTCGAAGCGTTCAAAGACAAACTCAAAAATATGTAAGAGCAAAAAAATATATTGGGGTGAGTATATGGAATTATGGGATGCCTATGATGAGTCATTTAATAAATTGGATTGTGCACCGCTGATTCGTGGTCAAGTTATTCCAAATGGTGTTTTTCACTTGGTTTGTGAAGCTTTAGTCAGACATACAGACGGCACCTATCTGATTATGCAACGCGATTTTCACAAACATCTCGGCGGAATGTGGGAAGCAACGGCTGGCGGTTCGGCATTGCAAGGAGAGCAACCCATTGATTGTGCAAAAAGAGAATTGTTAGAAGAAACCGGAATAATTCCTTCTTCGATAAAACAAGTGGGTACAGTGGTACACAAGCAACATCATTCAATATATTGCGAATTTATCTGTATTACCGAAACAAACAAAAATGCAATAAGATTACAGGACGGGGAAACCATTGCTTATAAATGGGTGACTCAAAAAGAATTGCTTTCAATGTCAAAAGATGAATTAGCTACAACAAGAATACAGAAATACATTAGTGACAAATAATTTTACAAAAAACATAAAAGAGCTATCAGACTTCAAAAATCTGATAGCTCTTTACTTTTACAATAATTCAAATAATGTTGCCATTTTGTTGCCACAAAGGGCATTAAGGCTTAGAAAACCGCATAACTACGGGCTTTTTCACGGGTGTGAAATCATTCCCACTCGACTTTTCCTAACTAATTTTGTTTAGAAATTATTCTCTGCCGAGTATGTAAATCCTTTGATTATTTGATATATCCATATTATCCTGCCTATACGAGCTAATGTTATCATTTTGTTATCGGCATTGATAACACCTACTCGATAACTGTGGATAATAACTATATGTAGCATGTCAAATTATAAGCTATTTTGCTTAGAGATTCAACACAAAACTGAAATTTTACTTTTCCTTATATTCATCTGGTATTGCTATTTGAAATGTTTCACACAACAGCATCACATCATGCACATCATTTTTATCGTGTTCATATCCCAAATGAAGCATTACCTGACTCAATGGTTCAATACAAGAAACAGTTATATCTCCAACTTTTCCAATACCGGAAAAAGTTTTTGATGGAAATATATCTCCCTCATAAACAATTCCGTCATCTGTAAATTCAAAACAATGTAAATCAATGATTCTTTGTTTATCATCTTTCCAGACAGTATGACCATCCGTTGTATAATCAGTATTTACTTCCTCAAATCCATGCTGCTTAATCACATAAATATAATCATGATAATGTTTCAGTTCAACAAACAAATCAATATCATTGTGTATTCTTGATTCTCTTTTAAGAAGTGCATCAACACCCCATCCGCCATCTAAATATACTTTAATTTCGTTTTGCAAAGCATATTTTATAATTTCACATGCATCTTCTGTACGTACCATAATCTATCCTCCAAATTCAAATCTTTGTATGCTTTCCAACTCACTAAAAGCCTGAAATTTGTCAGTCTTTCATCCTTTTTGTTATCAATCACCAATTAGCTGTAATCCATTAGGATTTAGCTGATATATTTTATCGCACACCTCTTCAATATACTTTCTATCGTGAGAAATGCTAATGACAGCCCCCGGAAATTCTCGGAGCATTTTTCTTATTACCGGACCGGACAATGGTGAAAAATTTCTTGTCGGTTCATCCAGAATAAGAACATTTGCACCACTTAAGCTCATCCTCAAGAGAAGCACTTTCGCCTTTTGTCCGCCTGATAACTCCCGAATCGGATGCTCCATTTCATCTGGTGTGTATTTAAGTGAACCAAGGTATGTTCTAATTCTTGTACGCTCTTCTTTATCTCCTGTTTTATCAAGGTAATCAACCGGTGTAACATCCAAATCCAGCAGGTCTTCATAAGTTTGAGGCATATATTCTGCTTTAATGTCATTCCGATTTAGGAGTTCTTCCGCTATCTTTTTTAGAAGAGTCGTTTTTCCTGCCCCGTTGGCTCCTATCATACAGATTTTTTCTGAACCTTTTATTTTTAAATGAATTCCTTCTGCTAAAATTCTTTTGCCATCCGGAGTCACAAGCTTTGAAAGTTCATATTCTATGACCGTTTTTCCTGCGGGAATGTGTGAGTTTTCATCCCCTAATTTGACAAAGATTGCTTCTTCCTGTTCCGGCATCTGAGTCATATTTTCATCTTCTTTTTCAAATCTTCGTTCCATTGCCTTAACCGTATGCATTTTGTCCTTTAAGTTTTTGGCAACAGACGGTGCTTGTCTGGTACAACTTCTTAATGCACCTTGTACACTCTGCATAACTCTTTGATATTTTTCATCGCGAATCTTTTTCTCCCTACGGTCACTCAGTGCCCGCTGTTTTTGGATTTCAAATTTATGAAGCCGTTCTTCCACATAGCGTCTATAGGGAAGCTTTGCCACGGTATATCTCGCCTTTGTTTTTCGTATAATCTGCTCGATATGTATCACCATGTTGGCAGTACGCTCTATCAGCGTTTCATCGTGTGAAATAAAAAGCACAATGTGCTTCCAGTCATTTATGATTTTTTCCAGTAATGTAAGCGTCGCAATGTCGATGTCATTGGAAGGTTCGTCCAACAACAGCACAGAAACATCGCGAATGAAAAGCCTCATAAGTTGTGTCTTGACTTTTTCGCCTCCTGAAAGACTACCCATTGTCTGGTTACTGTAGAAAAAATCATTTTTCATTCCAAATTTTCCCGCAATAACAGACAATTCTTTAGGCGTTTTCTCCCAGAATATTTCCTCTTCAGAAAAATATTCGTATATTGTTTTTTCCTTATCTTCATCGAGCATCTCCTGCGGAAGATAACCAAGACGTTCGTGTCCCATTATCCTTTCCCCATCTGCTTCTATATAGTTTTCTACAAGCGACGGATTGTATATCCACTTCATTAATGTCGATTTCCCATTTCCCTCTTCTCCAATAATAACTGCCTTATCTCCATCATTTAGCACAAGGTTGAAATCATTAAGAATTATTCTCAGGTCTTTTTTATGTGTTAAATTTAATTTTTTTATCTGCAACATTAAAGTTTCTCCTTTTCGAAGTCTGAGCCAATTATTATTTTGAACACACAAAAACGAGTCTTTTTTGCATACGCAAAAATAGACTCGCTAAATAGACCCTTATTTCTTTTCCAAAAGGAAAACAAAGGAAATGCCTCTTGCGATAATCCAACTTAAGCGTACACAAAACAAACCTATTCTCTACAGGCTCAATAACTATATGTGTCTTACTTAAATCAAATTATCTATTAATCATTTCCTCACCTTACACAAAATGTGCCTTTCTTTCTTCTAATGGCAATACTATCATACTGTATTTTTTGTGTCAATACATTTCACCTTATGGAAGTGCAAATTAAAATTTTCACTTCCTAATTATACATCCAACCATTACGAAATTCAATCTTTCACAACCTCTTTACAACCACAACCACAGCACTCCAGCAAACGCAGGAGCACCATACCGTAAAACGCTTATGTGTAAATCAACTCCGTTCCTACAACTTCCCTCACACAAGCCTGAATATTATTCATTCTTCCAATCCATTCGTAGGGATTATCTTTCTTTAATTGTTCCGTCACATCTTGTCTGTCGGCATATTCCTTTACCAGTCGAAGAAACATATCCTCTGCTTGCTTATCGACTTCTGCAAGATAACTATGCAGCTTTCCGCTTGTCAGCAGGTTCATATATAACACTTTATAGTGTTCCTTTAAATGCCTTGCATGTCGTTTCCCCCATAAACCAATCGGCTCTATTTCTTCTTCGGCTGGTACTGTGATGTTCGGCAATAAATAATCACCCACCTGTCTATAAGTTCCGCCCATTTCTTCAAAAATTGTCTTTGTCATTTTCCTTTTCCTCCTGTGATTTTTGTCTATCGTGATCGTGTATTATCACGCTTGCGACCTTTAACTGTTCTTGCCTGCTCCAACAAATCATCTATCTGTTTGCGACCAAAAACCTTACGGAGCAGGCTGTAATCTTTATTTTCTGCTTTTAGGATTTTGTTTTCTTCGGTCAATCTTTCATTGACTTTCTCCAAACGCTGATTGGTGCGGTATAACTGTGCATTCGCTGTATTCAGCCTATGATAGTTGTCCCACCCCTCAAAGCAGCGGGCAAGCACCGTTTTGACAAGTTGCTTCAATTTCCTTACAACCGGCTCTGCCATTTTGGTTTTATATGCCTTTGCAGTCATAAATTTCTCTGGTTCTGGCAACTGATATTTCGGTGCAGTATCAAGCTCTATTTCAAGATTTGACAGCTCGTCTTTTGCCTTATCATAGTTCAATACTCGTTCCGACAACACATCAAATTCAATCTGTTTCTGCTCGATTTTCGCACCTAATGCCGCCACTTCTTTTTCTCTTTCCTGCTTTTTATAATCCAAAACAGAAAGATGTTTTTCGTGTGTGCCTAAATGTTCCCACTCAATCCCATAACGTTCCATCACCGCCGCAAGCTGTTCTTTTTCGGACTGTATCCATTGCGACCACTCCGTATCGCCACGACTGCCGCCCTTAAAACCTTGCGTTGCAAGAGCCTGCTTTAGTGACACTCTTGTATCAAGTCCACGCTTGCTGCCTGTGGTAAAAGGTACAAAATCTATGTGCAGATGTGGTGTAGCTTCATCCATATGCAGATGAGCCGAGAACACCCGAAGCTGTGGATTTCGCTCCTGAAAACCCTGATAGTATTCATCTAAAATCTGCTTTGCCAGTTCTCCGTTTTCCGTATCGGCGTTCATATTTCCCTTACCGCCCACCTGTAAAATGATTTCGTGGAACGGTTTTTCCTGCTTGGAACTTCGGATTTTTTCATAATAATCTTTTATCTTTCGGTCTGACCTTATCTGCTTGGCATTGTATCTTTCCAATGCTTCATCAAACAATTCGTGATAAACTGTCTTTATATTTTCATTGCAGTAGTCGATATTGAGATGAGTACGAGTTCCGTCTACATTTTCTGCTCGGAACTTTCGGCTATTGTGATTGACCGAGCCTTTACCGACCATTGCACTTATCGTTCTCTGCATTTTTTCATCTCCCATCTGTAAATTTCAACATTCTCAGGTTTTGTTACTTTTGTCAAAAGTAACGCAAAAGCACTTTTGACGGGTACACCCATCAAAAATGCGACCTGTAAACAGGTTTTGCGTTCTCCGAAGGCTCTCCGAGGGGTGAGCGTGTGCCGGTGGCACACACGCCTGCGAACCGACCGAGCCAGCAGGCGAGACCAAAGAGCCGCCTTTGAAAAGGCACTCTCTGCACACTCCCCTAAACTTTATCCGGTGTCAAAGTGTGACGATGGTGACAATGTTTTTCACAGCGTGCTGCTCTCAAAAACATTGACACCTTTGACACCGTTTGTCACGCCGTCTGCTCGGTTTCTTTCCAAAGTGAAACCTTTCTTCCGTCGTGTGTGCGGCTGTTCTGATAACGGATACCGTAATCACGAAACAGCCTGCTTGCGTTGATACTGAGCCTTAAAGAAAGTACATTCGGCTTTATATCCACCGCAAGCCTTTCGCAAAGTTCCGAAGCAGTTCCTTCCCATCTGTCACTTTCCGAAAAGAGCGTATCCGCTATCTTCTCAAGCAGAGGTTCGGGCGGTTCTTTCCACATCTCCGTTTCCGATTTTGCAAAGTTCCACACCAATCGCTCGCTGTCCCTTACAAGATGGATTTTCATATCCTGCTGGTCTCTGCCAGCAACATCAAGTGTGGCATTGTTGGAAGTACGCTTGTCCTTACTGAGAACAAATGCACCGTCTGCCGCACCCATCAGACCATTCGTGCCTGAAATCATATCGAATATATCTTCCGATTTTTGTTTGCGTGTATGATGAACAATAAGCATTGAAACCTTGTAACTGTCTGCCAACGCTTTCAGCCTTGCCACAACATCATAATCACTTGCGTAGCTGTAATCTGCTCCGCCTGCTTCACGCACACGCTTTAAGGTGTCTATGATAATCAAGCCTGTGTCTGGGTGTTCCCTCATAAACCCTCTTATCTGTTCTTCCAGTCCGCCATTGACCGTTTTACATTCCGTTGCGAAATACAGATTGCCTGTCTCCTTTGCACCGAACATCTGAAACAATCGCTTCTGCAAACGTGGGTAATCATCTTCAAGGGCAAAATAAAGCACCGTTGCCTTACGCACCTTATACTCCCAAAGCGGTGTGCCTGTGCTGATATGATAGGCAAGCTGTGCCATCATAAAGCTCTTTCCCACTTTCGGGGAACCTACGAAAAGGTAAGTTCCCCTTTGGAGCAGACCGTCGATAAGTGGTGTCTGAACCTCAAACACCGTATCATACAGCGTTGTCATTGATACTGTTTTCAGATAGGAAGGGTCTAACTGTCTGAGTATTTCCCTTTGCATTTCTTCAAAAGATTGCTCGTACCCCTTGAAATCCGTATCCTGATTGACTATACTATTGTCAGTACATTTGGAAAGTGACTGTTCCGCATCTGTTGCCGCAGATACATTTGGAATAGTCATTTCTTTTTTATTCTCCATTCGCATCCTCTCCTTTCAAACCGCCGAGAATAATGGAAATCAGTTCTATTACACTCAGCAGTTCATCATCCACACCTTTTCCTGCTTCAATCCTTTTCAGTTCCGCAAGGACTGTGGCAAATTCCGTTTTCAACGCCTTATACACTCTCGGATTGCCCTGTACCACCACATCCTGATTTAAGCAACGGCGGTAACAATACTCCTGTTTTGGCAATCCTGATAGAGCTACAGCTCTGTTAATGAGTTCGTTTTCTTCGGGCGATACTCGAAACCCTACTGTGATATTCCTCCAACGATTTTTGTTATCTCTGTTCTTAGCTGACATTTTCAAAATCTCCTTTCCCTAAATCATCTAATTTTTCTGCCATCTCAATCTGCTTTGACGGAAAGAGGTGTGCGTACTGATAAGTAATATCAATACTTTCGTGACCAACTCGGTCAGCAATCGCCACCGCAGAAAAGCCCATATCAATCAAGAGTGAAATGTGGCTGTGACGGAGATCGTGAATGCGGATACGCTTCACGCCTGCCGCCTTTGCCCCTCTGTCCATCTCGTGATGAAGATAGCTTTTCGTCACCGTAAAGATACGGTCTTTCTTCTTCAATCCGTAAAGCATACCGAGATATTCTTTCATTTCCTCACACAGAAACTTCGGCATTTTAATCGTGCGGTTGCTCTTTTTCGTTTTCGGAGAAGTAATCACATCCTGCCCTTTCAAACGCTGATAGGATTTATTGATTGTGACTGTTTCCTTATCAAAGTTGAAATCTGCCGGAGTCAAAGCTAACAGCTCGCCCTCTCGGATACCGCACCAGTAAAGCATTTCAAACGCATAAAAGGAAACAGGCTTGTCCATCATCTCAAAAGAGAATTTCTTGTATTCTTCCTTTGTCCAGAACAGCATTTCCTTGTGTTCCTCACGTCCCATATTTCCCACCTTTGCCGCAGGATTGGAACGCAGTTCATAGTAGCGGACAGCGTGATTGAAAATGGCGGACAACTGATTGTGCAGCGTTTTCAGATACGTCTGTGAATAAGGCTTTTTCTTCTCATCACGATAGGCAAGCATTTCATTCTGCCAAGTAATAATCTCCTTTGTGGAAATCTCGCTGATTTTCAGTTTCCCGAAATACGGAAGTATCTTTGTGCGTATGATATGCTCTTTGGTAAGCCACGTGTTTTCCTTCAAACGGTTCTTCACATCATTGATATAAAGCTCCGTAAAGGCTTCAAAACTCATATCAAGGTCTGAAGAAGTCTGCAATTTGAACATTCTTTCCCATTCCTGTGCTTCTCGTTTGGTAGCAAAGCCACGCTTGCATTTCTGCTTGCGTTCCCCTTTCCAGTTCACATACCTTGCCATCACATACCAAGTACCGTTATCTTCATTCTTAAATACCGGCATTTACATTTCCCCCTTTCCTGCTCCGTAGAGCCTTTCGTAAAAATACTGGCGATTTACACGCCCTGCAATCGTAATAAAGCCCTTTGCTTTCAATTCCTCATTTAATTGTCTGATGAGTTTATATGCATAAGGTTTTGATACGTTTAGTTCCTGAGCCACATCTTCGGCTCGGATAAATCTGTTTTCCATATCCTTTTTCTTCCTTTCTTAAAATAATTTTTTGCTTGCCGCTTTCTCCGTGTTAAAGTTCCAACAGGCACTCCTGCTTGTCGGCAGGCGCTGTGCTGTCCCAATGCACCGCAGTACATCAGGCGCTCGCTCGTATAGGGGTTCCCGAAAAGTCGGAGACTTTTGGGGAAGAGGAGGAGCAGTGCAGCGAATGAGCTTTTGTGCTTGCACACAAGCGAACGATACGGAACTTGCTCCGACGAGGTCTTGGCGGTTTGGCTTTTCGGACGGTCATTCAGTTGTCGCATTAAGCATATTTGTTTAATTCGTAATTTATTTTACTAAACATATTTGCTATTGTCAAGTGGTTGCAAAGAAAATATTAAACATTTTTGTTTCGGTTTTTCTTGACTTCCACTAAACATTTCTGCTATACTTATTTCACTAAATATAAAAGGAGCGTATCATTATGGCTATCAGCGAAAGAATACATTTTTTCAGACTAATGCGTGGTATGACACAAAAGTATCTCGGTACAGCAATCGGTTTTCCAGAAAAGAGTGCTGATGTGCGTTTGGCACAGTACGAAACTGGTACACGCAAACCGAAAGCAGACCTTACAAATGCATTGGCACAGGTGCTTGATGTTTCTCCACAGGCTCTTGATGTTCCTGACATAGACAGCTATATCGGTCTTATGCACACTCTGTTTACCCTTGAAGATATTTACGGTCTTACTGTCAGTGAAGCAGACGGAGAGGTATGCTTAAAGGTCAACAAGGACAAAGGCAGAGAAGCATATGAACTCCTCAAAATGCTGTATGCTTGGAAAGAACAGGCAGACAAGCTATCTTCCGAAGAAATCAACAGAGAAGAATACGATAACTGGCGTTACCATTATCCAGAGTTCGACACCACACAGCGTTGGGCAAAAGTTCCATCACAGGAATTAAGTGACGCTCTCGTGGAAGCATTCAAAGACCACTTGAAAGATAAATAAGCACCTACAGGACCTGCCACTGGCAGCTCCCTACAGATGCTTTGGCAACGACAAAAAAGCCCTTAACTATGGTTATTAACCACAGCTAAGGGCTTAGTTTATAATATGGAATTTGTTCAGAGCCAAGCTCCGAACTTTAGTCTGCAAGCCACCTGTTAATTGTTCCGTTACCCATAAACCACTGGATAACAAGAATAATGGCACTTGCTATGACTGTTATCAATTTGTTATCAAAAGACTAATCGAAATCGCTGAAACCCGCATAAACACTGGCTTTTTTAAGCAACTCGATTTATTCAAACTCAATCGTTCCCGGTGGCTTACTAGTCAGGTCATAGAATACCCTATTAACCCCACGCACCTCGTTTATAATTCTACTCATAACTGTCTGGAGTACTTCAAATGGTATCTGGGCACTTTCGGCTGTCATAAAGTCAATTGTATTGACTGCACGAAGTGCAACTGCGTAGTCATAAGTTCTTTCATCACCCATAACACCAACTGAACGCATATTAGTGAGGGCTGCAAAGTACTGGTTTGGCATCCAGGCTGGTTCCTTGCCATTTTCTTTCTTGTAGGCTTCTACTGCCTTGTCTACTTCTTCACGGTAGATGTAATCGGCATCCTGTACGATACGAACCTTGTCGCCTGTTACTTCGCCGATAATTCTTATTCCAAGTCCTGGACCTGGGAATGGCTGACGGAACACAAGATGTTCTGGTATGCCAAGTTCAAGACCAGCCTTACGTACTTCATCCTTGAATAAGTCACGGAGTGGCTCAATAATCTCCTTGAAATCAACGAAATCTGGAAGACCTCCTACATTGTGATGTGACTTGATTACCGCTGATTCACCGCCAAGTCCACTCTCTACAACGTCTGGATATATAGTTCCCTGTGCAAGGAAGTCAACTGCACCAATCTTCTTGGCTTCTTCCTCAAACACACGAATGAACTCTTCACCGATTATCTTTCTCTTAGCCTCTGGTTCAGTAACACCTGCAAGCTTAGAGTAATATCTTTCCTGTGCATTTACCCTTATAAAGTTAAGGTCAAACTGTCCTTCTGGACCGAATACGCTTTCAACCTCATCGCCCTCGTTCTTACGAAGAAGACCATGGTCTACGAATACGCATGTAAGCTGCTTTCCGATAGCTCTTGAAAGAAGACCTGCAGCCACTGATGAATCAACTCCACCAGAAAGTGCAAGTAATACCTTACCATTGCCAACCTTTTCACGTATTTCCTTAATAGTATTCTCTACAAATGCATCCATTTTCCAAGTTCCAGCACATCCGCATACTCCACGCACAAAGTTGTGAAGCATCTTTGTACCTTCCTGTGTATGAAGAACTTCTGGATGGAACTGGATTGCATAGAGGTTCTTTTCTGAACACTCTGCTGCTGCCACTGGACAGTCTGCTGTATGTGCAATTATCTTAAATCCTGAAGCAACCTGTGAAATGTAGTCAAAATGGCTCATCCACACGATAGTCTTTTCTGAAACATCTCCAAATAAAGCACTGCTCTTATCAACAAATGTCTCTGTCTTTCCATACTCTCTTACTGGAGCTTTCTCAACCTTGCCACCAAGAACGTGCTGCATAAGCTGAGCACCATAACATAATCCAAGTACTGGAACACCAAGTTCAAAAAGCTCTTTAGTACAAGTAGGTGAACCTTCTTCATAGCAGCTATTCGGACCACCTGTAAGGATAATTCCTTTAGGGTTCATCGCCTTAATCTGCTCAAGAGGTGTTTTGTAAGAATATATCTCACAATATACGTTACATTCACGGACACGACGTGCAACTAACTGATTGTACTGTCCGCCAAAGTCAATAACTATAACCTTTTCCTGATTCATATTGTCCCTTTCCTAATCATAAGTTTGCGTTGAAGATATATTTTATATGCATTTCTATACTTTAATCAGCCAATCATAAAAAATATCCTGACACAATGTGCATATATAAATAATATGCACATATATAACATACACATATATAACATACACATATATAACATATACATATACATATACATATACATATACATATAACACACATATATCAATTGGATATTTTACATAACAATTTATGTATAGCAATTTACTGCTTTTATTGTCTTATATTTTCTCCTATTACTTTCAAAGTATATATCAGTATATATAACACATCTACAACTCATATATACATTTATTATAGTAAACAAGCGGTATAATGACAAGCATATTCTTCAATCTTTATTACAATCCCATACAACACAACCTCCTATTATTAATCTGTTGTATGCTTATACCGCTTAATTTCAGATTTATACAGCTTTATATTTCCATAAGGAACTCGTCTATATATTTCCTCATATCGTCAAATTCTGCATTAACCTCAGGTACATCAGACTTAAAATCCAGCAGTTTATATACATAACCTTGTTCCTTGGCCTGTCTATAACTTTCTTTATACACAAGTTCAAAAAGCAGTGATATATGCCCTACTATATGGTCAACTGCACTCCTTCTTACACTTTTAAGTACTGTTTCCTTCTTATAAAAGCTCTCAAGTACCTCTTTGGTTATAATTCCATTCTTAAGTTCCTCTGTTGTTACATCATATATAATCTCCATAGGAATATCTGCATTTACCTTAAATATGTCAACCTTATCTGCATCACGCAGTATATCACAAAACATACGCTGTCTTTCAGTGAGGTCTTCTTTTACACGATACTTATTATGCTGTCTTGTTGCCATTTCAAGAAGTCCTGTATCTTTATTGTGGTGCTCATTATTTTTTATTATCTGCTCAGCTTCTTCATTCCCTGAACGTGCAAGCTCACATTCTTTATAATATCCTTCTGCAAACTTCCTTATAAGACCTTCCTTAAACAGCAGGTCTGCTCCGAATTCTGCATGGTCTACTGACTGGGCATCATTAAATGTACCGAAACGCCTTATCTGCTCAAATCTTCCTATATCGTGTAACATTCCAAGAAGCCATGCAATATCTACATCCGGTTCACTTAAGCCTAATGATTCTGCAATTCTTTGACACAGTCCTGCTACTCTGTAGGTATGATCTATCTTAAGCTTTATCTTTTCATCTGATGGGTCGTAATTTCTTACATACTCTGCAAATGCATTGATAACATTTTTCCTGTTAATAACTGGTTTGTTAATACTTTCCACAACATCAATAAGTCCATTAAGGTCATCACATACCATATATGTAAGCTTCCTGATATCATCATCTATTGCTATTGTATCAGGAATATGGACAACTCTCATACCTGCCGCATATCCAGCCTTAATTCCATTGATACTATCCTCAACTACTACTGCCTCTGACGGATTTACGCCTATTGCCTTAGCAGCACGAAGAAATATATCCGGTTCTGGCTTTCCACGTTCGACTTCATCTCCATATACAACCGCATCAAGATAATCCCACACTCCTATTTCGTGAAGTGTTTTCTCAGCACTTTCACGCCTTGTTGATGTAGCAACTGCACACTTTAATCCATTATTTCTTATATATTCAAATATGTCCTTTACTCCCTTTTTAACAGGAATACCTTCTGTTTCCCTTATCTTGTATACATGCTGTGTTCTAAGCTCCTTCGCTTCCCAATAATCTATCACACCCTTGTAATAATCATCAAAGAACTTGCAGCAAAGCTCTGCCGGAGCACCCTTAAAGCTGTCTATAAGCCACATTGGCATATCCACTCCAAGCTGCCCTGCCGCCCATAGCCAGCCCTCATTAGACTGTCTTTCTGAATCTATAAGAACGCCATCCATATCAAATATAATGCCTGATACCATTTTTCTTCTCCTAGCAATCAAATATCGTATTTTTACACTTTATATTATTTAAAGTAACTATAAAAGATATGTTTTTATAATTTATAACGCTGACCAGCACCTGCAATTTTCAAATTTGCCAATTTAGAGACTTTAAACATCTTCTATCATTGAACTTTCATCCACAATGCCGTCATCTGCACCATCCTTATAAATACTTCTTAACATACTGTCCGGTATAAGACTTCTTAACCTTGGCAACCTCTTCTGGTGTACCCTTTGCAATAACTGTACCACCTCTGTCGCCGCCTTCTGGTCCCATATCTATAATATAATCGGCTGTTTTGATAACATCAAGATTATGCTCGATAACAACAACAGTGTTACCGCCCTCCGCAAGCTTATGAAGTATATCAACAAGCTTGTGGACGTCTGCAAAATGAAGTCCTGTTGTAGGCTCATCAAGAATGTATATAGTCTTTCCTGTACTTCTTTTTGAAAGCTCTGTAGCAAGCTTTATTCTCTGTGCCTCTCCACCTGAAAGCTCTGTAGATGGCTGTCCTAACTTAATGTATGAAAGTCCAACGTCATTAAGAGTTTCTATTTTTCTTCTGACTGATGGCACATTTTCAAAGAAATCAACTGCATCCTCAACTGTCATATCAAGTACATCATATATGCTCTTTCCCTTATACTTAACTTCAAGTGTTTCCCTGTTATAACGCTTTCCGTCACACACTTCACAAGGAACATATACATCAGGCAGGAAATGCATTTCTATCTTGATAATACCATCTCCGGAACAAGCCTCACAACGTCCTCCCTTTACATTAAAGCTGAAACGTCCTTTGTTATAACCTCTTTCCTTAGCATCTGTTGTTGAAGCAAAAAGATCCCTTATCATATCAAATACACCCGTATATGTCGCAGGATTAGAACGTGGAGTTCTTCCTATTGGCGACTGGTCAATATCTATAACCTTATCAAGCTGCTCAATTCCTATAATATCATCATGGTCACCAGCGATACATCTTGCACGGTTTAAAGACTTAGCAAGGTGCTTATACAGAATTTCATTCACTAGGGAACTCTTTCCTGAACCCGATACACCTGTTACACATGTAAATACTCCAAGTGGTATATCAACATCAATATTTTTAAGATTATTCTCCCTTGCACCCTTAACAGTTATCCAGCCTGTCGGCTTTCTTCTCTTAGCCGGCACTGGAATCTTGATTCTTCCGCTAAGATATGCACCTGTAAGCGAATCCTTGCATGCCATAATATCAGCTGCTGTTCCTGTCGCAACAACTTCTCCACCATTACGTCCGGCACCCGGTCCTATATCAACAATATAATCTGCGGCACGCATAGTATCTTCATCGTGTTCAACCACAATAACTGAGTTACCAAGGTCACGCAAATGTATAAGTGTCCCAAGCAGCTTGTCATTATCTCTCTGATGAAGTCCGATACTTGGCTCATCAAGTATATAAGCCACACCAACAAGTCCTGAACCTATCTGTGTCGCAAGTCTTATTCTCTGTGCCTCTCCTCCTGAAAGCGTACCTGTAGCTCTTGATAATGAAAGATAATCAAGTCCTACATCCATAAGAAACTGTATTCTTGCCTTAATCTCCTTAAGTATATCTGCACCGATAAACTTCTGTCTGTCTGTAAGCTCAAGCTCATCTAAGAACTTCTTTAACTTAACAATAGACATATCCGTAATCTGATATATATTCTTATCTGCTATCGTAACAGCAAGAGATGATGGCTTTAATCTCTGTCCGTGGCAGGACTTACAAGGTCTTATGCGCATGAATTCCTCATACTGCTGCTTTGCACTGTCTGAGTAAGTTTCCCTGTATCTTTTCTCCATATTATGGATAAGGCCTTCAAATGCTATATCGTATTCTCCAACGCCTCTCTGGCCTTTGTAATGCACTTTAACACTCCTGCCATTAGTACCATTTATAATCATATCCTTAATATCATCCGGATAATCCTTAAATGGTGTTGATAAACTGAAGTTATATTCCTTTGCAAGTGCACTCATAATAGCCCTTGAAAAGCTACCCTCATCCTTTACAGACTGCCATCCCATACCAACTATAGCTCCCTCATCGATGCTTAATGAATCATCTGGTATAAGAAGCTCTGCATCAAAATTCATTGTATAACCAAGTCCGTAACAATCAGGACACGCACCAAATGGATTGTTGAACGAAAAGCTTCTTGGCTCTATCTCATCTATGCTTATGCCACAATCCGGACACGAAAAGCTCTGTGAAAAGTTAATCGGCTCACCATCTATAACATCAACTGTCATAAGTCCCTCTGCAAGCTTAAGTGCTGTTTCTATTGAGTCTGTAAGTCTTTTGTTAATTCCATCTTTAACTACAAGACGGTCAACAACAATTTCTATATTATGCTTCTTGTTCTTATCAAGATTTATCTCATCTGTAAGCTCATACATATTGCCATCAGCAATAACTCTTACATAACCACTCTTTTTAGCCTGTTCAAAAAGCTTCTTATGTTCACCTTTTCTTCCTCTTACAACTGGAGCTAATATCTGTATCTTTGTTCTTTCTGGAAGCTCCATAATAGTATCAACCATCTGGTCTACAGTCTGCTTGTTGATTACTTTGCCACACTTTGGACAATGTGGTGTACCTATTCTTGCATATAATAATCTGAAATAATCATATATCTCTGTAACAGTTCCAACTGTTGAACGTGGATTTCTGTTAGTTGACTTCTGGTCTATGGAAATAGCTGGTGAAAGTCCTTCTATGCTCTCTACCGCCGGCTTTTCCATCTGTCCTAAGAATTGCCTTGCATATGAAGATAATGACTCCATATATCTTCTCTGGCCTTCTGCATATATAGTGTCAAAGGCAAGACTTGACTTACCAGAACCAGACAGACCTGTAAGTACTACAAGACTGTCCCTTGGTATATCTACATCAATATTTTTAAGATTATGCTCACTTGCACCTCTTATTCTTATATAATTCCTGTAATCGCCTTTTTCCATATTCTATTTTCTCCGTTATTTCTTCTTTCTTAATCCTTAATCATCTCAATTACATAATGCTTTTTCTGTAAACAGCAACTGCTTTTTATAATTATGACACATACATCATATAATTCTATCTGCCTGACTTCTTATCCTCATAAATATACTTATTAATCTCGATCATCTTATCACGAAGCATAGCCGCCTGTTCAAAGTCAAGCTCTGCTGCAGCCTTACGCATATTTTTCTCAATCTGCTTCTTAACCTTTTCAAGATCTTTAATGCTCATAGATTCATAATCTACATCAAGCCTTCCATTTGAATTATCTGCTTCTGCTGCCTTAGATATACTTATAAGATCTCTTACTGCCTTCTTTATAGTCTGAGGAGTTATTCCGTGTACCTCATTGTACTCCTGCTGTATCTTTCTACGTCTTTCCGTCTCAGATATAGCCTTTTCCATAGACTCTGTTATAGTATCTGCATACATAATAACGTGTCCATCTGCATTTCTGGCAGCTCGTCCTATCGTCTGGATAAGTGAAGTCTCTGTTCTTAAGAAGCCCTCTTTATCAGCATCAAGAATAGCCACAAGACTTATCTCTGGAATATCAAGTCCCTCTCTAAGCAGATTGATACCAACAAGCACATCGAATCCGTCAAGTCGCATATCCCTTATAATCTTCTGTCGCTCTAGTGTATCAATATCCGCATGAAGATACTTGACTCTTATGCCGACTTCCTTAAGATAATCTGTGAGATCCTCTGCCATACGCTTGGTAAGTGTAGTTACAAGTATCTTATTCTTTTTCTCAACTTCCTTATTAATCTCACTTATAAGATCATCTATCTGACCCTCTATTGGTCTGACTGTTATCTCTGGATCAAGAAGTCCTGTAGGCCTTATAATCTGCTCTGCCCTCATAAGTTCATGTTCTTCCTCATACCTGCTAGGCGTAGCAGATACAAAAAGCATCTGTGATATCTTGCTCTCAAACTCCTGAAAATTAAGCGGTCTGTTATCCTTCGCTGATGGAAGCCTGAAGCCATAATCAACAAGTGTCGTCTTTCTTGCCTGATCGCCTGCATACATTCCCCTTATCTGTGGAATAGTTATATGTGATTCATCAACAATTATCATAAAATCATCTGGGAAATAATCCATAAGCGTATATGGCGGACACCCTGCCGGAAGCCCTGCTAAATGTCTTGAATAATTCTCAATACCTGAACAGAAGCCTGTTTCCTGCATCATCTCTATATCAAAGTTCGTTCGTTCTTCTATTCTCTGTGCCTCAAGAAGTTTATCCTCACTCTTGAAATACTCTATTCTCTCTGCAAGCTCTTTCTTAATATTCTCAATCGCCTTTTCCATCTTCTCTTTTTCAACAACATAATGTGAATTAGGAAATATAGCAACATGGTCAAGGTTACATTTAACCTCACCGGTAAGAGAATCAATCTCGCTTATCCTGTCTATCTCATCACCAAAAAACTCTACTCTCACAGCATCTCCACTGGAAGCTGACGGATATATCTCTACAACATCTCCCCTTACCCTGAATGTTCCTCTTTTAAAATCCTGGTCATTGCGCATATACTGTATATCTATAAGCTTTCTTATCATTTCATCCCTGTCTTTTTCCATACCTGGACGAAGTGAGATAACCATATTCTTATAATCAATAGGTGCACCAAGACCATATATACACGAAACTGATGCTACTATAATAACATCATCTCTCTCTGACAATGCCGCTGTTGCTGAATGTCTTAACTTATCTATCTCGTCATTAATCGAAGAATCCTTGGCTATATAAGTATCGCTCTGTGGCACATAAGCCTCTGGCTGATAATAATCATAATAGGATACAAAATACTCTACTGCATTCTCAGGAAAGAACTCTTTCATCTCAGAGTACAGCTGAGCTGCTAATGTTTTATTATGACTGATTATAAGAGTAGGCTTCTGTACATGCTGTATTATGTTCGCCATAGTAAATGTCTTACCAGAGCCTGTAACACCGACAAGTGTCTCGAACTGATTACCCTCTTCAAATCCCTGCACAAGCTTCTCTATTGCACGGGGCTGAGCTCCTGTCGGTTTATAAGGAGCGTGTAACTTGAATTCCATAACAATTCTCCCTTCGTTAATCTATAGTAAAATAGTCAACAACAATATTATTTAATAGTATTTACCTTATATATTGATTTTACTACAAATAAATGCCTTTGTCTATTAAAAATAGAACATTTGTTTTATTTTGTGATAAAAATTACCTGACTGCTGATACACAACAGATTTCAACAAACTGCCAATCTGCATATCAGCCATCAGGCTTACTGTAATTTATATATTTTCCATTTGCATATATTTAATTAATCTGTGCTTCCACATTCTTAATTGCCGCATCAAGCTGGGTATCAACATCTGCATCAGTATCATATTCAACTACCATATCTGGAGTAACACCTTTTCCGTGTATATCCTGACCCTTTGGTGTAAAATACTTGGCAATTGTGAACTTTATTGCACTTCCATCTGTAAGTGGTTTAACTGTCTGCACAATTCCTTTGCCATATGTCTGGGTTCCAATTATCGTTCCTTTGCCATAATCCTGTATAGCACCTGCAAATATCTCTGAGGCACTGGCACTATTGCCATTTACAATGACTGCCAGTGGCAGATTGAACTCATCATTATCCTGACCTTTATACTCTTTTCTATTGCCCTGCTTATCCTCTGTATACACAATAAGTCCGTCAGGAAGCATATATTTAAGCATACCTACAACCGTATCAAGCAATCCACCTGGATTGTTTCTTATATCAATTACAAGTCCTTTCATACCCTGTGACTGCAAATCTTCAACAGCCGCCTTGAACTGCTTTGTTGTTACCTCCTCAAACTGTGATATCGAAAGATAACCTATATTATTATCAAGAAGTGTATATGACACTGTCTTTGCTTCAACAGCATCTCTTACCGCAGAAAATGTCAGTCGCTCAGTTCCACGAATGACCTCTAGCGTGACAGATGTACCCTTGTCGCCTTTAATAAGTGCAACGGCTGATGAAAGCTCCATACCTGTTATGTCCCTGCCATCAACATTTACAACCCTGTCGCCACTCCTGAGTCCAGCCTGATAACCTGCCCCATTATCATATACATCTACAAGAAGAACACCACCTTCACCGCTAAGCTGGCAGACTGCTCCTATGCCATAGAACTTGCCATTTGTTGACTCCTTTAAGGCTTTATATTCATCCGCTGTATAATACATGGTATACTTGTCACCATATGAACTAAGATACGCCTTGTAAATGTTATCTTTGGCGGTTTCATCATCTACATCACCAAAATAAAAGGATTCAAGCACAGAATCAATTGCATTAAGCTTGCCTTCTACCTCACTTCCAATTCCGTCTGAATCTGTGACTGCATCAGATTGTATATATACATCTCCATTAACACCTATATGAATGTAGCCTTTAGCTATACACACTGCTGCCACACTTAATATTAGAAGTATAACAGCCATAAATGCTGATACAGCACCGATAATCATTCCACTTGCAAAGCCTTGTGATTTCTTCTTTCTTGGCGGCTGTGCATTTCTTCTTAAATCATTCATTCCATACAAATCACCAATATTTCCACGATTATCCGAAGCACTATTATTAATTCTGTTACCGGCATTGATGTCATTATCTGCATTAACATTATTAATTACATTAATGTTATCACCAGCATTAAAATCATCACTATTGACATTATCATTTGAATAAATGTTGTTATTTTGATTGTCCATACCTATATGCCTCTGCATTTATTAATATTTATTTGCTTAAGTAGTTCCAAGGTGAAACATAACTTCCGTTATATCTTACATCAAAATGTAGATGAACTCCGTCAGAATCACCAGTTGTTCCCATAAGTGCTATCTTCTGTCCCTTAGTTACATGTGTTCCTGCACTGACAAGAAGCTTTGAAGCATGCAGATATCTTGTATACAATCCACCACCATGATTAATCATAATATAATTACCCGCTGATGAACTAAATGTCGCAATTACCACATCACCATCATACGCCGCATATATAGCATCACCCGCAACGCCTCTGTTAAGTGCACCGATATCAATTCCCTTATGCGGAGAGCTTCTGCCCTCTGTATCACCATAAGGTGAGGTTATCCTTGTTGACTCTGTAGGCCACTTGAACTTTCCACCATCATATTTTACAACATTGGCACTTCCACTATTCTCCTTGGCCTTAATCTCTGCCTCTATCTTGGCAATATATTCGTCCTGAGCCTTTATATCAGCTTCTATCTTAGCTTTATAATCCTCCTGCTGCTGCTTGTTCTTCTGCAATGAAGCCATTTCACTCTTCTTGGTTGACTCAAGCAGTGAAAGTGAAGCTCTCTTATCTTCAAGCTCCTCCTGCTTGGTTACAAGTGTCTCCCTGTCCGTTTCTAACTGTGCTTTGGCGACAGTTATATAAGTAACAGTAGCATTATATTTTTCAAGCATTTCCCTGTCATACTGTGAGATTTTTGTAATATATTCCGCCTTATTAAGCATATCACCCATACTCTGGGAATTCATAAGCAATGCAAAATATGTTTCATCATTATGTTCATACATAAACTGAATTCTAAGCTTCATTGAACTATACTGTTCTTCTGCCTCTATCTCTGCCTGTGCAAGCTTTTCTTCTGTATCCGCTATCTCAGCCTCTATCTGCTCAACCTGCTCATTAACCTCATTAAGCTCGCCATCAACACTGGACATCTGTGCATCAAGCTGGGCAATATAAGCTATCATATCATCGTTCTGTGCCTTTAAGTCTTCAATTATTTTCTCTGTCTGTTCATACTGGCTCTGCAAATCTTTTTTCTTGCTGTTAGCATCATTGAGATTCTGCTTATCATCTCCATATACATCATAATATGACACTGCAAAATATGGTATTACAAGCACAAGTACCATCAACAATGGAATAAGCCTTTTTGCTAATGCTCTCCTCATACAACTCCTCCATTCAGTCAGACCATTTATAAAATGCATACAAACAGCCGCTTAACAATAGCATAACAATCTATACTGTCGGATACCATTTTTATTTTTAAATAGGACTTCCACATATCATATACAATCACATAATATAATCTTCATATATAATACATAATCATATAATTCAATGCAGCAGTCCTATGTCTGGCTAATATTATCTGCTATACATTAGCATGCTTTCTTACAGCAAAGAAGCTTCCTAATGCACCTATTCCGATACCAAGAAGAATTCCTACTGGAACCAGTATTCTGAATACATCATTAACCGGCATAAATGCAAGAATATTCTGAAGTATCGAGAACTTATTCATAACAAAATTAATAATATTCTCATATACAAATCTAAGAATAACTATTGGAATAATTGAACCAACAAGTCCAATTACAATACCTTCTACGAAGAATGGTGCATTAACAAATGCATCTGTAGCACCTATATACTTCATAATAGAAATCTCTTCTTTACGGACAGTAATACCTATTACAATTGTGTTAGTAATAAGGAATATAGATACTGCAAGAAGAATAACTATAATTGCTATTGTTATGTAACTAACAAGTCTTGCGGCACTGGCAAGTCCACTTGCTGTTGCCTCTGAACGGTTAACCTGTCTTATGCCATCAAGATTTTCAAGGTATGTTACAAGTGTAGCCTGACTTGAAGCTTCATTAAGATATATCTCATATGATGAAGAATTAGCAAGAGGATTATCATCCTTGAAACCTTCTGCAAGTTCTGGGTAATCTTTAAAATACTCAGCCTTGTAATTCTCCCACGCTTCATCAGCTGATGTATAATGAATTCTTGACACTTCATTACGCTGGCTTATCGTATCGCCAAGCTTCTTAATATCTGCGTCTGTAAGTCCTTCATCGAAAAATACTGTTACGCATACTTCATTCTCAGCCTTATGAATCATATACTGAAAATTGGATACAAGTGCATAGAATACACCAAAAAGGAATATACACGCTGTAATTGTTGCTATAGACGCAAGAGAGAACAATCTATTACGATAGATGTTCTTTAATCCGTCTTTAATATGATAAAATAACGATCTAATCTTCATAGAAATAACCACCTTTTTCCAAATCACTGATAATCTTGCCTTCGCTCATAGTAATAGTTCTCTTCTTCATCTGCTGAACTATCTCCATATTATGAGTAACAACAAGTACTGTTGTTCCCTGCTTGTTAACCTGATCTAATATCTTCATAATCTCATTAGAATTAGCTGGGTCAAGGTTACCTGTAGGCTCATCGCACAATAATATAGCTGGCTTATTAACCAGTGCTCTGGCTATGGCAACTCTCTGCTGTTCCCCACCTGATAACTCATTAGGAAATGACTTATACTTATCAAGAAGTCCTACCATTGAAAGCATAGCAAGAACCCTGCTCTTAATCTTCTTATTAGGAGCTTCGACAACTTTCTGTGCAAATGCAATATTATCGTATATATTACGATCTGGTAAAAGTCTGAAATCCTGAAATACAACACCGATATCTCTTCTAAGATATGGTAACTTCTTTCTTGTAAGTTTATTAAGGTACTTTTTATTAACGTATATCTTACCCGATGTTGGGTCAAGTTCCTTAAGAAGAAGCTTTATAAGAGTTGACTTACCTGAACCACTCTTACCTACTATAAACACGAATTCTCCTTTCTGAACGTGAAGATTAATTCCGTTCAAAGCAGGAACTCCAGATGTATACGTTTTGGTAACATCTTCCATTATAATCATTATTAATATTCCTCCAAATTAGTATGTATCTTTACTTTCCATATATTTCATATATTTAACTACCATAAGTGCAATCTTAAATGTTATGGCATCATCAAACACTCTCAAATCAAGGCCTGTAGTCTTCTGAAGCTTATCTAGTCTGTATACAAGAGTATTTCTGTGGATATATAACTGTCTTGATGTCTCTGATACATTAAGGCTGTTATCAAAGAACTTGTTAATTGTTGATAATGTCTCCTCATCTAAATCATCAGGTGACTTTCCGTCAAATATCTCTCTTATGAACATCTGACAAAGTGGAAGTGGAAGCTGATATATTAAACGTCCAATACCAAGTCTGTTATATGCAACAACATTCTTGTCACTATAGAATATCTTGCCTACATCAAGAGCCATATTAGCTTCCTTGTAAGAACGTGATACTTCTCTTATATCATTAACAATAGTACCATAAGCAATATGAGCAGAACTCATAGCCTCTGTATTTAACATATCTATAATAACTTCTGCTGTCTTATCAAGGTCTTCGTAAGTTTCATTACTCTTAACCTCTCTGACAAGTATTATACTCTTCTCGTCAACTGCTGTGATAAAATCCCTTGTTCTTGAAGCAAATAAAGTTCTTATTGTCTCTAATGCATTAATATCTTTCTCGTGCTTAGTCTCAATAATATATACAACTCTCTTTACATCCGTATCAATATGAAGCTTCTCAGCTCTTGTATACATATCAACCCTTAGAAGATTATCAAGAAGAAGATTCTTTATAAAGTTATCCTTATCAAATCTTTCCTTATAAGCAACTAAAAGATTCTGTATCTGAAATGCTGCAAGCTTTCCTAACATAAATACATCATCAGTTGTTCCCTTAGCCAATATTATATACTCAAGATTGCCATCTTCAACAACCTTAAAGAACTGATATCCATTAACCACCTGACTATCTGCTGGTGAATCTATAAATACAAGTGCATCTGCTGTACATTCAGCAACATTATCAAATGTCTTAGCTACAACCTTGCCCTCTGCATCAATAACACATAAATCAACTCGTGATATTTCTTTTAACCCATCAACGGTTGTCTGTAAAATCTGATTTGAAATCATATTATACTCCATTCCTTCGCATCTTTTTGACATTTACTATATCATTGTAAAGCAAAATGACAAAAAAAAAAAGAGGAAATGTATAGAAATTATACACTTCCTCTAAATTTTATAAAATAATTATATTTGAATAATACAAATATCTAATTATGTATAGTAATTAGTGAGTAATTACCATTTCTGTTTCCTTATCAAATACATGAAGTCTTGCAACATCCATAGCGAATTCAACTTCATCACCTGGACGAGCTGTTGTTCTAGGATTAACCTTAGCTGTACATGTAACATCACCAATTTCATAGTGAAGGTTAACTTCAGCACCAAGTAATTCATATACTCTGATTGTTGACTTAAACTTAGTATCCTGATGAGCAGCGATAAATTCTGGATCATCTTTAACGTCTTCTGGACGGATACCAACTACAACTGTCTTTCCAACATAACCTTCATCGATAAGCTTCTTGCTCTTTTCAGCTGGAAGTTTGATAACAACTTCTTCGCTCATCTTAAGAACTGCCTGTGAACCTTCCTGAGCTACTGTAGCGTCGATAAGATTCATCTGAGGTGAACCAATGAAACCAGCAACGAAAATGTTGTTAGGTGTATTGTAAAGGTTCTGAGGTGTATCTACCTGCTGTATAATACCATCCTTAAGAACTACGATTCTTGTACCAAGTGTCATAGCCTCTGTCTGGTCATGTGTAACGTAGATGATTGTTGTCTGTAATCTCTTATGAAGCTTAGAAATCTCAACACGCATCTGAACTCTTAACTTAGCATCAAGATTTGAAAGAGGCTCATCCATAAGGAATACCTTAGGACTACGAACGATAGCACGTCCCATAGCAACTCTCTGTCTCTGACCACCTGAAAGAGCCTTTGGCTTACGATCAAGTAAGTGCTCGATATCAAGAATCTTAGCAGCTTCATGAACTGACTTATCTATTTCATCCTTAGGTACCTTTCTTAACTTAAGACCAAATGCCATATTGTCATATACTGACATATGTGGATATAACGCATAATTCTGGAATACCATAGCGATATCTCTATCCTTAGGCTCTACATCATTAACGAGCTTGTCTCCGATCCATAATTCACCAGAACTGATTTCTTCAAGACCAGCGATCATACGAAGAGTTGTAGACTTACCACAACCAGATGGTCCTACGAAGATAATAAATTCCTGATCTGCGATTTCAAGGTTGAAATCTTTAACAGCTACAAAGCCGTTAGGATATACTTTACAAACATTTTTAAGTGATAAACTTGCCATTGAAAACTTTCCTCCTAAAATATAAAAAGCGTATGCACGCTTTCTGATACTGCTTATTCTACACTAAATGCCTGTCCTTGGCTATATGGTAATTAGCCAAATATCGCAGTTGCTTTTTTATCACTTTTACCATAATTATTAAATTGATGTGTATTTTGCACAAATTTACTCAATCAATCTTCACTAACATCACCAAAACTCTTAACTTTCATATGCCATCTTATAATAAATTCAGCTATAAAAGTTGTTATAACAATCGCCAGAATTGCATACATCGTAACCCTTATTCCAAATACAAACGCCCCTGCTATTATTATAAGAGCATCAATTATATTCATAATTACAACCACACTTAAATATCTGCTTCTTTCAACAATTAGCCCCGCCAGCAGATCCGTTCCCCCCGTCGTAATCTCAGTCCTTAATACCATTCCAATACCAACGCCTGCCATTATGCCTCCAATTATGGCAGTCTTTAAATAACTTACATCTACTCTTGTATCTGCTGGAAGTACTGCCATAAAAAATGTAAGCAGTGCATCAGCAGCAAGCGTATCTTTAATATAATCTATGCCTTTTTTGCAGTATGCCCATATGAATAAAGGAATATCAAGAATAATATTAGTGAACCATATCGGTATGCCAGATTGCGGAAACCACCCAGACTTCCAGCTTTCCTTTGCAATTAATGACAATCTTCTTATTATGATACTTATTCCTGATATTCCGCCTGTAACCATTCCGGCAGAATCATATATGCTTTTATATGCAATTGCCATAAGAAATGTTCCTGTGATTATATATATCCATTTTAAATTAATATTTTTGACATTCTCTTTTATCTTCATTCTCAATATTTCCTGATCCATATCTTATTATCTTCATTATCCAGCCTCCCTGCTTATTGTCCTGTTACTATTTTTTGCAGTATCTTTATATATATTCAGCTATTTATCCTTGCATTATGGCTGTTATGTGCTTATAATTATATTAATCTATTAATTATCCCAAAGAAGAGAGGATTTATATATGGACATAGCTGGATTATCTACTAACTTAAGTACAATTAATGTAGTGAATGATGTTCAGGTTGCTGTGCTCAGACAATCTCTTGACACTCTTGAGACATCAGGAGATAGTCTTACTAAGATGATGGAAGCATCTGTTAATCCTGAATTAGGACAGAATATTGATATTCGTATATAACGGAATATTTCTTACTCCTTTTATCTGATACATTAAACCAATAATACGCCGTCAATTATCTTTATTGATAACTGACGGCGTATTATTCTGCATACGAATTATGCTCATTATTAATTATCTTAACTCATTTAATTTCCCAATTAAAATATTTCACTTACAATCATATATATAACAACTGCAATAACTGTAACGATTGCTGGAACTGTCATAATCTTCTGCTGAGGAACTGACTGTTCTGACGCAGCATTTTCTTGCACTCTGAAAGATTTCACATCATTAACGATATATTCCCATCTTCCATTATGCTGTGCCATTTTCTTAATGCACAGATACACAAGCGACATAAATCCAATCGATACTCCAAGAAGCATAGCAAGTGTCAGTAACATAGAAATTGACGAACTCTGTACTACTGTTTCACCAGCCGCTTCCTGCATTGTATCATAAGTACCTGTAATCTTAAGAAGCTGTATAATCGTAATTGAATAAGTATTAATCGCAAAATGTGCAAGCACTGATGACCATATAGAACCTGTAGCCTCTACCAAAAACGCAAATACAACACCAATGACAAATGCATAACAGAACTGGTTAATATTAAGGTGGAATAGTCCAAACACAAGGCCACTCATAAGAGCTCCCTTTAATACTCCGCATTTTCTATACGTTCCATAAAACAAGCCTCTGAATATGAATTCTTCAACAAGTGCTGGTATAACTGCCATAAGTATAATCTGTACCACAAATGGATATGTTAGCAACGTCTGTGATGCCGCTTCAAGATAATTCTTTGAAAAAAGCATTGAAACGTTGTTAATAAACAGCACCATAGGTATCATCATATAACCCGCAAGTATAGAAACAATTACATCTTTAAATGCAATTATATGATATTGCATATCACGCTTTATGCTTATTCCCATAACAGCAATATATATAAGCCCTATTACAATAATGACTGCCTCGCTGATAACGTAAGACACCCAGCCTGGTATATGAATACCCAGCTGATTAATTGCCACAACCATCAGCAATGATACTAATGATGAAAGAAATACATACGAAACAATCAATACCGGCATAAAACAATTAATCTTTTTTACTTCCATGCGATAGCTTCCACTTCAAGTAATACATCTTTAGGAAGTCTTGCAACTTCTACACAAGAACGAGCTGGAAATGGTTCTTTGAAGTACTTCTTATAAATTTCATTAATCTTTCCAAAATCATTCATTTCTTTAATAAATACTGTTGTCTTTACAATATTCTCAACCTTTGAACCTGACTCTTCTACAAGATTGCAAAGATTTTTAAAAGCCTGTTCTGCCTGAGCCTCTACTCCGCCCTCAGCAATTTCTCCTGTTGCTGGAATAACCGGAATAACACCTGATGTATACACCATTCCATTAATCTCAACAGCCTGTGAGTATGGTCCAATTGCACTTGGAGCTTTGTCTGTACTAATAACTTTCTGCATATTATCCTCCTTCTAATGCCTTCGCATATATAAAAGTTGATGTGTAACTGTGCATATCCAATCTGAAATTACACATATATCATTCACATCAGGTTAAATTGTATAACAATAGTTATCTTTATTCAAGAAATATTGTTTTAGAACTATTATTATTTTCATTTTAGAACAATTATTATTTTAAAACTATTGAATTCTCTGTAATAACAACCTTTTCCTGCTTTAAAAGTCTTCCTACTGCTCTCTTAAAAGCATTCTTGCTCATATTAAAATACTTCTTTATAACCTCTGGGTCTGCTTTATCTGTAAATCCAAGGCTTCCACCAAGCTCAACTATCTTATTATAGATAAGTGTTGAATCTTCGTCCATCTGTATATAAGCTTTCTGATGTATACTTATTGTTATTTTATTATCTTCCCTTACCTTTATAACTCTTCCGTGAACTACGTCTCCGATTTTGATATTATCTGACATTTCATTTCTTGTTATAAATCCGTAGTATTTATCATCAACAGCCACATATATTCCGTGATCTGGCTTAATTCCGATAACAGTTCCTGATACAGCACTATCCTTTACATACTTATCTGTAGTCTTAAGATATCTGCTTACCTTCATTGTTGCGGCAAGTCTGTTGCTTCTGTCTATATATAAAGCTACAAGGTATTCATCGCCTGTATTAACGTGTGTTGTCTGTTCCCTGTAAGGAAGCAGTAAATTCTTCTCAAGTCCCCAGTCAAGAAATGCACCTATACTGCTTACCTCTGACACTTTAAGTCTTGCAAGTCCGCCTAACTCAATCTTAGGTGTGTTAGTTGTAGCTATAAGCCTGTCGCTTGAATCCCTGTATACAAATACCGTAAGTGCATCTCCTATCTCTATATCTTCAGGCACCTGCTTCTTTGGAAGAAGCACCTTATCATCTTCTGTCCCAAGATATACACCGAAATCAGTCTTCTTTATTATATTAAGACATTGTGTTTTACCCAATTGTATCATAACTGCCTCCTTTAATTATTATAACCCCCGATGAATACTTTTCTGGCAGCCGCAGTGCAAACCTGCCCGAAAGTATATTCAATAAAAAATTCTATAGGAATTTCCTGTTAAACAAAAAACCCTCGCAATAAATGCGAGGGTACAAGCTGGGCTTGAGGGATTCGAACCCCCGAAATGCTGGA
>OKRS01000064.1_pt1 | contig 75656 bp, 65 predicted proteins | sample 1601191 | NCBI WGS metagenome assembly OKRS01 (sample SAMEA3541509, study PRJEB24748) | human gut metagenome | biome: human gut; feature: human-associated habitat; material: faeces | place: China | collected 2012
TGCACCGCTTGACCCTCAGATTCGGAACAACATCCTTGGAGCGATGTCTCGTTCCATCACCTAGTGACGGAATAAAGCCAGTAATCTACTGTACTTCGATTAGGCAGCGAGAGCGTAATTGTTTTCGCCAATTAAATTTTATGTCCACTATGATTATGGAGATAGCCGACGAGTCTCCGCGTGCTTACGTACCATTTCATCTCGCCGTCAAATCCATGTCAACCCCAAGATTACGTAGATACGTGGATGCAAAGATATTCATTTCGCCATAAATAGCCAAATTTTTTAGTGTATATTTAATTCTTCTTTGCTTTTTTCTTACTTTGCAATCGGTATAATCACCTATAACCACATCATTAACAAGCAGTCTCTTTGTATAACAAATAAAGAGGCTACTTCTTATTTATGCGCTAACAAACACTTTTTTCAATAAAAAATGCGTAACTTTGCAACATTTTAAGGAAAAACGAGTTTATACTAATATAATATTAAGGTATATATCTAAAAACAAAGATGAAAAAGTCGATAATAATATCAGCATTGTTTGCACTATTCTCGCTATCTACATTCGCCCAGTCAATGATGACCGATGACCAGGTGATGCAGTTTATCGTTAAAGAGCATGAAGACGGTTCGTCACAATCACAGATTGTAACCAAGCTCATGCAACGCGGTGTAGACATACAGCAGATACGCCGAGTGAGAAGCAAATACGAGCGCGAGATGAAGCAAGATGGTCTTGGCGTTTCGAAGCAGAATGCAGAACAAAGCAATAGCCGATTGAGAAAAAACAACGGTAAGACTAAAGATGACCTCACAGACAACAAAACAAAAACTCCTATCACCGATAAGGCTACTGCCACTACTAAGCGTGTACAGAACCTTCCAAAATGGCAAAAGGAATACGATGAAACAAGCGATGAGTTCACAGCTATGCAGGGTGAACTCAACGGAATATTGCCTGTAGATACAGCAGAATGGATAAATCAACTGTTGCAGGAGAAAGAAAAGGAGAGAAAGAAAGTGTTTGGTCGCGACATCTTCAACAACAAAGAATTGTCGTTTGAGCCAAATATGAATATCGCTACACCTCAGAACTATCGTCTCGGTCCTGGCGACGCAGTATTTGTAGACATATATGGTGCTTCACAAAAATCTGTTGAAGCAACAGTATCTCCTGATGGCGATATCAATATCGAAGGCTTCGGACCTGTACAGGTGAGTGGACTCACCGTGGCTCAAGCTAACGCAAAGCTTCGCTCTACTTTGGGTACGCGCTATAGCAGCAGCAAGATAAAGCTCAGCGTGGGTCAGACAAAGACTATCATGGTTAACGTGATGGGCGAGGTAACAGTACCTGGCACATACACCCTCTCAGCCTTTGCAACAGTATTCCATGCCCTATACATGGCTGGCGGAACCAACGACCTTGGTACTCTGCGTAATATTAAGGTATATAGACACAACAAGCTCGTTTCTGTAGTCGACATCTACGACTATATCCTCAATGGTAAGTTGACAGGCAACGTGCGTTTGGCAGACAACGATGTCATCGTGGTTGGACCTTACGACTGCTTGGTTAACATCACCGGTAAGGTTAAGAGACCTATGTTCTACGAAATGAAGCGCAACGAGAGCATGAGCTCGCTGCTGAGATATTCAGGTGGTTTTACAGGCGATGCCTATACCAAGTCGGTTAGAGTGTTAAGAAAGACTGGTAAGGAATACTCCGTATTCAATGTCAACGAATTTGACATGTCGTCATTCCATATTGCCGATGGCGACTCTGTAAGCGTAGACTCTATATTGCCACGATATGAGAACACTGTAGAAATTAAAGGTGCAGTATTCCGCCCTGGTATGTATCAGCTTGGCGAAAATATCAATAGCGTACGCACACTCATTGAGCAGGCTGATGGCATGACCGAGCAAGCTTTCACCAACCGTGGTGTCATGCATAGAATGAAGGCAGACCGCACACTCGAAGTATTGAGCGTAGACCTTGGAGGCATTATGAGTGGCAAGGTTGCCGACATTCCTTTGAGAGAAAACGACGTATTGTTTGTTCCTACACGTCAGGATGCTATGGTTGAACGTACCATCACCATCCATGGCGAGGTGCAATATCCTGGTATATATAAGTATGCTGACAATGAGACAATCGAAGACTTCATTCTTCAGGCAGGTGGACTCACCGAATCTGCTTCTACCACAAAGGTAGACGTGTCACGCCGTGTCAATGATCCAAAGGCAACAGTCAACGACTCTGTAATTGCCAAGACATACAGTTTTGCATTGAAAGATGGCTTCGTTGTTGATGGAGAGCCAGGCTTTGTGCTCATGCCTTATGACGAGGTATATGTAAGAAAGAGCCCAGGATATAGCACACAGCAGAATGTAAGCGCAGAGGGCGAAGTGATGTTTGCAGGTACATACACTCTTAGCCGCTGCAATGCTCGACTCAGCGATCTCTTTAAGAAAGCAGGTGGTAGCACCGACCTTGCTTATATCAAGGGAGCCCGACTAATGCGTAAAGCCAACGAGGCTGAAAAAGTTCGTATGGAGGCAGTATTAAAGATGCAACAGGAGCAGCAACAGAAGAACCTCTTGCAACTTGCAGCCAGCAGTAATAATGCATCTGCTATTACTCAGACAGCAAAAGATGCAACTAATGAAGAACTTAAGAAATTCTCTGTACCTGAGGAATATCCTGTAGGTATTGACCTCGCTGAAGCATTAAAGAACCCTGGTTCTGATGCCGACATGATACTTCGTGATGGCGACCGCCTCATCGTGCCTCAATACAATGGTACTGTTAAGATTAATGGTGCTGTGATGTATGCCAATACCGTGGCTTACGAAAAGGGTAAGCGTATATCAAGCTATATCGACGAAGCAGGTGGCTTTGCAGCCGATGCTAACAAGAGCCGTGCATATATCATATATATGAATGGTAAGGTGGCTAAGGTTGGTCATGGAGCCAAGGTTCAGCCTGGTTGCGAAATTGTAGTACCTGCCAAGATGAAGCGTAAGATGAGTGTTGCCGAGACCATGAGCTTGGGCTCAAGTATGTCGTCAATAGCAGCGATGATAGCTACAATTGCAAACTTGAGCAAGTAGGCTTATTCTGAGAATGCAAAAAATCCCCCAACAAAATTACAACACCATGAAATATCCTATCGGTATACAGAGTTTTGAGAAACTACGTAAGGAAGGGTTCCTATATGTAGACAAGACCAAGTATATATACGAACTTGTAGACCAAGGTGTATACTATTTTCTGAGTCGTCCGCGACGTTTCGGAAAGAGTCTTCTCATATCTACCATAGAGGCTTACTTCCAAGGAAAGAAAGAACTCTTCGACGGACTGGCTATACAGCAAGAGGAAAAAGAATGGAATAGTTATCCCATTCTACACATAGACCTCAATACAGCCAATTTCCGCGAAGAAGACAGCCTTTATACCCTACTCAATGACTATCTATGCCAATGGGAAAGCGTATATGGCACAAGAAGTTCGGAAAATACTCTTGCACTTCGCTTTAAGGGAATAATAGAAAGAGCTGCCGAGAAAGAGGGACGCAATGTGGTGATTCTTATAGACGAATACGACAAGCCTATACTGCAGACTCTACGCAACCCTGAGTTGCAAGAGAAACACCGCAACCAGCTGAAAGCCTTCTACTCTGTACTAAAGACACAAGACAAATATATCAAATTTGCCTTTATCACAGGTGTAACAAAGTTTGGAAAGGTTAGCGTGTTTAGCGACTTGAACAACTTGACTGATATATCAATGGACAACCGCTATGCAGCTATCTGCGGTTTGACAGAAGAAGAGCTTGCTTCAAACTTCAAGCAAGGTATCGAAGAGTTAGCCAAGACTTACGGAGATACTATAGAAGAAACTATCGCAAAGCTAAGAGAACGATACGATGGATATCATTTCGAGGAACACACCATAGGTATATACAATCCATTCAGCGTGCTCAATGCCATGTCAAGAAAACAATACAAAGACTATTGGTTTGAGACAGGAACTCCTACTTTTCTTGTAGATTTGCTGAAAATGCACAACTATCGATTGCAAGATTTAACCACTGAGCGTGTATCGAGCGATGTCATAAATAGCATAGACTCTATGTCTACAAATCCAATACCTGCGATTTATCAAAGTGGCTATCTCACGATAACTGGCTACGATGAGAGATTCAAGAAATATTTGCTTGGCTTCCCAAACAAAGAAGTAGAAGAAGGATTCATCAATTTCTTGCTACCTCTATATTCTTCAGCAGGAACCGACTCGCCTTTCATAGTAGATGAGTTTGTTCATGATGTGGAGACAGGAAAACCTGAGCAATTCATGCAACGTATGAAAGCCTTTTTTGCTGACACAAGCTATCAAGTGGTAGGCAATGCTGAGCTATATTTTCAGAACGCGATGTACTTGGTTTTCAAAATGATGGGATTCTACACGCAGGTTGAACGACCAACAAGCGATGGACGTATAGATGCGATTATCCAAACAGCAGACTATATCTACATCATAGAATGCAAACTCGACGGTTCTGCCGACGAAGCATTGGAACAAATAGCCACCAACCACTACGATGCCCCATTCGCTATGGACAAACGTAAGTTGATTAAAATAGGTATCAACTTCAGTAGCGAGACACGTGGAGTGGAAAGTTGGAAAATAGAAGAATAAAAGTATCAACAAAAGATTCATAATAAAGCGTATGAAAGAAATAGATATCATAAAATATATAAAAATAGTATTTTCAGACAAGAAGGCTTTGTTTACATCAATTTTGTCAGCAGGTCTTATTGGCATAGTTGTAGCTTTAAATACCCCAAAATCTTATACTTCAAGTGTAGTTCTTGCACCAGAATTATCTTCAAGTATGTCTATGTCTGGTGGAATAAGCGATATCGCTTCTATGGTAGGTATAGACCTAGGCAGTGCATCTGGTGGCATGGATGCAATATACCCTCAAATATATCCAGAAATTTTTGCTTCTAACGACTTTGTACTTTCTCTCTTTAATATAAAAGTTAGGACATTAGAAGATAATACAGAAAAAACATATTTTAATCATCTCACAGAAGACCAAAAAATTCCATTTTGGTCATACCCTGGGATATGGATCAGTTCTTTATTTTCCACCGAAGAAAATAGTAAAAAGGAGCCTTTAAACCCATTTAAACTTACAAAAAAAGAAACAGGTGTTTGCAATGAGATAAAGAAGAATATATCATGTTTTCTTGAAAAAGAAACTAGTGTAATAACAATATCGGTAACAGATATTGATCCGCAAGTTGCAGCTATTATGGCTGATACTGTTCAAAACAGACTCCAAGCCTATATTTTAGCTTATAGAACAAAAAAAGCAAGAAACGACTTAGAATTTGCAGAGAATTTTCTTCACGAGTCTAAAGCAAAATACGAGAAAGCTAGACAAAAATACGCATCTTTCTCAGATAGTAATAGCGACTTGCTTTTACAATCATACAAGTTGACTCAAGAGGATTTGGAAAATGACATGCAACTAAAATATAATGTTTATAACCAAGCTGAACAACAAGTAAATACTGCGAGACTTAAATTACAAGAACGTACTCCCGCATTTACCATTATACAAAATTCTACTGTACCAATACTTGCATCAAGTACACCACGTATATTAATTGTAGCATTTTTTATTTTTATAGGTATATTATTTGATAGTTTTTGGGTATTATACCTAAAGAAATTATTGGCAAATAAACTATAAGTTAATAACTATGATATATTCATTACCATATTTGCTATTCTTAGCAATTTTAATGGTATGTGCATTTTTGGCGTGGAATTATAAAGATAATATAAAAGTTCAACATTCCACGATTATAGTATCTATAGTATTGGTACTATTGTTTTTCGGTCTTAGAGGTTTTTGCTTCTACGACTGGAATTCCTATTATCCCTTATTTATCAACAAAACATGGAGCAAATTTTTTCATCCACAACTAGGTTCGCAATCTACCGAACCTGGATTTACAATATTATTGCTAACATGTAAAAGTATATGGAACAATTACCATTTCTTTGTATTTGTTTGCACTATTATTAATACTGCACTTCTATATAGATTTTTAAGTAAAAGAACTAATAATATTCCTATGGGACTAGTAGTGTGTATAAGTATGGGTGGACTATATTTATATACAGACTTAATGAGAAATGCTATCTCTATATTAATATTTATAAACTCCATAGAGTACATAGAGAAGAAAAAGCCAATACCATATTTTTTACTTTGTCTATTAGCCTGTACTTTTCATTCCACTGCAGTACTTTACATTCCATTATATTTTATATTAAACAGAAAAATAAACAAATGGCTATTTATTAGTATTTTTGCAGTAGGAAATATAATTCTACTATTGAAAATTCCTGTTTTAATGAGTATAATATCACTCGTTGCAAGTTTTATCAATCCAGAACTAGAAGCTCACATAAACGCATATACAAAACTTATGCATGAAGAGGGCTTTCAAATTAGTATTGGATACTTGGAGCGTTTGTTCACAGGAATAATGGTCATTATATATATCAACAAGTTAAGGAAAGTAAGAGCAAATAATGACATTTTCATCAATAGCTTATTGCTATATTTTATCATGTTCTTTTTCTTTAGTGAATTTAAGACACTTAGTCTGCGTCTATCACTGTTGTTCAGTTTTGCATATTGGACCCTTTGGACAGACTTGCTAAAATGTATAACCATTAGAAGCAATAAGTACTTGTTCGCAGCATTCATATCAATTTATTGTCTATTCAAAATGTATGGTTCAACAAATAATCCAATTGCAAAATATGATGCTATTTATTGGAATGACGAACCTTATCATTTAAGAAAAATATACCACTATCAACATTTCAACGACAAATAGTCTATGAGTTTGAAAGAGAATTTCATATATAGCGTTATTCTAACATCGGCAAATTATGTTTTTCCGATGTTAGTATTTCCATACATCTCGCGTGTTTTGGGAGTAGAAAACGTAGGTATATGCAACTTTATTGATAGCATAGTAAACTATTTTGTGTTATTTTCTATGATGGGTATCGCTTCTCTTGGTATAAGAGAAATTGCTTCATGCAATAACAAACAAGAAAGAAATATTGTTTTTTCAAGTCTTATATTACTAAATGCTATTTTTACTTTTATTGCAATTGTAGGCTTAATTGTAGTAACATACACGGTAAAAGAAGTGGCACAATATAAGTCATTAATGTATGTTGGCGTATTAAAACTTATTAGCAATTTTTTATTGCTCGAATGGTTATATAAAGGACTGGAAGATTTCAAATATATAACAAAGAGAACCCTTATAGTAAAATGCATTTACGTGTTATCTATATTTGTCTTTGTAAGGAATTGCGAAGACTATGTTGTTTATTATTTACTTACAACATTGATGATAACTATAAATTCATTAATTAATATTGTACATAGTAAGCAATTAGTTATCTTTAGCTTTTATGGAGTAAAGATAAAGAAATATTTCAAGCCATTCATATCACTTGGATATTATATGTTATTAACAACAATGTATAATTCGTTTAATATCACATTCTTAGGCTTTATAGCGACGAAGAAAGACGTTGGAGATTTCTCAACTGCAGCCAAACTATTTGCAATAATTGTTGCTTTATTCACAGCTGTCAGCAATGTTATTATGCCTCGAGCAAGCTCCTTGATTAACGAAGGAAACAAACAGGCATTTCAGCATCTAATTTATAAGTCTATCAGTGGCTTACTACTATTTGCCTTACCTACACTAATATTTATGTTTTGTTATACAGAACAAATTGTAAGTATTCTCTTTGGTAAGGAATTTAGTGGAATGGTTGTTATATTAAGAATCATTGTCCCTTTATTACTTATTGTTGGCTACGAACAAATTCTAATTATGCAAGTGATTATGCCAAATAAAATTGACAAAGGTCTTACTATTTGCTCTACAGCTGGAGCCATTATTGGAATTTCCTTAAATGTTCTACTTGTACCATCATTAACCTCTATTGGCTCTTCTATTGCATGGGTTGCATCAGAACTAACAGTATTACTTTTAGGACAATATATAGTAACAAAAAAAAGATTGTTTAAATTTCCATTACGGAATAGCATAAAACATATATTGGCATACGTTCCATTATTGGCCGTATGTTGGTATTTTCGAAGGCTTGTAGAGCATCATTTTTATTACTTAATAATATTTAGTTTAATCATCATAGCCTTTTCATTGCTTATAGAAATATTTATCTTAAAGAATGAAATTGTAGTGGAACAATATAAAAAAATTCTCAAACATGAATAAAATATACCAATATGATGTTAGTGTGATAATAGTAAACTACAATTCTACAAAGTATGTAATGGATTGTTTAAATTCTATTTTCGCCCAATGCAAAGGTTGTACTTATGAAATTATTGTTATAGATAATGCTTCGCCTGATAGAGGTATAGAAATCATAAAACAAAATTTCGACAATCATAAAATTATCTATATAGAAAGCCTCACTAATAAAGGGTTTGGTGGAGCATGCAACTTAGGTTTGGAAAAAGCTAATGGAAAATACATTTTTTTTCTTAATCCTGATACAATTCTGCTCAACGACGCCCTTTCTATATTTGTAACATTTGCAGAACAAAAAAAATGTAAAGAAATTGCATTAGGTTGTTGTCTCCTTGATGGTAATAAAAATCCAACTAACTCATATTCATCATTTCTCACCCCATGGAACATCATAAGAAGGAGTTTAGGCTTAGGAAAAAGATTAAATCAAGAAATACAACTACAACCTTTTGAAGTCGATTTCATTACTGGTGCAGATTTATTTGTACCTACAGCTGTCATTGATAAAGTTGGAGGATTTGACGAAACATTCTTTATGTATTGTGAAGATGTGGATATTCAAAAACGAATGAAAGAATTTGGGGTTAAAAGACTAATTATACCAGGTCCTCAAATTATTCATTTTGACGGAGGGTCATATACTAAAAAGAACTTGAGATCAGCAAGACGGAGAAGGGAATACGATAAAGGAAAAATAATATACATAAAAAAGCACTACAACATCATTACATACTTGCTATTTAGAATTTTATTCTTCTTCATAAGAATTCCTGCTTACATAAATCCTCATTATCGGTTTATCGACAATATTAAATATGCAACTATGTTGTTAAGTAAAATCTAATAATTATCAAATTTATGAAAATATTATTTGCAGACTATATTGAACAAACTGGCCACGTCAACTTCAATCGCATTCATATTGACGAATTAAAGAATGAAGGACACGACGTAAAGATTGCAGTACACTCAACAATAGCAAATCGCCTTCCTTATAATAAAGAAGATTATGCTATAATATTTCCAAAATTTCTAAAACAAAGGAAAGGACATAGTCTCCTTAATCGTCTTTGCTTTGCAATAGCATTACTTATGATAAAATGCCATTTATTCTTCAATCACTATGATAGAATAATAATTTCTTCTGTAGATGAGTTAACATTGGCAATTATACCTCCATCTAACAAATTTATTGCAATATGCCATACAAATGCGAATTCTCTAACAAAAGAGGGATTAAAAAAGAAATGTATGCTTTCTTTAGGTAAAAAAGCAAAATTTTTAGTTTTCAATGACTACATGAAAATGCCTTTCGAAAAATTAGGGTTAGATATCTGTACCGTAGCGCATGGGTGCATACCACCATTCAAATGCGTTTCAGAATGTAACATTCCCGAGATAAAAGGAGTAGATCATATTCTTTTTCATCCTTCAAGTAAGCATGATGAGATATTTGAAAATACATTAATAAACGATATACAATTCAATACATTGCTTAACAAGACTAATAGCATTGTATTAATGAATGGGATAGGTAAAGACAAAGACAGAATAAAATATATAAACAGAAGACTATCGGACAAAGAGTACCAAAGTCTATTTCTTAAAGCTGATATTATTTTAATTTTTTATCCTGACACGTTCGAATATAGAGTTAGTGGTGTCAGCTTTGAATGCGTATCCAATAAAAAGCCTTTTTTGGTTAATAGATGCAAGTCTATGGGTTACTGCCAACAACTGTGCAATTATAATCCTTATGTATCTTCCGCAGCTGAATTAACTAAAAAAACGGAGAATATCATAATGAATACAGAATACGCAAGATTTGTAGACAACATTAAGATAACACCAAACTATAAAAACATATTATAATTCTATCATGAAGATTAAACGACTTTTGCAGAAAATAATGGAAAATAAATGGATGTTACGTTCACTACCGTCATCCATTTATTTTAATTTCCACTACCTACCAATAAGCCAAGCTATAAAATTGCCTATTATACTATATAAACCGCATTTTATCAAGTGTTCTGGTAGAGTTTATATTAAAGGTAGTATTAAATTTGGTATGATTCAATTGGGAAAACCTACGGTTTCAATATTTCCCAATAATGGTATCATTTGGGACAACAAAGGTTGTATTAGCTTTCTTGGTAATGCTCATATCGGAAATAATTCTAGTATTTCTACAGGTAATACAGGCATGATAGAATTTGGCAATAATTTTAGAGCAACCACAACAGTACGTATAATTTCATACGATAAAATAACATTTGGTAAAAATTGTCTTATAGGATGGGATTGCCTTTTTACCGACACTGACTTTCATTTTATTACAAAACGGGATGGCTCTAAAACAAAAGGGTACGGAAATATCACAATTGGTAATAACAATTGGATTGCTAACTCTTGTAAAATCTTCAAAAACACTATGACTCCAGATAATATAGTTATTGCATCTAGTACTATAATCAACAAATCATGCATAGACATACCTGAATTTTCAGTAATAGGTACAAAAACATCAATCAGTGTCATTTCTGAAGGTTGGTTAGATCCAAATAACAACATGATATATTAAAACTCATCACCCATTCAAAACACTCATAACAACCGAACAGAATATCCAGAGAAATTATATCTTAGATTCCGAGGTCTCTCAGCTACTTGCTTTGCAGGAATACCTGCAACAACTGTGTATGGTTCAACATCCTTACACACCACACAACCTGCACAACAAACCGCGCCTTCACCTATTTTAACACCAGGCAGAACTATTACATTTGCACCTAGCCATACACGATCTTCTATTTCTACAGATAGTTTTCTATTGACAACATCCCCAAAGTATGGATCTCTATAATCATGTTGCAATGTATAAATTGAGACATTCGAAGATATATTCACATTACGTCCAATATTCAACTCACGTCTTGCGTCAAGAATACAATTGTCACCTATTATTGAACCTTCTCCTATTGAAAGTAGTTCTGGTTTACGGATCTCTGTCTTAAAATGCACTATAGCACGTGGTCCAATCTTTGCTCCCAAGCATTTATAAATGAATTTTCGTATATGAATAGAAGGAAGAGTACCTACTTGAAATAAGAACCATCGTTCACCACCTTTATGCAATAAACGTTCTATACTATTAATAGGAAAACTAAAAAGATCTTGTATAAAGCCATTGCATTTTTTGCCTATATTCCTCAATATAAAACAGAAAAAGAACAAGCATAAAAACACCCATTTTAAACAACAAACGACCAAAAGAAATATCAAAATAATATTTAATGTATTCATATATTCTGCCAACATTTACAATTTACTATTCAATTCAACTCATTATTTCTCACACAAACTATCATATAGCTTTTGATTGAGTTTACTTATAGTAGTCCAACTATAATAGTCTTCTATTTTTTCCCAAGATTCAATATCACACTTAATTTTTAAGAATTCTTCTTTGTGAGAAACTATGTATAAAAGTCCTTCTGCAAGATAATTTATATCAGGTATTGATATTCCTACATTAGCAATCTTTAGAGGTTCAGCTAATCCTCCAACATCTGATACCATTATTGGTACATGTTCTGTTAGAGCTGTTAACAATGCACCACTTGCCGAGATTTTCCTATATGGAAACAGGCATATATCTGAACTCTTAAGTATATAATAAAACTCTTCATTTGGAATTTTTCTATCTTCAATAATCACATTTTTTATACTCTTTATTTCAGAAAAGTCCAAATCTACACTCTTTCCTGCAATTAACAAACAACAAGAGTCATCATTAGCAAGCTCAGGAGTATTTGCCCATACTCTTACCAATTCATCAATTCCTTTGTAGCGACTTTGCTCACCTAATGTCGTTATTACAAATTTTCCTTCTAAATTGTATTTTTTGTCAAACTCATCTTTTTCTGACTTATATTTTTCTTTGTCATATGTTTGGTGCAATAATCCATGTCGAACAATTGATATTTTATTCTCATTTACAGAAAACTGTTCTATTATTTCATGTTTAGTACGTTCTACATGAACAGAAATCTTATCCATTAATCCATACAATTTTCTATATATTCCAAGATACTTTGTTCCAGTATTGTGAGGTAACACATTGTGAGCTGTAAAAATGAGTTTAGCATGACTAATCCTCTTTACAAAAGAATAGAAATAATAATCTAAAATAGGTAGCTTGAACCATTGAACATGAATTACATCAGGCTTCAGTATTACTATGTCTAAAAGAATTCTTATCAAAGACAATGCATAACTTAAAGCTTTTATAAAATTTACATTTATATGATTATAAGAAAAGACCGTTTTATAAAAAAGATTAGGATTCCTCTTATAGTCAAGATACACACTACAATAATAATACACATTATCTGTCACTTCTGACAACATATTATAATCATATACCGACAAATTACGCATAGATTGAGGATCTATATAAAATATTTTATTCTTCTTCATTTCAACTTTCTCTTATTATTTTTTATGTAAGAATATCTTAAAATGGTTATTTCTGCAAATATAACTATTTTATATGGTAAATCCAAATGTAATCACACTAAAAAACACAAACATATTTGCCATTCCACATTATTATTCGTACCTTTGCACTTCGTAAGATTACCAATAATGACAGAAGGTCTCGTATCGGTGATAATGCCTACCTACAACACTGTTGATTTTTTAGCAGATAGTATAGAGAGCATTTTGAACCAAACATATACAAATCTTGAATTGTTAATCACTGACGATTGCTCTTCAGATAAGAACACTATCGACCTATTGAACAAATATGCTCAAAAGGACGATCGTGTAAAATTGGCATTTCTAAAAGAGAACCTCGGACCAGGTGTAGCACGCAACAATGCTATCGAACGTGCTCAAGGACAATATATAGCTTTCTGTGATAGCGATGACCGCTGGATGCCCAAAAAACTTGAACTACAGATTGCTGCAATGAAGAATGGAGGTTATACTCTATGCTGTTCCTCATACATAATCTGCGATGAAAATAACAATAATATTGGTATCAACATCTCGCCACAACACATCACATTCTCTATGATGAAACGCGATAATAAAGTGGGATGTCTGACAGCAATTTATGACATACGCGCATTAGGTAGAAAATATTATATGCCTAAAATTCGCAAACGTCAAGATTGGGCACTTTTTCTTGAGATTATAAGCAATTGTCACAATGCCTATGGTATAAAAGAGCCTTTAGCATACTACAGAAAGCGTGTTAATTCGGTATCAAGCAACAAGATTGCTCTAATAAAATACAATATAGCAGTATATCGACAATGCTTACACTTTGGTAAATTCAAGTCTTTGGCTTACTTTGCATTCTGTTTTCTACCATCATACACAGCAAAAGTTATAAAACAAAAGATTGATTCTTTCAAATATCGCATTAATATTCGTACCTTTGTATCTTAAATTTAAAGGTACACGTATTTTTTATCGTAATTATACAATATGTTTCTTTATGATGCGTTAATATAATAAAACACATCATAAGGAATGGAACAAACTATTGCAATGTCCATAGTAAGACTAAACGACGAGAAAGGTGACCGACGCTTCATAGAAGACGGCATGAACGAAGTGGAACGCAACACCAAGCGTATCTTCGATTTTGTAGTGGCAGCAATCTGCTTAATAATATTCTCCCCTCTCTTTCTCATCTGCTATATAGCAGTAAGGAAAGAAGATGGCGGTCCTGCTATATTCAAGCAGGAGCGCATAGGAAGGTTTGGCAGACCTTTTTACATCTACAAATTCCGTAGCATGAGAGTGGATGCCGAGAAAGATGGTCCTGCCCTTTATCAGCATGAAAGAGATGACAGAATGACAAAGGTTGGAAAGTTCCTTCGCGAACATCATCTTGACGAGTTGCCTCAGCTTTGGAATGTATTTATTGGCGATATGGCTTTCATTGGTCCACGCCCAGAGCGTAAGTACTATATTGATAAGATTATGGAGCACGACCCACGCTATCGCTATCTATATCAGATACGCCCAGGTGTTACATCTTATGCCACTCTCTATAATGGCTATACCGACACCATGGAGAAGATGCTTCGCCGTCTTGAGCTCGACCTCTACTATCTTGAGCATCGCTCATGGTGGTTTGACTTCAAGATTCTTGCAAAGACATTTATAAACATTGTATTTGGAAAGAAATTCTAACACATAAAAAAACAACCTTCATACCTTATAAAACAATAATGGTGTACCACTGGCGCTAAAAGCCTAATGGTACACCATTTTTAGTTTCTTTACTTCTAAGAAATATTTTATTAGAATCTTTTTATTAGAACTTTCTAAACACGAGGAGCAAAGTCTCTGACTTTAGTTGCATCTTGCTACCAGTAAGCTGCATCACCTCAAAAGTTTCACGGAGTTTGCTTATTCCGTAAGGCTGCAAAACAGTTGAATCTTTTACTTCTGGGTCATCCTTTCTACGGTCAGACAAGCGTGCATCAAAAAGCATGAGTTTACCATCACGATGAGAGAACGAGAAGATATATTTGTTTTTTCCAACTTGTGAGCGTTCGCTTACCTCTACAAACATAGACTGGACAGACCAAAAGACTAACTCATTGCTCATGTCGCAAACACCTCCTGTGGCAATAGTATCAACTTTTTCAAGATGCCAAAAGCCATCGAGCTTATCGTTGTCGTGAGTTTCTATCTCGCATGCAGAAAGCGAAAATAGCGCTACCATCGACAACAGGATATATCGTATTTTATTTCTTTTCATATTCTTTCTTCAATATACTTTTTTACCTTTTTACTTCTTTACTTTTTTACCTTTCCCAATATTCCATTCTTTCTTACAGTAAACTGGAATCCGCTATTATCTCCAAGCAGTTTACCGAAATCCATACCATAGGCTGCAGTTACATGCCAGTTGTGTGGCAAATGATATGCAGCCTCAACCATAAAGCTGGTGTTATATTGTTTTTTAGCAAACGGAATTTCATATGTACCGAAACCCTCTTGGTAGGTGGCAAGCACACGATAATCGAGGTTTGCTATTGGCGAACCATTAAAGCCAAGGTGGAAAGCCTTAAAACGATTATCATAGAAATATATATTGCCATTCTCATTATATATAGGTGAACGGAAAAGAGGATTACCCATGGCTTGTCCCCAATGTTGCCACCCTGGGTAAATATAGTGGTTGTAATAGTTATCATTGCCACCAACATGGTTTTTATTACCCTGCGTATGGTCGTGATATATTGGTCCACTTTGATATTTACTGCTTATATACTCTACAACCACTCCTTTGAGCCATTGATGATATTTCAGTTGTAGTTCTATACCGAGCAACCAGTCGCTGAAGTCGTAAAGGATAAATCTACGTTTCTTCTTTGTGTTCCATTCTGCACCTGTGCCATATCCATCATAGTCAACTTGGAACATAGAGGAATGGTCTTCGAAATATTTATCGGCATACACACCCAGTTTCCAAGTGTCGCTTTCGTAGTTGAGTCGAGCGAGCCAACTACCAAGATGATTGCCTTCTGCATTCTGATATACAGTTCCTGTTTCTGGAGCATCAGCACCACCAGGGATAAAGGCTTTCCACATGCCTTTTAAGCCAGAATTGCCCTTCACTATAGTCTCTGTACCATCAGGATTTGCATAATGTGTTGTACCACCATATTGTGCAGCCATCTCCAATCCAAGTTCCAAAGTCAATGGTGTGAAGCCTTCAGGATTACCTATCATAATATATCCTGCCTTAGAATGATACATCACATCATCCACATATTTACTTTTTTTGCCTGTAAAATCGTGTTGCCAGTTGTCGTCGGTCATCTTACCAAAGGCTATATGTCCTTTGAAACGAACCATATTATTTAAAATAGGTAGCACCCAATATTCTGGCAACGACAATCTCACTTGTGGCACAGGTCGAGCATTAATACCAAATGTCTGCGAACCACTACTTAAGAGATTGTTCTTAAGTTGCATCGGATATTGCTTGCTTCCAATACTCAGCGCACCATGAAGCCAACGAGCCTCAACAAACGCTTGTTGTACAACCACATTGCTTGTGTAGTTTACAGGTATGGCAACATCCAAGCCATAGCCAACAGCCCAACGATGAGCAGAATCAGTTTGCAAAGGGCGCACCACAGCCACTCTTGCATAGCCATTCTTCTCGTCGAGCGAACTAAGACCATATTTATTGGCATTGAGCCACAAAGGAGTCTTGCCATCCGAAACAGAGCCTTGCGACTCTATCATATATGTGATGTTGTGTGTCAGATCGAGCTTTCCTGTGTTCTCATCCTCCTGCCACGCATATTGTGCCTTGGCAGAAAGAGATGTTGCCAAAGCTGCTGATACCATATATATATATATTCCTCTCATAATATAGTATTAACGAAATTTTTATCTTTTTATTATATAAACCATAGATTATAACATTCTAATAGCCAACACAAAAAGCATGATGTAGGGAAATTCCCCTATGGTTTAGGGAAAAACCTTTTGGATGGTTTTAAATAATGCATATCTTTGCAGAAAATAAGAAACATGTGAAACAAATAAAAACTCTACGCATATGAAAAAGATATTATTAGCCCTTGTGGCATTGCTAACGCTGACAACTTCAGCACAGGCTATGAGTTATGAGCAAGCTCGCGAGCGTGCTTTGTTCTTGACAGACAAGATGGCTTACGAGCTCAACCTCACCGACGACCAATATGAGGCAGCCTACGAGATTAACCTCGACTATCTGATGACGGTGAATACCTACGACGATCTATATGGTGAATATTGGCGTCAGCGCAATCTCGACCTTAGCTACATACTCCTCGATTGGCAGTATCGCTCGTTCTGCGCAGCTTCATATTTCTATCGTCCAATATATTGGAATGCAGGATGCTGGCACTTTGGTATCTATGCTCGATATCCACATCGCACATATTTCTACTTCGGTCGCCCTCACTTCTATGCAGTTTATCGTGGCGGACATAGTTGGCGCACAAATGGTGGTAGATCATGGTATCATGGCAGAACTTATGGTGGACCACGTCCTGGTTCTGACAGAAGATGGGGTATGAGAGATGGCTTCGATCGTGGCGACTATGGTCATGGATACCATGGTAACAAGCCTGCACGATTTGGCAATGGTAGTCAGAATCAAGGACAAGCCATTGGTAACAGACATTTTGGTAGCGGCGACCGCGGAAGTAGCACACGCAATAATACAAACAATGGTTCTACATCGGTAAACGGTAGACCAAGCAGCAATGGTGGATTCAGATTTGGAGGAAGTTCATCGACAACCACTCCTAACCGCACCTTCACTCCTACCAATGGCAATTCTACAAACAATCGTGTAAATAGCTCTACATCAAGTAGCACTCCTACTCGCACCTTTGGTGGTAGCAGATCATCAGGCTCTTCATCATTCGGTGGCAGTAGCTCTTCATCAAGCAACCGTTCGTTCGGTGGCAGCAGCTCTTCATCAAGCAACCGTTCGTTTGGCGGCAACAGCTCTTCATCAAGCAATCGTTCATTCGGTGGCAGTAGCTCATCATCAAGCAACCGCTCATTCGGTGGCAGCAGCTCATCATCAAGCAACCGCTCATTTGGTGGCAGCAGCTCATCATCAAGCAACCGCTCATTCGGTGGCTTTAGCCGTTCATCAAGCACACGTTCTTCTGTAGGTGGTGGTGCGAGCAATGGTGGTAGCCACTTTGGTGGAAGAAGATAACTCTCTCAATAGCACTTTCTCTAAATTGATATAAATAAAAAAGGTAGGTGTCTGCTCCAAGAAATTGGAAACGACACCTGCCTTATTTCTTTTATAGCGATAATTCTATCACATCGGCGTTCTTCATTTTCTGAATCTCATTCATTGGCTTACCAGTATACACACTCTGTATAGCCTTATTGATGATGCCATGACCTACGGCAAGCACCACCTTGTTGGGATATTCAGCCTTTAGCCATTCCATAAACTTGCTGGCACGAGTCTTCATATCTGCCAATGACTCTATGTCATCGGGCCATGTTTTATCCTTAAGGTCAGGAATAAACTTACCAGTAAAACTTCCCCAGTCACGCTCACGAAGCAGAGGTGTGGTGCGAACTTGCATGCCATGTGGCTCTGCAATAATCTCGCAAGTCTCGATAGAGCGATATAAGTCGCTCGAAACAAAGGCATCAATCTTTGCATCCTTCATACGCAAAGCCACCTCATGTGCCTGTTCCCTACCCTTATCATTGAGCATGCCAGGAGTTTGTCCTTGCAATATCTGCTTCACATTGTCCACGGTCTCGCCATGGCGCACTAAATATAATTTTGTCATACCAAAAGTGTGTTTTTATCTTTCGAGAGGCAAAAGTACTAAAAATAATTGCTACTTTGCAAATAAGTTGTTATTTTTGCATCTGTCATAGATTATTATATTATCACATACGTCATAATTAAGCTAAAATTACAAACTAAATCATGAAAGTACTACAAGGTTCAGCATTCAGAGCCATCTGCTCTATTATAGTAGGAGCATTGTTGGTGAAATATAGAGAACAGACCGTGACATGGATAACCATAGCGATGGGAATATTGTTTTTCCTCTCTGGTTTAATTTCATGCCTAATATACTTTTCGCAGAAGCGTCATGCCGACGGTCCTCAGCTCTTTGATGCCAATGGCAATCAGATTCTTGGCACAAAGCCACAATTCCCAATAGCAGGCATAGGTAGCATCATACTTGGTATTGTTCTCGCCATGATGCCTGCAACATTCATCACCGGACTGATGTATGTATTGGCAGCAATATTGATTGTTGGTGCCCTAAACCAATTCTTCACTCTTGCTTCTGCCACACGCTTTGCTCGTATTGGCTTGGTATGGTGGTTGATGCCTTCGTTGGTATTGCTTGTTGGCATAATAGCCGTAGTGCGACCTTCCACAATAGCCAGTGCTCCATTGTTCGTCATTGGTTGGTGTATGATGCTCTATGGTATGATAGAATGTATCAACGCCATAAAGATATATAGAGTAAAGAAGGCATTCGAAAAACTTGCCAAGGCAGCCGACGAAGCTATGACAACTGAAGCAGAAGACACATCAGCAGGCGAAGCTATAGAAGAGAAATAAGAAATAGAAATAATATAAAAGACAAGCACCATGCTATGGAGAGCAAATCTCGCATGCATGGTGCTTATTTTATTTATATCATCAACGAGCTGTTATTCCTTAGGAATAATGCCTTCGATATACTTGCACAATATAGCAATACCCTTAGCATTCTCACCACCTTGTGGTATTATTAGGTCGGCATATCGCTTTGTAGGCTCAATAAACTGCTCGTGCATAGGCTTGAGCACTTCCAAGTAGCGATCAACAACCATGCTGACTGTTCGTCCACGGTCGATAGTATCGCGCTGTATGTTGCGTATCAGTCGCTCATCAGGGTCGCAATCCACGAATATCTTTAAGTCCATAAGGTCGCGAAGCTTCTTGTTGAGCAATGTCATGATACCCTCGATAATGATAACAGGCTTTGGCTCTACATGTATTGTCTCTGGCAAGCGGTTGCACTTGAGATACGAATATGTAGGTTGCTCAATAGCTCTACCCTCTCGAAGTTCGTGCACCTGCTTGTGCAAGAGTTTCCAGTCGAAAGCATCAGGATGGTCGAAATTGATGGCATGGCGTTCTTCATCGGTCATGCCTGTGGTATCGTTGTAGTAAGAGTCGAGAGGAACAACGGCTACATAGTGAGGAGGTAAAGCCTCTACAATCTTTCTTACCACAGTTGTCTTGCCTGAGCCTGTACCTCCGGCAATACCTATTATTGTGATATCATCTTTGTTCATAGTGCATATATATAATAAGGTGTAAATTTAAAATAGATAATCGAACATTGTTTGGTAAATCTCAGCCTTGCTTTCTGTCTTCATCGGATAAGCACGCGAACTACTTGGCATACGATATAGGCGAATGGTTCTGCCTTCGAAACTGAACTCTGTATAGCTTCCAACCTTTGGCTCAGCGATACCATAGTGAGAAGCAAAGACTGAAGTTGCCAACTGTCCTGCCGTTACCACCGCTTTACATTCAGGCAATGTGCGAAGCATAGCGTCGAAATCTGTCTGCTCCACAATCTGCAGATCTTTATCAGAAGCTGTATTCTTAGTTCGTATCACCTTTGTTGCAGTATCATACATGGCGATACCCTTATCGTTGAGAAACTCTATTATCCGCTCAAGGTCGAAGCGCTTCTCCTCAGGCTTTATAAAAAAATCTTTCTTGCCAAAGAAGCAGATTCCAAAGATGCGCCACATATCATTGGTGAAGTTAGGATAATAGAACTTCATGCTCCAACGTTTTTCCGCAGGTGGAAATGTGCCAAGCATCAGCAGTCGTGCATTCTTGGGCAAGAAAGGTTCGAAAGGATGACTTTCTGTTTGCATCATCAATATTTAATATTAGCGATGAGCTTACTTCTGCTCCTTGACAAGATATACGCAAACTGGCAAGTGGTCTGAATAACCATCGAGCCAAACACCGCCAGCAGTAGTACGCTTAGGTGTGCCCTTATATTTACCTTCTGTCTGGAACAGATATGGCATACGCTGAATGGCATGCTTCCAGAATGTGAGCTTAGAGAAGTCTTTCTTACCTGCTCGGTCAAGAAGGTTTGGTGTCATCACAATCTGGTCGAAGAGGTTCCATGCACCATTATAAGATAAGGTACCTACACCTTGCTTTGCCAACAGATTATACCATGGGTTATACATGTCGCCATCCTTAACCTTAGAAATCTCTGGCTTTGCACCCAATATCTGATACATACTCTTGTCTACAGGGTCGTCGTTCATATCGCCCATAACGAAAATCTTTCTCTCAGGATTTTTCTTCAACAAATCGTCCTTGATGGCTTTCACCTGGCGAGCAGCAGACTCACGATAGAAAGAACCGCTGAAACGGCTTGGCCAGTGACACACGATAACAGTCACAGGTTCATCAGCCAATCTGCCATGAATGGTCAGAAAGCCACGAGTCTTAAATGTGCTATCTTTCTCAAGCTCCTGCACATATTGATACAAGGTGTCGCTTTCGAGTTTAAACAATGCAGGATTATAGAGCATAGCACAATCGATGCCTCGCTTGTCTGGACCTTCTATATGCACAAACTGCATGTTGCGAGCCTTGAGAGCAGGCTGATTAACAAGGTCGGTAAGCACCTTAGCATTCTCTACCTCAGACAAACCTATCATTGCGCAACCCACATTCGGCAACACATCAGTACCCATATCGGCAAGAGCGCGAGCCATGTTGTGGAGCTTGTGTGAATACTTCAGTCCGTCCCAATGATAAGAACCATTAGGCAAGAAGTCATAGTCTTTCTTTCCCTCGTCATGACAAGTGTCGAAGAGGTTTTCCTGGTTGTAGAATCCTACTGCATAAACAGAATACTTCTTCTGTGCAGATGCAAAAAAGGACACGAGCAGCACAGCTGCAAGGGTCAAAAGTAGCTTTTTCATATAATTATAAATTTATCTGCTGCAAATATCGTAATTTTTATCTAATAAAATGCATGTTTAATGAAAAAATAATAAAAAAGGCTCGTTATTGTCGAATATATTTATTTACTTTGCAGAATAATCATTTATTAATCCAAATTATCTCTTATGAAAAAAAAGCTAACTTTAGCTGTGATTGCTCTCAGCTCTACTTCTTTGGCTATAGCCCAAAACGACTCTATAGGTCAGATGGGTGCCATTATGGGCGAACAGGCTTTCACTTTCACGGAGGCACAGTTGGGTGAGGAAGACAACTTTTCACAGAATGTCACCATCATCAACTCTAACTCAAATATCTATGCCTCTCAAGTGGGATATCTGTTCTCGCCAGTAAGGTTCAGGTATCGCGCCTTTAATCAGAAATACAATGATGTTTACATCAATGGCGCGCCAATGAACGATATGGAGACAGGTCAATTCCGCTATTCTCTTGTTGGTGGTTTGAATCAGCAGACAAGAAACATGGACTCTGCAATGCCTTTCGAAGAAAATGCATTCAACATGTCTAACATGGCGGGAAGTAACAACTACGACTTCCGTCCTGCCAACATGGCTGTAGGCCAGCGTATATCTCTCGCTGGTGCTAACCGCAACTATACCGTACGCGGTATGTACACCTATAACAGCGGACTCAACTCTAAGGGTTGGGCTGTTAGTGCCAACGTCACTTATCGTTGGGCAGACAAGGGTTATGTAGAGGGAACATTCTATAATGCTCTTTCTTACTATCTCGGTGTGCAGAAACTCTTTGGTGAAAACAACAAGCATTCTCTTACTTTCGCCACATGGGGCAACCCTACCGAACGTGCATCGCAGGGAGCTTCTACCGACGAAATGTATTGGATTGCTAACGACAACACTTACAACCCTTATTGGGGTTACCAAAACGGTAAGAAGAGAAACTCTCGTATCGTTAACGACTTCGCTCCTACAGCTTTGATGACATGGGATTGGAAGATCAACGACGATATGAAGGTTACCACAACTCTTGCAGGTAAGTATGGTTGGTATAGCTCTACAAAGCTCAACTACAATAATTCTGACAACCCACATCCTGACTACTGGAAGATGTTGCCATCAAGCTATTATGATGTTTGGGGCGACAACACACAATTCCAAACTGATCAGGCTTTGGCTGATTGGAAGTTGGCTTACGAATACTTGAGCTCAAGCAAGGCTAACCGCCAGATTAACTGGGATCGTCTATACCTTTCTAATAGAAATGCATCTGCTCAGGGTGCCGACGCTATGTACTATATCCAGAAGCGACACAACGACCAGAGCATGATAACATTGTCGTCTACTCTCAATGCTCATCTCGACAAGAAGAGTAAATGGAATATTGGTTACTTGCTTTCTACAAGCAACACCAAGCACTATCAGACAATGGACGACCTATTGGGTGCAACAACATTCCACAATATCAATACTTACGCCATTGGTACATACGCTCCTGGTTCTAACGAGGTGCAGTACGACCTCAACAACCCTAACCGTGTTGTTGGCGAAGGCGACAAGTTTGGCTACGACTACGATATCCGCGTAAACAAGGGTTCGGTATGGACAAGCTACACTCGCAACATGAGACGTTTCAACGTCCTCGTTGCAGGACGTATCGGCGCTACTTCTATGGAGCGTAATGGTAAGATGCGCAATGGTTTGTTCCCTAACAACTCATATGGTAAGAGTGGTATGGCAAACTTCTGTGAGGGTGGTGCAAAGGCTGCTATGACATTCTCAGCAGGTCATGGTCACACATTCTCTCTCGGCGTTGGCTATCAGTGGAATGCTCCTACAGCATCTACAGCTTTCCAAGCTGCAGAGATGAACAACGACTTCGTGAAGAACCTCAAGAATGAGCGCGTATTTAGCAGCGAGTTCGGCTATCAGTATCAGAACGCTTGGGTGCACGCCAACATAAACGCATACTACAGCCGTCTTGACAATGTTACTGAGTGGACATGCTTCTACTTCGACGACATCAACTCGTTCTCTTATGTTTCATCTACTGGCAACACAAAGGAATACTATGGTGTTGAGGCAGGTTTGAAGTTCAAGCTCGCTTCTTATCTCGACTTGAAGTTTATCGGTACTATCAGCGAGGCTAAGTATGTTGACGACGCTAATGTTCGCTACTTGAACTCTACACAGGGTACATACAACGACGATATCCTTCGTTGCACAGGTATGCGCGAGAGCGGTACTCCTCTTACAGCTGCTAGTGCAGGCTTTAGCTACCACCAGGGTGGATGGTTTATCGACCTCAATGGCAACTACTACGACAGAATCTATCTCAGCTACTCTACATACTATCGTATGGATGGTCCTTTAAGCAAACTCAATCAGGAGCCTTCAGCACAGGATAAGGGTAATGGCGGATTCATGCTCGATGGTAGCATTGGTAAGACATTGCGCTTGAAGACTGGACAGTTGAGCATCAACTTGATGGTTACCAACATCCTCAACAACACCCGCATCTGCACAGGTGGATACGAGCAGAGCCGTTCTGACGTCACATCATCGGGCAACGCACGTTCTTACAGATTCTCTAAGAATCCTAAGAAGTACTATGCATACGGTACAAACGGCATGATTAACTTGACTTACAGATTCTAAACGACTCACTGAAATGAAAAATATTAAATATCTATTAATGTTAGTGCTCGCATGCAGTCTGTTTACAGGCTGTATGGACGATGATTGGGACACTCCAAACGCCGAGGCACTAAATAAAGCCTATGGCAATCAAGAGATTGCTGAGACTAACGTAATCACCATCGGCAGTTTGAAGGAAAAATACGAAAGCGTTATCAATGCGTCCACAAACTCTTATGAGCAGATTACAGAGGATGTACAGATTAAGGGCCGTGTGGTTGGCAACGATATCGGTGGCAACATCTACAACGAAGTGTCTATCGACGATGGCACAGGTGCAATCCTCATCTGCATCTCTCAGGGTGGTTTGTTCTCTTACCTTCCTGTAGGTCAGGAAATCGTTGTTGACCTCAAGGGTCTCTACATCGGTGGCTATGGCAAGCAGGCAGAAATCGGTATGCCTTATACCAATGCTAAGGGCAACAGCTACGTTAGCCGTATGAGCCGCGTATTGTGGAACAAGCACTTCAAGCTCACAGGTGTTGCTGATGCAAGCAAGGTTGTAGCTGAGGAGTTCGATCTTAGCAAGCGTACTAAGGAGGAGTATTTTACTGCTAACAATGGCAAGCTGATGACCATCAAGAACGTAGAGTTTACAAATGCTGACGGCAAAACAACCTTCGCACCAAGCGAAGAGAAGGATGCTGCAAACAGCGTAAACCGCGGTCTGTCGCAAAATGGCAAACCTATAGCTACAAGCAGCATAGTAGTTCGTACAAGCTCGTATGCTGATTTCGCAGCTAAGCAATTGCCTACAGGTAAGCTGAACATCACAGGCGTATTCACACGCTACAGAACTACTTGGCAGATTCTGATACGCGACGAAAGAGACATTCAGCCTGCAGAATAACAACCTATATATATAATAAGGTGGAGGCTAAAACCTACACCATAAACAAAAACAAAACAAAAAATATTCTATAATATGAAAAAGATAGCATTATCAATAATGGCACTTGCCATGGCGGCAGTGACATTCACAAGTTGCGAAGATGTTCCTGCTCCATACGACTATCCAGGAACTGGTGGTGGTGGCTCTACCACTGAAGGCGTATACCTTGAGAAGAGCTTCGCTAAAGACCTTGGCGACTTCAAGTCATTTGGTACAAACGACAACATTGCTTGGACTATTGACTACAGTAGCGCATGCATCACAGGTTACAAGGACTTTGACGGTGATGGCACTAAGTCCAACGAGGCAGGTGTAACATATCTCGTTAGCCCTGAGATTGACCTTACAAAGGCAAACAAGGCTTATATCGAAATGAACCATGCTATGAAATATGAGCGCGCAGACGTAAATGCCAACAACACTCTGCTCATCAGCAAGGACTATACCGACGATCCTACAAAGGCTACTTGGACTCCAATCGCTTATCCTACAACAGGTCTTAACGATGCTTCTACCAAGGAGTTTGTTTTCGTAACATCAGCAGCAAACATTCCTGCAGAGTTCATCGGCCAGAAGGTTAGAATCGCTTTCCGCCATACATGTACAGATAAGCAGTCTTCTACTTGGGAAATCAAGACTCTCAGCGTTAAGGAAGGTGAAGTTGAGAATGGTGGTGGCGAAGTTACTCCAACTCCAGGTGAGGGTACAGGTGAAGGCACAGAGGCTTCTCCATACGATGTAACAAAGGCTTTGGCTATTATCGCTTCAGGTAGCGCATCTGAAAATGATGTTTACGTTAGTGGTATCGTCTCTACAGTATCAGAAATTGAAACAAGCAAATTCGGTAACGCTACTTACAACATCTCTGTTGATGGTACAACAAATTCTGAACTCATCATTTTCCGCGGTTACTACCTCGGTGGTGCTAAGTTTACAGCTACTGACCAGCTAAAGGTTGGCGACAAGGTTGTTGTTTGCGGTAAGCTCATCAAGTTCTACGAGAAGTCAGAAATGGCTCAGGGCAACAAGCTTATATCTCTCAACGGCAAGAAGGCAGAAGAAGGTGGTGGCACAACTCCTGGTGGCGAAGAAAAGCCAGGCGGTGGCGAAACTGGTGGTGAAGAGAAACCAGGTGGTGGCGCTGTTGAAGGCAATACTTTGACAGTAGAAGCTTCTGCTATGGGTATTGAGAACGGAACAGCTATGCCTACTATCACTTTAACAGACGGAACAAAATTGGCTTTCGATGGTGGTGGCAACCAAAATGCTCCTAAATACTATAACGCAGGAAAAAATATCCGTATGTATCCTAAGAATAGTATGACAATAACAGCAACAAAGAACATCGAAAAGGTTGAGTTTGTTGTTGACGTATACGATGGTGTAACATACAATGCTTCTGGCGATATTTCAGCAGAACCTGGTAAGGTTACAACACAGGATACTAACATCATAATTTCTGGAATCTCAGGCAAATCTACCAAGTTCACAAACACCAGCACCACAACAGGAGCTGCATCACAGGTAAGAATAAAGACTATCAAGATTACATACGCAAAGTAATCTAATAGACACATACATCAAGAGGGGCTCTCAAGAGTCCCTTTTTTTTATTCATCTACAAACAAAAAGTCATAATTGTTTGGTAGATAGGAAAATTCTTACTACCTTTGCAACCCAAAGCGCATAATAGCGAAAATTATTAATAACAATTCAATATTAAACAGAAATGAAAAAAGGTATTCATCCAGAAAACTATCGCCCCGTCGTATTTAAGGATATGTCCAACGGCGATATGTTCCTTACAAAGTCTACATGCAAGACTACAGAGACAGTAGAATTTGAAGGCGAAACTTACCCAGTAGTTAAAGTCGAAATCTCAAGCACATCTCACCCATTCTATACAGGTAAGAGCAAGCTTGTTGATACTGCCGGTCGTGTTGATCGCTTCATGAGCCGTTACGGTAAGTTGAACAAGTAAGACAGATATCTTTTCACAAGATACATACGATTTTATAAGGGTGCGGTCGAAGGTAGTTGCATATACGCTTCGGTCGCACTTTTTGTTTTCTCTGTATTTATATTCTTAATCCTTTAGAAGATTCATTCACCCCCACCCCATTTATTCACCCCACCTTATTCTTCCTGACAAAAATATTAATCGCCCTTAATCATGCTAAAGAAATCTCTATTATATATTTTTGCAGCTATGACATTAGTTGCATGCTCAAGCGATGATAATGAAGAAGGCTTTTCCACCAACGCTAATGCCAACTCTACAAAGCAATGCGCTGAATATGGTGGCTTGGAGTTTCCTCGCTTGAATAGTGATACAAAGAACAATGTGGTGCTTGTTCACAAGAGCAATGGTATACTCAACTATTGCGTAGAGTGGGACATGCAGAAGAAGTCGCAACGCTGGTCGTGCTACAAAATGTACAAGAGCATCATGGCATCAAATGTAGACCGATTCGATGTAAAATATAATAATCCAAACCCCAATAAATATAAATATCAATATCCTTTGGATCCTATCTTGGGCACAAAATATCCATGGTCTGTAGGCAATGGCGATGGCTACTATCGCTCAGGCTATGATCATGGCCATATCTGTCCTTCGGCAGATAGATTGATGAGCTTTGAGCAAAACTATCAGACTTTCTATCTCACCAACATGCAACCACAAACAAATGGTTTCAATGCTAAAGTATGGGCAAATATGGAGAAAAAGGTGCGCGATTGGGCAAAGAGCAACAACTACAAATTCTGCGACACCATGTATGTATGCAAGGGTGGAACCATCGATAATAAGAGCCAGATTGCAGGAACTATAAACGGTCATATCATCCCTAAATATTTCTTTATGGCAATTCTTATCAGCAAGAAGCAATCAAGTGGCAACGTGAAATATGATGCCATGGCTTTCTGGATAGAGCATAAGAATTGTACCGACAATAACAACGCATTGAAGAAATATGTCATCACTATCGACGAATTGGAAAAGAAGACTGGCATCGACTTCTTCTGCAACTTGCCTGACGGTATAGAGAAGGAAGTTGAATCAACTGTCAACATGAAGCTTTGGGGATTTAACTAACAGTCACAAAACATCTACCCAAAGAGAGAGAAATAATAAGTATAAAATATTAGCCGTAATGCTTAAACGACATAAGCATTACGGCTATTTTATTGTGTGTATTTTTGCAATTAGTTTCGTTACCAGTACCAGCTAAGTAACACTCCAGTACCAGATAGGTGAAACTCCAGTACCAGATAGGTGAAACTCCAGTACCAGTTAAGCGGTACTAAAAACGGTACTGGGAGGCTTTTTCAAAGTAGCCTATTTCTTGATTATTCTTACTGGCTTTACTTCATTTTTCTCTGTGCTGCGGGTAGCTTCGTCTACACTTCCCTTCTTTGCGTAGTCATAGCCAAAACCGTATTCATAGTCATAATTAGGCGAAGAGGTATGGCGCAAGCGGAAGTTTACTCTCTGGTCGCCATAATAGATTGTACCTACAAAGTAGTTGTCGCTAAGATGATAGTCGTAGATTTGAACTCTCGTTCCTTCTTCTACCAAATATACATCTATGACACCATTATTAACTTGCCAATCAATATGGTTAGCGATATAGCTTCCCCAAGGACCATTGTTGTAATGGTCAACCCAATATCCTGTACCTGAGGAATAGCGGTAAGGATCGCGCGAGAAGCAGATCTCCGAATAAGTGGCATCATACACTCTGCCATCGTATTCCATACTCACATACATGTTTCCACTCCATGTTCCTTCCAAAGTATATGCTATTTCAGCATCCTCATCACACGATGTGAAAGTCATAGCCATCAATGCCATGAAAGCCATTGCCAATATAGATGTAAACTTCTTCATAATCTTACTGTTTAAATTGGTTGTTGATTTATTTTCTACTGCAAAGATAGGTTTATATTTTCATTCTGCCAATAGTAAAACTCATATTCATCGGTATGTTTTCCCTATAGTGCAGGGAAAAATCCCTAAAATTAGTATAATAATCGCGTTGTGTTGCTTGGATTACAATTAATTTTGGTATTTTTGCATAGCAAATAAAATAAAACATAACATACAAACAAAGATGAGAACAGTTTACGAATTCTCTGTCAAGGACAGAAAAGGTAAAAACGTATCACTCAAAGAGTATTCAAACGAAGTACTCCTTATAGTCAACACAGCAACACAATGCGGATTCACACCTCAGTATGAAGATTTAGAAAAGCTCTACGAGAAATATCATCAGCAAGGTTTTGAAATCCTCGACTTCCCATGCAACCAGTTTGGTAGCCAAGCTCCTGGTACTGACGAGTCTATACACAACTTCTGTAAGCTCAACTATGGTACAGAGTTTTCGCGTTTCAAGAAGATCAAGGTTAATGGTGACGATGCTGACCCATTGTTCAAGTTCTTGAAAGAATGTAAGGGCTTCGCTGGTTGGGACGAGAGCCATCCTCTATATCCAGTATTAGACAAGATGCTCTCAGAGCAGGATCCTAACTACAAGGAGAGCGCTGATATAAAATGGAATTTCACCAAATTCCTCACCAACAAGCGCGGACAGGTGGTAGCTCGCTTCGAGCCTACAGAGCCTATAGCCAACATAGCAGCTAAGATTGAAGAACTGCTACAGGCATAAAGGGCGCCCAAGAGAGCAAGATTAATCACTCATTAGATAGATATATATGGAAAAAACTAAATGCCTTATCATCGGTAGCGGTCCTGCTGGATATACCGCAGCTATTTATGCAGGACGAGCTAACCTCAGCCCTGTGCTCTATTGCGGACTACAGACTGGCGGACAGCTCACTCAAACTACTGAAGTTGAAAACTTCCCTGGCTATCCACAGGGTGTAGACGGAAACCAGATGATGATGGATATCCGCGAACAGGCAGAGCGCTTCGGTGCCGACCTCCGCGATGGTATCATCACAAAGGTTGATTTCGGACAGCGTCCTTTCATTGTAACTGTTGAGGATGGTACAGAGATTGCTGCCGATACCGTAATCATCGCTACTGGTGCGTCTGCAAAATATCTCGGTCTTGACGACGAGAAGAAATACAACGGACAGGGCGTTAGCGCATGTGCTACTTGCGACGGTTTCTTCTATCGCAAGAAGACTGTTGCTGTGGTTGGTGGTGGCGACACCGCATGCGAAGAAGCATCATACCTCGCAGGTCTTTGCAAGAAGGTTTACATGATAGTTCGCAAGCCTTATCTCCGTGCTTCTGAAGTGATGAAGAAGCGTGTAGAGGAAAACGAGAAGATAGAGATTCTCTATGAGCACAACACTCTCGGCCTTTATGGCGAGAATGGTGTAGAGGGTGCTCACCTCGTAAAGCGCAAGGGCGAAGCTGACGAAGAACGCTACGACTTGCCTATCGATGGTTTCTTCCTCGCTATCGGCCATAAGCCAAATACTGATGTATTCAAACCTTGGCTCGACCTCGATGAGATTGGCTATATCAAGACTATCAATGGCACTCCACGCACCAATATCGAGGGTGTGTTTGCTGCTGGCGACTGCGCTGACCCGACATATCGTCAGGCTATCGTTGCTGCAGGCTCTGGATGCAAGGCTGCTCTTGAAGCAGAGAGATATCTTGCAGCATTATAACAACAGAATATAGTTTTTATACAAAAATACTACTTAATTAGTAAAGTTAACTGCATGAGCAAACGAAGTTAGCTTAATAGAAAAGTAAAGGTCTCTACTATGAGTAAAGACCTTTACTTTGATTACTCGGATTGATTTATATCTTGCACAAGTTCATTCCAACGCTCGTTTCTATTTTCTATATCCAACAACAATTCTTCCTTGGTCATATTCATTAGTTTGCGTATTTCATCATTTGTAGACATAGCTTGTATTGAAGAACGCATTCTACTATCAGAGCCTCTTTCATGAGACAAATGAAATAAAGGACCATCTACCCGAGACATCTTTAACCCAAGTTTTTTCCAACGCAGATAACGCTCATAATCTTCAGGTCCCCAACCGTAAAAATCTATATTTTCCATTCCCGAGTACAGATATGATTCTTTATTAAGAAATATCGCCCCACCAACAGCATCATCGCCATACCGAAGAAACATCTTGTTGATATTTCGCTTAAATATCCTAATATCACGTTTATTTATATATATTTCTCTTAATATTTCAGAAGTGTCATAAAAACGACCATCATATGGGAACACAACCTCAACACCTTCATTCAATAAATGTAAAGCCTGCACAATTTGTTCTTTAGATATTATTATATCTGCATCCCATATCGCTATATATTTAGTCGCTGACAATTGTGTTAAATAATTTATGTATTTCGTCCTATAAAAAATATTATCAAAATCTTCTATATGAATGTAAGTCGCTTTTGGTGAGACCAATCGGTTTGCTATCAAACTATCATAGTTTGACGCCTCTACTACTATTATATTACAACAGAAATGTTTATATAGATAATCTATTGATAATATTAAGTTTTCTAATCTTACAATACTATCCAAGCGAATTGGAATCAAAAAGGTAATATCCTTAATATCTATTCTCTTCATAAGCAAATAACTTTTGATAAGTATAAAAAACTCCTGTCATGCTATTTCCTAATATAAAATTTGTAGGATTTTTCCATGATGTTTTTTTATCAGCTACTTTTTCTCTAATCTTATTTGAGAAAAACAACATCATTTTTTCATCTACATCTGTTCTACGTAAATTATATAATAAGCCAGATAATCCGTCACGCAAGTATAAAGTTAAACCTTTACATTCAGAAAAAACACTTAAGTCACATATTGGTAAAGTAGGAATAAAATTTTTACTAAAACACTTTTTTAATTTGGGATTAGTTTTTACTAAAGAGGCGATATTACTTAATAATAGACTATGATTAAGGCCTTGGGAAGGCAAATATAATTTACATAATGTCGCCATTTCTCTACATAGCATATTTAATTTGTAAGTAAACATATTCAGTTTATACATATCCTCTATCAAAACAACCAGATTAGAAAGAATATTAGAAAATGGTAAGAATTGTTTCTGTTGTTCAATTATAAGATTAGGGTTTCTCAATTTCTCTTCAACTTTATTAATAGAGGCCATTATCAAGCGTTTCATTATAATTTCATTTTCATGAGACAATTTTCCACTATTAATTCTAAAACAAAAATAACGGCAAGCCCATATCAAATCAGCAAGATCTTCTTTACTATCCATACCATTTTCAAATAAACAGGAACTCATATACTGGAAAATTTTATCCTCTAAAGGTCTAAAAAATGACTTTTCATTAGTCAATATACAATTCTTTTCTACAAGATCATTTACAGTATTAAGAATACCGATTATACCATTTTCAAATCCAACAGTTGAATAGGAACCAATATTAGATACTACCTCCTCTAATAGTTTATTTGCAACAATCTTATATTTACAATTAGAGTACAATAAAAATTGCTGAAACCAGTATATACATAATCCCATTCTTCCATAAAAGACCCCATTACCCATGGCATTATAATCTTGTTCTATAAGCCATTGATTATAATCTTCTATTATATTTTTCATATATTCAATTTACTAATAAATACTACAAAGCCATTTTATAACTAAATTCAACCATTGATTTTGTTCTTTCGCTTCATTATCAGGTTCGCTTGTTTTTAACACAATAGTAGAAAAATTAGTTTTTCTCTTCTTATACATTATTTCTTCAAATTCTAACAAATTAAGAAATCCTGATATATCTAAATCGCAATTTGAAGTTATGTATAACAATGGACATTTTATTTTTTGTATACTTTTCTCCAAGTTATTATAAAATAAACTATTGCGACTTCTACGTTCCATATACGTTTCAAAGAAACTATGTAAGAGTACAAAACATGTATCATTTATGTTTTTATTTAATCGAGCAACATCTAACATCTCTTTATTCAACATTTTTCTATTATAATAGTGTTTATCGTCTATTTCATGAAAAACATTCTGAACAACCCTAGAAAATTCGTACGGTTTCATTCCGTATGAATTAAATATTAATGGCAATACTACATTTTTTTGCATCAATATATTTTGATGTATTACAGATTCAGGCAACACATTCGTTTTATATAATATAGCAAAGGTATTTTCATTTAACTTGTTTGCAGCCTTGGCTACAGGTAGCCCCGCTTCATTTATACCCAAAAGTCCAAGTTTATAGTCACAATATCGTTTATCACTTTTAAGCTTATTAAAAACTAATACAATATTTTTGGTTTGAGTAAACAAAGGATATTTATTTTTTACATTTTTACATTGTTCCTTCTTGTCAAAAAAACAACAAGATATACCATTCTTTAACAAACTATCTACTAAAGAATATTTGTGCATATATTCTGATATATCAAACAACATATTTGTTGCAATTATCACCATTATTTTTCTATCATTTTCAGTTGGTTGAAAAACAGTCACATTTATACTGTCCTTTTTACATTTGATAGGAAAAACAGCAATAGTGTCTGCATAGACATCAAAAATAGAGAAAATATAATGGATTAAAATTAAACACAACAATTTTTTCATATCAATTAGGATTTATTTCACATACCTTTTCTACAATTTTAGATACTATCTTTCTTTTACCATAACTTTCCGGTAATGTATATCTTATTTTATTTTTATTGCCTATATACATAAGATTTGAAATATCTAAATCACAAATATATTCTTTTCGATATTCATAGATATAAAAAGGAAGAATTACTACATCTATTTTCCTTAAATTTTTCTCCAAAGAAAAATGCAATAATGACTTACCATATTCACTTTTCAATAAAATCATCATTTTTTGCATATCAGCACTATTATCCGTAAAAGTAATATTCTTTGTTTTTTTACTTTTTTGAATAATTTGCCAAACAGAGAACAAACACCGCTCTTTTTCCCTATTCTCTGAAAGTTTATTAAAATTGTCTGCATTCTTTGTTACAGAAAACTCAGAATAAATAAAATCATCACCATCATTGAAAGCTCCAGAAATTGTGATTAGCCCACGAACATCTTTCATAGAATTACACAATTTAAGACCAACAAAGGTAGACATTCTATCGGTCAAAACTACGAGTTCAAGTTTATCACTTCTATCATAACTTGAAATTATCTTCTTGACGTTGTTAGCATGTTCGTTTATACTTCTATTATTATCAACAATATATGTTATCATGGATATCCCATTTTCCGAAAGCCGTTTCCGCAACTCTACACTATCTACAGCATCTTCATTATACATGTAATGCAGATTCAAAATCACCTCTTTTCCTAAAGAGTTGCATATTCCAAACTGTATAAACATAGAGCAAAGGAAAAAAGAAAGAAAATGGTTAATACTAGCAAAAAGATTCTTACTATTTTTTTGTCTTTTTGTTGTCGTCATAATATTTATTTCCTTTATCTGTAGCATCCTTTTCTGTAGGCATCTGTGCATGCCCGCTTCCACCTTCTAACATATTCGTAACACTTTTATAAGCAACATTCTGATAATAATACCAACGCCCCATTTCTTCTTGTTGAAGATGATGTCCATACTCGTGCAAAAAGTTATTAATATTAAATCCATCATTCACCCACCCTTCATCTGCTCGAATAGTCCCTTCAAAATAATAAGCTGTATTTTGCATTACTAAACCACCAACAGCAAAAGTAACACCTTCAAAATAACATGTGGTACCATCATCTCCTACATAATTAACTCCACCATTTACATTTTGTAAGCTTCCACCAGAAATTCTTATAGCCTCACTATCTTCATTTGCAGCCATAACACGATTACATTTTTCTTTACGTAATAGTTGAGAATCAAAAATCTGAGATTTTTTTAGCGACTTGATTTTTTTCATGTTTAATAAAATTTATTGTTAATAGTCAAACGGTTTTTGCAAATATATAATATAAAATGAAAGATAAAAAATCCTCACCACGCATTTAACACATTTTATTCCTTATTCTTTTTTATTCACCAACAATGATACACTGCAAATCCATAAGCCCAAGAAAGTGAGCATGCCGTTGAGCATCAGTAGCTCATATCCGAAACGATAGGCGGTATAATTCTTGGTATACCAATCTATGATAAAACATATCACAGGCGAAGCTACAGCAATATATGGTACAGCCTTGTCGCCTACACTACGTTTAGTGAGCAGAGCATAGGCAAAGAGACCGAGCAATGGACCATAGGTATATCCGCAAAGGGTATATATGGCATCGAGCACGCCTTGGCTGTTCACCATCTTGAAAAGCACCACAAACAAAGCAAAGACAACAGCCATTACCACGTGCACTCGCTTGCGCATCTTCTCATCATCCTTACGTTGGCAGATATCCACACAATAGCTTGTGGTGAGGGCTGTCAATGCGCTATCAGCACTTGAGAATGATGCTGCCACGATACCTAAAGAGAACAACACCACTACTCCATTGCCCAACATTCCCGATGCAGCAAACATAGGTAACAGGTCGTCGCCAGATGCAGGCATCTGCAGATTGTATTTACCAAGCAACATAAGTAGCAACACGCCGAGAGCTAAGAACAGCAAGTTGGCGGGAACAAAGGCAAAGCCATAGCTACACATATCCTTCTTAGCATCAGAGAGCGATTTGCAGGTTAGGTTTTTCTGCATCATATCTTGGTCTAAGCCTGTCATCACTATCACAATAAAGATACCACTAAGGAATTGTTTCCAAAAGTTCTGCTTCGACATCCAATCGTCAAAAACAAATATCCTTGAATGACTGTCGTTGGCAATGGCTTTTATCATAGATGCGGTATCTAAGCCAAGGTTGCCCATCACATTATATATTATTAAGCCCAAGGCTGCAAACATACAGAGTGTTTGAAAGGCATCTGTCCAAACCAAGGTTTTTATTCCGCCACGCCTTGTATATAGCCATATCAAAAATACCATTCCAGAAGCAGTAACAGCAAAAGGCACATTCATATCGGCAAAGACAAAGCGATGGAGAATAAAGCATACCACATAGAATCTTGCTGCTGCTCCCGTCATCTTTGATAGCAAGAAGAAGCTTGCACCAACCTTATACGACCGAGCGCCAAGTCGCTTATCAAGGAAGGAATATATGGTGGTGAGGTTGTGCTTATAGTAAACTGGCAGCAACACGAAAGCCACCACGAAATAGCCTAATATAAAGCCTAAGCAGGTCTGCATGTATGTCATGTCGGCTTTGGCTACCATTCCCGGCACAGAAACAAAGGTGATACCAGAGATTGAAGCTCCTATCATTCCGAATGCCACCATATACCATGGTGAATGTCTGTTGCCACGATAGAAGGTGTCGTTGTCTGCTTTGCGCGATGTGAGCCTACTCACCAGCATTAGCAAAGCGAAATAAGCAAGTATTGTCAGTAATATCATACGTTGGTTGTTTTTCCGTGCAAAGGTAGCGCTTTTTTATCCTTTTGGCTTGCTATTATATAAAATAATGTCTATATTAGCAACATAATCTCAAGCCTTCTTTCCCCTACCCTTTATCTATAGCTCGCAATATATTCACAGCCTCGGCAACCTTAGCAACATTCTTTACATGCAGCAGGCGGCGACCGCGAACCTCCTTGAGTTCGCAGCGACGAAGGTTTGCTGTGGCATAATTTATGAACTTATCGAAGAGCTGGCTTTGGAAGAACGGACTGTCGTTATTGGAAACGAACTGCATGTTCATCATACCTTGCTTGAGGATTATCTTTTCGACGCCAAGGCGCTTGCCAAGCCTACGTAGCAGTACCACTTGCATAAGCTCCTCACCCTCAGCAGGCACAGGACCAAAGCGGTCTATCAATCGCTGACGGTATACATCAAGGTCGCGGTCTTCTACTATGTTATCAAGCTCACGATATAGAAGCATACGCTCCGAGCTACCTGGAACATAGGTATCAGGGAAATACATCTCCAAGTCGCTCTCTATAGCGCAATCTTCTACGAAATCCTCGCCTGTGAACACCTTACCTTGAGCCATTTCCTCAGCATATAGATCTTGGAACTCATCATTCTTGAGCTCAGTAACGGCTTGGTTAAGTATCTTTTGGTATGTTTCATATCCAAGATCTTCCATAAAGCCACTCTGTTCAGCACCTAACAGGTTGCCAGCACCGCGAATATCGAGGTCTTGCATGGCAAGATTGAAACCGCTACCAAGGTCGGAGAATGTCTCCAAAGCCTCTAATCTTCTGCGTGCCTCAGGCGAGAGCACACTCTTAGGTGGAGCAAGCAGATAGCAGAAAGCCTTGCGGTTGCCACGTCCCACACGTCCACGCATCTGATGAAGGTCAGACAATCCGAAGCGATGAGCATCATTGATAATTATGGTGTTAGCATTTGGTATGTCGATACCATTCTCTACGATGGTAGTAGATAGCAACACATCGAAATCATGATTTACGAAACCAAGGATTATCTTCTCCAGTTCCTCTGGCGACATCTGACCATGTCCGATAGCAACACGGCAATCTGGTACATACTTCATTATCAGCTTCTCTATCTCTGTGAGCTGTGCTATGCGGTCGTTGACAAAGAATACCTGACCATTGCGACTCATCTCGAAGTTTATAGCGTCCGCTATCACCTCATGGTTGTAAGAAGCCAGCTGAGTGGTGATAGGATGACGGTTTGGAGGTGGAGTGCGCATGATACTCATATCTCGAGCACCCATCAACGAGAACTGCAGAGTACGAGGAATTGGTGTTGCCGACATGGTGAGAGTATCTACGTTAGTCTTTAGTTTGCGCAGTTTCTCCTTTGTAGAAACACCAAACTTCTGCTCCTCATCGATGATGAGAAGTCCCAGGTCGTGCCATTTCACATTCTTTCCTATCAGCTTATGCGTACCCACAAGGATATCTATGCGTCCCTGCTCCAGGTCTTCAAGCACTTGCTTTGTCTGCTTTGCTGTGCGAGCTCGCGAGAGATAGTCTACACGCACAGGAAAATCACGCAGACGGTCGCGGAAGTTCTGATAGTGTTGTAATGCCAACACCGTTGTAGGTACCAATACCGCCACCTGCTTAGAATCGCAAGCAGCCTTAAAGGCTGCACGTATCGCCACCTCTGTCTTGCCAAAGCCTACATCACCACACACAAGTCTATCCATAGGTGCCGCCTTCTCCATGTCAGCCTTCACATCCTGTGTAGCCTTAAGTTGGTCGGGAGTATCCTCATAGAGGAAGCTTGCCTCAAGCTCATGTTGCATAAAACTATCAGCACTATAAGCGAAGCCCTTTTCGTGTCGACGCTTAGCATATAGCTTTATCAAGTCGCGTGCGATATCCTTGATACGCTTCTTTGCCTTCTGCTTTAAGCGCTCCCAAGCACCAGTGCCGAGAGTGCTAAGACGAGGAGGTTCGCCAGTATCGCTACGTCGATATTTCGATATCTTATAAAGAGAGTGGATAGAGACATCCACCTTATCATTATTCTGATATATGATACGTATCACCTCTTGGTATCCATCGCCCGAAGGTACCCTTACCAATCCACCAAACTTACCCACTCCAAGGTCTACATGCACAATGAAGTCGCCAGGTTCCATTTCTTGTAGTTCCTTCATAGTCAGCGCCATCTTGCCTGCACGTGCCGAGTCGCTCTTTAGGCTATACTTATGGAAACGGTCGAATATCTGATGGTCGGTAAAGAAACAGATACGCAGAGTATTATCTACGAAACCTTCGTGGAGAGTAGACTCTACAGGCTCGAAGTCGATAGACGATCGTTGTTGATTATGCGAAGAGCGCTCTATATCACCACCCATATCGTCGAAGATATCACGAAGTCGCTGTTGCTGCTTCTTGCTATCTGCGAGGATGAATATCTTGAAACCAACCTCAGTATACTGAGTGAAGGTTTGGCGAAGCATCTCGAAATTCTTATGAAACAAAGGTTGTGGCGACGTATTGAAGACTATCTTTGCCTGCACATCCTTGGTGTCGTCAACCGATGTTGATAATGTAACCCTTTTCAGTCCTGCCACCGATTCTACAAAAGCCGAAGCACTAAGTAGCGACAATTGCTTATTCATCTCGCGCATTATCTCCTGCTGTTCCATCTCTGTGGCAGCAGCCAGTCGGTCGGTATATGCCTGTTGCGAGAATCCCTCGTTCCATATACGCTCTATGGTATCGCGAATATACAGCAAATCCTTTACCACCAACAGCGCATCCTTAGGCATATATTCCGTGAATGGTATCTTCTCTGTATCAACCTTTGATAGCTCTGGCACTATCTCTATCTTCTGCTTTTGTTCCTTAGATAGCTGATCTTGCACATCGAAGGTACGAATGGTATCAATCTCGTCGCCAAAGAAGTCGATACGGTAAGGGTATTCGCAAGAATAGGAATAAACATCGATGATGCTACCACGCACAGCAAACTGACCAGGCTCGTATACATAATCTACCTCAGCAAAGCCAAAGTCGCGAAGTGAATGTACGATATTTGTTATTCCTACTTCCTGACCAACGCTAAGAGTTATCATTCTCTCGTCGACAACCTTTCTACGAGCAACAAGCTCCGACAAAGCTTCAGGACAAGTAACGATATAAGCATTATCGCCTGACGACAAGCGAGCAAGCACCTCGGTACGCAATATCTCGTTGGCAGCATCTCGTTGTCCGTATTTCACTGCCCTTTTATACGACGATGGGAAGAACAACACCTTTTGCTGTCCCAACATCTGCGCCATATCGTTGTAGAAATATCCAGCCTCGTCGGCATCATTTAATACAAAGAGTACTGTTCGATTCAAGCGTTCGAACAATGATGCAAAGAATACAGGGGCTGCCGAAGCCACCAGTCCCTGAGCTGATATGTTGCCTATATTCTTGTCGGCAACAAGTTTAAGAAAAGCGGCACTCTGAGGCAATTTACCATAGAGTGCCGCCATATCGTTTATATTCATATTTTCATAAGAAGTTATGGAGTCAACTTCCTAAAAGCCTTTTATTATGCAGGCAATTTAGGATACTTGCGGAACCATCCATCCCAGCGAAGTCTCATCACTCCGAAGAATGCTTCACCAAAGATACCACCACTCATCTTGCTCACGCCTTCACGACGGTTGACGAATATCACAGGCACCTCCTTTATCTTAAAGCCTATCTTATAAGCAGTAAACTTCATCTCAATCTGGAAGCCATAGCCCTTGAAGCGAACCTGATCCAAAGGTATTGTCTCAAGCACACGACGCTTATAGCACTTAAATCCTGCTGTGGTATCGTGAACCTTGAAACCTGTGACAAGGCGTACATACTGCGAAGCAAAATAGCTCATCAGCACACGACCGATAGGCCAATTTACAACATTCACACCACTCACATATCGGCTACCGATAGCTACATCGAAGCCTTCGTCGTGGCATGCAGCATACAGACGAGGCAAGTCATTAGGATCATGACTAAAGTCGGCATCCATCTCAAAGATATACTCATATCCATGTTCCAAAGCCCACTTAAAGCCAGTGATATATGCTGTGCCAAGTCCGAGCTTGCCCTTTCTGTGCAGACAGAACAAGCTACCCTTGAATTCTTTCTCAATAAGTTCCTCTACCTTGTCGCCAGTATGGTCAGGACTACCATCATCAATGACAAGGATATGAAAACTCTTCTCTAACCCGAAGACGGCACGAATAATCTTTTCGATATTCTCCATCTCGTTGTAGGTTGGTATAATAACTATAGAATCACTTTCTCGCATGATCGGTTTGTTAGTTTTTTGCAAATGTACATAAAATATATAATACCTCCAAGCATTTTTATGCTTTATTATATTACTGGTCTGGGTTTTCTACGAAGCCTTGATATTTTTCATCTATTGCCGACATCACAGCCTCGTAGCTCTTCTGCTCTACGTTGGCAACATTGTCTTTGCCCTGGCCAATAGGGTATATAGGTTCGTGGATAGTCAATGAAAGTGGCGACCAAGTGACCCAATGCATATCACGCATGCGTGGCATCACATCAAATGAACCATTGATGGTTAGTGGCACCACAGGCAACTGCAACTCGTCGGCAAGCATAAAAGCGCCACGCTTGAATACTCCCATGTGGCCAGTAAAGCTACGTGCGCCTTCTGGGAATACTACCAACGACATACCGCCATGCAAGGTTTCTCGTGCCTTGTCGTAGGTTTCCTTAATCTTTCTTGGTCCGCGTTTGTCAACAAATATCTGATGTGAATATTCGCAAGCAATGCCTATGAAAGGAACTTTTCTAAGCTGATGCTTCATCATCCATTTAAAGTTACGGTTCAAGAAACCATAAATCAAGAATATATCGAAAGCACCCTGATGGTTGCTCACAAAGACATACGATTGTCCTGGCTTAAGATTCTCGCGTCCCTTCACGGTTACTGGCAAAAGAAACAGACGCACGGTTAACCACGCCCATAGCTTGCCAGGATAATATCCCCAGAAATGTCCGTTGCCTATAATGCTTCCTACAACAGTAACCAGCGACACCAATATTGATGTCAACAAGAATAGCGGCAATGCCACTACAAGCTGATAAAGTCGATATAAGTATTTCATGTTTTAAGGTTTTTATTTCGTTTTATGTAATGTTATTACTGCAATCTCGGCAGTAGCGCCGAATCGCATTGCCACCACACCTCCAAGTCCAGATGTTACATATAGTTGTTGTCGACCTTGGTTGTATAGTCCATAATCGTTGTGAGCTGTGAGCTGAGTGAAGCGTAGTCCGAAGACAGAAACCTGACCGGCATGAGTATGTCCGCTTAATGTCAACTGCACCCTACCATCAGGCACAATTTTCTCTTGCCACACATTAGGGTCGTGCTGTAGCATCACTATGAATGCACCTTTGCCTACACCATGCAAACTCTTCTCTAAGTCAGCAAGCTTTGGCGAAGGTTTACGTCCTCCATTCTCTTCGCCTGCTATCACAAGCGAGTCGGCATCGCGCCTTATCACACGATTGTCGTTTCTCAACGCCGTCCATCCCATTTGCTGCTCTCTGTCGACAGTAGCCTTGATGTTGGCTTTCTTCACGTCTTCTGTAGCATCTATATATATGCTGTAGTCGTGATTTCCTAACACAGAGTATACTCCATCTTTGGCTTTCACCTTGCTGAGCAATGGCATCACAGGAAGCAATTCTTCTGGTTGCATATTCTGAATATCGCCTGTAAACACCACCATATCAGCCTTTTGAGCATTTATACAATCTATATCTCGCTGCAATATAGACTTCCTGTCATACTGAAAGCTACCCACATGAGCATCTGAGAAATGCACTATGCGATAGCCATCGAAAGCCTCGGGCAAATCATCGAAATACAAATCGAGATGCTTAACCTCTAATTTGCCAAAGCCTACTATGAAACCATACATTATTATATATATGGCACCTGCGGCAAATGGCAACCAGATGAAATTACCATAATTGCGACGACGATGGGTATATTTGCACACCAGATAGCCAATACCAGAGCATAATGCAAACAGCATCTTTGGCATCACCACCAAACCCACAAGCATCATGTAGACATTGATGAACATCATCTCATCGGGCACAAAATTGCGTGTGGATGCTATTGCAATGCTGTATGCCACCATCAACACCGAGGGCAACCACCAAAGTAACCTACGCCACCATGTGTAGCCTTTGTAGTGTCGCCAATAGTGCATATCGATATAGATATCAGGCAATACTATAGCCAACAATATTGGTATTATGATACGTGCTATCATTATTTATTCTTTATTTTCAAGAATTTCTTCATCATTTCCATAGGTAGCCCACGTCGACGAGCATAGTCGTCCATTTGGTCCTTACCTATATCGCCTATGCTGAAATATTTAGCTTGCGGATGTGCAAACATCAATCCTGATACCGAAGCATGCGGAGTCATCATTCCGCTTTCTGTTAATCGGATGCCAATTTGCCTAATGTTGATGATATTGTCTATCATGAAGTTGATACTCGCATCAGGAATTGATGGATAACCAACGGCTGGTCGTATGCCAACATATCTACAATTTAGCAGGTCGTCGATAGAAGCCTGTTCATCGGGAGCATAGCCCCATATCTTGGTTCTCACCTCTTGGTGTAAGCGCTCGGCTGTAGCCTCAGCCAATCTGTCGGCAAGGGTTTGCGCAAGCATAGTCTGATAGCAGTCAGAGCTATTGCGACTCACAGCAGGCGCATCTACTGTTGCTGCAAAGATGCCAAGTTTGTCGGTAATACCCGACGACAATGGTCGGATAAAGTCGGCAAGACATAGGTTTGGCATTCCTTCTGCTGTTGGCTTCTGCTGTCTGAGGAATGGTATACGTGTACCAGCAGCTATGATATCGTCGCCATCAGAATTAGCATCCACTATCTCAACAACAGCATGCGTCTGGAATCTATCTTCCCATTCTTCAAGCATTCGCAATGCTTCTTGCTTCTGCTTTTCTTGTTCGCTTTCGGGCTTTCCTGATAATCCCCAAGCATGGAAGAAGTATATCCAGTTGATATATGGCACAATATCCGAGATTCGATAATCTATCACCATGCTCTATCTGAATTCCAATTGCTGTCCGATATATTCTGCATCTACCTTACCATCTGCATAAACGGTATGACCATTGCAGATAGTCTGCTTCACATGCCAATTATATTCATGTCCCTCCATAGGGCTCCATCCACACTTGCTCTGTATACACTCCTTAGTAACAGTCCATGGCTGTCCCTGAGCAACAATCGCTATATCAGCATGATAGCCAGGGCGCAGGTAGCCACGCTTATTGATAGCAAACAGTTTGGCAGGATTATGACACATCAATTCCACAAGTCGTTCGATAGAAATGATGCCTTGATCCATAAGTTCGAGCATTGTAACCAACGAGAACTGTACCATAGGCATTCCCGAAGTAGCCTTTGCAGCTCCACCCTGCTTGTCTGCCAAGAGATGAGGAGCATGGTCGGTACCAACAACAGATATTCTGCCATCGGCAATAGCTTTTCTCAGAGCATCTCTATCTTCAGGACGCTTTATAGCAGGATTGCACTTTATCAATGCACGCTTTGTGGCATAGTCGGCAGACGAGAAGAAGAGATGTGCTACGGTAGCCTCAAGGCTGATGTTGTCGGTAGCCAAATCCAATTCTTTCTCTGTACTCACATGGGCAATATGCAGACGTGTACCAAACTGGCGAGCCAAACCTGCAGCCAAGGCTGCAGACTCATAGCATGCTTCCTCTGAGCGAATCAGCGGATGCAACATCACATCTGGGTCGTCGCCATAAGCTTTCTTCATCTGCTCCATGTTGCGATTTATGATATCAGTATCTTCGCAATGCGACATCAGAGGCACATTGAGTTCTGCTGCCTTCTGGAATATTTTCAATAGCGAGCCATACTTATCAACAAGCATATTGCCTGTGCTAGAACCCATAAAGAGTTTTATTCCCGGCACATGATGCCAGTCTACACTATCCATTATGCCTACATTATCGTTTGTAGCACCGATGAAGAAAGCATAGTTCACATGACTCTTCTGTCGTGCCAACTCTTCCTTTTGGCTCAGAGCCTCAAGGGTTGTTGTTTGCGGAATGGTGTTAGGCATCTCAAGGTATGATGTCACACCACCTGCCGCAGCAGCCTTCGATTCGCTGTTGATATCAGCCTTTTGTGTCAGTCCTGGCTCACGGAAGTGAACATGATCGTCTATAATGCCAGGCAAAACGAAACACCCTGTGGCGTCTACTGTTTCCGAGTAGTTTCCACAGGGTGCTTCGCCTTGACCTATACTATCTATCAAGCCGTTATCAATCACGATATAGCCATCGAAGGTTTTTCCTTCGTTGACAATACGGCCATTCTGTATCAAAGTCTTGGTCATAATATCATTATCTTTTATTCTCTATAGATTTGGCTTCCAAAGAGTTTTCCTTATTTATTCTGATAAGGGTTATTCTGCAGGTTTAGCCAGTTCGTTAGGTGTTGGAGCGTTAGGCACTGGAGCCACAGGCTGCTGTACAGGAGCGTCCTTCATACCATTCATTATCTGCTGGTTTTCCTGTGCCTTCTCATAATATTCCTTCACCATAGGGTCGTTCTTGAATTTGTCGGTGGCCTTGGTCATGATATCATCTATCCACGCATCAAGCATAGGGAATTCATACTTGCTGGTGCATGTGTTTAGGAACACCCAAGGTCCGAGGATATTGTCCATATTATCCTCAACAAACTTAGTAACGAGCTTATCCATCTTCTCGTTTAGCGCCTCGTCCTCAGCCTGTAGCTGTCTGATAACAGGCTCCATATCCTTGCCATCCATGATAGCTTGGTCGTGCTTGTGTACCAATTCGGCACTTGCATTAGCCAACTTCTGATATTCTTTGATAAATTCTGTAAGCTCATCGTTGAGCGGAGTGCCTGTAACGGTCTGCTGCAGATTATCTATCTTTATGGTGATGTCGCCATCCTCAAGCACAACGGGCAATGTTGGCACACCATTCATGAAGACGTTTGCCACACGTACAGAATCGATGGTACCACTAAACTTAAACTTACCATGAAGAACATCGCACGAGTCGAGGTCCTTAAAGGTAGTGTCGGTAAACACCTTAAGATAAAGTTTTTGTCCATCGAGGTTAGAAATGCTTGATGTGCCATCAATATTGAAACTATTGGCACACGACGATAGACCGAGAACGGCCATCACTACATAAATTATCTTATTCATATCGTTGATTATCTTCACATGCTTCACATCTCGCAAACGAGAAAATTGCATTTTGTGCATGCAAAGATAGTATGTTTGAAGGATGTGGGGAAATAAATTTGCGCTATTTATAACAACAAGCTATTCTTTTATATTTTTTTTGGATAGTTCGTGATCTATACGATGTGTGGTATATACCTCTATAACCGCTGCTATCAACAGTAGTACCACCCATTTGTTGTACAGAATCTCGATATAGTCGGCATAGTTGCTAAACATTGGTTGAAAGAAATGATAATGACTATCTGCCATCAGCACTCCTGCCACAACAAAGAATATGCTTGCCAAGCCTTGAATGTTTTTTAGGCGTTTTAATGTTGTATCTGTTCCTGTGTATATCTGCATTGTCTGCATAAGGCTGAACATCACGGCTCCTATGAGGAACACCCAGCACACTATACCACGAAGCCACATTGCTACATAGCATCCTGCACCTATCACCATGAGTGCACCACCCAACAGGAATATTACAGACTGTATCTTATTCAGTTGTTTCATCATCTTTTGTAAATTGCACGTCATCACTCAACACAAAGACGTCCTCATCGTCGGTCTTCATGAAGTATTTTTCTCTTGCTATCTTTTCTATTGTCTTTGGGTCACGCTTCAGTTCATGCAGAGCCTCTGCGTTCTTGGCATAGGTTTCGTCATAAGCCTTTATCTGGTCTTTAATATCGCTTATCTGCAAGTCGTATTTCACACGCTGCACAAAGCTATTGTCATCGACAAAACCTACTACCACAATACCTAACACTATCACTATAACATATTTATAGTGAGATATCATGTTCCAGATAATATTTAGTTTTTTGCCCATTCCTGTTATTAATTCTATTTTAGTTGGGCAAAGTTAATATAATTATCCGAATTCGATGCGTGTTTCACAAATTTTATTATTCGGGCTCAACATATTTGCCATCCACCTTTGTTGGCTCAAGATGCAGTCCGATATAGGTATCTTTACCGAAGCGTTCGCGTAGTCGGTGCTCTATGTTAGAAGCATGTTCATGGGCATGATAAAGGGATGTATTGCCTGGCAAACGAAGGTGCATAGTAAGGGCTATATTGTTGCCAATACGACGGGTACGCAGATGATGAATACTGCTCACACAAGGTTCTTCTTCAGCAATTTTGATTATCTCTTCTTCTATATCGTCAGGCAGACTACGTTCCATAAGTTCGTCCACAGTTTGCTTGAGCAGTCGCAATGATGCACCTATAATAAAGAAGCTCACTATGATGGCTGCTATAGGATCGAGCACTGTCCACTTTGCACCAAGCAATATTGCTCCACCAATACCCAAGGCTGTACCTATTGACGACAAGGCGTCAGAACGATGATGCCATGCGTTGGCAACTACAGCTTGCGAGCCAACTTTCTTACCCACTGCGGCAGTAAACTGATAAGCCCACTCCTTGAGCACAATACTTGCCAAGGCTGCTATCAACGCTATCCATCCTGGCTTTGGCAATGCTATTCCTTGGATGGCATGATAGGTCTTCACCACTCCATCATAGCAAATCATCACTCCCACCATCAACAAAGCCATACCAATAATGGCTGATGCTAAGGTTTCGTATTTGCCATGTCCATAGTCGTGGTTTTTGTCTTCGGGTTTGTTGCCGATATGCACAAACACCATAACGATGATATCTGTAAGAAAGTCGGATAGCGAATGTACGGCATCTGCTATCATAGCAGCAGAATTACCAAGAATACCTGCTGCAAACTTAAGCACCAACAACACCACGTTGATAGTACTTCCCATTAATGTTACGCGATATATTTTACGCTCACGCGTCTTTGCTTCAGCATCAACAACTTTATTTTCCATAATGATAAATGATAATAGTTATATCTATCTGATAATAACGAATGAAATATAGAATTATTGTAAAAAACATGGCTTTCATTTCTTATATCAATTCTTTTATTTAACTTTGCAACATGGATTTAGCAGAAATTAAAGATAAGAAGATAGCTGTGCTGTTGTCTGGAGGTGTAGACAGCAGTGTGGTAGTTCACGAGTTTGCCTCGTTGGGCTTGCATCCCGATTGTTTCTATATAAAGATAGGTCCTGAAGAACAGGAGGAATGGGACTGCTCAAGTGAAGAGGATCTTGAAATGGCTACTGCCGTAGCTCACAAATATGGTTGCAAACTACAGGTTGTAGATTGCCATAAGGAATATTGGACTCAGGTTACTCGCTACACCATGGAGAAGGTGAAGGCAGGATTCACTCCTAACCCTGATGTTATGTGCAACCGCTTGGTTAAGTTTGGTGCCTTCAACGAAAAGATGGGACACAACTACGACCTCATTGCTACAGGTCACTATGCACAGACGGAATGGATAGATGGAAAGAAATGGCTTACCACTAGTCCTGACCCAGTGAAAGACCAGACCGACTTCCTTGCACAGATATACGATTGGCAACTCAAAAAAGCCATCTTCCCTATTGGTCACTATCAAAAGGGCGAAGTACGCGAGATTGCTGAGCGTGAACATTTGGTAAACGCAAAGCGTCGCGACAGCCAAGGCATCTGCTTTCTTGGACAAATCAACTACAACGAATATATCCGTCGATATCTTGGCGAAATGCCTGGAAAGGTAATAGAACTTGAAACAGGCAAGATGATAGGTGAACATCGAGGTCTATGGTTCCACACTATCGGCCAGCGCAAAGGTCTTGGCTTTGGTGGTGGCCCTTGGTTTGTTGTAAAGAAGGATGTAGAGGCTAATATATTGTATGTCAGCCACGGCTATGACCCAGAGACTGCTTACAAGCAAGACTTCAAGATTCATGATTTCCATTTCCTCACAACAGAAGTCAACGAACCTCGCGTTACATTCAAGATTCGCCATACTCCAGAATATCATCATGCAACAGTAGAGAAGACTGCCGAAGGTGCATACATCATCCATTCTGATGAGAAGATACATGGCGTTGCCCCTGGACAGTTCTGTGTGGTATACGATGAAGACCACCACAAATGCTATGGTAGCGGTGAGATTACACTATAAAATAAACTATAAAAGATGCGAATGCTATATAAGTGGCATTCGCATTTTTTATTATGAAGTAAGATTTTTGAAAACAAGTATAAGCATAAATAGCAGCCTAAAAGAAAACTACATATCAAGCTATTCTATCTTTATCCACATATAATTTCTATTGAGCACATAAAACTAAGCTTTTTACATCATTTTCAGCAAAAGGTCTATATGTGTTGTAATAATTACAATTATAAATGCAAAATAATTATTATCCAACTTGCCACATATTACCATGTATATACTATTTTATAATAATAAAGAAATGCTTTTCTCTAAGCTTTTACACCACATAACACACGAATTTTATAGTTATAAAGCAAATTTTTTAAAAAAATCACCCGTAAAGCATAAATATTAATAGAAAAAGCATTATCTTTGCACACGAAAAACAGTATTACCAAGACTATTACTACGCATAATCTTAATTATTGCATTTTTAACTAAATCTAAATATAATATGAAACTACGATCTTTTTTAGTAAAGATTTTTACCACAGCAATGGCTATGGGAAGCCTTTGGAGTTGCCAAACTAAAGAAGCAGCAAAGGATATTATTAAAGACAACGTCGACAATGCTGTAGCACAGTTAACCCTACAGACCGACATTATTGAAAAAAGTGGTAAGTTCCTGAACCCACGTACCTATGAAAATGGCAAAATGAACTATGTGCCCATTGATGACTGGTGCTCAGGATTCTTCCCTGGAACATTGTGGTATACTTATAAGCTTACTGGCGATAAGAAATGGGAAACACTTGCTGCTAAATATACTGAGCAGCTCGACTCTGTAAAACATCTAAAATGGCACCACGATGTAGGCTTCATGATTGGCAGTAGCTATCTTAATGGTCTGCTCTTGGATGGTAAGGAGGAGTATAAGCCTGTTATCATTGAGGCTGCTAAGTCGCTTTCTACTCGTTTCCGCAAGGGTGCTGGCATCATCCAGTCATGGAATGTTGACAAAGGCACATGGCAGGCAGAGCGCGGATGGACTTGTCCTGTTATCATCGACAACATGATGAACCTTGAACTTCTTTTCGAGGCTACTCGTTTGTCGGGCGACTCTACCTATTATAATATAGCAGTTAGCCATGCCAACACAACCCTCAAGAATCACTTCCGCGAGGACAACAGCTGCTACCATGTTATTGACTACAACCCAGAAACAGGCGAAGTGCTTCACAAGCATACTGCTCAGGGCTATGCTCACGAAACAGCATGGGCACGCGGACAGGTTTGGGCTCTCTATGGCTACACAATGTGCTATCGTTATACTAAGGATGAGCGCTACTTAGAGCAAGCACAGAAGGTTTACGACTTTATCTTCAACCATCCAAACTTGCCAAAGGATCTTGTTCCTTACTGGGACTACAACGCTCCTAAGATTCCTAACGAACCACGTGATGCTTCAGCAGCAGCATGTACAGCTTCTGCACTCTATGAATTGGCAACATATGTTCCTAACAAGGGTTACAAGGAGACTGCAGACAAGATTATCGAAAGCCTAAGTTCTCCTGCTTATCGTGCAAAGGTTGGTACAAACGGAAACTTCATTCTCATGCATAGTGTAGGTAGCATTCCTCACGGACATGAAATTGACACTCCACTCAACTATGCAGACTATTACTTCATGGAAGCTCTCCTACGCAAGCAGCGTACAGAAAAAGGAGAACCTGTAAGATAAAAACAACTCATTCGATATTAACCAGTTCAAAAGTTAAGGAGCTCATTTTTAGCTCCTTAACTTCTGTGCATATATTCACTTCTACTCTTTTTTAGAGTAATTTTATAATCTAGTATCTATTCTCTATGGCAAACAACAATTGGCTATTCTTTAAGAAAACTTGTTGTCTGATAGCACTTTTTCTATCGGCAAACCTTGCTTACGGCCAGATTAATGTCAAGGGTACCATTGTGGATGAAACCAACCTTCCTATGATGGGAGCCAGTGTATTGCTGAAAGGTTCCAACGGCGTAGGCACCGTGTCCGACTTTGATGGTAACTTCTCATTAGACGTTAAGGACGAAAATTCTGTTTTGGTATTCTCGTATCTTGGCTTCGCTACTCAGGAAGTGAAAGTTGGCAAACAAAAGACTCTTCAAATTGTATTGAAGGAAGACGGCGCACTGCTTCAAGAAGTAGTGTCGATAGGTTATGCTACCGTTAAGAAGAGCGACCTCACTGGTTCGGTAGACAAAGTAGACATGGGCGAACTCAACAAAGCATCTGTGGCTTCTTTCGACCAAGCTCTTGGTGGACGCATCGCTGGTGTACAGGTAGTTAGCGGTGATGGTCAACCTGGTGCTGAAGCCAACATAGTAATCAGAGGTAGCAACACTATTAGTGATGTTGCCGACGGTTCACCTCTTTATGTCATCGATGGCTTTGCAACAGAGGATGCAAATGCTGCAGCCATAAACCCTAACGACATCGAGTCGATAGACGTGTTGAAGGATGCTTCGGCAACAGCTATCTATGGTGCACGTGGTGCCAATGGTGTTATCATTATCACCACCAAGCGTGGTTCTGAGAGCGCTCCTCGCATAACATATAATGGTTATGTAGCTTATCAGACAAAACCAAAATTCCTTAATCTTCTTCAGGGACGCGACTTTGTTGAATTGCAACAAGAAATGCTCACCCCTGACGAAATGAACAAGACTTATTTTAGCTTCGACGAAAATCTGGGGCGATACCAGACTATCGACGACTACAACAACCGAGCTTCTACCAATTGGCAGGATCTCGTATTCCGTGATGCTCCTATGACAAGCCACCACTTGGCTCTCAACGGAGGTACTAAGAACACACGCTACAGCAGTAGCGTTTCATACTACAATCAACAGGGAACTATCGTAGAATCTTCTTACGAGAGTTTAAAGGCTCGTATGACCCTCGACCAACAACTCTCTAAGAGTGTGAAATGGGGAGGTGCTGCTAACTTTGCTAACAATATGTCTATTGGTTCTGCTCCTTCGCAGGGCGATGGACAGAGCACTCAGTATTTTCTTTATCAAGTATTGGCATATCGTCCTGTGAAATATCGTAGCAGCGACGACCTTGCAGACATTACCGACACCAATGGCGGTACATATCCTTACAACCCTGTAAAGACTATCGAAAACAGCTATACCAAGCAGCGTAACCGTCAGTTCAATATCAACACATATCTTAATTGGACTATCATCAAAGACCTGCTCTTCAAGGTTACATTCTCATATACATGGCGCGAAGTTCGCGACGAGAAGTTCTACAACAAAAACACCTACTTTGGTGATCCTTCATACTCTTCGTCACGTTCTAACGGTATGTTCAACTATAAAGAGTGGAACAGTTGGTCTAACGAATATACTCTCAGCTACAAAAAGCGCATCAAAGACCATAATCTAAATGGTATGCTCGGTACCTCACTTTCAAGCCAAGAGATTACAAACCTTGGTGCCAAGTCAGTTATGCTTCCATGGGATGAGATGGGCTTCTGGGGTATCAACGAGGGTACACCACAGTCGCTTACTGCTGATAAGGTAAAGAACAATATGTTGTCGTTCTTTGCCCGATTCAACTACGACTGGAAATCTCGTTATCTCATCACAGCAACTATGCGTGCCGATGGTACATCACGTTTCGTACATCACAAATGGGGCTACTTCCCTTCTGTTGCTGCAGCATGGCGTGTTAGCGACGAACCTTTCATGGCAACTTTCGGTTCATGGCTCAGCAACTTGAAGCTACGTTTGGGTTGGGGTGCTACAGGTAACAATGCTACACAAAACGCATTCCCAAGCAACCTCCTTTATACAGGCAACCAGAACTATCCTTTCGGAAATAGCTTGCAGCCTGCTATCTACCTTATGCAGATTGCTAACCGCAACTTGAAATGGGAGACAACATATCAGAGCAACCTCGGTATCGACTTTGGTATTTTGAACAACCGCATCAATGGTAGCATCGACTTGTATAATAAGGATACACGCGACTTGCTTTTGTATGCCGACGTGCCACCTTCAATAGGTTTCTCTCAGGTTCAGCAGAATGTTGGTAGTATCAACAACAAGGGTCTTGAGATTACTCTCAATGCCACTATCCTACCAGGCAAGAAGAACCGTTTGAAGTGGACAAGCAGCTTTAACATTGCATTCAACAAGAACGAGATCACAGCTCTTAGCGACGGACAGTTGAGTCGTAAGGCTGGCATTCGCTATCCTAACATTCCTGACCTTTACATCTGTAAAGTGGGTTCTCCTCTTAGTGAGATGTACGGATATGTATATGATGGTGTATATCAGTATGAAGACTTCAACGAGGTTGCTCCTGGTGTATTCCAGCTCAAGCCAGAGATTCCTAACAACACCAATGAGCGTGCTAACATCAAGCCTGGTGATCCTAAGCTGAAAGATATCAACGGCGATGGTAAGGTTACTGCAGAAGACCAGACAGTTATCGGTCATGGTTTGCCTATCCATACTGGTGGTTTCACCAACAATTTCGAATGGAAGGGCTTTGACCTCAGCATCTTCTTCCAATGGTCTTATGGCAACGATGTCATCAACTACAACCGTGCAAGACTTGAGAGCCTCGACGGTAGACATCTCAACCAACTTGCAACAGTAAAGGACCACTGGACTCCTCGCACTACGCTTGCAGACAACACTGTAGTAGAAGGCAACTATACCAACTACCTTTGGGCTGTAAACCGCGGTTTGAGCAATATCCACACAAGCAGAGAGGTTGAAGATGCTTCATTCCTCAGACTGAAGAACGTGCAGCTCGGCTACCGCTTTCCTAATAAGGTATTGAAGCGTCTACACCTGTCAAGTCTTCGCATGTATATTAGTGCACAAAACCTATACACATGGACAAGCTATACAGGCTACGACCCTGAAGTGTCTACACGTAACTCAGCAATGACTCGTGGTTTCGACTATTCAGCTTATCCTAAAGCCAAGACTTTCACCTTCGGTGTAGAATTGGCTCTGTAATAATTCACAATTCTTTTATATAAGAAAAGCTCAACATAATATATATAATAAGGTATGAAAGGAATAAAATATATTCTCTTAGCAGTTCTATCTCTACCGTTTGCAGCTTGCAACTTCCTTGAGACTGACCCTTACGACTATCTGGAGCAAGATGATATCTACCGCACAGAGAGCAGCTGTATGGCTGGTCTCGCTGGTGTCTACGATGCTCTTGGCTCGGTGGGATGCTACGGACAAAACCTATGGGCTGACCTCGATGCTGGTACCGACATATTGGTTTACAACCGCAGCTATGGTAAGAACTACATCCAGATAAGCAACTATAATTACAACAATACCGATAATGCGCTGAAGGTGTCTTGGACAGCTCTCTATGATGGTATCAACCGTGCCAACGACTATATATCTCTGATATCTCAGCGTAAGGATTCAGAATGTGGCGGTGCTGAGCGCAAAGCTCAGTTCATTGGCGAAGCTAAGGCTTTGAGAGCTGTATTCTACATGAATCTTGTTGCTTTCTGGGGCGAGGTGCCTCTACGCATCACTCCTACCTACGACCTTAAGACTCAAAACCTTAAGAAGGCTTCACAGCAGGAGATTTATGCTCAGATTATTAGCGACTTGGAATATGCTGGCGAAAACTGTCTGCCTGCCAACAAGTTTGAAACTCCAGGACGTATCTCTCAGACTGCTGCATGGGCGCTTCTCGCAAGAGCTTATATGTGGGAAGCTGGATACCCTGTATATGCCGACACTTGGGGCAAGGCTCTTGAGTATGCTAAGAAGGTAAAGCAGAGTGGTCTCCATCGTCTTATCCCTAAGGGACAGGGTGGCTATCGTCAGTATTTCATCAATCTTTGCACCAATGCTTACGACTTGACATACCGCGAAAGCCTTATGGAAGTAGAGTTCTATGGTAACGGACAAACTCAGACCAATGAAGCTGGTAGATTAGGTCTTTACCTCGGTGTCACCCAGCAGGCTGTGTCTAACGACTATGCTTATGCTTACGGTCTATACGACGGTACAAAGTATCTATTCCGCCTTTATGAGAATGGCGACGAGCGCCAGTGGTGGAATATTGCCGACTATAAATATGTTACAACAAATGGTGTTGTAAAGGAGGTTGAACGCACTACAGCAGAAAAGGCCTTAGAGGATGGCAATGCAGCTAAATGGCGTGCTAAGTATATCCCTGAGCGCCCATTGTCACGCAACAACTCTTCTATCAACTTCCCTGTTATGCGCTATTCTGACGTATTGCTGATGATAGCAGAATGCAACAATGAGGTTAACAACGGACCTAACGAAGAGGCTATCAGCGCTATAAACCAAGTTCGCATGCGTTCTGGTGCTTCTATCGTAAGTCTTGCCGACTATCCTGACCACGATAGCTTCAGCAAATTGGTGGAAGAAGAGCGCACACGTGAGCTGTGCTACGAAGTGCCACGCCGCATGGAGTTGCGCCGCCATGGTGTAGAATACTTCCAGAAGCAGTTGAACATTCTGAAAGATCAGTCGCTCAACGATGTAAACAAGAAGATAGGCTACGACCTCGACAATGTAAAGGCTACTCCAGCCCTCAACTTCTCTCTTAAGCACATCTACTTCCCTATTCCACAGGCAGAGCTTAATGTAAACACTCTGTGTAAACAGACTGAATTGTGGTAATAAGTAAGGTTAGAAAGCATACAACAATCACACAACATAACAAGCAATATGAGGAAACCCATTAAATATATAAACAGCATTTTGGCTTCATCTCTTATCTTGATGGCCTGTGCTTGCGACCCTGATGGTGTAGATAGTCTATCTTTCAACGTTAGGACAGAAGGTGGTGTTACTACCGTTAAGACAGATGAGGAGATTCATTTCCTTATTGATGGTAATGCCGACTATATCACATTCTATTCGGGCGAAGATGGAAACAACTACGACAACAAGTCAAGAACTGAAGCAGAAATAGCTTCGCTCACCTTGTCGTGCAATATCAAACAGCAGTATAACGACCTCAGCTATTGGAACAAGGAAATCATACATGCTTATATCAGCACAGACTTCAGTGGTGTATATACTCCTGAGGAACTGAGCAAAGCTACATGGACTCCTATCTCTGGCAATGAATATGGTCACTTGCCTATGCCTATGGCAACAGCAGCATCTGCTGCAGAAACCTCTGGCACAGTAGACCTATCGTTGTTTACCAACATCAACAAGAACTTCTATGTTGCATTCCAATACAATGCAGAAGGTCGCGATGCTATTCCTGAGGCTAACGGCAACAACAAGTATACTAATCGTCCACGTGTAGACATCACTAATCTGAAAATGCAGAAGACTACTACCGACGGACAGGTTATTGACATTACAGACGCCATTAAGGAGTGGGCATTCAGACCTATCTACCAGCAGTCGTCAACAATGACCAACTACCAGGTTAGTGACAACAGCCTACTCTTCCAGCCTCAGAAGGCTACTCTCAATGCTGAAGGCAAAGAGCCTAACGAAGTAGTATGGATGGTGAGCCAGAATATCAACCCTCGTAGCGTTGAGCCTGATAGAGGTACTGCAATACAATCTATTGAGGCACGTCTCAACAAATATAGCTATTCATATCGCAAAGCTGGCACCTATACCGCCACTTTCGTAGCTAAGAATGCTAACATGTGGGAAAACAAGGCTACAGTACGTAAACTCACCATCGTTGTGCAGGAACCATAATAATATGGACTTTACAATAATGGACATACTACTTGTCTACAAACAATAATCTGATAATAATCTGATAATACTCAGAAACTTATGAAATACTTACGCCAACTACCTCTGATGTTACTGCCCGTGTTGGGTTTGTTGTCTACTGCTTGTAGCGACGATGACAACACAACTCAGAAGCCTACAACACCAGAAGTTCCTAATACTCCAGAGCCAGAACCTGAACCAATAGCAGGTTGCTCTCTATGGCAAGACTATCTTGCAGCACGCACCAATGGCGAAGAAACGACATTGCTCGATTTCTCTTATGCTGGTTACGAACATGGCGAAAGAGGAATACCTGATGTTGACTATTCTGTGTACCTGGTCGACGACTATGGTGCAGTAGCCAACGACAACAAGAGCGACCGTGAAGCTCTCGAAGCTGCTATTGATGCAGCAACAAAGGCTGGTGGCAAAGCTATCATCCGCTTCTCTGCAGGTAGATACGATCTCCGTCCTGCCGATGCACCAAACAAGTCAATCATCATCAATGGCGACAATATCATATTGCAGGGTGCTGGTAGCGGCGAAGGTGGCACAGAGATATTTATGGAATATCCTAACACCATCGTTCAGCCTAATGTTCTTTGGAGCGGTCCTGATTTGATAAGATTTACCTACCTTGGAGCCAACTCCGACAATCAGCTCTTGCTTACTAATGTCACAGGCAATGCAGCTCGTGGCAGTCACAGCTTAGAGGTTGCTTCAACGAGTGGACTCTATATCGGTCAGCGTATACTCCTCAAAGGTGGCAGCAAATCAGCTGACGCAATAGCTCAAGAGGTTGCACCATATGATGTAGTGACTTCTGAATGGAAAACATTCATCAACGAAGGTGTACAGGTAAACGAGTATCTTACCATTGAGCGCATCGAAGGCAACACTCTACGTTTCAAAGAGCCATTGATGCATAGCGTTGATGCTTCATGGGGATGGACTCTTCACAGATTCCAGCATCATGTAGGTTGCGGTATCGAAGACATTGCCTTCCGTGGCAACTTCCACGAACCATACATCCACCATGAGCCAAGTGGCATCCACGACAGCGGATACAAGATGATTGCTTTCCATCGTCAGGCTAACGGATGGATTCGTCGTTGCCGCTTCATCGATGTCATCGAAGCAGCAAGCGTGATGCTTAGTGCTAATGTCTCTGTTATCGACTGTAGCATAGAGGGGCAAAAGGGTCATGCAGCCATACGTTCAGAAGCCTCATCACATGTATTGTTGGCTAACATCAACGATATGGCAGGTCAGGAACACTCTACAGGAGTTTCCAAGACTTCTATCGGTACCGTAATCATGAATTGCACAACTGCTGCAACAAGCACATTCGAATCTCACAGCAGTCAGCCTCGTGCCACTCTTATAGATAAATGTTCGGGTGGTTTCTTGCCTAACCATGCAGGTGGCGACGTAACATTCGGTCCTAACCATTTGGCAGACCTCGTGCTATGGAACTATACCGAGACAGGAACTTCAGTAGGCGAATTCAACCTATGGACACGCAACAACCGTTTCTTAAAGCCTATCATCGCAGGCTTCCAGGGTGCAACAACCTTCAATCCTGATCAGGTAACTGTAGACTTGTCGCATGGCACCATGGTAGAACCTCTATCTCTATACCAGGCTCAGTTGCAGACACGCTTACGCAAAGTGCCTTCATGGCTCACCAATCTTAAATAACAACAAACAGAACGTATCATAAAAGTAACTATCGTCTTATGAAAAGTATCTATAAATATATTTTTTCGCTACCCCTTGGCTTAATGCTCTTTGGCATGCAGTCTTGCTCTGACGACAAGACAGAGGATGAAAGCGGTCCACGTCCTGTCATCTTGAAAGCTGAGGTCTTTACCGCAGGCAATGATGCAGGTGCCACTTGGAGCAGCGGACAGAGCCTCGGAGTCTACATGCTAAAGAATGGTAGCAACGAGATTATCGGCGACAATGCCAATATCAAGTTCCTTGCCGACAACCGTGGTACTACAGGCTATCTTGTTCCTGCTAACAACATTCCTATCTACTACCCTACCGATGGTAGCAAAGTAGACTTCCGTGTTTACTATCCATACAATGAGAACATCGCTACCCGTAGCTTAGGAATCAACCAAACGGAAGTTGTTATTAAGAACAATACTAAGGCCGACGCCCTACTCTATTCCGACAACTGCCAAGGTGCTATTGGCGACAATAAGCCAACTATTCAGATTAAGTCTATGCTCTCTGTTGTCAAGTTGGATATGCGTTGCCAAATCGAAGATGCAGCTACCGTTACTGCCGCTATTCGCAATGCAGCAACTCGTGCTACATTCGACATTATCGAGGGCAAGTTTACAGAGCGTATTGTTGAAGATGCTCCTGTTCAGTTTACTGCCACAAAGAAAGTCGACAATGGCGAAGATGTTTACACCCTGCAAGCCACTTTGCTATCGGGCATAATAGAAGAAGATGCAGTTATCGACATCATCGTGAAAGACAAAGCGGGAAAGGTGATAAAGGCATACAAGCCTGCATCGTTGCGTAAGGTTCTTGCTCTTAGCGAGGAACAACCTGCCGAAGAGAATACTCAATATGATATTGATGTTCAACTCAATGCAGCAAGCAACAACATCACTACCCAGGTGGCTGCAAAATCACAGATTGTAATTCTTAAATGGAATGGTAACGACGATAATGCCATAGGCGGTGTTGCTCGACCAGAGAGAAAATAAACAATAATAATAACAATAATTATATATTACCCTTATGAAAAAAACATCAATTCTTTCAGCCAGTCTGTTATTGATTCTTGCTGCAGGATGTAGCGAAGACCAGATCCAGCAAACAGCTGTTCGCAAGAAGGCGACTTTCACCATAGGAAACGTAGGTACTATGGGTAGCCGTAGCGTAACTCACAACGACGGCACTACTGAGTTTGTAGTAGGTGATGGTATCGGTATCTTTGCTACCAAAGGTGCTGAAGGCTCTAACGTGAAGCATACTGTAGGCCCTGATGGTGTACTTACTTCTGACGAAGGTATCTATTACATCGGTACTGATGCAACAGCTAACTTCTTTGCATATTATCCTTATCAAACAACATTCGATGGTGAAAATGTCAACTTCAATGTTGCAACCAACCAGGATAGTGAAGATTTGTTCAACAATAGCGACTTTATGACCGCTACCACTTTGAACGTTCCTGTAACCACAGAAGAGAATGTATCTCTTAAGTTCCAGCATCAGCTCAGCCTCATACAGCTTGAGATGGTAGTAGGAGAAAATGGAAGAAAACCAGACTCTGTACTGATAAACAACTGCCAGACAGGTATCTCTTGGAACTATCTCCAGGGCACATGCACCACTACGGGCAATACTGCAAAGGTTAAGATGTGGCAGCAGAGCAACGAGGGCAACCCTATCTTCAAGGCGCTCATCCCTGCTCAGACAATTCCTGCAAAGTCTAAATTGCTTAGCATATTCATTGGCGACAAGACTTATTCATTTACTACTTCTGCCGACGTAACTCTCGGCACCAACAATATCAAGAAGTTCAAGGTTGGTATTGGTAGCGATGATAAGCTCGTAGTATTCTCTACAGATATCACAGCCGGTTCATGGCAGGAAGATTCAGAAGTTATTGAAGGCGAAGGAACATTGGTAGAGCCAGAAACTATTATGGCTGAAACAAACTTCGAGAACTTCAACTATAATACTGTAAATAAGACTAAAGAGGAAATCAACGCAGCTGGATGGTGGCGCTTTGTTGTTAAGCCAGACGAAGATGTTGTTGAGGTTACCGACGATGCTGCAGATGCAGAGCGTGGCAAGGTAATGCACTTCAATCGTACAAACCTTGCTTGGCACAACGGTACATTCTACTACTGTGCTGAGAATGTTATCAAGGGCCGCTACGTTCTTAAGTTCAAGGCTAAGTCTTCAGTTTCTGAGAATATGAAGGCTAACCAGCTTCGCATTGGTGCTTACATGCAGGAGTTCTATACTGGCGAGGATGGCAAGCTAAAGAACAAAGACTATTTTGCTATCATCGAAAACAACAAGACAGAGGTTACTACTGTTTACAAACAAATTCTCACTTCTGATGCTTACGACGAGTATACTATCGTATTCGACCTTGGTCGCGTATCTACCATCCACAATGCTAATGCTGCCAACGTAACAGAAGAATCTAAGCAGGTTGCTTCAGAGGAATTGCTCAAGAAGGTTGTTCTCTACCTCAGCCCTAACAAGGCAGGAACTGACTTCTGGATTGATGATATCAGCTGGGAACCTTTGAAAGATTAAAAAGGTAAAAAAGTAGAAAAAGTAAAAAAGTAAAAGGTAAAAAATAACATAATGATAATCAAAACACATAAAACTATGAAACATTTAACCTTATTCCTTGCATTAGGAGCAGTAGTTCTCTCCTCTTGCCAAAATGAAGATAATGAGATCGTTAACGAGTCAACAACTCCAGTAAGCTTCACTATCAATGGTCAGGAAGCTATCACACGCTCATTGACAACTCCTAAGGCAGAGAGCTATGCTACAGCATTCGTAGCCAACGACCAGATTGGTATCTATGCCACAGGTGCAGCAACAGCAACAAATGCATGCTATACAGTAGCTTCTGATGGCACAGGCCTCACAGGTTCTACCGTCACCATCAACAAAACTGGCAACGCTCAGTTCTTTGCTTATGCTCCTTACAAAGCAGAGGCTACTGCCGAAGCTGTAGCTCACAGCGTAGCTATCAACCAGCAGGATGCTGAGGCATACAACGCAAGCAACTTCCTCACAGCTAAGGTTGCTGACGTCACAGCAGAAAATCCTAACGTAGCTTTTGCTTTCAATCCTCGTCTCTCACTCGTTCGCGTAGAACTTACAGGTGATAAGGGTGTTACCACTACCGACGTTAAGATTAATGCTAAGAGCACTATCTCTTGGAATCCTACTACTGATGAGGTTACTGCAACAGGCAATGCAGCAGCTATCACCTTCCACAAAGAGGATGTCGACGCTACTCATGCTGTCTTCACAGCATTCGTACCAAGCCAGACTATCGCTGGTGGCACACAGGTGCTTGTAATGACTGTTGGCGACAAGACTTACGCTTTCAAGCCTGCTAACGATGTTACCCTCACAGCTGGTGCTGTAAACAAGATTAATGTTAAGATTGCTGGCACAAGCACTCCTGAAATCACTACTGAGAACATTAAGTTCTCTGGCATTTCAGTAAACGACTGGACAGTAAACGATATCGTTGTTAATGATGGCGAAATCGAAGAGATTGTTCCTGCTCCTATCGAGCTCATCTCTGCTGCTGATGGTACATTCACCGCAGAAACAGCTTTGAAAGTAGTATCTGGCTATCAGGGTTGTGTTGTAGGTTGGAATGCTCTTGCTGTTAAGAATGGCGAAACCGCACACGCTACTATCGGTTACGATGAAACAGAAGGCGCTATGAAGGTAGACCTCTTGGCTACAGGCAACTGGTATCAGAAGGCTTTGGTATATCGCACTCCAGACAATGCAGGTTCACTTGGCAAATATAAGCTCAGCTTCAAAGTTAAGTCTACCAATGGTAAGGATATCATCGTAAGAGTAATGCGCGGTCAGACCAAGGATGTATTCACATCAAATGCTTACTTCTGCACAGGTACAAACGGCTTCACAGGTCAGGCTCTTACTGCCAAAACAACAGATGCATATGAGTCAAAGGTTGTAAACATCGACTTGTCTAAGATTACTAATGCTTCAACAGCAGCAACAGCAGCCGACCTTGCAACAGGTATCACTATCTCGTTCTCTACAAAGACTGTTACCGATGCTGAGACATACTATATCAAGGATGTTAAACTCGTAGAAGTAAAGGAATAAATCTCTCTTAAAACGACAACAACTATGAACAAACTGTTCATTTTTGCGGCACTCACAACATCGTTTCTATTCACAGCTTGCAGTAGCGACGAAGAGTTCAACGACTCGGAACGTACGTCTACAGTTAGCTTCAAGGTAGAAAAAGATGTAACAACCCGAACAACTACAGATGCGGAAGGTTCTGTATACAAGACCAAGTTCGTAGTTGGTGAATCTATAGGTATTTATGGCAACAATGCCAACAACAAGAAATACTCATTCACAACAACTTCAGAACTGTCGAGCGAATCTCCTATCAGCATCATAGGCTCACAGGCATACACTTTCTATGCCTATTCTCCATACGCTGAAACCAACGACGCTACTGTTACATTCAGCGTAAAGGAAGATCAGACTAAAGCCGAGGATTTCAATGCCTGCAACTTCCTTGTAGGTGTCGGTACTCATGCTGCAAATAGCACTAATCCTGTAAGCCTAACCTTCTCATCAAAGATGGCAATGGTTTATGTGAATATCACGGGCTCTCTTGGCGCCAGCATTACTGATGTTTGCATCACAAATGTTCGCAAGAGCATCAAATGGAATGCAACAGCTGCCGAGCCAGAACTTGTTAGCACAGACGCTGTGACATCTATCAAGATGTACTGTCCAAACTCTGCCGAGCAAGTTTATTTGGCTTTCGTTCCTGCTCAGACCATCAATGCAGGTACACCATTCTTAAGCTTCACCATCGGTAGCAAGAAGTATGCATATACTCCTTCGTCGGCAGCAATCAGCCTCAAGGCTGGTTCGCGTAATACTTTCACTATCGATTCAAGTAAGCTTACACAGAACTGATATTCTGGACACTCCCTATATACTATAATGGTATAAATTACGCAAGCCGATAGCACTTACCACCAAATAGTGCTATCGGCTTTCTTTTTTACTCAAAAAAGGTGGAAATATCACATATTTTCGCTATATTTGCAGTATATAAATCTCAATAACAGAATCTATGAAAAAAACTATCGTAAATGCCGTCGTAGCCCTTGCTACTCTTGTAGCTACGCCTATGTATGCACAGGAGTTTACATGGAATGAAACCACCCACGACTTCGGCACCATCGACGAAGCTGATGGCACAGCAAGCTTCGACTTTACCTTTACTAATACTGGCGACAAACCGCTTATTATTAATAAAGTTATAACAGGCTGCGGATGTACATCTGCTAAATGGAGCAGCAAACCCTATGCTCCTGGAACTAAAGGAACAGTACGCATAAGCTATCATCCAGAAAACCGAAAGATGGCTGAATTCAGCATTCCTTCTGAGGTATTCACAAATCTCAAAGAGCCTGCCACTCTCACCATCACAGGTAAGGTTAACCTCGTGAAACACTCTTATGTAAACTTCTTCGACCCTACCAAGGGTGAGCGCAAGGTATATAAGGCACAGGAACCTAAAGACGACTACGAGCTGGTGTTGCAGCGTGTGCGCCAAAACCTCTACGAGGGCACAACAGTAGAGCGTATGGATAAGGGCGCTACAAGTCTTATGAAGATGCTCACACCTGAAGGTATATGGCCAGAGTTCGACTATAAGTGCTTCTTCCGTACCAATTGGGAACCACAGCGCCACCTCACCAATATCCGTCAGATGGCTATTGCTTACACCTGTCCTGAGTCATCGCTATATGGCAATCAGGTGTTGTTCCGTGCCATCGACAAAGCCCTACGCACATGGAATGAGTATAAGCCAACTTCTTTCAACTGGTGGTACAACGACATCTCGGCACCAAAGATTATGGCAGACATCCTTGCCTTGCTTGCTGCCGGCGAACAGAAGCCTGCTCCAAGCGTAACAGCAGGACTCATGGAGATGATGGCAAAGAGCGACCCTCGCAAATGGACTGGTGCCAACAAGCAGGATATTGCTATGCACCACATGATACGTGGATGTATCCTCAAGAACGATAGCATCGTGAGCACTAATGTTAGCGAGTTCTTCGAGCCTATCTGCATAACAAGTGGCGAAGGTATACGTGAAGACCTCTCATATCAGCAGCACAATGCTCAGATATATATCGGTGGTTATGGAACAGTTTTTGTTAACAACATCTCGCAGATAGCTCCTCTCTTCCGTGGCACCAAGTATGCACTATCCGAAGACAAACTCAAGCTCTTTAGCGAGTTCGTACGCTCTACATATCTCAACATCTTCCGTGGCAGATATATGGACTTCAGCGTATGCGGACGAAGCGTAACTCGCAAGAAGACTCTCGACCTTGGCGACTATGCTTCGCTCTTTAAGAATATGAAGGCTCTCGACCCTGAGCATGCCGACGAATATGAGGCAGCAGCTCAGCGCTTTGCTACGCAGAATCCTACCATCGGACGTACAGACATCAACAAGATGTACTACACCAGCGACTACATGCTTCAAAACCGTAAGCGCTACGACCTATCTGTACGTGCTGTCAGCAAGCGCACTTGTCGCTCAGAGAGTGGTAATGGTGAAAACCTTTGGGGTACATACCTCAGCGAGGGTGCCACCAGCATCCGCGTAATGGGTAATGAATATATCGACATCTTCCCAGTATGGGAATGGGATAAGATTCCTGGCACCACACTTCCTGCTGGTGAAGTTGAAAACCATAATGATTGGGGTGTAGCAGGTGTAGCCGACTTTGTAGGCGGAGCCTCTGATGGTCGCTACGGCGCTATGGCTTACGGCATGAACGACTATGGTGTGAAAGCTCAGAAGGGTTGGTTTATGTTCGACAACGAGGTAGTTTGTCTTGGTGCAGGCATCGAAGCTCCAGGCACAGAGAAGGAGTTGAACACCACCGTTAACCAATGCAACCTCCTTGGCGATGTATATATGATAGGTGCTGATGGTGCAGCAGCAAAGGTTACGCCTGGTTCTACTGTTAGCCAGCCAATAAGTGGTTGGGTATGGCACAACAAGGTGGCATACTATTTCCCACAGTCTACTTCCGTAAACCTCAAGACAGCTAATCAGACTGGTCGATGGAGCAAAATCAACTTCAACCAAAGTGGCGAAGAAGTTTCAAAGCCTGTATTCAACCTCTCTATCCCTCATGGTAGCAAGCCTCAGCAGGCATCTTATGCCTACTTCATCGTTCCTGGCATCGCATCGCCAGCCATGCTAAAGGCTTACGACACACAGACTGTAGAGATTCTCAGCAATACAGCAACTCTACAAGCTGTACACCACAAGAAGCTCGACATCGTAGAGGCTATATTCTATCAGCCAGGCACTCTTACCGTAGGCACCACTACCCTACGTGCCGACAAGCCTTGCATAATGCTTGCCAAGAAAGTATCTACAGGCAATCCTGAGATTATCCAGAAGGAGCCTGGTAAATAACCCTTTGCTCACATAGAGCAATAAACAAAGATAAACCGTTGCTTAACTTTTGCTTATGTAGAAGTTCGCAACGGTTTATTTCGTTTTATTGGAATCTGCAGAATAATATATAGGATGGGGACATTGTGTCTTAAACTAACAAATACAACATGTACAACAAATACAACTTTGGCTGACAACAATAGACAACAACAAAGTCTCTTCATGTTTGACTAAGCAAACACGAAGAGACCAAGCTTTAAATCAAATTATCTATCTGTAGCCTTTGGATTATTCTTCCCAAAGATTACCACTTTTAGCGCCCTCACCTCCAAATGGATCAGTTTCTTCTTTGAGATCAGTGAGATTACCACCTGGTGTAGCAGAACCTGTTGAACCTGCCATTATTGTATTGTTCTCCATCTTCATTTCTGTTATAGCTGGAGCGATATATGTCTTTTTCATTTCTATTGTTTTATTTAGTTATTTCTTTACTTTAATTGTTCCGTCTGCATTAAACTCATATTCTGTAGAGCCCCAAGCAGCGTTAGCTTCTGTTACCCACTCGCTAAATAGCTTGTTGTCAGCTTTCTTATAGCAATTGTTTGGTGTAACTGCTGTACTTGAAATCAAATTATCAGCATTTGTCCAACAATAATTCAATTTAAACTCAATTGAACTTGTTGAAGCTACTATACCTCGATTAGTTCCAACTTTAGGGAACGACAAGTTTTCAGTCCAGCATGCTGTAATTGTTATTTGATTAGCATTTGTAGGATTTACAATATATCCTAAAACACCTCCAGTATAAGCAGTTGTTGCAGTTGTAGTAAATGAAACATCTTTTGTTGAACAGCCCTTTATAATAATTTTTTGATTAGCATTATTTCCATTTATAGAACCAACAATACCACCAAATCTTGGGGATGCATTTGTGCAGTTAATATATCCCTCGTTTCGACAAGCTTCAATTACCGCATCAGTTTTACCATCTTGAGCATATATATCACCAAGAATTCCACCAATATACTGTGTTTTAGAATTAATAATACCTTTATTAACACAATTCTTTATAGCGTTACCTGTATGGTTAATTCTACCAACTATTCCACCTACGGCTTTAGTAGTTACAGATTCATCTGTTGTAATATTTGCTTTATTAGTAAGGTTTTTCACAACTCCATTATAGCCCAAAACTCCAAAGAGACCTAATTCATTTTTGGTACCTCCAAGTTTAATATTTCCTAAAATCGCATGACCATCACCATCAAAAGTGCCATGGAAGTTGTCAATTGGAGTCCAAGCACCATTGATAACGATATCATTGGTCAACACAAAATACTTTCCTGAAGTATTTGCATTAGTTTTTGCCTGCTCTCTCAAATAATTAAGCTGTGCCAAGTTGCTAATCTGATATGGATTTTTTTGACCTCCTGTACCACCAGCATAGCTTGTAGCAACACCATTATCAACAACTGTACCATTCTTTTTAATATTATAAACCTTACCAGCTGCGAGGTTAGCATTACCAAGAGTGAATTCATATGTTTTGCCATCAGCCATTACAGCCTGGAGCTTAACGTTCTGAACTGCACCTGGGTACATAGCGATGTAGATATTCTCAGCCTTACCTGCTAATACATTTACAGAAGGAACGGTGATAGTAAAGCCATTCTGGTTGCCGAGCTGACCAGCGTTAGCACCTGTAGTATTCATGCGTGAGATAGAATACACGTTGTCGCCTGTAAGATACAAAGCGGCTTCGCCTGCAACTGTTGTCTCAGGGAAGTTCAAAGTAAGCTTAAGGAATGTTGTCTGATACTCAAAATTCATTGAGAGTTCACTTTCTGAATTGTAGGTTGTCTCACCAAACAATACGCAACGGCTTGTTGCACCTGCATAAGTACCATCTTGTTTAGAATAGTCTACCTCTACCTGATCACCAAGACCTTCTGTTTTAGCATTTACAGCAGAGATACCATTGTTTGCAACATAAGCGGTAATCTTGTCTCCATTCTTAGGTGTGGTAGGCAATGTTACTGTAAGTTTTGCATTGTGCTTATCTGCTGTAGTAGTAATTCCACACTTACCAGCATTAGCTGTAGAACCAGCAAAAGCATAAACCTGATCGGTAGAGGTCCATTCTACAGAATAATCGGTGTTATACTGAACTCGCGACATTGCTGCATCAGCGCCAGCAGTAGCATTAATAGTCAAGGTAACTCCCTTGTCTTCTGTTGGATTTTTGTCACCTACGATATCATTGTCTGAGCTACAAGCTGCAAAGAGAGACAATGCTGCAGGAACAAAGAGCATTTTCATAAGTCTTGTTTGTTTCATTTCTTTATTAAGTTATTAGATATTGATTAAATTATTTATTAAATACAGTTTGATTCGTAAATTATTCGCCTTGGATTTACATATCTGGGTGCAAAATTATACAATATCCTTCAACCACATAAAGCATTTACACAATTTAACTACTTAATAAAATATTTTATTATCATTCTAACTATCAACAAAAATCTACCAGACTTACATATACACCTTATTATAATATATTATTATGTCGTAATTATTAAGCATTTTGCTTTAATTAGAATGCTTCAAACTTACAGATTGTCTTTGATTTTCATCAATATTCACTCCTTACTTTTTATCCCATTCTTTCAGCACTTCCTTAGCTTTTTCCAAATGTCGCTTGTCGCGTGCGCTTCGTCGGTCGAATAGTGCAGCAGCATCAAAGGATGCACCTGTTTTAGAGCGTGGAATAGCAGAGATAGCCTGTTGCATGCCTTTGAGCATACACGATAGTCCCTCCACACGAAGATCCTTTCCCCACACTTGCACTTCGCGCAGAGTATTCATCGAGGGCAACAACATAATGGTATCAGTAAGATTCTCTTGTTTCACGGTATATGCTAAATAGCCATACCGCATAAAAGTAGCCTCTTCAAAGGCTACGGGCAGATGTAGAGTGCCTGTATAGTCGGTGGTGTCGCGATAGTTGGTTTTGGTAACTACATGCACATCTCGCAATGGCGTATGCGTTTCCAAGTCGCATACCACTATCACTCTTTGGGCTTTCACCTCACTACACCATATTATAATAAAGAGGGGCAACAGAAAGCCCAAAATATTACTACTCATTGTCAAGTCATTAAACCGTGGTGCTCGTATAGCGCACCTTAAACTTCGACAAAGTTAATATTTTTGCTCTGTTGCCCCTCTTTGGGTTAAAATACTTTTTGTATATTAAACTTTCATTTTGCTAAATAATAGCCCTTTTAGTTAACAATCGTAAAACCTATTACTAAATCATGTCTATCAACTTGTCAATAGCATCGCTTACGCCTTTGTCGCCATCAGGGTTCATATTCTTTTTGACATGCTTCTTCACCACGTCCTTAACATCGTTGACTATCTCCTCGTCTTCATTATTTGCGGAATCATCATTGGTATTATCAGTATTTGCTTCATCCGAATCGCTATCATTAGGCGAAGTAGAGAGCCAATCGTTGTTCGACTTAGCCTTTGATGGTTTGCCGAAACCTTCGCTAATAGACTTAGCAAGGTCAGCCTCGCCAACGGTAAAAACTTTGCCAAGCAAACCTACCGAAGCAGTATGCTCCTCGCCGCGGAATTCTATTGTGGTGGTAGAGAAGAAGATGTAGTTATGGTAAACAAGCACACTATTGAGCAGAGGCTCAACGAGGTTGGCTATCATCGAACCACCAAGAGCACCCGTCATCTGTCGTATTTGCTTTGGCAAAGGCAGTGCGTCGTTGACAGTTTGTGTGAGAGTCGAAGTGATATTCTCTTGTATCACCTCCTGATGTTTATTACGGTCAGGACATGTGGTACCCAACAATATTGCAGCAAAGAGGATTATAGCCAATCCTATCCACAGCATAGTTGTTCCACAACCTTTTCCATTCTTCTTTGGTTTCTCAGGTGTTGGTTCTGGTGCAGACTCATATTCTGGCTGTACATATGCAGTTTGTGGAGCTGGATTTGTAGGAGGTGGCGGAGGAGTCTGTTGTGCATAGAGATAGTTTTTGAGTTCTTCCACCTGCCATGCAGGAGTCCAGTCTGTCATTCCCTCAGCCCATACCAGGGTATCAGAGTTAAGACCTCTTTTCACAAGCTCGTCGATGGTGTATGGTCCTGCTTGCTGTCCGTTGTCTACGATAAAATAGTTCATCTTTCTATATATATAATAATGTGGGCGCAAAAGTACAAAAAATATATCTATTTGCCTATATCTGCTTAAAAAAAAATTCATCGTAACATTATCGCAACATTAGTGCAATGCTGCAGCAACATCTTTTATAGACCTTTGCATCGTGAAAAGTACAACAACAATAAAACGATGAAAAAGAATTTGATTGTTGCAGCCGTTATGGCTTGCGCCGCCATGAGCGCCATGGCACAAGATGTAGACTTAACTCCAAAGATAGGAGGTACCATTCGAAGCAAATACGAATACCAGACCGAAGAGGGCGAAGGCCGCTTCGAGGTTAGAAATGCGAGAATTAATATCACAGGCAAGGTTACTCCTATAGTATCATACAAGGCTGAGATAGACCTCTGCGATGAGGGTACAATAAAGATGCTCGATGCATATACAAGATTGAAGCCATCGAAGGATTGGCAGTTTACAATTGGTCAGATGCGTGTGCCATTCACCATCGATGCCCACCGCTCTCCACATCAGCAGTATTTCGCTAACCGTTCGTTCATTGCCAAACAAGTGGGCAATGTGAGAGACGTTGGTGCTGCCGTAGGATATAATGTTAATGTTGGTTTTCCTATCATCCTCGAAGCAGGACTCTTCAATGGTTCAGGCCTAACAAACCAGAAGGACTATTGGACCAAGGGAACAAACTATTCTGCAAAGGCTCAATTCTTGTTGCCATGCGGACTCAACGTAGTGGGTAGCATACAGAAGGTGAAACCATCGGATGTTACCGTTACTATGTATGATGGCGGACTCACCTTCCACCACAAGCAACTCTTGATAGAGGCAGAATATCTATATAAGTACTATTCTAAGGATGCCTTTGAGGGAGTGCATGCCTTTGATGGTTTCATCAACTACGACTTCTTGATGAAGAAGGGTCCGCTGCAGAAAATCTCAGCCCTTGCCCGTTATGATTTCATGAGCAATCATAGCGATGGTAAGCGTTATGAGAATAGCAATGGCAAGAGCGTACTCAAGGTCAACGACTACAAGCGCAGTCGTATCACCAGCGGTATCACACTAAGTTTCACCAAGCCTTTCATCAGCGACGTAAGAATAAACTTCGAAAAATACTTCTATGCCAAGAATAGCATAACCAAACCATCCGAAAAAGATAAAATCGTCATTGAGTTTATGACAAAGTTTTAAGGGAAGAAATTAAGGGAAGAAGGAAGAAGGAAGAATCAAATAGAGGGAAGGATTAAGTGCGACAACCGAGTTGTCGCAAACCCAACCCAAGGGGACTTATTTCTTAGACCTTTATTCTCTATTTGATTAAACCTTTATTCCCTATTTGATTCTTCACTTAAATACGAATGAGCCCATTAGGCTCTGCTATTTGCGATTCTTGCTTATATTATATGTCTATATATTCGCAAGAACAATTCGTGTTAAAAAAATCGAATCCTTAAAGTCTAATCACTCCCCTCTCTTTTGGAGAGGGGCTGGGGGTGAGGCTCATTCCTACTGGCTCTCTCTATACTTTCCTTCTTCTTTATCTTCGAGCATAGAGAGGTAGCTTTGGTAGCGGCTGGCAGAGATATAGTGGTCTTCCACAGCCTTGAGCACAGCACAACCAGGCTCGTGAGTGTGAGTACAGTTGTTGAAACGGCAATGCTGCGAGAAATGGAATATCTCTTTGAAATAGCTCGTTATCTCTTCAGGCTCCATATCGAAGGTACCGAAGCCTTTTATGCCCGGAGTATCGATGACATAGCCACCACATGGCAATAGGAGCATTTCGCTGAATGTTGTGGTGTGCATACCCGTATCGTGAGCATAGCTAATCTCGGCAGTACGCTGCTGAGCGCCAGGCACAATGCGATTGATAAGAGTAGACTTACCCACTCCACTATTTCCGCTTAGCAAAGTCACTTTGCCTTGCAAGTGCGGCATTATCGCCTCTACACCCTCGCCTGTTTCTGCCGATACCTCCAAGCATTCGTAGCCGATGGTGGTATAAAGGTTCACCATCATCTTCTGATATCGAGCCTCATCTTCGGTTAGGATATCCGTTTTGTTGAATACCAACACCACAGGCACATTATAAGCCTCAGCCGAAGCCAAGAAGCGATCGATGAAGGTGGTGGAAGTCTGCGGATGAGCCACAGTAACGATGAGCATAGCCAAATCGACATTAGCAGCGAGGATATGGCTTTGCTTCGAAAGGTTCTGCGACTTTCTGATGATATAGTTCTTTCTGTCTTCGATAGCCGAGATAAAGGCAGTACCCTCTTGGTTAGTAACCAAAGTAACCCTGTCGCCAACGGCCACAGGGTTAGTGCTTCGGATACCTTTCAGTCGAAAGTTACCCTTTATCTTGCTCTCTATGAGTTGGCCATCGTCGGTTTTGACGGTATACCAACTACCAGTATTCTTTATTACTAATCCTTTCATGCGCAGGATTACACAGTCATGATTTCCTTCTGCTTCTCAGCCAGCAGGTCGTCAATCTTCTTGATGTACTTATCGTGAAGCTTCTGCAAGTCGTTCTCTGCATCCTTCTCAAGGTCTTCTGAGAGTCCGTCTTTGATAGCCTTCTTCAGCTTATCCTTGATTTCGCCACGTACGTTGCGCACCTCTACCTTTGTCTTTTCGCCAATCTTGTTGCACTGCTTCACCAAGTCGCGACGACGCTCCTCTGTAGGCTGTGGAATAGCAAGGCGGATAACTTCGCCATTGTTCTCTGGTGTGATACCTACATCGCTATCCATGATACCCTTTTCGATATCCTTGATAGCCTTACGATCCCAAGGCTTAATAGCTATGGTACGTGCGTCAGGCACAGATACTGATGCCACCTGATTCAATGGCACCATCGATCCGTATGAGCTAACTCTAACACCGTCGAGGATTGCAACATTTGCACGTCCTGCTCTAATGCGTGCCAACTGCTCTTCCAAGTACATGGCAGCCATATCCATACGCTCTTCGGCGTCGGTAAGTGTTTCTTTTACGTCTAACATAATAATTAAATTAATGATTTTCGATATTTTGCACAAAAATAGGCATTAATTTCGAAATAGCCAATAGTTTGATTATATTTTTGCATAATAATAGGTGGAAATAATCGAAATAAGGGCTAAGAGTTTTCTGTTTTGTCTCTGCTTTTGTGTGGCTTAGCTTAGTTTTCTTACTTTTTGTCCAAACAAACCTTGCTGTTTGAGTTTTCTATCACTATTTAGCCCGCACAGGTTATAATCTGTAATCAAGAATAAGTGTATTTGCAACATTATGCAAGAAAAGTGAGAAAATATTTGGTCTATTGAAATTAACTTGCTACTTTTGCGATGTTATTAGAGAAATAGAACAACTGACACCGCTTATTGAACATTTTAAAATTATATTAATAGTTGCGTATGAGACATTTCTACACTACGATGTTGGCAGCAATGGTTGCTACAACATAATTTGCACAATCAACAGTAAAAACTCAGTCGCTCCTTGAGGCAAATACCGTTGGTACAGTTACCACGTGCCCTATCAAGCAGCAAGCAAAAGTGCTTCCTTTTGGAGCCAAGAAGACAAACTTCCGTCTTCCAAACTTTGCTAAAAAAACAACCAAGTCGTTAGCTAAGCGTGTTAAGAACAACGCAGTAGACACACCTCTTATTACTGAGCAACCAGCAGGTACACTTCATGCCAACTATTATGGTGAAGAAGCTGGTTATGAGATTTTCTGGAACCAGGTGTTCTCTACCGAGATTGATGGTACTGCCGAGAACTTCTTAGTTGCAGACAATGGCGACGTATATCTTCAGGATGCTATGGCAACATTGCGCCAGGGCAACTGGATTAAGGGTCACAAGGCAGAAGGCGACACCATAGTATTCAACTTCCCACAGAAATACTTCACACAGGAAGCAACCGACGACAATGGCAACCCTATTGACGGAATGGAATACTATTATCTATGGCGCACAGTGCTAAACGATGCTCGCGACTCATTCGTTCCAGACTCTACATCACAGACTATTAAATATGTTTTGCGCGACGACTCATTGATTCGTGTCGACGACTACAAGCAAGGCATCTATCTTAGCCTCGCTACCGAAGATGGTGAATGGGTGGGCTACAACGACTTCCGTAGCACATGGACAAAGTGTAAAGACGTGGCAGCAGTACTTCCAGCTAACGCAAAGCCTGAAAAGTATCAAGCAGACTATTTCTACGATGCTAATAATCATGCAGACACACGTATCGTAAATGTAGCTTTCGATGGCAACGATATTTATCTTGGCAACCTTACCGATGGCAACCCTAACGGTTGGGTAAAGGGTGAAGTTAAAGATGGCAAAGCTACATTCAGAGGTATGAACTATCTTGGCGTAGAAGCTGGTATTGATGCAGGTACATCTTATCACACATATTTCACACCAGCAGGTTCTTCCAAGGTTTACTACGAGGAGTTCGACTATACAGTAGATAGCGTTTACCTAAAAGACGAGATTACTTTCGACATCAACAAAGAGACAAAGTCTTTGAAGGCCGATAGCTTGTTCCTTATTAATATAGGTAAGAACGATATTTATTCTCTCACCAAGTTCTACAACTGCAGCATGACACCTTGGATAGAGAAGGCAGGTACACCAAAGAAGCCTTTCCTCTACGACTACCTACCATACAAGGATGCAGCCGGCAAGGGCGGTATACAATTCGATGTTGAATACACATCTACAGATGGCGTATATCTCGATCCTAACAAGATGTACTACAACATCTATTTCGACGACGAAATCTACACATTCCTAAAATCCGCAACTATCTTCCAATACGCGATTAAGGGTAGATTTATGAGTCGTTAGTAGCAGCTTTCAGTAAAAAGCAACAGCACAACATCAATATGTAGCCACCATCCCCTTACCCCACGATGCGACTTGAGGTAATACGCATATTCTAACCGGAAAGAAAGGATTCTTATCCGAATTCTGTTTTGAAGGGTTTTGCATAAGCGCGGTTCTCTGTGTAGATATTCAGCACGTATTGCCTTGCAGTCATGATCCACTTGGCAGGTACGGAGATGAATCTGAAGACAAAAGCCTTTATGC